>Ga0209467_1000090_pt1 | contig 159762 bp, 129 predicted proteins | sample Higcelwee11metaG_FD_187175 | JGI IMG/M metagenome (GOLD analysis project Ga0209467, IMG submission 187175) | Freshwater pond sediment microbial communities from the University of Edinburgh, under environmental carbon perturbations - High... | ecosystem: Environmental > Aquatic > Freshwater >...
CGGGCTGGTGGCGAGGCTCGCATGTATAGGGCGAGTTGCGCCCGGAAAACGCCGAAAGGCGTGGAAACGGCGCTGGAATCGTCAAAAAGGGCCTGGAGCCAGGCCTTTTGAGAGAAACGTCGGGGGCCGAGCGCTTGAAAAAACGTCAAGCCTGACGGGTTGGGGGAGTTGGAGCTGAATTTTTCAACGGCCTGTTAAAGATCGGGCTTTTCCGGGGGATGAAACGCGACCAGATGCAGACCGTCGAACTCGACCGGAATTCGGCGATTCGGCCCCAGAGTCTGAAACTCATAACCGGATTCGTGATTGCTTGCCCAAGCCATCACCACGTTGCCATCCTCGTGACCTTCGGCCAGTTGCTGCCAGATCATCTCGCGGGTGCGCTTGGACACGTCGCCGATATAGACGCCGGCACGCACCTCCAGCAGCCAGATGGCCATGCGGCCGCGCAGGCGGGGCGGGACGTTTTCGGTGACCACCACGACAAAGCCCATCACTGCGCCCTGTGCCCGGCGTCGCCGATGCTTTCGGGGTTGGGAATGGCGGGCGGTACGGACTCCGGCGGCGCCTCGGGCGGCGAGATGCCGCCGGCCGCCAGCACCTCCTCGATGGTCGGGATGATCCTGGCCAGCAGCTTGCTGGAACGGAAAATGTCCCGGCAGGCCAGGCGCACCTCCCGCTCCGGCTGTCCCGGCGACTTGGCCGCGATGCGAAAAGCCACTGGCACGACGGTGTCGAACTTGAACAGATCGGCCATGTCGTAGACGAACGACAGCGGTTTGCCGGTATGGATGAAGCCCACCGCCGGCGCATAGCCGGCCGCCAGCACCGCCGCCTCCGTGATGCCATACAGACAGCTGGTCGCCGCCGACAGGCAGCGGTTGGGCACATCCGCGGCGTCCCACTGCTGGTGGTCGTAGTTGCGCGAACGCCAGTCGACGCCGTACTGCCTGGCCAGCAGCTTGTAGGTTTCCCGCACGCGGGCGCCCTCGATGCCGCGCAACTGCTCGACGCTGCGCCGCTCCGGGGCCGGCTCCTGGAAGCGCAGCTCATACATCTTGCGCACCACCTTCAGGCGCAAGTCGTCGTCCAGCGCCAGTTTTGCCTGGTACAGCAGACGATCCGCCCGAGCACCACCAGGCTGGCCGCTGGCGTACAGGCGCACGCCGGCCTCGCCGACCCAGACCAGCAGGGTGCCCACGGTCGAGGCCAGGTGCACGGCGGCATGCGACACCCGGGTGCCCGGTTCGAGCATGATGCAGGCCACCGAGCCGACCGGGATGTGCATGCGCACGCCGTTCTGATCGATCACCACGAAGGCGCCGTCCTGCACGTCGATCTGCCCGTACTGGACGAAGATCATCGATACCCGGTCCTTCATCGGCAGGGGTTTGAGAGGTGGCAGCATCAGTTCACCCGCTTGACCAACAGCAAACCGCAGCCGAAACCCTTGCCATGGCCGACACCATCGAGCAGTGCCTGCTGCAAGCGCTCGCCGTCGTGAACCCGCGCCAGCCCTTGATAATCCAGCGAGGAAAACTCGATAGGGTGGCCTTTGCGACGCAGTCGATGCTGTTGGTAATTGTCCTGCAAGAGGCTTTCCTCCCGCAGTTCCAGGCCCCAGTCAGCAGCACGCTTCAACAGCCAGTCTTTCGCCGCCTGATCCATGACCTCACGCATGTTCCCCGCATTGGACAGCGAGCGCTTGGCATCCATCAACACATCGTGGCGTTGTGAGGAGCGCCCCTCCTGCCGCCGGCTGACGGTCGGATTGGCCCGCAGATCGAAGCGCAACCATTCACCGACAGCCAGACGCGGCCGATAAGGCTTGCTCTGTACCTGGAACAATCCCGAATCGATTTGTGGGGCGCGTCTGGATACGACGAAGTAACAAGCCTTGCCGTTGTTATCCACGGCGCTGCGGAAGATGAAGTCCCGCGGCAGGCCATCGCCGGGAAACAGCGTCCAGACCAGGGCATGATCCCGATAAGCCTCGCCGTGGCGAGCCAGATCGCGCAGCCATTCGCTGTCGCGCGGGCGCGCGATCAACTGCACCCGGGAAAAATAATGCGTCATGCCGGGTCCCTCCCCTGCAGCGCCACCCACTCGCGGCGTGGCGCGAACTGCCAGCGGCGGCGTGATAAGGGCTGGTCATGTCGCCAGTTGTCGAAGCTTGCCTCCATGCCTGCGGCCATGCCGTCCTCCCAGTAGTAGCGTGCCTGGCCCAGGCGAAAGGCCCGGCGATCCGCCGGATTCGGCCAGCTCTGCTCCGGCTGGCGCTCCAGCAAGGCCAGCAGCGACCCTTGCGGCGTCTCGTCCAGCACCTCGCGCAGGGTTGCCGCACTTGCCCTGCGCGGCGCCAGCGGCAAGGCCAGCGGGCAGGATTTGCGCCCGAGATACAGGGGGAAGTGCGGACGTCGCAGGGCCTTGGCCAGTTGCTCCAGGCTGTAGGGCGCCTCGGGCAAAGCCTCCACGGCCACCAGTGCCAGGCTGTCGCAGCGGTATTCGCGGGTAGACAGCAGGGTACCCACTTTGTCCGCAGACAGCTCTTGCCGCCGGGAGCGGAAGTGCGTCTTGCGCGGCGCTACGCCGAACTGCACGGTGTGGTAGTCGCGCAGGGGCATGCCCGGGCACTCCAGCTTGATGCCGAAACGATAACCTTGGGTCAGCGCCTGCTGGGCAGCATCGTCGCTGCGCTCGATCCCCAGCGCTGCGGCGAGCAGGCCCAACAATGCCGAGCGGGAAGGCTGCACAGCCGAATGCCGGGACTCGCCCACCGCGATCTCGCCCCAACTGGCCAGGGGACCGTAGAGGCGCAGCAGCAGATAGTCGGTCATGGCTCACTCCGCCGCGACGAAGTCGAGCAACTGGGCCAGGCTGCCCTCGCCCTTGAGCACGTCGAACTGACAGCGGCTGTCGGCACAGGCACCGTAGACCGTGTCCATGTTGTCACGCAGCCGCTGCAGCACCTCAACCGCCTCGCCGGCATAGTCGCCGCCGCTGACCGGTCTGACGAAAGCCAGCGACAACGAGCGCGGCTGCTGCGGGCCCTTCTCGGCCAGGGCGTAGTGGGCGTAGGCGCGGCTGGCGAAGCTGTTCTGCTTGCCGGAGGGACCGACCTTCAGCGCCGCCTCGGTCAGGGCGATCAAGGCCCTCTGAGTCAACTCTTCGTCCCCGCCGAGATTCCTCTTCAGCAGGTCGCGGTCAATGCAGAGGTACTGGTAAAAGACGGCGGCGGCGAAGCCGGACTCGCCGATGTGCGCGGCCCCCGAATCATCGGTATTGAGGTCATCCACCGCAGTGAAATAGTCGTCCTCGATGGCCGAAGCATGCACGCCGATGGCATGGGCCACTTGTACCGCCGCGTCGCCGTTGTATTCGGTCTTGGCTGCCAGCATGCGGCCGAACATGGCGATGTCCACGGCACTCTGCTTGTGCAGCAGCGCATCCAGTTCCTCGTCGCTGGGCGCGCGCTTTTCACGGGCCAGCGTCGCGACCAAGGAATCCAGCGAGGCGCGCTCCTCTGGAGCGATATGCACCAGTTGCTCGATTTCCAATGGATTGTCCTTCTTCACCGCGCCATACACTTTGGCGATCTGGCTAACCCATTCGGTAGCCTGCTTCTCGCCGATACCGGCAGCAATCAGGGCGGCGAACGCCTCCCGGCCCAGACGCTTGGTACGCGTTCCAATCGAGCCGGCCAACTGCTGCTGGAACAGCTCGGAGGTGCGCCAGGCTCGCTTGAGGCTCTGGGAGGACACGCGCAGACGCTCGACGCCGCCCAGGCGGGCGGTTTTCGGCTGGCCAAGGTCGTCGCGGTTGAGGTTGGCGGGCGGATAGGAAATCAGCAGGTGCAATTGAACAAAACGGGTCATGCGGTCAGTTCCTTGTCGACTTCGGGCTCTTCGGCGGCAGCCCGGTCCCGGGCATTCAAGTAATAGTCATAGGCCCAGCGGAATCTCACCCCGTCGCTGGCGCGGGTGGCAGACTGCTCAAGCTCCAGCTGCCAGGTCAGCAGATCGTCGGCGAGCTGGGCCACGTCGGCTTTGCCGTCGGCCAGTTGCACGGCGCGCAGCCATTGCAGGTAGAGATCGTCCGGGTTCCGGGTGCGCTGCAGGCGCTTGAAACGCAGCTCGCTCATCGGGGCCCGCTCCTCGCCGGAAGCGTTGCCCATACGCCGGGCCAGACTGAGTCCGTCGCGCGCATCAACCTTGACCTTGGCAAGTACCCCGGCGACCCGTGCCAGACGCTCGTAACTGGCAGGCACATCCGCCAGCCCCAGGGCGATCAGCCGTCGGGCGAGGAGATGGCTGGCGGGCTCCAGTAGTAGCTCGTCGGTATCCGTGCAACGACGCAGGCGCGCCCGGTCGCCACGTCCAAGGCCCGTCAGCTCCCCCGGCAAGGGTTCGCTGCCCGGCTCGCGCGGCTGCAGGGCACGCCACCAGTCGCACACCCAATGCCGCTGGGCATCGTTGAGTTTCCTCGGCCTCATGTCAGCTCCTTGTAATGAAAATTGACGATTTTCCACAGCGGCTTCATGGCCTTGCCGCTGCTGAGCTCCCTGGCCAGATCGGCACGCGCCTGCACCACCCGCCTCATGTCCATGTCCTCAATGGGGCCGGCCAGCACCCATTGGTCGAACAAGGCCAGGGCCAAGTGCCGAGTGCGCAGCAGCCAGCGCCGGTAGATGCCCGCCAGATCGGCCTCGCGCTCGAAATCCAGGGAAGCCAGTTGCTCCAGCTGGTCGTAGAAGGCAGCCTCCGAACCCTGCCAGAAACTCTGCGGCACGGCCGGCTCGCTGCCGGCATCGCCCGGACGCCGGAACCAAGCAGTCTTGACCTGCTTGTGCAATGCGATGGCGGTCTCGTTGGCCACGTCCAGCAGTTGCTTGACGCACTTGATGAAGTCCCGCTGCAGATCGTCCGGCACGGTATGAATCGGCAAGGTGCTGTCATACCAGCACAGTGCCTTCATGTTCGACATGTCATAGCCAAAGCACCACAGGCGTGCCCGCGGCTTCTTGAGCCTGACGGTGAAATGAGCGACCACCCTGGCCGCATCCGGCTGGTGATCGTCATTGCCGAGCACCAGCCCCAGCCAGTCGCGGTAGCCCTTGCCGGCCTGGCGCCCCTTTATCGACAGCGGCGGTTTCTCGCCCTTCGCATCGAGGCTGTAGGGCGTCAGGGGATGCTGCCAGGCTCCGGTGTAGTTGGTGCCGCCATGCCGGGTACGGTAGTGATGGATCAGTCGCACACCCTGCTCGCCGCATATCGCGCATTGCCCATGCCCCTCGGTAGAGGCATCCAGGCAGATGCGCCGGGGCATGCTCCAATAGACCTGCAGGGGATGGACGGTTTCGGGCGGGGTATCGCCGATCCCCTGGGCATCGCTGGTACGGGTCGGTGCCAGCCAGGGCAGCACATCGCTCGGCGCCTCGACCTCGGGATAACCGAGGGCATCGAGGGGCAGCACGTTCAGCCAGAGCTTCTGCCAGAGCGTCGATGCTTCGTCGGCCGGCAGCAACAGGGTGGTCAGCGGCCCACCACCGCGCACCGAGGTGCGAATGCCCCGCCCTCCGGAAGGGGCATTCAGCTGCAAGGTGAGCAGTGCCTGGGCGAAACAGCATTCGCACAACCCATGCCCGTGGGCCGGCTTGTTGAAATACAGGTTGCTGTCCGAACCGGCATCGATCAGCAGGTCCAGCACCGGTAACTGATTGGCATCCTCCGGCAAGTACAGGTCCTGCATGAAGGCCGGACCGTCGCTTTCCAGCAGGAAGGCGCCTCGGTACGGAGCGAAGGCAGCCTCCAGCGCCTCGGCAGTGGGCGGGCTGGCCCAACGCTCCCGCCATTCGGCGAGATCGGCCGGGGCGTAGGCGGTCTGCAGCAGGCCTATCAGGAACTGGTAAAGCGCCCCCTTAAAGTCGGGCCGCACTGCCGCCATGTCGGAGAGCGCACTGTCTCCTACATTCAGAGGCGATATCAGTGCAGTACCCGCATCGGCGCGCTGCACCGACATCCATTTATCAACGATCAGGTCCCTCATTTTTACTCCCGATTATAAGCGACCGAAGCTGGCTTACCTGAAATTGCAGCGGACGATGCGTTTGCTGGCGAGACCTCCAAACTCAAACGCACGACACCACCATTGCTTAGAAGCCAGCCAAGCCCAGCAACGACTAATGCACATAGGCCATAGGCTGGCTTTTTACATAACCGTACAACCAGCCTCAGAAGAACCCTGTTCATACATACCCGCCCACAAATAATCCGATGGGCGGAATGCTACTATGCAGAGCCGACTGAACTCAATGTTCCAGCTGATACCCCATGCTTAGTAATTTCAAAATCTGCTGTCTCCTTTTACACTTACGAAGCCCCAACAATTTCCCCGCGCGTGCGGGGATGAACCGCATGGGGCCTCAGCAGGAACAAAGTGCTGATCCACGTTCCCCGCCGTAGCGGGGCTTTTCGCTACTGGGCACGGACGCCCTCCCCCTCGCCCCCCTGCACCTCGACCGCCCATCGCATCGCAGAACATCGAAAGACACGACCAGACCGCTCACCAGGTCAGCCCGACCAGCGGGTCATAACGCATCTCCAGCGCCTGCCCCTGCCTGTCCAGAACCCTGCCGGTCAACACCCCGTTCTCGTCCCGAACCAGCGGCAGCACGAAAGCCGGCTCCTCCAGCAAGCGGTAGCGGCTGCGCAGCGTCTGCAGCGCGCCGGCAAAGCGTTGCAACCAGTCGGGTGCCAGGTTGACCGCCTTGCGCGCATCGATACGCACCGCCGATTGCTCCCAGGGATGGTTCGCCTCGTCCCTGAGCGGCCGCAATTCGCCCGCCACGGCTTCGGCCAGGTAAAGCGTCAGGCTCTCGTCGCCAAGCCGGGTCGGCACGCTGCCGTCCTCGTACCAGCGCGCACTGCTGTTCTCGCAATAGCCCTTGTCCAGACGCAGGGCGTTGAAATGCGCCTGGCTTTCCCTGGCGAGATCTTTTCCCTCCTGTTCTCGGGAGGCCCGTTGCAGCCGCTCCGGAATCGCTTCGGCCGCCTCGCCGTATACCGCCTCGACCAGTTCGCGCACGGCGCCGGGCTGTCCCTGCTCTCCCGGACTGACGATCCAGCCAGCGTGCAACAGCGCCCGCGCGCCCAGCCAGAGCCGGCCGGCGTCCGGGTAGACGAAGCAGGCCTTGGGAAAGAGTGCGGCGTACCAGTCCCCCGCCGGGTCGTCGACCGGCTCGGGGGTGAGCAGATAAAGCACGGGCGGCGCGCGGCGCTCGACGGCATCGGGAGCCGGGTCACCATTGGCCAGGCGGGCATGCCGCTGCAAACGTCCCGCGCGCTGGATCAGCAGGTCGATGGGCGCCAGGTCGCTGATCATCACGTCCACGTCGAAGTCGAGGCTCTGCTCTAGCACTTGGGTCCCGATCAGTACCCGGCCACGGCGCTCGTCACCAGTGGAGTACTTGCCGAAATCCGCCAGGACCCGGCCCTCGATGTCCAGGCGATCGCCCATGGCGAAACGACTATGGAAGAGCGCCAGGTCGTCGGCGGGCAACGCTTCGCGCAAGGTCTCATAGGCTCGCCGCGCATCCTCGACGGTATTGCGAATCCAGCAGATACAGTGGCCGGCACGGGCCTCTCCGACGATCAAGGCCAGGGCGTCCGCCTCCTCGTGCAGGGTGCGAACCTGAACCCACCGCTTCACTTGCGGGCGGGTCTCGCAGGCTTGACTGGCCACAGCCTTCCCGACCCGGGTCGCCAGGGGATAACGGCGGTCATCCGGCAAGGCCTCGCCGTTCACCCCCAAACCGAAACGATAGGCCGCCAGCAATTCTTCGCGCGCCGACAACGGCAGAGTCGCCGACAGCAGGATGACGCTACCGCCCTGCCGCCCGTGGCCGGTGAGCAAGGTTCGCAGCAGGGTCATCATGTACGGATCGTAGGCATGCACCTCGTCGACCAACAGGACCTTGCCGGCCAAGCCGAGCAGACGCAGGGACTGGTGACGCGCCGGTAGCACAGCGAGCAACGCCTGATCCAGGGTGCCGACGCCGACCTCGGCGAGCAGCGCCTTCTTACGGTTGTCGGCCAGCCAGGCATTGCATTGCGCGGTGGCCGAAGCATCATCCGGGGCATAGCTGTGGTCGCCCGGCTGCTCGCCGTGCTGCAGGATGCTCTGGCGAAAGCCATCCACCAGCGCCCTGGCACCATGGGCCAGGATCAGGGAAGGCTGCGTCAGAGGCCGCTCCTCGTAGAACTGCCGATAGACCCGGCCGACCCGCTGGTACATCTGATTGGCGGTGGCCATGCTCGGCAAAGCGAAGTACAGCCCCTGGGCCAGCCCAGCCTGCATCAGGCGCTGGGCGAGAATAAGCGCGGCCTCGGTCTTGCCGGCCCCGGTCACGTCCTCGAGCAGAAACAATTGCGGTCCCGGCTCCAACTCGATTTCAGCGGCATACCGCTGCAAGGGCGTGGGCTCGCTCAGATAGGTGAACATCTTCGCCGGCTGTGCCCAGTGCCGTATTGCATGGGCACACAGTCCGGCTTGACGCACTGCCTTGCCCGCCTGCGGCACAGCCTGCGCCTGCCAGTATTCAGGCAAGGCCTGAGGTCGACTTTGGTAAGGAAAGGACTCCTGGTTGGAACCCAGCCAGTCCGCCAGGACCGCCAAACCGGCCAGACGCCAGGCATGCCGGCAGAGCGTCTTGAGCTGATCGCGGCCTGGCTCGGGAACTCCCTCGGGCAGCAGCCAACCGGCTGCCTCCTCGACGAAAGTCCGCGCGGCCAGCCGATCCTCGCGCAGGAAGAAATCCTTGATACTGAGAGACAGCAGCCCGCCCGCTTCGGTCTCCTGCGGCGGCCTGCCATGATGGCCCACCGCAGTCCGCATCCAGACCGCCCAGAAGTCGTGGTCGGGACATGGCAGTCCCGCATCCGGAAACTCCTCGGCCAACACCTCCTGCCAGACCAGCCAACCCAGGGTGTCATGGCGGCGCGTGTAGCGCTTGGTCGGATCGTTCGGCACCAGTGCTGGAGAAAGATCCGGCACCAGGCCCTGAAAGGCCCGGGCGAACTTGCCCAGATCGTGCAGGGCCAGGAAGAACACGAACAGACGCTCGACCAATGGCAGCGGCCACCCCAAATCGTCGGCGAGGGGCTTCAAGGAGAATTGAGGCAGCTCCAGCAAGGTCTTTCCGCAGGCCGCCACATCCAACGAGTGGAAAGCCAGCAAATGATAGCGAGCGGCACCCTCAGCAGCAGGCGAAGCCTTGCCCCAATACGAGAAATAGGTCGGTACGGCTCCATCACACATGACATGCTCCTTGCTTCATTAACCCCTGCCGAGAATGAGCTGAGCGCCTTCGCAGACGCTGGATATCAGGGACCTTCAAAATACCTCAGCAGCGCGCCACGCTGAGCAGGCCGCAGCCGAAGGCCTTGGCCGGGCCGATGCCCGCCGCCAGGGCGTGGCCGAAAGCCTCCAGGTTCTGCACCCGGAGTACGCCCTCGAAACAGGCCCGCTGTACGCTGATGCGCCCGTTGCCCTTGCGCCCGATCAGCACATCGCTGGCCGTCACCAGGGCCGCCTCGATACTGAAGCCATGGCGTCCGCCCTGCCGGTCGAGCCAGGCCAGTTGCTCGGTCTCCCCCGCCAGGCCGTAGCGCTTGCCCTGGCGGCTGACGGTCGGGTTGGCCTGCAGGCGGAAGCGGTAGCGCACGCCGCCCTCGATCCATTCCTCCAGCGCCAACCGCTTGCTCTCGACGGGCCGTTGCAGGTAGTTGGGCCGCGCCTGCAAGGCCGACCAGTCGGCCTCGACGACGGCCTGCACCAGCACCACGGGGGTGGCCCAGGCATTGCTGCCCGCCTCCAGGCGCCAGAGAAAGCGCGCGGGCCGGGTCTGCGCACCCGCGGCGAAGGCGCGGGCCAGGGTGCGGTGCATTTCGTAGGCATCGCTCAGGTCGCGGCGGGCCTGGGCGCTGCGCGGGTCAAGCGTCAGCCTGGTCAGGTGCATGCAGCACTCCCGATTTCACGAAACGCGGGCCGAAACGCCGCTCGGCGAAAGGCGCCAGCGGTTGATCCAGACGAATAGCGCCCTCCCGCTCGTCCTCCAGCAGGCAACGCAGCGGCTGCCCCCGGTCGGTCCGCTGGGCCGGTGCCAGGCGCGGGTAACCGGCCAGGGCCTGCTCCAGGGACAAGGGCGAGAGGCCGTCCGCCAGCCAGACCGGCAGGCCGGGGACAAAACTCTTGCGGCCCAGGGCCAGCGGCCAGAACGGGGCGCGCAGGGCATCATGGAGGCGCGCCAGCAGGCGTTCATTCGCGCCCTCCAAACCGACCAGGAAGGCCGCATCCGCCAGGTAGACGCGCGGGCTGAGCACGGTGCGGCGCAGGTCGGCCTTGCCGCTGGCGAGCAGCACGCCCGTGGCGGTCTGGTAGTCGCGCATCGGCACGCCCTCGCGGTCGACCCGCACGCCCATGCGCAGGGCCGCCAGGTCGGCCACCGGCTCGCCGCGGTCGCGCCCCAGGGCTGCACAGACGAGGCCGAGCACGCCGGACTTGGACGGCTCCAGTTGCGTATCGCGCTCGTCGAAACGGCTGGTGGTGCCCCAGGACTGCAGTGGCCCCTGCAGGCGCATCAGCAGGCTGGCCATGCTCAACGCTCCAGCCGAGCCGCGGCCTGCTCGCGCACCCAGGCCGCCAGTTCGTTCAGGTTCGCCGCCCGCCGGCCCTTGTGCGCCGGCCAGGCCTCGCTCAGATCGAGGTAGGCCCACTGGTCGCGGCTGTCGGCATAGAGGGCCGCCAGCTGGTCCTCATGGCCGGCGAGCAACTCGACCGACTGGCGACTCAGCGACCTGTCCGCCCGCGGACTCACCGGCTGCTCGAAGGCGTTGGCCAGGCTCAGCGGGCTGCCATGGCGCAGGCAGACCCCGACGAAGCCGGGCAGGTTGTGCGCGGCGAAGCTGTTCTGCTTGCCCGTGGGAATGGCGCGCACCATGGCCTGGGTAAAGGCCTCCAGCGCCGACAGGGTCAGTTCGCGGTCGCCCTGCAGGTTGCCCAGGAGCTTGCGCGCATCGACCACCGCATAGCGGTAGAGGGTCGCGGAATTGAACTCCAGCTGGCCGATCATCCCGGCACCGGCTTCGTCCGGCCCGCCCTTGTCGTCGACGGCGGTGAAGTAATCGAACTCGCGCTCGACGCGGTGGGTGCTGATGGCGTGCGCCACCTGGCAGGCCGCACTTTGGTTGACCTCCGGCAGGTCGGCCAGCATGCGGCCGAACAGCGCCACATCCACCGCCTTGCCGCCATCGAGCAGGGCCCTGGCTTTCTTCACCACCTCGGCCGGCGCGCTGGCCTTGGCTTCCTTCTTGCCCTTCTTCTCGCCGCCGGCGGATGCAGCGACCAGTTCGTCCCAGTGCTGCTCGATCAGCCCGGCGAAGCCGGCGATTTCCGCCTCGCCGAGAAACAGCAGGTATTCGGTCTTGCCGTCGTCCTTGAGCTTGAGGCCGGCGGCGGCCAGGGCGGTCTCGATCCGCCCCTGCGCTTCGAGCGGATCGCGGCCGGCCAGGCGCTCCAGCAGCAGGGCCTGGAGTTTCCGGGTGCGCACCCCGCGGAACTCCGGCGCCACCAGCTCGTGCTCGCGGGCGGCCAGGCGGATGGCTCGCTTGAAGCACTGGCTGCTCACCCGCGCTCGGCGGTGGCCGCCGAACAGCGCGTCCTTGGGCGCGCCGGTGTCGTCGCGGTTGAGATTGGACGGGGCGAAGTTCTGGATCAGGTGGAATTCGATGAACAGACTCATAGTGTCCTTCTCAAGCGTTGCCAGGGGTTGGCGCCCGTTCACTGGCCGGAGCCGCCAGCGCCCGGTAGAAATCCCGCGCCCAGCGCTGGCGCACGAGGTCGCGCCGCTCGGGGTCGATCCGCGGGTCGAGCCAGCGGTTCAGATCCTCGAGCAAGGCGGCGTAGTCCAGCGCCAGGTCGCCGGCCGCCAGCAGGCTGACGACCCGGCGCAGGTAGATCGCCAGGTTCTCGGCATCGGCGCCCAGCAGGGCGATGAAACGCTGCTCGATGCCGGCGCTGTCGCGCCGGCGCATCAGCTCGCCCAGGCTGCTGGCCAGGCTCCTCCCGGCCTGCCGGGGGTGCGTGGCGTAAAGACCGGCCACTACATAGAGCGCCGGGCGCGAGGCATCCTGGGCGTGCCGTTCGGCCGCAACGAAAGGCTCGACGTACGGATAGGCCGGCGGATAGGCGCCGGGAGCGAAGCCCAGGCTGCGGCGCAACGCCGCCAGGGCAGCGCGGTCGTGCTCGTGCAGGCTTTCCAGGTGCGCGATGAAGCGCTGTGCGTAATCGCTCATGCTCGGGCCTCCTCGGCGGCGACGGCAGTGGGGGGCTGCGCGGGACGCAGCGGACTCAGGCGCGCCAGCAGACGCGGATAGGCGCGGGCCTCGGCGCGCAGCGCCTTCGGCGAGCGGCCCAGGCCGTCGCAGGCGGCCTGCCAGGCAGCCTGGGCCGCCGCCAGCAGGCTTTGCGACCAGAGGGCCTCGGCCCGCTCCAGATCGTCCGAATCGCCGCTGCCGAGCAGGGCCATCAGCCGACCCAGGGCGCGCTCGGCCGTGGCGAAATACAGCGCCGGCGCCGGTCCGGCGTCGAACAGGCGGCGCGCCCTGGCCCAGGTATCCTTGCCGGCGGGATCGGGCAGAATTTCGGCGAGCATGCCGGCGGCCAGCGTGCGGATATCGCCGAACAGCGCTTCGGCACGGCGCAGCTGCCGGCGCAGCGCGTTGGCGCAATCCGCCGAGGCCAGCAGCGCCGTCGGCAGGCCGATGCGCTCGGAGCGCCAGCGCAGCAGCTTGGCCTGGTCGCTGGCCAGGCCGGCCACCAGCACAGGCTGCTCGCTGCCACCCAGTTGAAGCTGCAGGTTGGCCGCCCAGCCCAGCACGGCCGCCGGCCGGGAAGCCAGACCCTCGGCATCGGGCAACAAGGCCGGCAGATCGCGCCAGAACGCGCGGCCCTCGGCGAAGCTCAGCCGTACCGGGCCATGACTGCCGGCCCGGTAGCTGGCCATGGGATCGGGCGCCTGCGCATCCTCGGCCAGGGCGATGCCGGCGGCGAAGCGTATCCACTGCACCCGGCCCTCCTCGTCGGACAACAACAGCACGGCGCGGCTCAGGCGGCTGTAGCGATCGTTGGGACCGCTCGCCAGCCTCGGCTCGCCGCGCAGCTGCGCGACGCCCGGCGGGTCAAGCTCCCAGTTGGGCAGGTCCGCGTGGCCGGCCGGGGTGGGCGGATGCAGGGCCAGGCAGAGGCTTTGCGCCAAGGAGGCGCCAAGCGGCATGACCGCGGCGGTATTGGCCAGCGCACCGGCCTTGTCGGCGTCGCGCAGGACCTTGACCAAGCCGCCCGGCGTGAACTGCAGAAAGCCCAGCAGGGTACGCAGCGCATCGGCGGCGGCGATGGGGCGCGGTGCCAGATCGCAGGCGTGATCGAACAGCACCGGCGCATTGCCGTTGGCGCTGGCCAGGGAAATCTGCGACCAGGGCTTGTGCCGGTCGCGGGTTTCCGCGGCCTCGGCCAGCGCCGCGACCTGCATGAAGGGCTGCTCGGGATGGAACAGCCAGAAGCATTCGCGCCAGTGCTCCAGATAGTCGCGCACGGCCTCGGCCGGCAGGCCCCGGCGATACCAGCGCGCCCGGTCGGCATCCGTCCAGCGTCCCTGGGCGCGGCTCAGCGCGCGATGGACGATGGCCAGCAACAGGCGGTACTGGGCGATCAGCCCGGGCGGCGCGGTTTCCGCCAGGGCACCGATTTCGCCGGCGCGCTCGAACAGCTCCAGCAACCCCAGGTCGCAGACCCGCCCGCCCTGCAGACGCACCGGCAACCAGGGCTCGTCGAGCAGGTTGAAGCGTCTGTTGTTCATGCCTGGTCCTCGGGCGAAGCAAGCGGGCCTTGGTAGACCAGCCCCAATTCGTCATCCAGACGCACCGTCAGCCGGCCGAGCGGCAGGCAGCCCCGCCCCCGCGGCAGCGGCTGGAGACGGCGCAGCAAGACGACGCTGCGCGACCCGCCGATGGCCGGCAGGGACCGGGCCTCGACTTGCGGCGTCCCCTGCGGCGGGAGTAGGGAGAATCGGGATGCCATGTATTACCTCCTGTCGCGGCACTGGAAACCGGTCCCGGTTTCCCGCGTCGGAAACTACCCCGACAAGAGATAGAGTCACAATACCACTATACCCTTTCAGATTTTAGCAAGCCTTTTCGAGTGCCCGCTCCGCTTTTGCACCAAGGTACCAACTCCTGCAAACAGTAAAGACCTCGGCCGGCCACTCCGTGCGAATAGGCTAGAATCCGCGCCGTGAACGCCCCCTACCCGGGGCGCCGCGCACACCGACCGCCGCCCGTCTCCCCTCCAGCCATCGAGGCCGCCATGAAAGACCAGCTCCAGGAACTCATCCGCAACATCAGCTCGGGCTGCCTCAGCGAAGAAGAGATCGCGCGGACTGCCGACGAGGCGGCGCAGGCTTACGCCGATCCGCAGGCCTTTCTCGCGGCCAATCCGGACATCAACTACGACGACAGCTTCCCTATTCCGCTGGGCGAGTGGATGGTGGTCGGCAGCCTGCCGGAGACGGTGCTGTTCCAGGGGGACACTCATGAAGCGCTGTTCGAGCAGATCGTCGCCTCGTTCGGCCCGGAGGTATCCTTCGTGCTCAAGCCCAAGCAACTGCACAAGGTGGAACCGCTGAAGGCGCTCAACCGCATCCAGGTACAGCTGGGCAGCCTCTACCCGGAGAAGGGCGGCTACGTTCTACTGGACTTCAGCGCGCCGCTGGACGACGAACTGCAGGCCGTGCTGGTGTACACCTGCGATCTCGAGGCGACGCTGCAGCTGGCGGCCGCGGTGGGCATCCACGCCGCCCCGTCCTACGAAGCGCTGCGCGCGGAACTGGGCGCCTGAGCCGGCCGATGCCCGTCGCGCGCCGCCTCGCCAATCCCCTCCGCCTCTGGCGCCTGGCCTTCTTCGGCTGCCTGGCGGCGGTGCTCGCGCTGTCCCTGACGAAGAACGTCACTCCGCCGCTGGACACCGGCTGGGACAAGAGCAACCACCTGCTGGCCTTCGCCGTGCTGGCCCTCCTCGGCCGCCTGGGCTTTCCCGAACGGCGGTACTCGGTGCCGGCCGGCCTGCTCCTCTACGGGATCGCCATCGAGGGCCTGCAGGCGCTGACCAGCTACCGCACCGCCGACTACCGCGACCTACTCGCCGACCTGCTGGGCATCGCCCTGGGCAGCCTGATCGCCGCCGGCTGGCGGTGGCGCAAGCGCTAGGTGCCAAACGTCGCCCGCCCCCTTCGGCAGCCCTCGCCGGCGCTTGCCTTGCGCCATCGGACCACTATCATCTTACCCAGCTCTCCCGGCCTTACGGCGGGGAGATCCGGGACGTGCGGTCCAGCAGTCCAACCCCGGACAGACCGTCAAGTCAACGCGAGCAGTAACCGCTTGGCGCCAGGAACGGCCGTCGGTGGAAAGCCACGGCTTCCAATCAGCCCGTTCGATAGCCACGACCCGGAGAATGCGAGAGAAGGATCACGCCACGCGTGACAGGCTATCCCCCCTGCCCGGCGAGACAGGGACTTCTCGCGAATACGGATGAACGCTCCCATTCTTGTCGGCGCATGCGGTGCCGCTGCGCTGTTGTTCGCAAGCGCCCTTCCCGCTGCCGAACCGACCTGTCGGGTCATCCGCGTACAGGACGGCGACAGCCTGACCTGCCTGAGCGCGGCCAAGCAGCGGATCGAGATTCGCCTGGCCGATCTCGATGCCCCGGAAATCGCCCAGCCCTACGGGCAACTGGCCCAGTTGCAGCTGTTTCGACTGGTCTACAACAAGAGCGTCCGACTGGAGGTCGTCGAGCAGACGCGCTACGGCCCCAAGGTGGCCCGCGTCTATCTCGACGATCTCTACGTCAATGGAGAAATGGTCCGCCAAGGGGCGGCCTGGGTCGACGGCGATCCGCGCCTGACACCGCTGGAGACCGAGGCCAGGTCGCTGCAGCGCGGCCTCTGGGGATTGCCGCAGGCGGAGATCGTCCCGCCCTGGCAATGGCGCAGCGAGCGCGGCGATCGGCTCAGTCGCCGCTAAAGCCCGGCTGACGCAGAAAGGCGGCCACCTGCCCGGCCTCGAAGGGCCAGTCCAGTTCGTCGCCGTTGTCCTGTCGCCGCAGCACGGGGATGCGCAGCCCATAGCGCGCGGCCCGGCGCTCGTCCTCGGCGATGTCGACCAGCTCGACCTGCAAGCCGTTCTCGACGAAAGGCATCAGCAAGCCCTCGGCCAGCTCGCAGAGATGGCAGCCGAGGGTTCCGAACAGTTGGCACTCGGGAAGCATGGGGAGCCGTCTCACGACAATGAACTTGTTGAAGTTTAACATGCAGCCAAGACACCCTATGCCGCGAACAAGAGGCCGCCCAGGCAGGCGGCTTGTCCCGGCCGCCACCGGCATTCGGCGGCCGGCCACCACGAGATGAGGACCATCCAGCATGACCACGGACAGCAGCCAAACCCCGTCGGCATCCTCCGAGAGCTGCACCTGCTGCGCGCCGGGCGCGTCGGCCTCGGTGCACCGACGCAACCTGCAGCGCGCCCAGCAGGCGGTGATCGACGAATTCCACGCCCTGCTCGACGACACCGAGCGCCTGCTCCGCTACAGCGCCGAAGCGACCGGCGACGAGGCGGACGAACTGCGGACGAAGATCGAAGGCAACCTCGGCCGCGCCCGCGAGGCGCTCAAGGACAGCGAAGGCCGCCTGCGCGAGCAGGGACAGGCGGCGCTGCAGGCCACCGAGGCCTACGTGCACAGCCATCCCTGGCAGTCGCTCGGCATCGCCGCCGGTATCGGCCTGCTGCTCGGCCTGCTGGCCGGTCGCCGCTGAGTACCGGGGAGTCGTCGCCAATGGATGCCTCGCCACCGCCGCCGTCCGGGGAAGACCGCCAGCCGTCCCTGAAACGGTTCGGCGGAGCCCTGCTCGGCCTGCTGCACAATCACCTGGAACTGCTGGGCCTCGAACTCCAGGAGGAGAAGACCTACGCCTTCCGGCTATTCCTCTTCGCCAGCCTCTGCCTGCTGTTCGGCCTGCTGCTGCTGATCGGCCTGTCGACGGCCGTGGTCGTCGCCTGCTGGGACAGCCACCGCCTGGCCGCGATCTTCGGCCTCTGCCTCGCCTACGGCCTGGCCCTGCTGTTCTGCATCCTCCGCACGCTGAAGCTGGCGCGACGCAGCGACCATCCGTTCCAGGCGACCCTCGAGGAACTGGCGCGCAACCGGGAGCTGCTGCCATGAGTCCGCCCCGCCGCAGCGAGCTGGAAATGCGCAAGGAGCTGGTGCGCCTGCGCATGGAAATGCAGCGCCAGCAACTCGACTATCACGCCGAGCCCCTACGCCATCCGCTGCGCCAGCTCGGCCACCTGTTCGCACCCGGCCGCGCCGCGCGGGGCAAGGGCACGCCGCTGGCCTTCGGCGGGGTGCTCCTGCTGACCCTGTTCGGCAAGCGCCTAGGGCGCTTCGGCAAGCTGGCGCGCTTCGCCCTGGAAGTCTATCCCCTGGTCAGCGCGGGCCTGCGACAATACCGCGAGTCCCGCCCGCCGAAGCCGCCGCAGGCTCCGCCCAAGCCCCAGGCTTGACGGATTTGCCGCGCTGTCCAAGGATGGCCGGCAGTCGCGCGGTGGCCCGCGCGCTCGGCCCCCGCGACGGCTGCCCACTGAACAACGAGGAACGGCTTTGGACTGGCAAACCCTACTGACCCGCGAACGCCTGGGCAAATCGGTGCACAGCATCGACGAGCTGGGCCGCAGTCCCTTCCACAAGGACCACGACCGCATCATCTTCTCCGGGGCCTTCCGCCGCCTGGGCCGCAAGACCCAGGTCCATCCGGTGTCCAGCAACGACCACATCCACACCCGCCTGACCCACTCCCTGGAAGTCAGCTGCGTCGGTCGCTCGCTGGGCATGCGGGTCGGCGAAGTGCTGCGCGATGCCCTGCCGGAATGGTGCAGCCCCGCCGACCTCGGGATGATCGTCCAGTCGGCCTGCCTGGCCCACGACATCGGCAACCCGCCGTTCGGCCACTCCGGCGAGGACGCCATCCGCTACTGGTTCCACCAGGCCGCCGGACGCGGCTGGCTGGACGGGATGAACGAGGCGGAGCGCGACGACTTCCTGCAGTTCGAGGGCAACGCCCAGGGCTTTCGCGTGCTCACCCAGCTGGAATACCACCAGTTCGACGGCGGTACCCGCCTCACCTACGCCACCCTCGGCGCCTACCTCAAGTACCCCTGGGCATCCCGCCACGCGCCGGCCCAGGGCTACAAGAAGCACAAGTTCGGCTGCTACCAGAGCGAGCTGCCGCTGCTCGAACAGATCGCCGGCAAGCTCGGTCTGCCTCAACTCGACGCGCAGCGCTGGGCGCGCCATCCGCTGGTCTACCTGATGGAAGCGGCGGACGACATCTGCTACGCGCTGATCGACCTGGAAGACGGCCTGGAAATGGGGCTGCTCGACTACCCCGAGGTCGAGGCCCTGTTGCTCGGCCTGGTCGGCGACGACCTGCCGGAGTCCTACCGCCAGCTCGGCCCGCGCGACTCGCGCCGGCGCAAGCTGGCAATCCTGCGCGGCAAGGCCATCGAGCACCTGACCAACGCGGCGGCCCGGGCCTTCGTCGAGCAACAGACGGCCCTGCTCGCCGGCAGCCTGAGCGGCGATCTGGTCGAGCACATGCACGGACCGGCCAAGGACTGCGTGCTGCAGGCCAAGCGCATCGCCCGCGAGAAGATCTTCCACGACAAGCGCAAGACCCTCCACGAGATCGGCGCCTACACCACCCTGGAGACCCTCCTCGAAGCCTTCTGCGGTGCGGCCCTGGAGCAGCACGGCGGGCGACGGACGTCGTTCAAGAACCGGCGCATCCTCGACCTGCTCGGCAACAACGCACCGGACCCGCGGTGGCCGCTGTACCATGCCTACCTGCGGATGATCGACTTCATCGCCGGCATGACCGACGGCTACGCCACCGAGATGGCCCGGGAAATGACCGGGCTCTCCAGTCGCGCATGAACGTCCGCGCCCCGCGGGTCCGGACTGCCCGGCGCGGGGGCACGAAGCCCCCGGCCGCCGCGGCGTGAAAGAAGGAACGCAGTCGATGCTCCGCTTTCTGCCCTACCGCCACCAATGGACGGTCGACCCCACCTGGGGCGCAGCGGTCGTGGCCACTCTCGGCTGCGCCCTGCCCCTGCTGCTCGCGCTGTTCAGCGGCCACTCCGGATTTCTCTGGGCGGCGGTCGGCGCCTTCCTGGCCGCCCAGGCCGATCCCCTGCACCGCTTCGGCATGCTGCGCATGCTCCTGCTGACCCTGCTCGGCGCCTGCAGCGCAGGCCTGGGCTTCTGGTCCGCGCCCGGCCCGCTCGAAAGCCTCTTGGTCTTCGCCGCCGGAGGCCTGCTGCTCGCCTGGTTGCAGCGTTTCGGCCGAGAGGCCGGCAAGCTCGGCCTCGGCATGCTGGCCTGTCTCTGCCTGGGGCAGGGCCAGCAGGGCCTGGGCGGCATGCCCAACCCCTACGCCGTGGCCATGCTGTTCACCCTCGGCGGCCTCTGGGCGACCCTGCTCGCCTTCAGCCTGCGCGGCCTGCACGGCCTGCGCCTGTGGCCCTACATGCCGCGCCTGCCCAGCGTGCTGAAGGTGCTGCGCCAGCATGCGGCGCGCCTGCCGAAACCGCAGTGGCGGCTCTATGCCCTGGGCTGCACCCTGGTCTGCGGCCTGGCCGGGCTGATCGTCAACCTGTCCGGGCAGCCGCGCGGCTACTGGCTGACCCTGGCGGTGGTCACCGGCCTGCAGATCGACCTCAAGGGCCGGCTGCGGCGCGCGCTGAAGATCGCCCTGGTCGCCCTGCTCGCCGCCGGCCTGCTGGTGCTCGCCGGCCGCGGCCTGCACAGCCCGGCGCAGATGGTTGCCCTGGCAGTGGCGCTGATCCTGCTCAACCGTGCCCTCCAGGTCGGCCGCTACAGCCTCTACGTGCTGCAGATGACCTTCTGCGTCCTGCTGCTGGCCGAGAGCCTGGCACAGGACTGGCCGCTGAGCCGCGAACGCCTGCTGGGCAGTCTGATCGGCGCGCTGCTGGCGCTGCTGGTGGCACTGACCCTGTACGGTGGGCGCCGGCTGCGCGACCGGCGTGCCGCCCGCTCCGGCACGGGCACGCTGCCGCACTGAGCGGCGCGCCGGGACGGGAAAACCGGCAAGCCGCCGGACCTGTGCATCGGCAGCCCTCTGCCGCCCGGCTTCGGGCATAATGCGGGCCATTCCCGGAAGCCGCCGGATTTTTCACCTTTTCGCTTCGTTCAGCCCTGAGTCGGAGGGGCACCCTCGATGATCGCAATTTTTCGCCGACTGGCCATTGCCAGCCTGCTGATGCCGTTCGCACTGCCGGCGAGCGCGGCCCAGATCAACACCACGCTCCCGAAGAATGTCCAGCAGGCGCTGAGCGCCTACAAGCTCCCCAACGACGCCCTGTCCCTGGTGGTGCTGCCGCTCACCGGCCCGGGCACCCCGACCTTCGTCAACGCCGACGTGCCGCTGAACCCGGCCTCGACCATGAAGCTGGTGACCACCTACGCCGCCCTCGAGCTGCTCGGCCCGACCCACAAGTGGCAGACCCAGTTCTACGCCGACGGTCCGCTGCGCGACGGCGTGCTCGACGGCAACCTGTACCTGAAGGGCGGCGGCGACCCCAAGCTGAACATGGAAAAGCTCTGGCTGCTGATGCGCGACCTGCGCGCCAACGGCGTGCGGGAAGTGCGCGGCGACCTGGTGCTCGACCGCAGCCACTTCGTGAAGCCGCAGCTGCCGTCGTTCAACGACGACGGCGGCGATGGCACCCAGCCCTTCCTGGTCGAGCCCGACTCCCTGCTGGTCAACCTCAAGGCGCTGCGCTTCATCGCCCGCGCCGAGCCCGGCAAGGTGCAGGTCAGCGTCGAGCCGCCGATCGCCGGGATGACCATCGACAACCAGGCCAAGGCGCTGCCGGCCGGCGCCTGCCCGGACTGGCCGGACGTGCGCTACAACCTGGTCCCGCAGGACAAGGGCTACAGCATGGTGGTCAGCGGCTCATTGCCCGCCGGCTGCAGCGCGCAGAGCTACATCGCCCCGCTCGACCACCAGACCTACGCCGCCGGCGCCGTGCGCGCCATCTGGCAGGAGCTGGGCGGCAGCATCCGCGGCCAGGACCGCCTCGGCGAGGTGCCCAAGCAGGCCCGCCTGCTGGTCCGCGCCTTCTCGCCGGACGTGGTGGAGATCATTCGCGACATCAACAAGTTCAGCAACAACACCATGGCCCGCCAGCTGTTCCTCAGCATCGGCCAGCAGCTGCGCACCTCCGCCGACGCCGACGACGCCAAAGCGGCGTACCGCGCGATCAGCCAATGGATGGCGCGCAAGGGCATCGACCCGCGGCACCTGGTGATGGAGAACGGCTCCGGCCTCTCGCGGGCCGAGCGGATCAGCGCGCGGGAAATGGCCGAGATGCTCAGGGCCGCCTGGCACAGTCCCTACGCGGCCGAGTTCATCGCCTCGATGCCGCTGGTGGCGATGGACGGCACCATGCGCAAGCGCCTGCGCCGCACCCCGCTGGCCGGCGAGGCGCACATCAAGACCGGCACCCTGAATACCGTGCGCGCCATCGCCGGTTTCAGCCGCGACCAGAATGGCAACACCTGGGCGGTGGTCGCCATTCTCAACAGCTCGCGGCCTTGGGGCGCCTCGGCGCTCCTCGACCAGGTGCTGGTCGACCTGTACCGCCAGCCGAAGCTCCCCGACAGCGCCCAGCGCTGACCGCCCGGGCGGGCCGCCTCCCTCACCCCTGGAGCGCCTGCAGCCGCCAGGCGCGGTGGATCTTCGGGTTGCGGGCGAAGTCCGCATCCACGCTCTGCGCGCTGATCTCCCCCACCGCATAGCGCTGCTCCAGCGCAGGGTCGAGCTGGAACTTGCGGAAGTTGTTGGAGAAATACAGCACCCCGCCCTTGGCCAGCCGCGCCATCGCCAGGTCGAGCAGGCGCACGTGGTCGCGCTGCACGTCGAACACCCCCTCCATGCGCTTGGAGTTGGAGAAGGTCGGCGGGTCGATGAAGATCAGCTCATACTCGCCGCGGTCGGCCTCCAGCCACTCCATCACGTCGCCCTGCGCCAGACGGTGCTTCTCGGAGAAACCGTTGAGCGCCAGGTTGCGCCGCGCCCAGTCGAGATAGGTCTTCGACAGGTCGACGCTGGTGGTGCTGCGCGCCCCGCCCTTGGCCGCGTGCACGGTGGCGGTCGCCGTGTAGCAGTAGAGATTGAGGAAGCGCTTGCCGGCCGCCTCCTTCTGAATGCGCAGGCGCAGCGGGCGGTGGTCGAGGAACAGCCCGGTGTCGAGATAGTCGGTGAGGTTGACCAGCAGCTTGACGCCGCCTTCGCTCACCTCCATGAAGCGCCCCTGCTGATCCTGGCGCTCGTACTGCTTCTTGCCGGCCTGGCGCTCGCGACGCTTGATCACCACCCGCGACGGATCGATGTCCAGCGCCTGGGGAATCGCCGCCAGGGCGTCGAGCAGGCGCGCCTGGGCCTTCTCTGGGTCGATCGAGCGCGGCGGCGCGTATTCCTGCACATGCACCCAGTCGCGGTACAGGTCCACCGCCAGGGCGTATTCCGGCATGTCGGCGTCATACAGCCGGTAGCACTCGATGCCTTCGCGGCGCGCCCACTTGCCGAGCTGCTTGAGGTTCTTCTGCAGGCGGTTGGCGAACATCTGCCCGCCCTCGGACAACCGCGCCGGCTCGCTGCGTACCGCCGGCGGACGCTCCACCAGTTGGCCGCCGATCATCCGCGCCTGACTCGGCGCCGGCTCGTTGCGGCCGGTGACGAACTGCTCCGGCACGACCTTGAACAGCAGCAGCTTGCAGGGCAACGCGCCATTCCACAGGGCGTACTGCTTGTGGCTGCGAATCCCCATGCGCTTGCCCAGCTCCGGCGCGCCGGTGAACACCGCCGCCTCCCAGCCCTCGCACTGGCTGCGCAGGCGCTCGCCGAGGTGCTGGTAGAGATAGAGCAGGCTGGCCGGATCGCCGAGGCGCTCGCCGTAGGGCGGGTTGCACACCACCAGGCCCTGCTGCCCCTTGTCCGGATGCGGCGCGAAGGTCGCCAGCTCGCCCTGGTAGATCCGCACCCAAGCGTCCAGCCCGGCGCGCTCGAGGTTGTTGCGGGCCGGCTGGATCAGCCGCGGATCGGCCTCGTAGCCGCGAATCCACAGCGGCTCGCGGGAAAGCCCGGCGGCGGCGCGCGCCTCGGCCTCGCCGTGCAGGCGCGTCCACAGTGCCGGGACATGCCCGAGCCAGCGCGAGAAGCCCCACTGCTCGCGCCTGAGGTTGGGCGCGATATCGGCGGCCATCATCCCCGCCTCGACCAGGAAGGTGCCGACCCCGCACATCGGGTCGGCCAGCGCCCCGCCCGCGGCGGCGATGCGCGGCCAGCCGGCGCGGATCAGGATCGCCGCGGCGAGGTTCTCCTTGAGCGGCGCGGCGCCCTGCTGCAGGCGGTAGCCGCGCTGGTGCAGGCTGTGCCCGGAGAGGTCCAGGGAGAGCACCGCCTCGCCCCGGTCCAGGCGCAGATGGACGCGCAGGTCGGGAGAGAGCTTGTCCACCGAGGGTCGCTGGCCGCTGTCCCGGCGCAACTGGTCGACGATGGCGTCCTTGACCTTGAGCGCGCCGAAATGGGTGTTGTCGATGCCCGAGCCGTGGCCGCTGAACTCCACCGCCAGGCTGCCGGTCGGCAGCAGATGCTCCTGCCAGTCGACCGCCTGCACGCCCTGGTACAGCTCCTCCGGATTGCCCACCGGGAAGCGCCCGAGCACCAGCAGCACGCGGTTGGCCAGGCGCGACCAGAGACACAGCCGGTAGGCGGTTTCCAGGTCGCCCAGGCCCTGCACCGCGGCGACCTGGGCGCGGACCTCGGCCAGCCCCAGGCCGGCCGCCTCCTCGGCGAGCAGGCCTTCCAGGCTCTTCGGGCAGGTGAGAACGAGTTCGTAACGATCCGACATGGGAGTATTCCAGTGCCTCAGGCAGTTAGCGCGTGCCAATTGGCACGCCATTCAATCAATCATGGCCGGCCGGCGGCGTGACCCTTCGTCGCATGGCCGATGGAACGCAACGCGGACGCCGGACGCGCGGCAAACCCTTGCCGCGCGGCGCGAAAGCCCCATTACAGAGGGGTTGTGCCGGACCTGCGGCGATTCTCCCCCGAATTCTTATGGTCCGACTCCCGAAAAAGTTTCGGCCTTATGACAAAACGATCATTCACAGGCCAGAAACCATTGGATAGAAATCAACCAGGCCCCTCGCTGCAACGGCGGGGGACGGAAACCGCCACGCCGGCAGCGGTTTCCTCGGCAGCCAAGGCTGCCCGGTCTCGCCACGAGGCCAATGGGACATAACAGTCAACAGTGAGGGCAACACCCTATGAGAAGACTCAAGCGTGATCCGTTGGAACGGGCTTTTCTGCGCGGCTATCAGAACGGCATTCATGGCAAATCCCGCGAACTCTGTCCTTTCACCCACCCGATGACGCGTCAAGCCTGGATCAACGGCTGGCGCGAGGGCCGCGGCGACAACTGGGATGGCCTGACCGGCACCGCGGGCATCCACCGCTTGAACCAACTGCGCGCCGTAAGCTGACGGGGATCACGGCGTTCTCATCCTGACGCTCGCTGCGGGCGTCGGGCATCAAGACCACAGGGGCTCCTTCGGGAGCCCCTTCCTATCGCGCTCAGTGCGACCCGGCCGGCCGGCCCTGCTGCGCGGCGATGGCCTCCACCGCCTCGCGGATCAGCGCCGGCCCCTTGTAGATGAAGCCAGTATAGAGCTGCACCAGACTGGCCCCGGCGGCGATCTTCTCCGCCGCATGGCGGCCTTCGGTGATCCCGCCGACCGCGACGATCGGCAGCCGCCCGCCCAGTTCCCCGGCCAGCACCCGCACCGTGTGGGTGCTCTTCTCGCGCACCGGCGCCCCCGACAGCCCGCCGGTCTCGCCAGCATGCGCCAGGCCCTCGACGCCCTCGCGGCCGAGGGTGGTGTTGGTGGCGATCACCGCATCCATGCCGGTGTCCAGCAACGCCCGGGCGACCTGCACGGTTTCCTCGTCGCTCATGTCCGGGGCGATCTTGATCGCCAGCGGTACGCGCCGGCCGTGGCGCCCGGCCAGTTCCTCCTGGCGCTGGCGCAGGGCCTCGAGCAGTTGGCGGAGCGAGTCGCCGAACTGCAGGCTGCGCAGCCCCGGGGTATTCGGCGAGCTGACGTTGACCGTCACATAGCTGGCATGGGGATAGACCCGCTCCAGGCAGATCAGGTAGTCGTCCACCGCGCGCTCCACCGGGGTATCGAAGTTCTTGCCGATGTTGATGCCGAGCACGCCGCTGTAGCGGGCGGCCTGGACCCGCGCCAGCAGGTGGTCGACACCCTGGTTGTTGAAGCCCATGCGGTTGATGATCGCCTCGGCCTCCGGCAGGCGGAACAGCCGCGGCCTGGGATTGCCCGGCTGCGGCCGCGGCGTCACGGTACCGATCTCGATGAAGCCGAAGCCCAGTTGGGCGAGGCCGTCGATGGCGTCGCCGTTCTTGTCCAGCCCGGCGGCGAGGCCGACCGGGTTGGGGAAGTCCAGGCCCATCACCCGCACCGGCAGGCTCGCCGGCCGGCGGCACAGCAGGCCGTTGAGGTTCAGCCGGCCGCCGGCCCCGAGCAGGTCGAGGGACAGTTCGTGGGCGGTTTCCGGGGACAGTTTGAACAGCAGCTGGCGGGCCAGGTTGTACATGGGCGGGCGCGACTCGGCGATGGGCGGGGGCGGCGATTATAGCCACGCCGGGCACGCCTAGCGAGGTACCGGCCAGGGTAGGCACCCGCCCGGTCATCTGCCAAACTGGCCGACCTCAGCCCATCAACGGATCGTCTGCGCATGTCCTTCCTGCCACCGAGCCTCGTCGCACTTGCCCAGCGCTTGGGGCTGGGGAGGCGCACGCCACGTCATCTGCTGCACAAGGCCCGCGCGCTGCGCCTGCCTTTCCAGCCGCTGCCGCCGGTGCAGGAGAACATCTGGTGGCAGGCCGATCCGCCCCTGCAGCGGCTGGTCGAACTGCCGCGCGACGCCCTGTCCGGGCCGGTCCAGGAGGACAAGGCGGATGCCCGCGCGGTGCTGATGCGCCTGGTCGAGCGGGAGCAGAGCGGTCTGGACGGCATCGACCTGCGGCAGATCGACGGACTGGTCGGCAAGGACCCGCAGGCCCCGCCGCACGAAGGCCTCGCGACCTACAGCGCGACCCCCGAATGCCGCGCCGTGCGGATCATCAGCTACAAGGACTTCGTGCGCACCCTCGGCCAGGCCGTGACGGGGTATCCCGAGGGCGGCCGCCTGCAGCTGTTCCAGGCCGCGTGGCGGGGCGAGCGGTTGTTCTGGGCCGGCGAGTCGCAGCACCTGCCGGCTTTCGCCGCGGCCGTCGCCTATGCCCGGCGGCGCGGCCTGGAAGTCGTCCTGCCCGCCGAGCTGACCCGCTACCGGCTGAGCGAAAGCGGCCTGGCCGGTCTGCGCCGGCGCTACCACGTGCTCGCCATGCCGACGCAGGCCTGGAGCGATCCGGCCTTCATGGGCCTGCTGCTCGACCAGGGCATGCCCTATGCCCGCCTTGCCCTGCTGCGCCGCAGCGGCGCCCCCGAGTTCCTCCTCCTGCCCCGCCGCCATCCGGCCGCCAACGCCCTCGGCGAAGGGCTGTACCAGGCCGGCGCGCCGGACGTGACCGGCTTCCTCGCCGGGCTGCTGCCGGCCGCGGACAGCGCGCCCGGCTAAGCCCGCCGCCCCACCGCCCCACCGCCCCACCGCCCCAAGGAGATATCCATGTCCCGCCGCTTGTCCCCCGCCCTGCTGGCCCTGGGCCTGCCCGCCGCCATGGCGGCCGAGTCCCCGCTCTACGGCCCCGAGCTGGAAGGCTTCGACTACCCCCACCCGGTCAACCATTTCGCCTTCGAGTCCCAGGGCCAGTCGCTGCAGATGGCCTATATAGACGTGCAGCCGGCCGAACCCAACGGCCACACGCTGGTCCTGCTACACGGCAAGAACTTCTGCGCGGCGACCTGGGAGGGCAGCATCGCCGCCCTCACCAAGGCCGGCTACCGGGTGGTGGCACCGGACCAGATCGGCTTCTGCAAATCCAGCAAGCCGGAGCACTACCAGTACAGCTTCCAGCAGCTGGCGGCCAACACCCGGGCGCTGCTGGAATCCCTCGGTATCCAGCGCTACAGCGTCATGGGCCACTCCATGGGCGGCATGCTCGCCACCCGCTTCGCCCTGCTCTATCCGCAGCAGCTGGAGCGCCTGGTGCTGGTCAACCCCATCGGCCTGGAAGACTGGAAGGCGGTCGGCGTGCCCTACCGCACGGTGGACGAGTGGTACGCCCGCGAACTCAAGACCAGCGCCGAGGGCATCCGCACCTACCAGCTCGGCACCTACTACGCCGGCCAGTGGCGCCCCGAGTTCGACCGCTGGGTGGAGATGCAGGCCGGCCTCTTCCAGGGACCGGGCAAGCCGCGCGTGGCGTGGAACTCGGCGCTGACCTACGACATGATCTACACCCAGCCGGTGTACTACGAGTTCGAGCAGCTGAAGGTGCCGACCCTGCTGCTGATCGGCGAGAAGGACAACACCGCCATCGGCAAGGACGCGGCGCCGCCCGAGCTGCGCCCGCGGCTCGGCGACTACCCGCGGCTCGCCCGGGAAGCGGCGAAGCGCATACCCCGCGCCACCCTGCAGACTTTCGCCGAGCTCGGCCATTCCCCGCAGATCCAGGCGCCGGAACGTTTCCACGAAGCCCTGCTCCAACAACTGGCCAAGCCGGCCGAATAGCCGCCGCCGCTCAATGCCCATGGCCGCGAAACGACGGCCATGGATTGTCCGACTGCCGGGAAACAGCTTCCCAGCGACTCCGCACGACAGTTTCCCGTGACATTGGTCAAACCTTTTTCTAGGCTGTCGGTCGTAGCAATACCCTCTGCAGGACGGCAGGGGGGGCAAAAATCGCTCGTAGCGAGGTTTGCCTGGCTGCAACCGATGCCTGCAAGACGCCTCGGAACGGACTGCGTTCGACAAGGAGATGTTTGAAGATGGCCAGAAAATGGCAACAGACCGGCCTGCCCTTCAGGTTCAAGCCGGCCAACCGGATCGTGGACACCCCGCCCGCCCCGGCAAACGACGGGGCCCACAGGGAAACCGCCACCCTCGCCAAACTGTGCGGCCTGGTGGTCGACCTGATCCGCGGCAAGCGGGTATGGATGAACGCCGAGGAGCGGGAGGCGCTCCTGCCGATGATCGACCTGGGCTACCTGCAGTGCGACGGCGGCGCCCAGGACGCCTCCAGCTACCTCTGCCACTGCTCCCATCCCGCGCTCTTCGAGTTCTATTTCTTCTACCGCTGGCTGCCCGAACACGGCCAGCGCTTCCGCCCCCGACGAGAACTCCCCGGCACGGGACGTTGAACCGGCGCCGGCCGGCCCGGCGGCGGGGGGCTCCTCAGCCCCCTGCCGTCCCGCGCGAGCCGCTCTGCGCCAGGTCCGCCAGCTCGCGGTTGGCGACCGCGAACATCGCATAGTCGGCGGCACCGGCCGCGCGCAGCTCGGCCAGGGTCATCCGCCAGCGCTCGACCATCGGCTGACTCTGTTCCAGCCAGAGTGCCACCCGCGCCTCGACCTCCTCCGCTCCGCCGACCATCTTCAGCAGGGCGATGGTGATGGCGCGCTGCTGCCAGTCCATGTCGTCGCGGAACGCCTCCCGGGCCAGCGCCTGCCACTGGCTCTCGACCGGCAGGTTGGTGATCTGCTGCAGGAACCAGGGCAGCTCCAGGGCGCCGCCGACCGCGAAGTGCGCGGCCGCCACCACCGCCGGCTCGTGCCCGGTGACGTCGGCCGCCTCGAGGATCGGCAGCAGGGTGTACAGGTAGCCGGTGCCGGCGACCAGCCGCGCCAGCAACTCCGGCACCCCGGCCTCGGCATAGGCGCGGTAACGCAGCTGCCACTGCTTGCGGGTGCTGCCCTCTAGCAGCTCGTCGAGCTTCAGGCCGAGGGCGGCGACCCGCGGGCCGAAGTGCGCCACGTCGCGGGCGGCATCCAGCTCGCCGCGGCGGTTGCGCAGGAACCAGCGGGTGGCGCGCCGGCCCAGGCGGGTCAGTTCGTCCATCAGGGTCAGCTGCAGCTCGGCGGGGACCTGGTAGTCGAGCGCCTCGATCTGCCGGAACCAGTGCGGCAGGTGGAAGATGTCGCGGACGATCACGTAGGCCTCGGCCACCGCGGCGGCCTCCATGCCGGTGGACTCCTTGAGGCGCTGCACGAAGGTGATGCCCATGTGGTTGACCAGGTCGCTGGCGATCTGCGTGGCGACGATCTCCCGGCGCAGCCGGTGGCTGCGCATCAGCGCGCCGAAGCGCTCCACCAGCAGCGGCGGGAAGGCGCCCTCCATGTCGCGGATCAGGTAGTCGTCGTCCGGTACCGGGGAGTCCAGCAGGGCCTCCTTGAGGTCGATCTTGCTGTAGGAAATCAGCACCGCCAGCTCCGGACGGGTCAGGCTGCGCCCGCCGGCGAGGCGCTCGGCGAGCTGCTCGTCGCTCGGCAGGAATTCCAGGGCGCGATCCAGCCGCCCGGCATGCTCCAGCGCGTCGATCAGCCGGCGGTATTCGCCCGGATGCAGGCGCGCACGGCGCTCCGCCAGGGACAGCGCCTGGGTCTGCTTGTAGATGTTGTTCAGCACCAGTTCGGCTACCGCATCGGTCATCTCGAGGAGCAGCTGATCGCGCTGCTTGCCGGTCATGTCGCCGGCGGCCAGTACCTCGCCGAGGAGGATCTTGATGTTCACCTCGTGGTCGGAACAGTCGACCCCGCCGGCGTTGTCGATGAAATCGGTGTTGCCGGCGCCGCCCTCGAGGCAGTACTCGACCCGGCCGAGCTGGCTCATGCCGAGGTTGCCACCCTCGCCCACCACCTTGGCACGCAGTTCGCTGCCGTTGACCCGCACCGCGTCGTTGGCCTTGTCGCCGATGTCCGCGTGGCTTTCCAGGCTGGACTTCACGTAGGTGCCGATACCGCCGTTCCACAGCAGGTCGACCGGCGCCCGGAGCAGGGCGCCGATCAGCTCGTTGGGGGGCAGCCGCTCGGCGACGATGGCGAAGCGCTCCTGCATCTGCGGGCTGATCCGGATGCTCTTGGCGCTGCGCGGGAACACCCCGCCACCGGGCGAGATCAGCGCCGGGTCGTAGTCGGCCCAGCTCGAGCGCGGCAGGTCGAACAGCCGCTGGCGCTCGGCGAAGCTGCGCGCCGGGTCCGGATCGGGATCGACGAACACGTGCCGGTGATCGAAAGCCGCCACCAGGCGCATGCTCGGCGACTGCAACAGGCCGTTGCCGAACACGTCGCCGGACATGTCGCCGATGCCGATCACGACGAACGGGTCCTTCTGCACGTCGATGCCCCGCTCGCGGAAGTGGCGCTGCACCGAGACCCAGCCGCCGCGGGCGGTGATGCCCATCTTCTTGTGGTCGTAGCCGCTGGAGCCGCCGGAGGCGAAGGCGTCGCCGAGCCAGAAGCCGTACTCGGCGGCGATGCCGTTGGCGATGTCGGAGAAGCTCGCCGTGCCCTTGTCGGCAGCCACCACCAGGTAGGGATCGTCGCCGTCGTGGCGCACCACGCCGGGCGGCGGCACCAACTGGCCGTCCTTCAGGTTGTCGGTGAGATCGAGCAGCCCGGAGACGAAGGTCCGGTAGCAGGCGATCGCCTCGGCCTGGATCTCGTCCCGCGAGCCGCCCGCCGGCAGCCTTCGCGGGACGAAGCCGCCCTTGGCACCGACCGGCACGATCACCGCGTTCTTCACCTGCTGGGCCTTGACCAGGCCGAGCACCTCGGTGCGGTAGTCCTCCTCGCGGTCCGACCAGCGCAGGCCGCCGCGGGCCACCTTGCCGCCGCGCAGATGGACGCCCTCGACCCGCGGCGAGTAGACGAAGATCTCGTAGCGCGGCACCGGCCGCGGCAGCTCCGGGATGCTCCGCGGATCGAGCTTGACGCTGATATGACCCTTCGCCCGGCCCGCGGCGTCCGTCTGGTAGAAGTTGGTGCGCAGGGTGGCCTTGATCAGCTCCAGGTAGCGGCGCAGGATGCGGTCCTCGTTGAGCACCTCGACCCGCTCCAGGGCGCCGAGGATCGCCTGCTCGAGGCGCTGCTGCTTGTCTTCCAGTTCCTCGCCGGCGATCCGCCGCGCCAGGTAGAAGCGGGTGCGGAACAGGCGCACCAGCTCGCGGGCGATGTCGGTGTGGTTGAGCAGCGCGGCGGCGATGTAGCCGAGGTCGAAGCCCAGGCGAATCTGCTTCAGGTAACGGGCGTAGGTGCGCAGCAGGGCGACCTCGCGCCAGGGCATCGCGGCGCTCAGCACCAGGCGGTTGAAGGCGTCGTTCTCGGCATCGCCGCGCATGATGTGGATGAAGGCGTCCTGCAGGGTGTCGTTGAGCTGCTGCAGGTCCAGCTCCTGGCCTTCGCCGCAGGTGAAGGCGAAGTCGTGGATCCAGAACTCGCGGCCGTCGCGCCGGCGCAGCGGATAGGGAAACTCGCCGAGCACGCGCAGGCCGAGGTTCTCCAGCACCGGCAGCAGGTCGGAGAGCGGCAGCGGGGTGTCGGCGTGGTAGATCTTGCCGTGCAGCTGGCGGTCGCCGTGCAGCAGCGGCTGGTAGAAGCCCATCACCAGCGGCTGCTCGTCGCCCAGGCTGAGCAGGTGCTGCATGTCCACCACCGCCGAGTGGGGCACGAAGCGCTCCCGGTAGCCGGCCGGAAAGCCCTGCGGAAAATCCGCCAGCAGGTTGGTACCCTGGGCCTCGCCAAAGCCCTCCACCAGCAGGTCGGCATAGTCGTCGGTCCAGGAGCGGCAGACCTGGATCATCTCCTGCTCCAGGCGCTGCGAGTCGAACTCGACCTGATCGGCCGGATTCACCCGCAGGATGAACTGCACCCGCGCCAGGATGGATTCGGAGAAGTACACCCAGAACTCGCAGTCGCTGGCCTTGAGGCGCTCCATCAACAGCCGCTGCATCTTCTGGCGGATCTCGGTGGAGTAGATCTCCCGCGGCACGTAGGCCAGGCCGTAGACGAAGCGGCCATAAGGGGCCTTGCGCAGGAACAGACGCAGCCGGTTGCGCTCCTGGATCTGCACGATACTGATCGCGATGCTCAGCAGCTCGTCCAGCGGCGTCTGGAACAGGTCGTCGCGCGGCAGCACCTCGAGCACCTGGGCCAACTCCCGACTGAGGTGCCCGCTGTTCTCGAAGCCGGCGCGGCGCTCGATCTCGGCGACCTTGCGGCGGATGCAGGGAATGCGCCGCACGCTCTCGTTGTACACCGTGGCGGTGTACAGGCCCATGAAGCGGTATTCCTTCACCACCCGCCCGGCGGCGTCCAGTTCGCGCAGGGAAACGTAGTCCGGATAGGCCGGGCGATGCACGCGGGAGGGCTGCGAGGACTTGGCGAAGGAGAGCACCAGCGGCTCGCGCAGATAGCCCAGCGCCTGGGCCTCGATGTGCAGGAACTCCTCGTCGAGACCGGTACGCAGGCGCTTGCTGAGACCGAGCAGGGAGCGCTCGTCGTAGAGCATGCGCCCGCCGCCGTCCGAAGCGGCCGCCACCCTGAACTCCTCGTAGCCGAGAAAGGTGAAGTGGTCCTCCAGCAGCCACAGCATGAACGCCTTGATCTCCACCAACTCCTCGGCGTCCACCTTGAGCGGCGCCCGCTCCAGCCAGTCGAGCAGCGCCCGGGCACAGGAGGTCATCGGCACGAAATCGCCGACCGCCAGGCGCACCTCGGCGAACACCTCGTACAGGCTCTGCTCCAGTTCGCGCTGCTCGGCAGGACTGGCGCAACGGTCGATCTCGGCGAAGATCAGCGCCTCCTGGCGCAGTTCCTCCCCCCGGCTGCTTCTGGGCAGGACCTCCAGAAGCTCTCCAGCGGCGTTGCGCCGCACGCAGAACATGCCGCCCAGCAGGCTGTGGATGCCATGGCCGCGACGGTTCAGCTCGATGCGCAGGGAGTCGACCAGAAAGGACATGTCCGGGTGCAGCACCTGCACCAGGCTGTGGCTGGACAGCCAGCCGTGCTTCTCGTAATCGGGGTTGAACACCTGCACCTGCGGCTGCGCCGGATCGAAACGCCCCAGCAGCCGCCAGGCCGACAGGGTACAACCGACCAGGTCGGATAGCCGCCGCTCGACCAGCTCGTCGAGGGCGGCAACGGCAAAGAACTGTTCGGCGAACAAGGCCACCTGGGGCAGCAGCCGCTCGTCCAGATGCGACGCCAAGGCTGCCTGCAGTTGCGCCTGGAAGTCGGCCTTGCTGTCGGCCGTGAAGAAGGCCATGGTTATGCTCCGAAGTTATTCCTGGATGTAGCATAGGCGCCCCCAGGCCCGCCCCGTATCCGGGAGCCGGCCGGTGCCTCCCCCCGCGGCAGGTGCCCCGAGCCTTGCACACGCCGCCTCTGGAGCCTGAAACACCCCCATGGAAACCACACCCAACCACTCGGCCCTCGCGGCCGGCGCCAAGCTGCTGCAGCCCCTCGCGCACCGGCTCCGTGCGCTCGGCGAATACCGCACCACCCTGGCCTCGCTCTTCACGCTGCTGGTCTTCGGCCTGGCGCTGATCGCCTGCCGCCGCCTGCTCGACACCCTGGACCCGCAGCACCTGCACCAGGCCCTGCTCGCCGTGCCGCACAGCGACCTGGCGCTGGCCCTGCTGGCCACCGCGGGCGGCTATGCCGCCCTGCTCGGCTACGAATGGTCGGCCTGCCGCTACGCCGGGGCGCGCCTGCCGCCGTCCAGCCTGCTGCTCGGCGGCTTCTGCGCCTTCGCCATCGGCAACTCCGTCGGCCTCTCGCTGCTCACCGGCGGCGGCGTGCGCTACCGGCTGTACAGCCGGCACGGCCTGAGCGGCACGGAGGTCGCGAAGATGAGCCTGTTCGCCAGCCTGTCGCTGGGCTGCACGCTGCCCCTGCTGGCCGCCGGCGCCGCGCTGCTCGACCTGCCGCGGGCAAGCGCCGCCCTGCACGTCGCCGAAGCCCCCCTCGCCGCCCTCGCCGCCGCCGTGCTGCTGGGCTATGCCGTGCTGGTGCTGCTGCTCTGGCGGCACGCCACGCCGGACGAACAGAACCCGCAGATGATCCGCGCCCGCCTCGGCCGCTACGGCCTGACCCTGCCCGGGGCGCACCTGAGCGCGCTGCAGCTGCTCATTGCCATCGCCGACATGCTGGCCGCCGCCGGCGTGCTCTACGTCCTGCTGCCGGAGACGCCGCCCTTCGGCAGCTTCCTGCTGGTCTACCTGGTGGCCCTGGCCGCCGGCGTGCTCAGCCACGTGCCGGGCGGCGTCGGGGTGTTCGAGGCGATCCTGCTCGCCGCCTTCGGCCATAGCCTCGGTACCGCGCCGCTGGCCGCCGCCCTGCTGCTCTACCGGCTGATCTACATGGTCCTGCCGCTGCTGCTGGCCTGCCTGCTGCTGCTCGGCAACGAGGCCCGCCGCCTGACCCGCGCCGGCCTACGCCTGGCGTCCGGCCTGGCGGCGCCGGTGCTGGCCCTGCAGGTGTTCATCGCCGGCATCGTGCTGCTGTTCTCCGGCGCCACGCCGAGCCTCGACGACCGCCTGGAGCCGCTGAGCTATCTGGTACCGCTGCAGCTGATCGAACTCTCCCACCTGGGCTCCAGCCTGATCGGCGTGGTCTGCCTGCTGCTCGCCCAGGGCCTGCGCCGGCAGCTCTCGGCCGCCTGGGCGCTGACCCTGGTGGTGCTGCTGGCCGCCGCCCTGCTCTCGCTGCTCAAGGGCTTCGACTGGGAAGAATCCGCGGTGCTGATCGGCACCGCGGCCCTGCTGGCGCTGTTTCGCAAGGCCTTCTACCGCCCCAGCCGGCTGCTCGAACTGCCCGGCTCGCCGCCGATCATGGTGGCGACCCTCGGCGTGCTGGCGGCCAGCACCTGGCTGCTGCTGTTCGTCTACCAGGACCTGCCCTACAGCCACACCCTGTGGTGGCAGTTCGAACTGGACGGCAACGCTCCCCGCGGCCTGCGGGCCCTGCTGGCGAGCAGCCTGGCGCTGCTGGTGCTCGGCCTGATCTGGCTGCTGCGCAGCCCGCCGCCGCCGCTGCATGCGCCCACGCCCGAAGAACTCGGGCAGGCCTTCGCCGCGGTCCGCGCCTCCCTGCAGCCGGAAGGCGCGCTGGCACTCTCCGGCGACAAGGCCCTGCTGTTCGACGGCGAGCACCGCGCCTTTCTCATGTATGCCCGGCGCGGCCGCAGCATGGTCGCGCTGTTCGACCCGGTGGGCACGCCCGAGCAGCGTGCCGAGCTGGTCTGGCAGTTCCGCGACCTGTGCGACCTGCACCATCGGCGGCCGGTGTTCTACCAGGTGCGCGCGGAAAACCTGCCGCACTACATGGACATCGGCCTGATCGCCCTCAAGCTGGGCGAAGAAGCGAAGGTCGACCTCCGCCAGTTCGACCTCGACAGCACGGGCAAGGACATGAAGGACCTGCGCTACACCTGGAACCGCGGCCAGCGCGACGGCCTCAGCCTGGTGTTCCACGAGCGCGGCCAGGCGCCGCTGGCCGAGCTGGAGGAAATCTCCGCGGCCTGGCTGGCCGGCAAGAAGGTCCGCGAGAAGGGTTTCTCCCTCGGTCGCTTCAACCCGGACTACCTGCAGTATTTCCGCATCGTGGTGGTGCATCACCAGGGCCGACCGGTAGCCTTCGCCAACCTGCTGGAAACCGACAGCCCGGAAATCGCCAGCCTCGATCTGATGCGCGTGCATCCGGGCGCGCCGAAACTGACCATGGAATTCCTCATGCTCGGCGTGCTGCTGCACTTCAAGGCCCGCGGCGGCAGCTTCTTCAGCCTCGGCATGGTACCGCTCTCCGGCATGCTGCCGCGGCGCGGCGCCCCGCTGCCGCAACGCCTCGGCGCGCTGGTGTTCCAGAACGCCGAGTATTTCTACAACTTCCAGGGTCTGCGCCGCTTCAAGGAAAAGTTCCACCCGCAGTGGGAACCGCGCTACCTCGCGGTGCCTGCCGGGCTCGACCCGCTGCTGGCCCTGGCCGACACCGCCGCGCTGATCGCCGGCGGCCTTTCCGGACTGGTGAAACGCTGATGCGCCGACGCTCCGCCCTGTTGCTCCTGCTTTTTTCCTTCCTGTTCCTACTGCTCGCCGCGGGCATTGCCTGGCTCCTGCTGCGCCAGCCGGCCCCGAGTCTGGAACAACGTACCCTGGCCGACGGCAGCCCGCTGCAACGGGTGGCCCCCGGCGGCCCGGTGCGCCAGCGGGTGCTCCTGCTGCTCTCCGCCGAGGCCCGCCCGCAGCCGGCCCGCCTGCTCGAACTGGCCAGCGCCCATGCCACCGAGTTGGCCATCCTGACCCTGGACGAGGAGACGGATTGCCGCCGCCCGCTGCAGCAGCTCGACGACGCCCTCGCCCAGCTCGACGGCCCGCCCGACCTGGTCGCCGGCGACGGCCCCGGCGCCCAGTTGGCCTGGCGCTGGCTGGCCGGGCAGAACCGCGACCAGGCGCAGGCGCTGTCGATCGGCTTTCGCCTGGACCAGCCGGCCTGCGCCGAACCGGTGCCGCAGACGGCAGCGCACGGCCGCTGGCACGCCGTCTGGAACGACAACCCGGACGACGCCAGCGCCCGCTTCGCCCGTGCCCAGGCCAATGCCGAAACGCAGATCGCCGCCTACGACACCCCCGCCGAGCGCCTGCTGCTGGACCACCTCGGCCGGCTGCTGGAAGGTCGCGCCGATCCCCTGCCGCTGGTCGAGGTGCCAGCCGCCAGGGCCGGCGACACGGTGGTGGTCCTCTACTCCGGCGACGGCGGCTGGCGCGACCTCGACCGCGACGTCGCCGGCGAGCTGGCCCGGCGCGGCTACCCGGTGGTCGGCGTCGACTGCCTGCGCTACTTCTGGGACCACAAGTCGCCGGAACAGGCCGCCGCCGACCTCGCCCGGATCATGCGCAGCTACCGCGAGCGCTGGGGCGCCCGGCGCTTCGTGCTGATCGGCTACTCGTTCGGCGCCGACGTGCTGCCGGCCATCTACAATCGCCTCGATGCCGCCGCCCAAGCCTCAGTGGACAGCCTGCTGCTGCTCTCCCTGGCGCGCAGCGGCAGCTTCGAGATCGAGGTCCAGGGCTGGCTCGGCACGGCAGGCCAGGAGGCCCCCACCGGTCCGGAACTGGCCCGCCTACCGGCGGCCAAGACGTTCTGCGTCTACGGTAGCGAGGAAATCGACGAGAGCGGCTGCACCCAGCCGCAGAGCCTGGGCGAAAAGCTCGAGCTGCCGGGCGGGCACCATTACGACTACGACTACCCGGCGCTGAGCGAACGCCTCATCGCCGCGATCCGGGCCCGCCAGGGCGGGCACTGATAATAAGAGGCGTCCGCCGCCGCCGGCCCCTCGGGCCAGCGGTGGCAGCGTCGCGCCACGTTTTGTTTTAAAGTGACGCCCGCTGCCGTGGGCAGCCAAGACCTGCGGTCATTTTCCGGAAGTGGTGAGAGATGGAACACCGTGAAGCGCTTGTCGCGCTGCGAAATTTTCTTTCAACCCAGATCCTCGGCCAGGAAAAGCTGATCGACCGGCTGCTCGTCGCCCTGCTCGCCGACGGCCACCTGCTGGTCGAGGGCGCCCCCGGCCTGGCCAAGACCAAGGCGATCAAGGACCTCGCCGAGGGCATCGATGCGGAATTCCATCGCATCCAGTTCACTCCCGACCTGCTCCCGGCGGACATCACCGGCACCGAGATCTACCGCCCGGAAACCGGCAACTTCGTCTTCCAGCAGGGGCCGATCTTCCACAACCTGGTGCTGGCCGACGAGATCAACCGCGCCCCGGCCAAGGTCCAGTCGGCGCTGCTCGAGGCGATGGCCGAGCGCCAGGTGTCCGTCGGCCGGCGCACCTACGAGCTGTCGCCGCTGTTCCTGGTGATGGCCACCCAGAACCCGATCGAGCAGGAAGGCACCTACCCGCTGCCGGAAGCCCAGCTCGACCGCTTCCTCATGCACGTGAAGATCGGCTTCCCGGACGCCGCGGTGGAACGCAAGATCCTCCAGCAGGCCCGCGGCGAGGCGCTGCACGGCGAGACCAAGCCCGAGCACCGGCTCAGCCAGCAGGCGATCTTCGCCGCGCGCAAGGAGATCCTCGGCCTGTACATGGCCGACGCGGTGGAGGAATACCTGGTGCAACTGGTGGTGGCCTCGCGCACGCCGGCACGCTTCGACGCCGAACTGGGCGAATGGCTGACCTATGGCGCCAGCCCGCGCGGCTCCATCGCCCTCGACCGCTGCGCGCGCGCCCACGCCTGGCTGGCCGGACGCGACTTCGTCAGCCCGGAGGACATCCAGACGGTGCTCTTCGACGTGCTGCGCCACCGCCTGATCCTCTCCTTCGAGGCCGAGGCCGCCGGGGTCGACCAGGACCGGGTCATCCAGCGCATCCTCGACGTGGTGGCGGTGGCCTGATGCACCCGCAGGCGGCCGGCGAGCCGCGCCCGTCGACGGCTCCGGACGGCGTCCAGGCGAGCCTGGCCGAGCTGATCGAGATCCGCCACCGGTTGCGCGAGGTGCAGCTGTTCTCCAGCCCGGGCCGGCGCAGCGCGCTGCTCGGCGCGCACCACTCGCGGCTGCGCGGGCGCGGCGTGGACTTCGACCAGGTGCGCGTCTACCAGGCCGGCGACGACGTGCGCAACATCGACTGGCGGGTCACCGCGCGCACCCAGGAGCCGCACACCAAGCTGTTCCACGAGGAGCGCGAACGGCCGATCTTCATCCTCGCCGAACAGAGCCGGCAGCTGTTCTTCGGCTCGTCGCGGCAGTTCAAGTCGGTGCTCGCCGCCCAAGCCGCGGCGCTGATCGGCTGGGCTGCCCTGGAGCACAACGACCGGGTCGGCGGGCTGGTGTTCGGCAGCGGCGCGCCCCACGAAATCAAGCCGCGGCGCAGCAAGCAGAGCCTGCTGCAGTTGCTCAACCGTCTGGTCCGCGCCAACCACGCCCTGCACAGCGAACTGCCGGACGAGCCGGACGGCTTCGGCCTGGCCCTGCGCCGCGCCCGCGAGGTGCTGCGCCCCGGCAGCCTGGTGGTGGTGGTGTGCGACGAGCGCGGGCTGTCCGACAGCGCCGAACGGCAGTTGCTGCTCCTCGGCCGGCACAGCGAACTGCTGCTCCTGCCGCTCTCCGACCCCCTCGACCATGCCCTGCCCGCCGCCGGGCTGCTGCGCTTCGCCCAGGACGGCGCCCTGCTCGAACTGGACACCCACGACAGCGAGTTGCGCCAGGCCTACCGCGCCCTCGGCCAGGCACGCCAGGAACGCTGGCAGCGACTGGCCGAACGCGTCGGCTGCCTGCTGCTGCCGCTCAGCACCCAGTTCGAACTGATCGAGCAACTGCGCGAGCGGCTGCAACCGCGGCCGGTGAAGCATCCATGAATCCGCTCGACAACCTGCAACCGCCGCTCCTCCCGCCGGCCACTCCCTGGTGGCCGCCGGCACCCGGCTGGTGGGCGCTGGCGCTGCTTGCCGGCGTCTCGCTCGCGGCCTTCTGCTGGCTGCACTGGCACCGCCCGCGGCGCCGTGCCGAACCGCCTGCGCCGCTGGTCCTCGATCCGCTGCGCGTCGCCGCCCTGGAGGAACTGGCGCAGTTGCGCAAACCCTACGACCGGCCCGCCGGCCCCTGGCTGCAGCAGCTCAACGCGCTGCTCAAACGCCTCTGCCGCGCCCACTACCCGGACAACCGCAGCCACACCCTGAGCGGCCGCGCCTGGCTGGCCTATCTCGACAGCCGCTGCCCGGCCGCCGGCCTGACGCGCTGGATGATCCTCGTGGAGGGTGGCTATCGCGCCGAATGCCGGCTCGACGACAAGGCCATCGACGGCCTCTACCAGTCCGTGGAAATCTGGATTCGCCGGCATGTTTGACTTCGCCTGGCCCTGGGTCTTCCTGCTCGCCCCGCTGCCCTGGCTGCTGCGCCTCGTGCTGCCGCCGGCCGACAGCGGCGAGGCGGCGCTCAAGGTGGCCTTTCTCGACGAACTGGAGCGCCTCAGCGGCCACCGCGCCCGCCTGCGCCTGCCGGGCTGGCGCCAGCAGGCGCCGTTCGTCCTGCTCTGGCTGCTGCTGCTCACCGCCTCCGCCCGTCCCGAATGGGTCGGCGAGCCCCTGCCGCTGCCCACCAGCGGCCGCGACCTGCTGCTCGCGGTGGATGTCTCCGGCTCCATGGAGTACGCCGACATGCAGTGGGAGGGCGAAGCCATCAGCCGCCTGGAGCTGGTCAAGCGGCTGTTCGGCCAGTTCGTCGAGGATCGCCGGGGCGACCGCGTCGGGCTGATCCTGTTCGGCAGCCAGGCCTACCTGCAGGCGCCGCTGACCTTCGACCGCCAGACCGTGCACACCTGGCTGGAGGAAGCCATGATCGGCATAGCCGGCAAGAACACCGCCCTCGGCGACGCCATCGGCCTGGCGCTCAAGCGCCTGCGCCAGCGCCCGGCGCAAAGCCGCGTACTGATCCTGGTCACCGACGGCGCCAACACCGGCGGCGAGATCGACCCGCAGGTCGCTGCCCGCCTGGCCGCCGAGGAAGGCGTGCGCATCCACACCATCGGCATCGGTGCCGATCCCCGCCAGAACGACCGGCTCGGCCTGGCGCCTGGGCTGGACCTCGACGAGCCGACCCTGCGCGCCATCGCCGGACAGACCGGCGGGGAGTACTTCCGCGTCCGCAACAGCGAGGAGCTGCGCGCCATCGAAGCCACCCTCGACCGCCTGGAGCCGGTGGCCCAGCAGCCGACCCAGGCGCGCCCGACCCGTCCGCTGTACGCCTGGCCACTGGCCGCGGCCCTGCTGCTCAGCCTCCTGCCGGCGGCCCGCACCCTCCGGCCGCCACGCGCCCGCCCGGGAGAGCGTCGATGAACGGACTCTGGCCGCACTGGCTGCATCCCGAGTGGCTGCTCCTGCTGCCTCTGCTCGCCTGGCTGCTCTGGCGGCTCTGGCATCGCCAGCGCCGTGCCGGCCGCTGGGAGTTGCTGCTGCCGCCGGCCTTCCACCGGGCGCTGCTCGGGGCACGCGCCGGACGCGACAGTCGGCTGCCCTGGATCGCCCTCGGCCTGGCCTGGCTGCTCGCCCTGCTGGCCCTGCTCGGCCCCAGCTGGCAGCGCCTCGAGCAAAGCCCGCTGAAGCGCGCCGACCCGCTGGTGGTGCTGCTCGAACTGACCCCGAACATGCTCGCCGGCGACGTCGCACCGAACCGCCTGGCGCTGGCCAAGCGCAAGCTGCTCGACCTGCTCGCGGCGCGCCAGGAGGCGCAGACCGCGGTGGTCGTCTATGCCGGCAGCGCGCATACCCTGGTGCCGCTGTCCGACGATCTGGAAACCACCCGCAACCTGCTGGACGCCCTCGCCCCGCCGATCATGCCGGTCGCCGGGCGGCGCGCCGACCTCGCCGTGACCCAAGGCCTGGCGCTGCTCGAACAAGGTGCCCAAGGCCGGGGGCAACTGCTGCTGATCGGCAGCGAACTGGACGAAAACGAACGCCGGAGCATCGCCAAGGCGCTCGGCAGACACGGCGAACGCCTCGACATCCTCGGCATCGGCAGCACCAGCGGAGCGCCCATCGCCCAGGAAGGCGGCACCTTCCTCAAGGACGAACAGGGCGCCATCCTGCTGGCCCGGCTGGATGCCGCCGGCCTGGCACGCTTCGCCGAAAGCCTCGGCGGGCGCTACCAAAGCGCCAGCCTGGACGACCGCGACCTGCGCCGGCTGGGCCTGCTGGACAGTCCGCAGCGCCTGCGCGAGAACGACGAGGCGGCACGCTTCGATGCCTGGGCCGACCAAGGCCACTGGCTGCTGCTGCCGCTGCTCCTGCTGGCCGCCTGTGCCGGCCGGCGCGGCTGGCTGCTCTGTCTACCCCTGCTGCTGGCCCTGCCCCAGCCCAGCCAGGCCTTCGAGCTCGCCGACCTCTGGTTGCGTCCGGACCAGCAAGGACAGATCCTGCTCCAGGCCGGCCGGCCGGGCGAAGCCGCCCGGCGCTTCGAGGACCGCCGCTGGCAGGCTCTGGCCCTCTACCAGGCCGGCGACTATGCCGCCGCCGCCGAAGGCTTCGCCCAGGGGCGCACCCCGACCGACCACTACAACCGCGGCAATGCCCTGGCCCGGCTCGGCGAACTGGAAGCCGCGCTGGACGCCTACGAGCGCGCCCTGGAGCTGCAGCCGGCGCTGGCACCGGCGCTGCACAACAAGGCCCTGGTCGAGGAACTGCTGCGCCAGCGCCGGCAGGCCGAGCAAGCGGCCGAAGACGCCGCCGCGAATGCGCAGGCGCAGGCACAGTCGCTAGGCGGACAGCCGACGCCGGAAGGCTCCGCCGCGCCGCCGGCCAAGGCCGGCGAAGGCCAGGCCGATAACGCCACGCCCGGGGCGGCCGAGGACGCGTCCCCGGCCGCCAGCGAGACGAGCGAACTGCCGGCCGCGGCCGCGAAGCAGAACGGCGGGGTACTTGGCGACGACTCGCCGCCGGCTCCCGGACAGACCGCCGCAGCCCCGCCTGAACGACTCGGTGGCGAACGCCGCCAGGCCCTGGAACAGTGGCTGCGGCAGATCCCGGACAATCCCGGCGAACTGCTGCGGCGCAAATTCTGGTACGAACAGCAACAGCACCGGGAAGCCAGCCCATGATCCGCCCGCTCTGCATCCTCCTGCTCTGCCTGCTGGCCTGGGCGAGCCAGGCCGAGGAATTGACCGCCCGGGTCGACCGCACCCGCCTCGGCGCCGGCGAAACCCTCGAGCTGACCCTCGAAAGCAGCGATCCCGCGCCCCTCGGCAAGCCGGACCTGACGCCCCTCGAGCAGCACTTCGAGGTGCTCGGCACCCGCCAGGTCAACCGCCTGACCAACGAGGCCGGCGGGGCCCGTAGCACCACCCAGTGGATCGTCACGCTGCAGCCGAAACACCCCGGCCAGCTGAGCGTTCCGCCCTTGCGCCTGGGCGACCAGCAGACCCAGGCGATCGTCCTGCACGTGCAGAAAAGCGGGATGGATGCCGGCACTGCCCGTCTGGCGCCGGTATTCATCGACGCCAGCCTGGATCGGGAAAACGTCTACGTGCAGGCCCAGGTCGTCCTCACCCTGCGCATCTACCATTCGGTATCGCTCTACGACGACAGCAATCTGAGCCCGCTGCAGATGGCCGACGCCCGCATCGAGCCCCTCGGCACGCCGCGCACCTACGAGACCAGCGTCAACGGCGTGCGCCACGGGGTGATCGAGATGCGCTATGCGCTCTTTCCCCAGCGCAGCGGCGAGTTGCTGATCCCCTCCCTGGCCTTCACCGCCACCGAAGTCAGCCGAGCCCCGGACCGCGACGGCCTGCTGCCCTTCGGCCCGCACAGCGGCCGGCAGATCCGCGTGGAGTCGCCGGCGATTCCCCTGAGGGTCAAGGCCAGGCCTGCCGAATACCCGGCCGACGTGCCCTGGTTGCCGGCACGCGCCCTCGAACTGAGCGAAAGTTGGAATCCCGCGCCGGAACAGGCCCGGGTCGGCGAATCGCTGACCCGCCAGCTGACGCTCAAGGCCGACGGACTGAGCAGCGCCCAGTTGCCGCCGCTGGCCAACCTCCCGGTCGACGGCCTGCGCCGCTATCCCGACCAGCCACAACTGGCCGAGCAGCCCGGCGAGCGCGGCCTGATCGGTAGCCGCGAGGAACGCGAGGCGCTGGTACCGACCCATGACGGCCGGATCGAACTGCCGGCGCAGGAAGTGCTGTGGTGGAACACCGTCCACGAACGCCTGGAACGCGCCCGCCTGCCGGCGCGCACCCTGGTGGTGAAAACGAACCCCGAACTGGCCGCGGAACCGCCGCAGCCCCTCGGCGCGCCCCTGACCCTGCCCGGCCAGCCGCTCTGGGTCTGGCAGCTGACCAGCGCCCTGCTGCTCTGCACCACCCTGCTCGGTTTCGGCCTCTGGTGGCGTGCCCGCCGCCAGCCGGCGATCCGCAGCGCCGTCGCCGGGCCGAACTCCCGCACCCTGCTCGACGAGCTGCGCCGCGCCTGCCAGGCCAACGATACCCAGGCGACCCGCCAGGCCCTCGATGCCTGGGCCCGCCAGCAACCGGAAACCCTCGCCGCGATGGCCGCGCGCTACGTGCCCCTCTCCGCCGCCCTCGACGGCCTGAACGGTGCGCTCTACAGCGAAGGCGGCCAGTACTGGCAGGGCGAGGACCTCTGGCAGGCGATCCGCAGCCTGCCGTCGGCCCTGCTGCCAGGCACAGCCCAGGAACCGAGCCAGCTGCCGCCGCTATATCCGCGCTGAGGGAGTACCGCGCCGACCGGTGAAGCGGAACTGTTCGGCGGTTGACTGCTCCCCTCCCTGAAGGAAGGGGATTCCCAATTCAACGAGCACTGGACACAGGCACTTGACCCATGCCGCTTACGTTCTCTCCAAGGGCTAACACCGCCAGCCCGACGGCTTTCACATTGATCGCGGCGTTCACGTCGCGATCATGTTCACTTCCGCATTCCGGGCAACTCCAACGGCGAACATCCAGCGGCAGGCGCTCAAGGATATGCCCGCAGCAGGCACAGCGCTTCGAGCTGGGATACCAGCGGTCGATCTGGACCACCTGCCTCCCGGCCCAGCCGCCCTTGTATTCCAGTTGGCGGACGAACTCGCCCCAGCCGGCATCGGCTATCGCTTTGCTCAGTTTCGGATTGCGGATCATGTTCTTCACGGCGAGGGATTCGACGCAGACGACTTGGTTCTCGTTGATCAGTCTGCGGGACAGCTTGTGGAGTCTGTCCATCCGGCAATCGGAGATTTTGGCGTGAATACGGGCCACCTTCAGCCGGGCCTTGAGGCGGTTCTTCGAGCTGAGCTTCTTCCTGCTCAGCCGACGCTGCGCCAGGGCCAGACGGGCGGCGTATTGGGCCATATGACGGGGATTGCCGGTTCGTTCACCCTCGCTGGTGACGAACAGGTCTTTCAGGCCCAGGTCGATGCCGATCATCTTCGGCGTGACGGGTAGGGCCTCTGGCTCGAACTCGCACAGGCAGGAGACGAAGTAGCGGCCTGCAGAGTCTTTGGAAACGGTGACGGTAGAGAGATCGCAAGGAAGCGGCCGATTCCAGCGGATAGCCAGAGGCTCGTCGCACTTGGCGAGGAACAGCTTTCCGTCACGGTAGCGGAAGGCCGAACGGGTGAACTCGGCGGACTGCCGGTGCTTCTTGCTCTTGAAGGCCGGGTACTTCGCACGACCCTCGAAGAAATTCTTGAACGCCGCCTGCTGGTGGCGGAGGCACTGCTGGAGCGGGACGCTCGACACCTCGTTGAGAAAGGCTGTTTCCGGCAGCTTCTTGATCGCCGTCAGCCGGGCGCTGGCCTGCGTGTAGCCGACCCTCTGCTGTTCCTTGAAGAACGCATCGGTACGCCAGCGCAGCACCGAGTTATAGACGAAACGCATGCAACCGAACGTCCGCGCCAGCCGGTCGGCCTGCTCTGGCGTGGGATAGAAGCGGTATTTGTAGGCGCGTTTCGTCATGACTCACGGAGTAAACCAATTAATGTAAAGATAGCAACCGCCTGAGAAGGAGGCAGCGAGAACAGGGGCGAAGGGCTGCTCTCACCGCCGATCTGCCCCTGCTTTCCTCGTGCCGAATGCCGACTCGCACTCCGGTGAAATCCCCAGTTCCATCCCAACCAGCTGTTGCCAATCCGCAAGTAGAAGCCTAACAAGCGTCGCGACAATCAGCCTGGCAGGCGCGGAAAGACTTCGCCACTACCTGTTATCGCCATTCAAAGCAAGAGAAACACAGTGTAATTGCTCTTCATTGCGTAGCCACTCACACAACACCGCCATAGAAAGTGGCCGAATATCTATTTTGTGTACAACCTCTAAGTCTCCATCAAAAAATTGAACCATCATGCTATCCATTATAAATCCTGACATACTCAAGCTCAGCCTTGATTGGACTCGATAAAAATCGTTAGCTGATCTTTTTATTCAGCACCCAAGGAACTAAACAACTGTAAAGCTTTCAACATAGCTCATCGAGCCGCTACAGGGAGCGTTTTCCCTCAGAAGTGTTGATCCATTCAGGTATTGCCACCTGTGGCAGTTAGCTTTCCAATGGAACTGAAGTACGCCAACGAACATGAATAATCACCCCTTGAAAGCATCACTCCGAATTGCCAGAACAGGCGTCGACACAGACCTGCTTACTGCTTTTTTGGCACATTTTTCCCCAAAAGCAGCAGTCCTGCCCTTATCTCCCCCATCAATAGGGATGGCGCGGGCCAGTTTGCCGATCACCGAAATAAAACCGAAAGTAAAGGCGCCGCGATTCGGCTCCAGGACGTCAGCCTCGCCTAACTTTGCCGCTTCGGCAAAAACAGCGAACCACAGACTACCCTAGCCGGTCGATACGACGATATCTGGCACCAGGCGGATCTATAACGCCTGCCAGCAAGGCACAGTTATTACGAATTACCAGGCCGGCCACCTTCGAAGAGCATTCGAAGCTTACCGCCGCCCCTGACAAGGAATTGCCCGCCCCGAACGGGACGGAATGACAAGTCGCACTGCGACCTGTCATCGCCCAAGGCTGCCCAGGCTTCTTCCCCTGCTTCCCCTTGGAGCGATACCGCAACTACGCAACTTTTCCGCAGCCATTGAATAATGGCTCAGTCGATTTTCCTCAACCATGACGAACGGTTAAACAGGAGAAAGATTTAATGGCGTTCCACTACGAGCATCCCGAGCATCCCGAGCACCCCGAGCACCCCGAGCACCCCGAGCACCCCGAGCATCCCGAGCATCCCGAGCATCCCGAGCATCCATCCCTCGATGACATTATTGAAATCATCGGCAACCCGCCGGGCCTTGATAATCCGCACGGTATCGGTAATCAGCACGACCTCGGTAATCACCAAGGCCACAGCTTCAGCGTGGAAAACAACAATGCTCTCGAAATACCGGACAGCCTCGGCGAGGCGTTCAGCACAGTCGAGCAGACCTTCATCTCCGACAACGATGGCCTGACCAGCTCGAGCGGTGACGACCAGGGCAGCGAAGGCTTCGACACTGTCCAAGCCAGCGAAGGCTTCGATACCGTCCAGGCCAGCGAAGGTCTCGATACCGTCCAGGCCAGCGAGGGCCTCGATATCGCCGGCATCCAGCAGTTGCTCGACCAGGGCATGTCGCTGACCGATCTCATCGAGAACTTCGTGGGCTCGGCAGAGTTCCAGAACAACGAGCAGAACGATACGTTCGCCGAACTGCTCGACATTCTGGAGCAGTCGCCTGACGAAACCGGCGCAACCTATCCGGTCGAGCAGCCTGACGGCGGCGCAAGCCATGGCCATGCAGATGTCGCCATCGGTATCGTCGGCTCTCCGGAACCGGAAGCAGCGAACCCGGCTGGCAATGTCCAGATCATCCCGGGTGATTTGGTCTAAATCGGCTTTCATTCACTAGCCCGCAAATACTCCGGCCGCAAGGCCGGGGTATTTCTCGACGGATCTTGTGAAAGCTGCGAGGCTCGTCGAGAAATACCGGTATTTTTGACATACAATGATTTCGCGCACTCATGCAACACAAACGTAATTCAAGCCGCATTTGCACAGACGCGGCAGACGTCTCACTGTCGCAACGACCAGCCGAGCCGACAGAGCAGATTGCAACGTAGCCGCCCAATATGATTTCAAAAGGCCACTATATTTTATGGCCGCCGCACCGTCTCTTCCTAGCAAACCAAACTGTCATGTTCTCGACGCCTGGTAAATGACACTAGACGACGCCGAAGCCATCAAGATAGCATTGTCAAAACCTCATGAAAGGAATGGCTTTCCGCACGGAAGCGTTGCCCATCCAGGGGCATGGCTCTCCGTGGCAGTCAGCTTCTCAGCGGAACTGAATTACGCCAGTGAGCATGAACAATCACTCTTTGAAAGTATCGTCCCGGATCGCCGTATTAGACGTCGGCATGTACATTTTCCGCTACGTCTCCGACACATCCGCCCCCAAAAACAGCAGCCTCAGCCTCCACCAAGCCCCCATCGGCAAAGGAGCGGTCGACTTCTTCCCGGCCAGCGGGATCACCCGCAACACCCTTACGGCACCGGGCGACTGCATTATCGTGCGCATCAAAGGAGCGCAGGCCAGCGTGCTGATCACCGAATACCACCCCGAAGGTGAAAGTGCCGCGATTCAACTCCGAATCGATCAGATCAACACCTCCCCCGCCGGCCCCAAACCTGGCACGACGCAGAAAGCCAACGCCCCGCAACCCGTCAGGCTCAAGCTGCACGGTCATATCGAAACCCGCGGCGATATCGTCGTCGAAAATGGCTGGCTGGGAGCGCCGAACACGCTACTGCGGCTCGAAGGCTTCTCCGTCGACTGGAAAGACCAGCCCCAGGACGTAAGCCTCGCCTACCTGTGCCGCTCCGGCAAAAACAGCGAACCTCAGATCGCCCTCGCCGGCCAGTTCGTCGGCACCCGGCGCCAGGCGAAACCCATCACGTCCGTCGCCTTCGCCCTCACCGGGCAACGCGCCGCTCATTACGAACTCTCGGGTCAGGCGGTCTTCGGAGGACAACCTCCGCTGGCCGTTGCGGCCGACAAGGAATTATCCGGCCCGAACGGGACGGAACAACTCGTCGCCCTGCGACTTGTCATCACCCCCAGGGCTGCCCAGGTCTCTCCTCCTGCTTCCCCCTGGAGCGATACCGAAACTACGCAAATTTTCCGTAATAGTTAGTAACGGTTTAATCGATTCACTTAGGACCGTGAGAAACGGTTCGAAAGGAGAGCAGTACAATGGCGTTTAACTACGACATCCCAGCATCGCCTCAAGAAGTTGTGGAGATGCTGCAAGACATACTGGGAGACAACCCCGGCCTCCCCAACCTCCCCGATCTGATCGAGATCATCGGGGTGCCGCCGAGTGGCGGCATCAACCTGGCGGAGGGCACTGTAGCTGAAGACGGCACCCTCACCACAACCAATGGTCAGGAAGGAACTACGCCGGACGTACTGTTCGTCGACGTCCCCGGTAACGCGGGCGAACAGCAGGAAATCAACGTCCCTGGCGGTATTGAGGGCAACACCCGCCTCTACACGTTCTCCAGCGACGCAGATCTGACGATGGACCTCAACACCATCGAGCGGGGCGTCATTCTCGGCAACGGCAATGACTTCGTCACCATCGCCGGCGACCACGACACCATTCTGTCCGGCGGCAACGGCAACGACACCCTGATCACCTCGGGCGGCAACGACTGGGTCAGCGGCGACCGCGGCAACGACTCCGTCTCGACCGGCGCCGGCGACGACACCATCGTGACGGGCCTCGGCCGCGACACCATCGATGCCGGCGAAGGCTTCGATGTCGTAGAGTTCGGCGGCGACATCGGCAACTTCCGCTTCTTCGACGTTGGCGATGGCGATCTGCTGGTACACAACAAGCCGAGCCCCGCCAACTCGGCCGTCATCAGCGACGCCGAATTCCTCCAGTTCAACGACAACGAGAGCATCGTCCTCGTCAACAACGAGACCGAGGCCGAGGCCATGCGCCTGTACGACGCGCTCTTCGACCGCGATGCCGACGCGGACGGCGCCCAGTACTGGCTTGACCAGGTCGACAACGGTACATCGTTGACCGACATCGCCAACGGCTTCCTGAGCTCGGCAGAGTTCCAGGACGCCAACGGCTCGCCGGATAACGCAGCGTTCGTCGATCTGCTCTACCAGAACACCCTGGACCGGGATGCTGATGCGGCCGGCAAAGAGTTCTGGGTCTCGGCGCTCGACAGCGGCGCCACCCAGGCCGACGTGGTCATCAGCATCGTCGGCTCGGATGAGGCGGCAAATGCTATCGACAATGTCCACATCATTCCTGGCAATCAGGTCTGAGTCGGTTCCCATTAACTAGCCCGTAAATACTCCGGCCGAAAGGCCGGGGTATTTCTCCACGGATTTCTCGGCCTTCGCGAGATCCGTCGAGAAATACCAGTACTTTCAACATTACAGACCTTCTGTACCCATGCCGCCTTCACTCTCCGCGCAGATCCAGAGCCATTTCAAGAAAGGAGATATCGAGTCGGCCCAGGCTGCGCTCGCGCTGGCGCTGCAGACCCCCGGCTATCGCAACGAGGCGCTGATCTGGCAGGGTGTCGCCGCCCTGCGCGAAGGCCGGCAGGTCGATGCCTTCCTGCACCTGGCCAGGGCGAGCGAGCGACTCCCCCAGCGAACCGACCTCAAACTCCTGCTCGGTCGCGGCCTGCAGCAGTCCGGGCAGAGCGAACCGGCGGAAGGATTTCTTCGCGCGGCCCTGCAGCGCTTTCCTGCCGATCCGCCCCTGCGTCGCCTGTACTGGAGCACCCTCCAGGCGAGCCGCCCCCACGCCGAGATTGCCGCACAGATCCGCGCACAACTGGCCGACATCCGCGACCCTACCGAACTGCAGCAGGTGCTGCAGATCCTCGCCGACGAGCCGGCGACGGAGTTACTGGTCGGCGTAGTCCGCTACGATGCCGCCCGCAACCTGGTCACCGGCTGGGCCGTCGACCTGAAAAACCCTGAACGCCCCCCCCGCTTTCAACTTGCAACCGGCCAGGTACGCCTCGAATGCCTGGCGAATACCCCAAGCCCGCTGCTCACCCAGGCCGGCTTTCCCGCCAGCCATGGCGGCATTCTGGTCCGCCCGCCGCAGCCACCCGGCGCGTTGCGAGTGAGCTTCACCACGGGCGCCGAACTCATCGGCAGCCCGCTCGCCGCCGTAGCGCCATTCACCCCACCGCCGCCGAGCGAACAGGACCCATTCAGACAGCCGGTCGACGTCCTCGTTCCCGTATTCAAGGGCATCGACATCACCCTGGCCTGCCTCGACAGCCTGCTGCGCCACAAACGCGACAACCGCACGCCGCACCGGATCGTCGTGCTCGACGACGCCTGCCCGGAGCCGCAACTGGCCCAAGCTCTCGAGAACCTGGCGCGGCGGGGACGGATCGAACTCGTCCGCCGCTCGGCCAACCTTGGCTTCATCCGCAACATGAACCGCGGCATGGCCCTGCACCCCGAGCGCGACGTGGCCTGGCTCAACGCCGATACCCGGGTGCACGGCGACTGGCTGGACCGTTTGCGGGCCGTGGCCTATCAGGCCGAGGACATCGCCTCGGTCACGCCCTTCACCAACAATGGCGAACTAATGAGCTTTCCCGAAAGCCGCATCGCCCACCCCATGCCCGATCCGCAAGCCCACGCCCGGCTGGATCGGGCAGCACGCCAGAGCGGTTGCGCCCCCGTCGAACTGGAAGTGGGCTGCGGCTTCTGCTTCTACATCAAACGCCGGGCGCTCGATGCCGTCGGCTACCTGGACGAAGAGACCCTGCAGCGCGGCTACGGCGAGGAAACCGACTGGTGCCTGCGGGCTCGCCGCCTGGGCTGGCGACATCTGGGCGCCACTAACGTGTTCGTCGCCCATTCGGGCGGCCACTCCTTCGGCCCGGAAAAGGCCCTGCGCGTACACCAGAACAACGCCATCCTGCGCCGCCGCTATCCCGACGCGGAGCGACGCTTCGACGCCTTCGTCGCACGCGATCCACTGCGCCCGACACGGGAGGCGCTGCAGCAACTGCTCGCGGCACAGGAACGCCCCACCGAAGCGCCCACACCGCCCCCAACGCCTCTGACCGCCTCCCGTCCGCCACTGCCCGGTCGTTGCTGGCTGATCGCCGACCCCCTCGACCGCCCCGAGATCGGCGAACGCTGGCTGAGGCTCGCGCGGCACCTGGCCCGCCAGCAACCGGCGATCACCCTGCTCCTGGCCGAGGACACCCCCTGGGAAACGCAGCTACTGGCCACCGACGGCGTCAGCCGCCTGCCCCGCATCGACGGTCTGGACGCCCGGCAAACCCTGGAGCTGTGCGGCACCGTGCTCGCCCTGACCCTGGATGCCACCCCAGAGACCGTAACGCACGTCCCTTACCATGCCCTGCAAGCAGCACAACGTCATCGGCTGCCGCTGTTCGCCCCGGAAGCGGCCGGTCTCGAGCGGTTCGGCGCCTTCGGGTTGCACGAACTCCACCCCTACCTGCCCAAAGAAGTTCAGGCCTGATCCATGAGTCTTCCTCTCTCCGACGCCCCGCAACCTCTCGGCGCCATCACCGGCCTCCACGGCGACGTTCTGCAGGGCTGGGCACTGGACCCGGACAACCCGGACCTGCGTCTGGCGGTGGAAATCTATCTCGACCATGCCTTCGTCGCGCTCGTTCGCGCCGACCGCCAGCAATCGCTGGAGGCGCCGGGCGACGGCTTTCACGGCTTCGCCGTGCAACTGCGCCCGAACTGGCTCGCCAACGCCCGCCATATAGCTGCGCGCATCGCCAACCAGGGTCCCTGGCTGGAAGGCGGCATCGCCCTGCCCGCGCCCGCCTCTCAGCAGGCGGTCCCGATTGCCACCCAGGTCTACTACCAGGGCGGACTCAAACTCAAAGGCTGGGCCTGGGACCCGGCAGCCCCGACCCGCCACGTCGCGCTGCAGGTACGCGAAGGCGAGCGGCTCCTGCTCACCGGCACGGCCGACCAACCCCATCCCTCCCTGGTCAACCGTCCCACCAGCGACCATGGCTTCGACCTGGACCTGCCCTGGGAGCTGGCCGACGGCCAGCCGCACGAACTGCACATCGAAACCGACCGAGGGGTGCCGCTGAGCGGCAGCCCGATCCGCCTCTGCCTGCATCCGGAAGGGCTGTCGGCCTTGCTGCTGCGCCATTGGCCCCGGTGCGAGCCAGCGAGCGACACCCCCCTGCCCCTGCTCGCCCGCCTGACCAAGGCACATGAGGAACGCTTCCCCAGCAGCGCCGGCTTCAAGCATTACCCGGAGTGGCACGCGCTGTTCCAGCAGCCCCGACCGTTCGAATCTACCCCCGGCAACGTGCTGGTCTTGCTGCTGGGCGAAGGGAGTGCGCAGGACGAAGCGGCCAGCCACGCCAGTCTCCTGCAGCAGCGACTGCCCGCCACGCAGATCCGGACCATCGCCCCCGCCGCGACGGGCCTGCTCGAGGCCCTCGCCCAGCACGCTCCCGACGCCCGCCTCGTCGTGCCGCTCTGGCGGGGCGACCGACTCGCCGCCCACGCGCTCGACACCCTTCTCGCCCGCCAGGCCGAATCCGCCGCCGCCTGGGTCTATGCCGACTGCGACCAAGACAGCCCCGAGGGCGCGCGCAGCAATCCCTGGCTCAAACCCGCCTGGGACGAAACCCTGTTCTACGGCGCGGACATCGTCAGCCCCGGCAGCGCCTTCGCCGGCGACACCCTGCTACGGGCCATCGCCCACCTGCAACAGACCGGCCAGGCTGCGCAGGCGGACTGGCATCGACTGCTGGCCAGCGTCGTGGCGATCCAGGCCGCGCCGATCACGCACATCCCCCAGGTGCTCTACCATCGCCACGCCGGCGCCCCTGTCAGCCCCCATCAAAGCCTGCCGAACGCCCAGCGCCAGGCGGCGCTCCACTGGCTGATACAGCAGCGCGCGCCAGGCGCCAGCATCGAACCTGTCGAGGGCTTCCCCGCTCTCAACCGCGTGCGCTGGCCCCTGCCCGCCCAACTACCGCACATCAGCCTGATCGTACCGACCCGCGATCAGCTCGAGCTGTTGCGCGCCTGCATCGAAGGACTGCTCGAAGGCACCGACTATCCAGCGCTCGAAATCATCGTCGTCGACAACGACTCCCGCGAGCCGGCCACCCTCGCCTACCTCGACGACATCGCTCGCCGAAGCGTGCGCGTACTGCGCTATCGGCACCCGTTCAACTACGCCGCGATCAACAACTGGGCGGTGGAGCAGGCCCTGGGCAGCATCGTCGGGCTGATCAACAACGACATCGACGTGCTCGAGCCCGGCTGGCTGAAGGAAATGCTCGGCCAGCTGTTGCGCCCCGGCGTCGGGGCCGTAGGCGCCAAGCTGCTGTGGTCCAACGGCATGGTCCAGCACGGCGGCGTGGTGGTGGGCGTCAACGGGTTGGCCGCGCACGCCGGCAATCACCTGAACAAGGACGATCCCGGCTATCTCGGCCTCAACCAGCTCGCCCGCGAGCAGAGCGCGGTCACCGCCGCCTGCCTGCTGGTGCGCAAGCATGACTATCAGCGTCTGGGCGGACTGGACGAACGGCGCTTTCCCGTCACGTTCAACGACGTGGATTTCTGCCTGCGCCTGGGCGAAGCCGGCAAGCGCCTGGTCTGGACGCCGTTCGCCAGGCTCATCCATGCCGAGTCGGCCAGCCGCGGCAAGGAGGACACGCCCTCCAAGAGCGCCCGGGCCGCACGGGAACAAAAGAACTTCATCGAACGCTGGGGCAACCTAGGACAAGGCGATACCTACTACCACCCCTGCCTCAGCGCCGACTACCTGACCGGCCCCTATGGGGGCCTGGCAATGCCGCCACGCCAGAGCACACCTCGAACGGTCCTGCAGATTGAGACGATCTTCAAATAAACCACAAAAACTGGCGTAGAGACGAGACGTTAGAGGTTTCTACGAGTCTTCGTGGATGCCGGTTGAAGGGACGCCTCAATAACGAGGTTTGCTTGAGAACAACCGAAATGCCCGTCCTCAGGAAAGCACGACAAATCCTGGGGCGGTAGCGTGCCTGAAAACCTCCCTCGCCTATCCATAGAAAAAACTCCGGCAAGGAAACGAAACTCATGGGCAAGGAAGCCGCAAAGCGTTTTTCCATCAAACAACGTCGAAGAATGCCGGAGCGATATTTGCCTTCGCCCATCTCGAACGCCCGGCCTGCGCCGCCCAGCGGTCGCACCACGGGCCTGCCAAACTGCACAGAAGAACGCATGAAAATCACTCACGACGACCTCGCCAGCTTCATTCCCAGTCTGCGTCGGCCAGGCACCAAGAGCCTGCTGCACGTCGGCTGTGGCAATGCCGGCCCGGAGCGCCTGCCCGAATGCTTCAAGACGCCGGACTGGAAGGAAATCCGGCTGGACATCAACCCAGCCGTCAAACCCAATATCGTCGCCAGCCTCACCGACCTATCCGCCGTAGAAGACGCCAGCATGGACGCCGTGTGGTCGTCGCATAACCTGGAACATCTGGAGGGCTTCGACGTCGCGAAAGCGCTGGCTGAAATCCGCCGCGTACTGAAACCCGGCGGCTTTGCCCTGATCACCCTGCCCGATCTGAAACAGGTCACCCAACTGATCGTCGAAGGCAAGGCCGACCAAGTCATATACGTCTCGCCCGCGGGGCCCATTACTCCGCTGGATATGCTGTTCGGCCACCAAGCCTCCCAGGAGCAAGGTAACCGCTACATGGCCCACCGTACCGGCTTTACCGCCGAACTCCTGGGCAAGCAGTTGACCGAGGCCGGATTTGCCGAAGTACGGATCCGCCAAGGAGGTTCGTTCGACCTGTGGGCCGTGGCGTGCGTCACCGCCTGAGACGACGATGACCTGGTGCTGCCTTGGGTCGACCGTCTCCAAGGCGGTATCGACAACCTAACCCGCCACGAACATAGCCAGCGGGCGGGTCCGATGCTCCAGACCCGCCAGCTTGCAGCAGGAAGCGCAAATACCGATCTCCAAGGAAAGACCGATTAGCCAGCCAGGAGCTGGCACATCCCGCAGGGTGGAAAATCGCACCAGCACTTTCCAGCCGCCGCTCTTCTCTCAAACTTGCAAGCACGCTCGATCCAAAAGCTAGACAGCCCCCGCTGGCTCCGTCGGCCGCTGCCGACAATTTCCCTCATCGTTATCCCACTGACAGAGAAATTATGAAAACCCTGTGCATTACCGGCAGCGTTCAGAGCCGTCTCGACCCGTTTGCAGAAAACCTCGGCAAAGCAGGGGCCTCGGCTGCACGCCCCACCACCCACGACCAGGAAATGACGATTGCCGCCTGGCATCGAAAAGTGCTCGCAATCCAAAAGGATCATGCATCCTCCTCCTCGACATCGGCCCCCGGGCGCGCGTGGGAACAACTCGCCGGCGAGATTTTCCTTGCCAACCATAATCAGCCACTCTGGTACTGGGCCGATACTGGTAGCACTCTGCTCCTCGATTTCTGGTTCAACTTCGATCCCAACACCGTTTTCCTGCTCCTGCATACCTCCCCCCATGAAGCACTGATGGATGCCATCGAGCATGGGGCGGATACGCTTGAAGTTCTGCAGAACGCTCTGGACGATTGGTACAAACGCACACGGCAGATGCTGCGCTTCCATCTCCGGCACCCCACCCGCAGCATTCTGCTCGACAGCAACGACGCCCTCGGACAACCAGACGCCTACATCGACGTCCTAGCCCAACGCTGGCAGTTGCCGCTGGAAACAATCGAGATCGAACAGACTTGGCAGAACGATCCGCACCACCTGACGTTCTATCTGGTCGACAAAGTCCTGCAGAACCAACCTCAAGCGCTCGCACTGCACCACGAAGTACAAGCCAGTCTTTTCCTCATCAACGACAGCAAAGCGCCAGCATCGAAACCCGAACTGGGCGATGTGGTCTCCGACTATCTCGAGGCGCGACGCCTCCTTCAAGCCGGACAAACCGACAACGACACCCTGCGCCAGACCCTGAAGGCCGCCCAATCGCAACTTGCCGATACCAGCCTGGCACTACAGGATCGACAAGCACAACTCGTCAACCTTGAAACGGATCACCAGCACCTTCAGGAACAGAGCGAACAATACCGGCAAGAACTCTCCGAAACCCGAAGCGACCTCGAGAACTCCGACCAGGAAAACCGGCTCCTGCTCGAGCAATTGCGTCATACGCGGGAAAACCTCGAAAAGCGTGCCCAGGAAGACCAGCACAAGAGCCGACAGCTCACCGACCTGAACGAGGAAAGAAACGCACTGCTGAACCAGCTCGATGAGCAGCACAGGAATGCAGCCCAAGAGAAAGACACTCTTACCGCCGCCCGCGACGAACAAATCAAACTCGCCAGCGAGCGCAAGGCACAGATCTCCCAGCTGGAAGCGGAAAACAACCAACGCCAAGAAAAGATCGAGCAATACCAGCAAGAACTCTCCGAGACCCGAGACAACCTCGAAAACTCCGAGCAGGAAAGCCAGCTTCTGCTCGACCAGCTTCACCAGACGCAGGAAGAACTCGAAAAGCTCATCCTGGAAGAGCAGCGCAAAACCCAACAGCTCGCCAACCTGGAAACGGACAGGAAACAACTCCAGGAAAAGATCGAGCAATACCGGCAAGAACTTTCCGAAACCCAAGGCAGCCTCGAAAGCTCCGAGCAGGAAAGCCAGCTTCTGCTCGACCAGCTTCACCAGACGCAGGAAGAACTCGAAAAGCTCATCCTGGAAGAGCAGCGCAAAACCCAACAGATCACCAGCCTGAGTGCAGAAAAAAACGCACTGCTCAGTCAACTCGACACAGCCTCCAAGGAAAAAACTGCACTCGTCGCCGCTCGCGACGTCCTGGCCCAGGAGAAAGCCGCCCTCGCTGCCGTGCGCGACGAGCAAACCAGGCTCGCCAACGAACGCAAGGCCCAGCTCGACGCGCTTGCCAAGGAAAAGACCGATCTGCTCGCCAGCCGCGACGCCCTGGCCAAGGAGAAAGCCGCCCTCGCCGCCGCCCGCGACGAACAGGCCAAACTGGCCAACGAGCACAAGGCCCAGGCCGACGCACTCGCCAAGGAAAAGGCCGACCTGCTCGCCAGCCGCGACGCCTTGAGCAAGGAAAAAACCGAGCTTGTCGCTGCCCGCGATGCCCTGGCCAAGGAGAAAGCCACCCTCACTGCCTCGCGCGACGAGCAAACCAAGCTCGCCAACGAACGCAAGGCCCAGGTCGACGCGCTTGCTAAGGAAAAGACCGATCTGCTCGCCGGCCGCGACGCCCTGGCCAAGGAGAAAACCACCCTCACGGCCACCCGCGACGAGCAAACCAAGCTCGCCAGCGAGCGCAAGGCCCAGGTCGACGCGCTTGCCAAGGAAAAGACCGATCTGCTCGCCAGCCGCGACGCCCTGGCCAAGGAGAAAACCACCCTCACGGCCACCCGCGACGAGCAAACCAAGCTCGCCAACGAACGCAAGGCCCAGGTCGACACGCTTGCCAAGGAAAAGACCGAACTCGTCGCCGCTCGCGACGCCCTGGCCAAGGAGAAAACCGCCCTGACCGCCGCACGCGACGAGCAAATCAAGCTCGCCAACGAGCGCAAGGTCCAGGTCGATACGCTTGCCAAGGAAAAGACCGATCTGCTCGCCACTCGCGATGCCCTGGCCAAGGAAAAAACCACCCTGACTGCCGCACATGACGAACAAACCAGACTCGCCAACGAACTCAAGGCAGAGATCGACACCCTCACCAAGAACCATGAGCAACAGTACGGCCAGGTAAGCCGGGCACTTGACGAGTCGGACAACGAAAATCAGCAGTTGCTCATCCAGCTCCACCAGACCCAGGAAGAACTGGAACACTCTCTACTCGCCGCGCACGACGAAAAAACCAGGCTCGCTAACGAACTCAAGGCAGAGATCGACACCCTCACCAAGAACCATGAGCAACAGTACGCCCAGGCAAGCCGAGCACTTGACGAGTCGGACACCGAAAATCAGCAGCTGCTCATCCAGCTACACCAGACCCAGGAAGAACTGGGGCTCTACCTCCTGCGAGACCAGACTAGCCAAGCGCAACTGGGCGTACAGCAGGCACGCCTACAGAAAATACTCAAGCACCACCCCGACTATTGGGACTTCGACATCCTCGAAATCAACCTGCTGGAAAGCAACGGCAACCAGCAAGTCGTCCAGTGGCGTCTGACCGAACTCTACATCGGCGGACGGCTAATCCCCGAAATCCGCTTCAAGACCTGCCTCGCCAATGGCCTGGCAGGGATCGTCATCCAGCGGACGGAAGGTATCAGCTCACCAGCTCCGCTACTGCGCTGGCCAAACGGTTTCGCCACGACGGAAGAACTGCCCTGTATCCCGACCCGTGGCCCCTCCACCCAGGGCAACAATGCCGCACTGAGCGGGCTGAGCACCTCCGACTGGGACACCCTGCAACGCCTCGCTAGGCAACTGGCCGGACTCCTCACGCAACCGACGGACAGCCGGTTGCCCAAGCAACTGAACGCCGCCGCCCTGCGCAACGGGCTGCTCGCTTTCACCAAGACCCTGGCCAACTGGCCCCAAATGCTGCGCTACGACAGCATCCAGCTCCGGGAAACGCTTCGCAACCAAGGCTACGAGCGCCTGGGGATCACCCTCAGCAACCTGCGCCTCGGCCACCATCACTGGCCTGCACTCGACTACCGCCTTGCTACTGTCGATATCGAGCCTCACCCCTTTGGCCAGAATCCCCGCTTGGAGTTTCCCGACGGCAGTGCCCGCGGCGTCCTGCAAAACTGGTTTGCAGAAAGCAACGATAGCCGCGGTCCGCGCCTGGAGCTGCGCTTCGCCCAACCGAACGCCATGGATACCCGCGTATGGGGCATGCTGAGCCAGAACGATCAACAGCTGATCGGCGCCCTGATCAAAACTCTTCCCCTTCAGCTCGAAGAACTCCAACAGGCCAATCCCTCTGCCAGCCGCCCATGGCAAGACTGGCAAGTCCTGGCCAGCATGCTTAGAGACACCCTCAGAGACATTCTGATCCGAAGCACCGCCCCCCGCAGAACTCCCGCAGGAATCGAGGAATGACGATGGACGAAACACGCCCCGCCGAAAGCAGGCAAATGCCCACCCAGCAACAAACCGCAAACCTTCTGCAGGCACTTTTTCCACCACAGGCGGCCATTCTCGTCGGCGCCAGCCAGAGCAACCCGAACCGGCTCGACTGGCAGAGCATCCCCCCTGAAAACGTCCTGCTGATCGACGCCAAGCAGGAAGCACTGACAGGTCTCAAGCAAAACGTCGCCCTCGCCTCCGGCTGGCAGATGCGCAATGCGGTACTCGCCGAAAATCAAGGCGAAGCCCCGTTCTTTTCCGCCAGCAATCCCGGCGAAGACGGACTCGTTCCCCCGCAAAAGCTCGCCAGCCTCTGGGCGAACCTGCGCACCATGGGCCAGCAGGCCTGCACCACCCAGACACTGCAAACGCTGCTCTCCGAGCCCCAGCTGGCAGCGCTCACTTCAGCCACGAACGCCTGGCTCGTCATCGACTGCCTGCCAGCACTGCGCATTTTGCAAGGTGCCGGCCCGCTGCTGAAGCAATGGAAAGTGCTATGGGTACGGGTGCTACTCACCCCGCTCGAAGATAACGAGCCCGGTACAACGCTGGCCGAAATCGAGCGATATCTCGCCGATCACAACTACCAGTGCGTCGGTTGCTTCGAAGAAAACCATCCCCACATCGGCCAGGCCATCTTTCTGCACGATACCGATGGGCTGCTCAAACAGGAGAATGCTCGGCTCATTGCCGCGTACGACGTACTGGACGCGGAAAAACTGAGCCTGCTTGGCGAGCGCACTGCACTGCTCCAAGACAAAATCGCACTCGAGAGCGAGCAAGCCGCCCTGTTTCAAGCCAACACCGGCCTTGTCAAAAAACGTGACATCCTCCAACAACGACAGCTTGAACTCAGCGCAGTCTGTGACGCCCTGACGGCGGAAAAGTTCGAAACTCAAGCAGAACGCGATGCGTTGATCGGGGAAAAGGCGTCGCTCCTTTCTGCACTGGACGAGCAAGCCAAGCTCGCTAACGACCGCAAGACCCAGCTCGATACCCTGGCCAAAGAGAAAGCCGATCTGCTCGCCGCTCGCGACGCCCAGGCCCAGGAGAAAGCCGCCCTCGCCGCCGCACGCGACGAACAGGCCAAACTCGCCAACGACCGCAAGGCCCAGCTCGATGCCCTGGCCAAGGAAAAAGCCGATCTGCTTGCCAGCCGCGACGCTCTGAGTAAAGAAAAAGCCGCGCTCACGGCCGCCCGCGACGAACAGGCCAAACTCGCCAACGACCGCAAGGCCCAGCTCGACGCGCTCGCCAAGGAAAGGGCCGACCTGCTCGCCAGCCGCGACGCCCTGGGCAAGGAAAAAACCGATCTGCTCGCCGCCCGCGATGCCTTGGGCAAGGAGAAAGCTAGCCTCACCGCCGCCCGCGACGAACAGGCCAAGCTCGCCAACGACCGCAAGGCCCAGCTCGACGCGCTCGCCAAGGAAAGGGCCGACCTGCTTGCCAGCCGCGACGCCTTGGGCAAGGAAAAAACCGAACTCGTCACCACTCGCGACACCCTGGCCAAGGAGAAAGCCAGCCTCACGGCCGCCCGCGACGAACAGGCCAAACTCGCCAACGACCGCAAGGCCCAGCTCGACGCGCTCGCCAAGGAAAAGGCCGACCTGCTCGCCAGCCGCGACGCCTTGGGCAAGGAAAAAACCGAACTCGTCACCACTCGCGACACCCTGGCCAAGGAGAAAGCCAGCCTCACGGCCACCCGCGACGAACAGGCCAAGCTCGCCAACGACCGCAAGGCCCAGCTCGATGCCCTCGCCAAGGAAAAGGCCGACCTGCTCGCCAGCCGCGATACCCTGGGCAAGGAAAAAGCCGATCTGCTTGCCAGCCGCGACGCTCTGAGTAAAGAAAAAGCCGCGCTCACGGCCGCCCGCGACGAACAGGCCAAGCTCGCCAACGACCACAAGGCCCAGCTCGATGCCCTCGCCAAGGAAGAGGCCGACCTGCTCGCCAGCCGCGACGCCCTGGGCAAGGAAAAAACCGATCTGGTCGCCGCTCGCGACGTCCTGGCCCAGGAGAAAGCCGCCCTCGCCGCCGCCCGCGACGAACAGGCCAAGCTCGCCAACGACCGCAAAACCCAGCTCGATGCCCTCGCCAAGGGAGCAGCCGAACTGGTCGCCGCCCGCGATGTCCTGAGCCAGGAAAAAGCTGCGCTCACAGCCGCCCGCGACGAACAAGCCAAGCTCGCCAACGACCGCAAGGCCCAGCTCGATGCCCTCGCCAAGGAAAAGGCCGACCTGCTCGCCAGCCGCGACGCCCTGGGCAAGGAAAAAACCGATCTGGTCGCCGCTCGCGACGCCCTGGCCCAGGAGAAAGCCGCCCTCGCCGCCGCCCGCGACGAACAAGCCAAGCTCGCCAACGACCGCAAAACCCAGCTCGATGCCCTCGCCAAGGGAGCAGCCGAACTGGTCGCCGCCCGCGATGTGCTCCTCAAGGAAAAGGCAGCCCTTCTCGCCCAGCTCGAGAACCAGACCGAAAAAGCCAATGCGCTTCTCCTAACCCGCGACAACCAGACCCTGATCCTTTCCGAACGCGACAGTCAAATCCACCAGTTCGAAACCGAGTACAGTGAAAACCTCGCGAGACTCCGACTGATGCAGGACGAACTAGTGAAGGGTGAGGCTCAAATCGCACTCATCAAGGATCTTCTTCTTCGCGAAACGGGGCTCTGACCATGCTGAGTAGCTTGACGAACTGGGTTCGCCGCCTCTTCGGCTCCAAACCCCAGGAGTCCAGGCAGAACGATGCCGACGCATTTACCGAAGTCCCTTTTCCAGCGGACGAAAAGGTCACGGCATTTGCCGAGAAAGATATCGATGTCGTCCCCTATGACGAAAATCTGCTCGAACGTGCCCGAAGCCAATGGCAATTCGGCGATTGGGAAAGTCTCTCCCAACTCGAACGCAGTACCATCCAACATCACCCGGAACGCGCCAAGCTCGCCCTTCTCGCGGCCTCCGGCCACTTCCAGCAAGGCAACATCGCCGTAGCCAAGCAGTTCGTTCAATTGGCGCAAGACTGGGGGTGTAGCAAGCGACTGCTCGGGCAAGTGCTGATTGCCGGTGTGCACAACAGTCTGGGGCGCGCCGCGGCAACCATGGGTGACAAGGATCGAGCCATGTCGCACTTCGGCAACGCCGTCTCTTTGGTAACGCCCGGAAGCGATCTTCGTCTCGTTACCCGAGCACGGACGCTCGAACAGTATTCCCAGCTTGGCCAGTCCTCCCTTGAGCCGCTGCAACTTGAGTTCAAATCACCCTCCGGTAATTCACTGGAAGAAACGGTTACTCCATAGCAAGTAGCCACGTAATACGTCGATCACACAAGCAGCGCTGTCATACAAGGAAAAGCCTGGACCCGGACTACAACAACAACTTCCTAGGGGAGCTCTGAAAACCCCCACTTTCACGAGATCACATGCCCTGTAAGCCGCATGGTTACTGGTTTATGATTTTCAGAAAAAGTCTTTTTCAGACCATCCCTATCGATGGCTTTACTAGTAAACATCAACACATGACATGAACTAGTCTTATCTGAGTTTCGGAACCTCATGACCACATTTCAGAATCTCTCCCAACTTACTCATGGCAACATTGCAGTACGCAGTAAAAACTACGCCATAGCTATAAACCATTACATACAAGCACTGCACGACACTCCAGCACTAACAAATACACTCATCTACAATATTAGAATTGCACAACAAAAATACCTCAAACAACAAACAGCCACATCGAAGCCACACGTCGCTTTATGCACTATAGAAAACGACACCTCTGTTAGGCTCCAAAATCTCCTCAACTTCTACAATGAATTCGCTGAGCTCAAAATAATAAAAATACCCACCCAACCAATACCTAATAAAATCTCTGAAAAAATAAACGGGGCACCAGCCCCCATATCCACCACAGGGGCAAACAAAAACAACGACACAACTCAAAAGCTACTTGAGCTAGTCGCAACATCGCCATTTGATATAGTTCACTTCTTTCAATTAGGCCAAAATCAACTATTAGCCGGAATACTATACAAAATAATATGGAAATCGAAAATATACTTCGATATCGACAGCAAAGTTCCCCTACACGAAAAACCCGAAATAAAAAAATTGATCGACATATATCTAGAAGCACAAAATGATCTACACTCACCGCCTTTGACGGATCATGAGTGGCAAAAAATCAGCCTCGCCTTGGCAGAAAATTTTGACGCCATTACAGTCTCTGACGAGAGACTACAACAGCACTTCCCTAATGCTTTGCTTTTTCAAAGCAAACAAAAAGCTGAAACACTTGCACTGAAGCACACAATCCAAAATAGCAATTTCAATCCGATCGCACATCATCTGGCCAAGCTGGCAAATATATTTTTCCCACACATCGCAGGGCTATTACAAACACCGGACTACACCGGACAAGCTCCTCAAGCTAAAACCAATACTCAATCAGCTCCAGAAAATATAAAACCGACCATCACCTTAGACCAACCATCTAAAGAAAAACGCATCATCACTGAGTTCGAAAAACCGGAAGATCTTGACCAGTTCTACTTTGACGCTATTAATGAGTCTGGGCTATTCGACCCGCAATGGTATATTGCTGAGTACAGCCCAAAATATAGGAAAATAGATAACCCCTTAGATCACTATTTAAAGCACGGTGTCAAAGACGGCCTAAATCCATCCTTAAAATTCAGCACTAATTATTATTTAGAATCCAACCCGGACATTGTCACAGCCCCTATAAATCCGTTCATTCACTATGTGCTGACCGGTATAAATGAAGGGAGACAAGCTCTTCCGTCAACCAACGAACCGGCAAAAAAAAACAGCGGACTACAAAGACCCGCCGACCTCGATCAGTTCTTCTTCGATGCCATCGTAGAGTCTGGCCTATTCAAGGCCGACTGGTATATCAAGAAGTATCAATCAAGATACAACGATATCGGCAATCCACTAGAGCACTATCTGAAGCATGGAGTAAAAGACAGTCTCGACCCATCCGAGGCATTTAGTACAAGCCATTATTTAAAAGTCAACCCAGATATTGCCGCAGCCCCTATAAATCCGTTCATTCACTATGTTCTGACCGGTATAAACGAAGGGAGACAAGCCCTTCCAGAAATCAATAAATCAATAGAAAAGAACAGTGAACTACAAAAGCCCGCCGATCTCGATCAGTTCTTTTTCGATGCCATCGTAGGGTCTGGTCTGTTCAAGGCCGATTGGTATATCAAGAAATATCAGTCAAGATATAATGACATCGGCAATCCACTAGAGCACTATCTGAAGTATGGGGTACAAGATAGCCTCGATCCATCCGACAAATTCAGTACAAGCCATTATTTAAAATTCAATCCTGACGTTGCAGGAGCCTCAATCAATCCATTTATTCATTATGTGCTAAATGGAATTAAAGAGGGAAGAGAAGCAGTCCCAAGACCCTATACATCAAAATACGAAATTGGTAAGGTCGAGTACATTCCAAAATCTGAAAACCATAATGAAGTAATCGAAAAAGCTGTACGTGCGATTTGCTTTTATCTGCCACAGTTCCACCCGATCCCCGAAAATGACAAATGGTGGGGGAAAGGCTTTACCGAATGGACTAACGTCAAACCTGCACGTCCGCAATTTAAAGATCACTATCAGCCCCATGTACCGGACGAATACCTTGGCTACTACAGCCTGCTAGATAGAGAAACGCAAGCCAAGCAAATTGAGTTAGCCAAACTCTATGGCATAGAGGCATTTTGCTATTATCTTTACTGGTTCTCAGGAAAGCGACTACTGGAACAGCCGCTAGACAATATGCTAAATGATCCCAGCTTAGATTTTCCTTTTTGTGTATGCTGGGCAAATGAAAACTGGAGCCGCCGTTGGGACGGTTTAGAAAATGACCTATTAATGGTACAAAATTACTCCGACGAAGACGATATAAATTTCATAAAGAACATATCAAAATACTTAAAAGACAACAGATATATTCGTATTGAAGGAAAGCCCTTACTGCTGATATACAGGCCAAACTTGTTTCCATTCATGAAAGCTACGGCATCTCGCTGGAGAAAGTGGTGCCGAGAGAATGGAGTTGGCGAAATATACTTGGCTTATCCTCAGTCATTTGAGTGCCTGAACCCTGAAGAATATGGATTTGATGCGGCAATCGAATTCCCTCCAAACAACAGCACTCCTCCAAACATAACTCACCAGATTCAGCCAATCGTAGAAAACTTCGAAACAACCGTATATGACTGGCGAGTCTTTGTTGAGCGTAGTGACGCTTACAAAAATCCAGGATATAAATTATTTCGGAGCGCTACTCCCTCCTGGGACAATACCGCACGCAAGAAAAACAAAGGTACTGTTTTCCATAACTCCTGCCCAAAACTGTTTGAGAAATACCTAACTAATGCGTTCTCTGAAACATTGCAGCAATACGATAAAAAGGACGAGCGTATCGTATTTATCAACGCGTGGAACGAGTGGGCCGAAGGAGCACACTTGGAACCGGACCAACGCTATGGCTATGCTTGGCTACAAGCAGTCAAAAATGCTCACAAGAATGCACTGAAAAAAAGAAACAAAATACTTATTGTAAGTCACGATGCACATCCACACGGTGCCCAAATACTGTGCTTGAACTTTGCAAAAGAATTCAACAAAAAATTGAATTTTGACGTTGAAATGATTGTGCTGGGAGATGGGAGCCTCATAAAAAAATATGCACAATATGCTACAGTTCATCAACTGAATCTAGCATCAGACGATCCGGACCATATTTCGAATCTGCTGAGCGGCCTGAAAAACAAGGGAATAAATCTTGCCCTAGTAAACACTAGTGTTTCTGGAAATTTGGTGCCCTATTTGAAAGCAGCCGGACTCAGTGTTGTTTCATTGATTCATGAGCTACCCAGCATACTGAACAACTACAAATTACAAAATCATGCCAATGCCATAGCAGAGCACTCCGACAAAATCATTTTTCCTGCCAAACAGGTCCAACTGGGCTTTGAAGGTTTCATCAACAAGAAACTGTCTCAAGCGCATATCAGACCGCAAGGTATTTATTTACCGAGCATTTTACGACAAGGAGCCTCCAAGGAGGCTGTATATATCAGCACCAGAGAAAAACTTGGGCTTACAGCTGATGCAAAAATCATCATGTGCGCAGGATACGCAGACTATAGAAAGGGATTTGATATATTCGTAAACGCATGTATTGAGGTTTTCAAGAAAATACCCAATAGTTATGCTCTTTGGGTTGGCCATTTTGACCAAAAATTTGTCGATGAGTCACTAATAGCAGCCGATGAGGCCGGACTCAAGGATAGATTCATTTTTACAGGCCTCGTTGAAGACCCGCGTAGCTATTACGTCGCAGCGGATATTTATGCTTTGACATCGCGCGAAGACCCATTTCCGTCGGTCGTAATGGAGGCACTTGATGCACTGACTCCGGTAGTGGCTTTCAAGGACAGCGGTGGCTTTGAAAACCTATTGTCCAGAGACTGTGGCTTGTTGGTACCGGCAGGCGATATTCCCGCATATGCTCATGCACTAATCGAGCTACTCGACAACCGAGAGCAATCATTCGAGCTTGCCAGAAACGGAAAGCAGATTGTAGAAAGCGAACTCAGTTTTCATCACTACTTATATGATCTATTAGCATTTGGTAAAAGCTCCATTCCGAAAATATCGGTTATAGTTCCTAACTATAACTATGCTAACTACATTCACAGCCGCTTGGAGTCTATAACCAATCAATTATCCCCAATATATGAACTAATTGTACTGGATGATGTTTCGAAGGATAACAGCCTAGATGAAATAAGAGCCTTCCTAAAAAGCTGCGACTTACCCTATAAATTGATTGTAAATGAACAAAATTCCGGATCCGTTTTTAAACAATGGGAAAAAGGAATACAGATAGCCAAGGGAGAGCTGGTATGGATTGCGGAGGCAGATGATTTAGCAGAGCCCAGCTTTCTGGAAAAGCTAGTTACATTTTTTAGCGATCAAGACGTAGTACTTTCTTACAGTCAATCCAAGCAAATAGACCAAAATGGAAATCTATTGGCTGAAAACTACCTTGACTATACCAAAGACGTTGGAAACTTCTGGGATAGCGACTATATTTGCAGTGGTGAAGACGAACTGAAACGTGCATTTTGCATAAAAAACACTATTCCCAATGTAAGCGGAGTCGTATTCAGACGAGAGGCGTTAGTGAAAGCCATGTCTGAAGCAAAAGAAAGCCTATATAAATTCAAAGTTGCTGGCGATTGGCTGATTTATATACTAATGGCCAAACAAGGAAAATTTGCCTTTCACTCCGGATCGCTTAATTTACATAGAAGGCATATTGGAAGTGTTACCAACATAAACAATCATTATGACGAAATTGTTTACATGCAAGAGATAGTAAAAAAAGAAGTACCAATAGGAAAGGCATCGTTAGAATTAATAAATAACTACAGGAAACATTTACTGACTTACTTTCAAAACTAAAAACACCAACCAAACTAAAGGTGCAGCTGAAAAACTTATAAAGCTTCAAGATGACAGCATCTAAATCAGAAACGGGTAGGCAAAATTGTGCTAATCAAGTATATCAGCGGCATCAAAGCCACTATAAAACATAGTACAAATGCCTACCTTAACTCAATAAACATATCACATTAATCTCTATAGTCGTTTATGCATGAACATGCCATTTGCCGTGCAAGCTAACGCATTCAGAAACTTGCACACTGACAGAATATCAAATTATTTCTTTTCAAGTAATCATCAATGGTTCGCAAATAATACTTTAGACAAGACCAAGGAGATAATAAATTGAACTATAAAGTAAAATTAGCAGCTATAGCAAAAAACGAGGCAGCTTATATTCCACAATGGGTTTATCATCACCTTTTCTTTGGCTTCGACTGCATCGAAATATGGGTAAACGATACGACCGATAACTCCATAGATATAATCTCAAAAATATCAACAAAACTTAGCACAGATAAAATAAGACATAGAGTAGCAGATGACCTACTACAAAAATGCAAAGCAACCGGAAAAAACTTTCAAATTGAAGCTTACTCAGAAATATTCAAAAACGCAAAACAAGAAGGATTTACACATATATTCTTCTTGGATATTGATGAGCTATGGACACCGATAGACTTTAGCAAATCAATAAAAGAAGTATTACTCGAATCAACCAACGTTGACGCCATATCTTTTCAATGGATGATCGACATTCCAGATCTAAATCGAAGTGACTTTGAGAGGCCATTTAACCCCCCATGCAAACTAACAAAAGATAGACACGTAAAAACAATAACAAAAATATCGGACAAAGTAAAAGAAATACAGGTTCACAACACTGTAATTGAAGAAGGCGTATATAAACTTAGCGATGGCTCTCTATTTTTAGAGACCGAAAAAGATCAGCACTCAAGATCCAAAGTTTCCCTTGAGAGATTTAACAGCACAAGAGATATCCTAGAAAGCTCATTTATACTGCATCTAGTTCACAAATCACAGCGCGAATATCTTGCCTCGCTCCTAAGAGGCAGGCAACATGTTAACAACGACCATATATTTAAAAACAACAGATGGGGATACTTACAAATCCCTAATCAAGGTATTTCCTTTACGATTGGTACAAAAAAAATAGAGGAATACAATCAAGGCTTCGAGTTATTCATCCAAGAGAGCAGAATTTTTGACGAACTAGTAAAGGCCCAACATTTCGTTACAAGAAAATTCAACTCAGCTATACTCATACTAACTTCAGACATCACCTTAGTCGATAAATACTCTGAGCAGCTTAAAGGCCTTAATCTAAGAGAGGCAAGCCCAAATCTCCCAATCATAAATCACACACTTAATAATATTGAAAAAGTTGTTCTAACAGAGCACAATACAGTTAGAATTTATGGATGGGCATTTTACCCCTTTTCCAAAGAGCCAATTTCTGTAGAAATAATATTTCCAGACCCAGAGGGAGCTGACATTAAAAAAACGATCAAAATAACTGAAAGGCCTGATGTATTAGAATCCTACCCATACGCAACATTAAACTGTGGATTTGCCCTAGAGATAAACATCAACACAGAGTCAACAACTAAACTAGTTTCAAAAATAGAAGCCCTTGAACTAGTAATAAAGAGTAAAAATCTACACTCATCCATCCACCTAAAATCCAATCAGCTCTGGCTAAACACCATTAATAAGTTAACAACAACGAGCCATGGCAACCTATAAAACCACCGACTATAAAATATCCCTACCAAATTAATACTCTTCGTAAAAGCACAATCCCTCGACAGAAACCTCAGTAGAACAATTGGCAACATAGTGATATATAAATTTTGAGCTCAAAATGCAGAATAGCCACACATAAATCACTTGGCAATTACGAAAATACAACCTTAACTCTGTTAAAAAGCTACTTTCTTAAGTAACAAGGAGCTCAAATGAAAATAGCAATAGCCGGTACAGGATACGTCGGTCTCTCAAACGCCGTACTACTCGCCCAACACAATGAAGTCGTAGCGCTGGATATCGCTCCAGAAAAAGTCGAGTCCCTCAATCGGCGACAATCCCCCATCGTTGACCCGGAGCTGGAAGAGTTCCTGCGCGGTAAACCGCTAAATCTGCGCGCCACGCTCGACAAGGAACAGGCATACCGCAACGCGGACTTCGTGATCGTCGCAACCCCTACGGATTACGACCCAGAAACCAACTATTTCAATACCCGCTCGGTCGAAGCGGTGATTCGAGATGTGCTGTCGATCAATCCGACGGCGCTGATGGTGATCAAATCGACGGTTCCAGTGGGCTTCACCGAACGAATGAGACAGGAGTCCGGTTGCAACAATATTCTTTTTTCACCGGAGTTTCTTCGCGAAGGACGCGCGCTGTACGACAACCTGTACCCCTCTCGTATCGTGGTGGGGGAACGCTCGGAGCGAGCTCAGGAGTTTGCCGAGTTGCTGCTGCAAGGCGCCCTGAAAAAGGACGTGCCGGTGTTGTTGACCAACCCCACCGAAGCCGAAGCGATCAAGCTGTTCGCCAACACTTATTTGGCAATGCGAGTGGCCTACTTCAACGAGCTGGATACCTACGCCGAGATACACGGGCTGGATACGCGGCAAATCATCGAAGGCGTCGGGCTGGACCCGCGTATTGGCAGCCATTACCGCAACCCTTCGTTCGGCTATGGCGGTTATTGCCTGCCAAAGGATACTAAGCAATTGCTGGCCAACTATGCCCAGGTTCCCAACAATCTAATCCGAGCCATCGTGGAGGCCAACACCACGCGCAAGGAATTCATCGCCGAGGCAATCCTCAAGCGACAGCCTAAAGTGGTGGGCATTTATCGACTGATCATGAAGTCGGGATCGGACAACTTTCGTGCTTCGTCGATCCAGGGAATTATGAAACGCATCAAGGCCAAAGGCGTCGAAGTAGTGGTCTACGAGCCCGTCTTGAAGGAAAGTACCTTCTTCAACTCACGAGTTATCGAAAGCCTGGACGAGTTCAAGCATATGGCTGACGTGATCGTGGCCAATCGCTTGTCCGGTGATCTTCTGGATATAAGGAACAAGGTTTATACGCGCGATCTATTCGGGCAGGATTGAATCCACGGAAGATAGCTTTACGACAGCAAAGGTTTCTACTGAAATGCCCTCAACAACCCTTGAAAACCACTACGCTGAACACGAAGGATTCGTATCGGACAAGTGGAACATCTACTTGCCCGAATACGAGCGCCTGTTTTGCCCTTTGAAACAGGCGAACGTGGCGCTTCTCGAGATTGGTGTTCAGAACGGCGGCTCGCTGGAGATCTGGGAAAAATATTTCCCCAATGCTTCGTCGATCCTGGGCTGCGACATAAACCTAGGCTGCGAGAACCTTGCCTATACCTCAGACAAGATTCATCTGGTCATCGGAGACGTCAATCAACCACAGACCCTGGGAAAGCTATTTTCCATCGCAGCGGAATTCGACATCGTCATAGACGACGGCTCCCATACCAGCAGCGATATCATCGCCACCTTCTGCCACCTGTTTCCACGCTTGAAGTACGGCGGCCTCTATATCATCGAGGATTTACACTGCAGCTACTGGGAGTCCTATGAGGGCGGCCTGCACCATCCGCGTTCGTCCATGGCCTTCCTCAAGGCGCTGGCGGATGTCCTGAATTTCGAGCACTGGGGTATCGAACACAGCCGGACAAAATGGCTGCAGCCGTTCGGCATCGCGCCGGCACTCGGCGAGGCCGTGCTTGCGGAAATTCATTCGGTCGAGTTCGTCAACTCGATGTGTGTCCTCACCCGCCGTCCTGCGGCGAGCAATCGGCTCGGGAAGCGCCAAATCGTGGGGAAAATGGAACCGGTATACCCAATCAAGCATGTCGATGGCACGGAGATCGACGTCCCCCCCCAGCATGGCAACAGACTTGCTCAAGACGGGCCAGCCCGTGACGGCTCCGCCGTCACTGCCAGCCGGTTGACGGCAATCACCCAACAAAACCCGACCTGGGGCGAACGACTGAAAAACCATGTATGCCGCCTGTTCGGACAGAGTTGAACCTAAGCTCTCTACACGTTCCATATTGCGAGAGAAGAAATGACTTTGGAGTGGACGGGTGAACGCTTCATCCCCGGCATGTTCGGCATCATCGAGCTTGAGCACATGCACCGCTATACCCTGGCTTCGTCTCTGGCGCGGGGTCTGGATGTGCTGGATGTGGCCAGCGGCGAAGGGTACGGCTCGCACCTGCTGGCCTCGGTCGCCCGCTCGGTGATCGGTGTCGATATCTCGCCTGTGGCGATCAAGCATGCCCAGGCGAAATACAGTGTCGCCAATCTCGAATACCGCACCGGCTCGTGCGCAGCAATACCAGTCGAGTCGGCAAGCATCGATCTGGTCGTAAGCTTCGAAACCATCGAGCATCATATCGAACACGACGCCATGATACGGGAAGTTCTCCGGGTGCTAAGGCCGGGTGGGATGTTACTGATCTCCAGCCCGAATCGGCCGGAATTTGCCAAGACGCTTACCGGGCCGAACGAGTTCCATATCAAGGAGCTCGATTTCGACGAGTTTGCCCGACTGTTGGGTAATTATTTCCCTCATGTCGCCTACTACGCCCAGCGAGTCGTTACCGGCTCGATCATTTCCACGTTTGGCCATCAGGAGGCGGGCTTTCTCGATTTCAACGCCAGCGCCGGTGAGCTAGAGACCTTCCCCCATCTGGCTAGACCGATTTATTTTTTAGCGCTTGCCAGTTTTTCGGAACTTCCCCGACTGGGAACGTCCATTTACGAAAATTCGACAGGATTTTCTCCAGCCAGCCAGTCAAGCGGATTTGAGGCCAAAGCCTATTGGAGCGAAAAGCAAGGGGATACGTTCTTGGGATATTCCGAGACACGCACTACCACGGCCAGATATCTAGCCGACAGCGAGCGTCAGGTACTCAGCCTCCCCTTTCCCGACACTTTGGGGCCACTTGTCGGCCTGCGTCTGGATATCGCGGACGGACCGACAACCATCACCCTGCACGACATGCGCCTAGTCGACCCGAACGGGCATGTCTTCTGGCGCTGGCCGGGATATACGGACACCTTTACCGGACCGAGCGGAGTGGCTTTTTTCCGCGAAAAAAATGATGCCCCCTACATCCTCTTCACCTTGAACGACGACCCGCAATTCGAACTCGCCCTGCCCGACGAAACGCTGGCTACCATCAGATCGGGCTGCCAGCTTCAGCTCGATATCACGCCCTGCTCTCTAGCCAACCAGCTCCCGCGGCTGTTGGCTCAACCCAGGGTACCGGCAGCACCTTCGTTCGACCAGGCATCCGCTTCGTCGACCGCGGGACTCGAAGACATTGCCGAGCTATTGCACGCCCGGCTCGACAAGAAGAACCAGCTGATTGCCAGCCAGAAGGAGCAGATCGAGCACCTCGAAAAAGCCCAGCAAGAGCAACACAGACAACTCCTGCACGCGGAAAGCCAACTGGCCTTGCTGAAGGAGCTTCTTGTCAGTACTGGAAATGTGAAGCCGCTATAAAAAATGACAGTTTCAATGATTCTACTCGAAACTCCAGCCATGACCATCGGATCAATACTACCATATTTCACAGAACGCCTAGTAAGCCTCGGTTTTCGTACTATTCTTGGAGAGAAATATCCTTTTTCCTCAAATACAAAATAGCACAATGGAACCCGACGAAGTAGGCATAATTTTGCTGACAAGGCAAACTGTCACGATACGGGAGTAATAGTAAGGAGAATGCTCGCAATCTACCCAGTCGAATATCAAACCTAAATATAACTTTCACACACTTTTTTTCCTGCAACTGCTTTGGCTTTTGCTCTCTCCATTGACGACCAATAAGGGAATACCATGATCCTCGTAACCGGCGGTGCTGGCTTCATCGGCTCCAACTTCGTTCTGCAATGGTGCAAACACAGCGACGAAGCCGTCTTGAATCTGGATGCGCTGACCTATGCCGGCAACTTGGCCAACCTGCAGTCCCTGGCCGGCTCGCCGCAGCATGTGTTCGTCCAGGGCGACATCCGCGATTCGGCGCTGCTGAACCGGCTGTTCGCCGAGCACAAGCCGCGGGCGGTGCTGCACTTCGCCGCCGAATCCCATGTGGACCGCTCGATCCTCGGCCCGGAGGCCTTCGTCGAAACCAACGTGGTCGGCACCTTCCGTCTGCTGGAAGCGGCACGCGCCTACTGGAACGACCTGGAGGCGGCAGACAAGGCGGCATTCCGCTTCCTGCACGTATCCACCGACGAAGTGTACGGCACCCTGGGGCCGAACGATCCAGCCTTCAGCGAAACCACGCCCTATGCGCCGAACAGCCCCTACTCGGCGTCCAAGGCCGGCTCCGACCATCTGGTGCGCGCCTACCACCACACCTATGGCATCCCGGTGCTGACCACCAACTGCTCGAACAACTACGGCCCCTACCACTTCCCGGAGAAGCTGATTCCGCTGATGATCGTCAACGCCCTGGCCGGCCAGTCGCTGCCGGTCTACGGTGACGGCCAGCAGATTCGTGACTGGCTGTACGTGGAGGACCACTGCGCGGCGATCCGCCGCGTGCTCGACGCCGGCACTCCGGGCGAGACCTACAACGTCGGCGGCTGGAACGAGAAGGCCAATATAGACATCGTGCATACCGTCTGCACTCTGCTGGACGAACTGGCGCCAGCCGGCAAGCAGGGCGTTCGCCATGCCAAGACCGGCGAGCCGCTGGCCAACTATGCCGAGTTGATCACCTTCGTCACCGATCGTCCCGGCCATGACCGCCGCTACGCTATCGATGCCCGCAAGCTCGAGCGTGAACTCGGTTGGAAACCAGCGGAAACTTTCGAGACCGGCATCCGCAAGACGGTGCAGTGGTACCTAGCCAACCAGGACTGGGTGACCGGCGTACTCGATGGCAGCTACCGCGACTGGGTACAGAAGCAATATGGAACATCTGTAAATAAGGATATTTAATGAACATCCTTGTTACAGGAGGTGCAGGCTACATTGGCTCGCACACCTGTCTTCAATTACTTAAGCATGAAAACAGCGTTACCGTACTCGATAACCTCAGAAACAGCTCGCATGTTTCTCTAGATCGAGTTGCTCGTTTGGCAGGCCGATCTGCCGATTTAATAGAGAGCGATATTCGTGACTTGGATAAGCTGGATACGCTGTTTGCGACACACCGCTTCGATACTGTCATTCATTTCGCGGGATTGAAGGCAGTGGGCGAGTCTGTGGTGCAGCCACTTCGCTATTATGAAAACAATGTTGCTGGCACCCTTGGCCTGCTGCAGGTCATGGGTAAACATGGCGTCAAGTCTCTGGTTTTTTCATCATCGGCAACCGTCTACGGCAACCCGAAGGCACTGCCCATTACCGAGACGGCACCACGCAGCGCCACCAATCCCTATGGGCAGAGCAAGCTCATGGTCGAACACATCCTGGAGGATCTTTGCGCTTCGGACCCAAGCTGGCGTATAGCCTGTCTGCGCTATTTCAACCCGGTAGGCGCGCATCCCAGCGGCCAGATCGGAGAAGACCCTCGCGGTACCCCTAACAACCTTATGCCCTTCATCAGCCAGGTAGCCTGCGGTGCGCGCGAGCGCCTGTCGGTCTTCGGTAACGACTATCCCACTCCAGATGGAACAGGTATGCGCGACTACATCCATGTCGTCGACTTGGCCAAGGGCCATCTGGCCGCCTTGCGCTATCTGGCTGATGCGCCGGATGGCCAATTGCTGAGGGTCAATCTGGGCACAGGGCAGGGATACTCGGTACTCGAAATGATCGCTGCGTTCGAGAAAGCCAGCGGCAAGCCAGTACCCTACCAAATCGTGGCGCGCCGCCCGGGAGATGTAGCCAGTTGCTATGCCGATCCCACCCTTGCCGAAAACCTGTTGGGCTGGAAAGCGGAATTGGACATTGAAGCAATGTGCGCCGACACATGGCGCTGGCAGTCAAACAACCCCAACGGCTATCGCGACTGAAAGCATGATGATGACCGAGACGGACATGTCATTTTCGAAGGTAACCCCATGAAAATTCTTTTGCTGGGCAAGAATGGCCAGGTCGGATGGGAGCTGCAGCGTGCCCTGGCGCCGCTGGGCGAAGTGGTGGCGCTGGATCGCCACGGCGAGCAGGGATTGTGCGGCGATCTGGCCGACCTCGACGGTCTGACCGCCACCCTGCGCGCGCTCGATCCGGATGTGATCGTCAACGCCGCGGCCTACACGGCGGTGGACAAGGCGGAAAGCGAGCCGGAACTGGCGCTGCGCATCAACGGCGAGGCGCCCGGCGTGCTGGCGCGGGAGGCCGCCCGACTGGGCGCCTGGCTGGTGCATTACTCGACCGACTATGTGTTCGACGGCAGCGGCGAACAGCCCTGGCGCGAGGACGCGCCGACCGGGCCGCTGTCGGTCTACGGCCGCAGCAAGCTGGCCGGCGAGGCGGCGATCGCCGCCAGCGGCGCTCGGGCGCTGGTGTTTCGCACCAGTTGGGTCTATGCGGCGCGCGGCGGCAACTTCGCCAAGACCATGCTGCGCCTGGCCCGGGAACGCGATCAGTTGCGGGTGATCGCCGATCAGATCGGCGCGCCGACCGGCGCGGAGCTGATCGCCGACGTGACCGCCCATGCGCTGCGCCAGGTACTGGGCAGCGCCGATGCCTCCTCCTTGGGTGGCATCTATCACCTGGCGGCCGCCGGCGAAACCTCCTGGTTCGATTACGCCCGCTTCGTGCTGCTGCAGGCCGAGCAGGCCGGCGAGGTTCTCAAGGTCGGCCACGAGCAGATCGAGGCCATCCCCACCAGCGCCTATCCGACGCCGGCGCAGCGTCCCCTCAATTCGCGTCTCGACACGACCAAGCTGCAGGAAACCTTCGGCTTGCACCTGCCGAACTGGCAGGACGGCGTGGCGCGTATGCTGACTGAAACGACAAAGGACTGACTATCATGCAAAACCGAAAAGGCATCATCCTCGCCGGCGGCTCCGGCACCCGCCTCTACCCCTCCACCCTGGCGGTTTCCAAGCAGTTGCTGCCGATCTACGACAAGCCGATGGTGTATTACCCGCTGTCGGTCCTGCTGCTGAGCGGTATCCGCGAGATCCTGATCATTTCCACGCCGCAGGACACGCCGCGCTTCCAGCAACTGCTCGGCGACGGCAGCCAGTGGGGCATCCAGCTTTCCTATGCGGTGCAGCCGTCGCCGGACGGCCTGGCGCAGGCCTTCCTGATCGGCGAGGAGTTCCTGGCCGGCGCGCCTTGCGCCCTGGTGCTGGGCGACAACATTTTCCACGGCCATGACTTCGCTGCCCTGCTGCATAACGCCGACACCCGCCGCAGCGGAGCCACGGTGTTCGCCTATGCGGTCCATGACCCGGAGCGCTATGGCGTGGCCGAGTTCGCCCCGGACGGCCGGGTGCTGAGCCTCGAGGAAAAGCCCAAGCAGCCCAAGTCGCGCTACGCGGTCACCGGCCTGTACTTCTACGACGAGCAGGTGGTGGAGCTGGCCAGGCAGGTCAAGCCTTCGGCTCGCGGCGAGCTGGAGATCACCGACCTCAACATGCTCTACCTGCAGCGCGAGCAGCTGCACGTCGAGCTGATGGGCCGTGGCTATGCCTGGCTGGATACCGGCACCCACGACAGCATGCTGGAGGCCAGCCAGTTCATCCAGACCATCGAACACCGCCAGGGGCTGAAAGTGGCCGCACCGGAAGAGATCGCCTGGCGCCAGGGCTGGATCGGCGACGAGGCCCTGCAAGCCCTGGCGGCCCCCATGTCCAAGAACGGCTACGGCCAGTATCTGCTCAACCTGCTGCAGGAGAAGGTGTACTGATGCACGCGATCCAGACCGAGATTCCCGACGTCTTCATCATCGAGCCCAAGGTGTTCGGCGACGAGCGCGGCTTCTTCTTCGAGAGCTTCAATGCCCGCCGCTTCGCCGAGCTGACCGGCGCCAATCCCGAATTCGTGCAGGACAACCACTCCCGCTCGGTGAAGGGCGTGCTGCGCGGCCTGCATTACCAGATCCGCCAGCCGCAGGGAAAACTGGTGCGGGTGGTTTCCGGCGAGGTGTGGGACGTGGCGGTGGACCTGCGCCGCAGTTCGCCGACCTTCGGCAAGTGGGTCGGCGTCACCCTGTCGGCCGAGAACAAGCGTCAGCTGTGGATACCCGAGGGTTTCGCCCACGGTTTCGTCGTGGTTTCCGAGGCGGCCGAATTCCTTTACAAGACCACCGACTACTGGGCGCCGGAACACGAACGCAGCATCCTCTGGAACGACCCGACCCTCAACCTGCCCTGGCCGCTGGAGGGCGAACCCTCGCTGTCGGCCAAGGACCGGGATGGCGTTCTCCTGGCACAGGCTGAGACCTTCGACTGATCCGGCGACAGCTCCCGGAAAACCCGCGCGGGTTTCACCCGCCCTACCCAAGCGCCAAGCGGCTCTTGTAGGGCGGGCACGACCCGCCATGTCGCTGCCAGATTGCGGGGCCATGCCAGGTTGCGGCCCGCCTCTCCCCTCACAGCTTGCCACGCCCAATACGCATACGCAGACTGCGCGTTTTTGCATTGCGCAGGTTTGGCATGTCTCTTCCTTTCCCAAACACTCTTTCAAGCAATCTTCCCTGGAACCCGCGGCTGGCCCATCTGCGTTGCCTGGCGGCGCTGCTGGTGCTGATGTTCCATGTATTCCACGCGTTTTTCGGGAATTGGCAGCCCCATCCCGACGCCTTCGGTTTCGGCTGGCTGGTGGAGGGGCATACGGGCGTGAGCCTGTTCTTCGTGTTGAGCGGCTATCTGTTCATGAGTATCGCCCTGCGGGCCGAAGGCGCTCTCGACTACGGCCGCTTCCTGAAAAACCGGACGCTGCGGATCTTCCCGCTGTTCGCGGTGGTGTTCATGGTGGCGGTGTCGCTGAACCGGGATGCCTTTCGCCCTCAGGATGTCCTGTACCTGTTCTTTTCCAACATCGGCGATCCGCCGACCAGCAAGCAGCTCATGACCGGTGCCGCCTGGACGATATCGGTGGAGTTCACCTTCTATCTGATCTTTCCCTTTCTGGCGCGCTTCGCACTGGCCCAGGGACCGGGCTATCTGCTGCGCCTGATCGCCCTGTTGCTGCTGTTCAAGCTGGGCGCCTTTCTGCTCAGCGAGCGCCCGACCCACATGATCTACTCAACGCTGCTGGGACGCCTGGACCAGTTCCTGATCGGCATGCTCGCCGCACAATATGCAGCGCTGTACATCCTGCGCCCCTTGCACGGCGCCTGGGTGATCGGCGCCGGACTGGCGGTATGGGCTCTGTTGGAAGTGCAGAAGTGCGCGGCGAGCTTCTTCTCGCCCGATCCGGTGCAAGTGGCCTGGCTAGCCTGGCCGACGGTGGAAGCCCTGGCCTGGGCGCTGGTCGTCCTGAGCTATGCCCATTGGCGCGGCAACCTGTGGAGCTGGCTGGGACGACTGCTGGAGCGCGGCGGGGAGATCAGCTTTTCGCTGTACCTGTGGCACGGGCTGGTGATCTTCCTCGGCATGCGGCTGCTCGGCACCCCGGACTGGTTCGCCAGCTGGCGCGTGAATGCGCTACTGGTGGGCGCCGGGGTGCTGGCGCTTTCCTGGGGGGTGGCAAGCTTGAGCTACCGGACGATCGAGGCGCCCTTTCTGGAGATGCGCGGACGGTATGTGGTGAAGCGCAATCACGTGACCCTGGAGTAGACCTCCAAGGTCTCGCGAGCACAGCGCGTCCAGGAGAACAGGCGCGCCTGCTCCAGCCCTCGGCGGATCAGGCGCTCCCTCAACGACTCATCTTCGAGCAGTTCGTGCAGGGTCGCCGCCAGTCCCGCCGTATCGTTCGCCTCGCACAGCATGGCTACCTCGCCGGCGAACTCGGCCATTGAGGTACCGGCCGTGCAGATCACCGGCGTCCCACTGGCCATGGCTTCCAGCACCGGCAAACCGAAGCCCTCGTAGAGCGACGGATAGACGAAGGCCACGGCCCCCGAATACAGGAACGGCAGGTCGGCAGCGCCGATGTAGCGCAAATAGCGGATCTCGCCGGAAGCCTGCAAGGTCTGGATATGCGCCATCAACTCGTCGTTTCGCCAACCCGAGGCGCCGGCGACGACCAGCGGATAGGTCCGCCGCAACGAAACCGGCAGCTGCATCCAGGCCGCCAGCAACTGATCGACCCCTTTACGCGGCTCGATCGTTCCGACAAAGGCCACATAGCGTCCATGCTGCAAGCCATGGCGCGCCAGCACGGCCTGGGTCTGCTCTGCCGTGCGTGGAAAAAAGCGCGCGTCCGCGCCCAGATGGGTCGCCCGGACCCGCTCGGCCGGCACGCCGAACTGCTCGATCAGTTCGTGGCGAACCAGTTCCGAAGGCGTAACGATGAAGTCGGCCCGGCGCAAGGTTCGCGGCAGCTCGCGGTCCAACCAGGCCACCCGCTCGGCCGGATGGAATTGGGGAAAGCGCATGAAGGAAAGATCGTGAATGGTCGCGACGCAGGGACCCTCGTGATCTTTCAGGATGAAATTCGGCTCGTGGTAGACAAAGCCCCGGCTTGCGCGCGTGGCCAGCCGGAAGCGGGCATTGCGCAAGGCGGTATGCGCCCGATAGGCCAGCGGCAGGCCGCGTATCAGCTTGCGCAGCCGCATGCTCGGCGTATCCCCCAAAGCTCCCCGCCCTTCTCCAGCCGCTTCATCATCGCTAGCCGCCAGCACTTCGGCTGCCGTAACCAGGCGATTGCCGGTAAAGCAATCGATTTGCTCGATGGCCGCGAAAGCTTGCAGCTCGCGCAGCAAGTTGAGGGTGTAGTTGCCGATCCCCGTCAGTGGCGGAACCAGCGACTCCGTGTTGAGCAGAAGTTTCATCGAACTGTCGCTGCCTTTTCCCGCCAGTCGTTCAAGAGCGCCCCAAGCGTTTCGCCCAGCGCATGGGCCGGTTGCCAGCCCGTCGAAGCCTGCAGGCGCCGGCAATCGCCTACCGCGAAGGGAATGTCCGAAGGGCGCAGGCGTTGCGGGTCCTGCTCCACGGCGATGGAAACCGGACTCTGGGCCAGCAACTCGTCGAGGAGTTCGCGAATCTTTCGAGCCTGCCCCGAGGCGATATTGAAGATCCGCTGGTCGGCGGGCCGGTCCGCGAGGTCCAGCAGCTTCACATAGGCGTCACAGACGTCGCGCACGTCGAGAAAATCGCGGCAGGCCTCCAGGTTGCCCACCTGCAACACCGGCGGCTGCAAGCCCCGTTCGATCTCGGCAATCTGCTTGGCGAAAGATGCCGTGACGAAATCGGGCGACTGGCCCGGCCCGATGTGATTGAAGGGGCGGGCGACGACCCCGCGCAGACCCTGGCGGAAGTACTGGACAAAGGCCAGCTCGGCCGCCAGCTTGCTGGCCGCATAGGGATTCATCGGCTGGCAGGCACTGCCCTCGTCCAGCGGCTCCCCCACTTTGAATGCCTCGCCGTAGACCTCGGAAGAGCTGGCGAACAGCACGAAGGCCTCGGGCACATGGCGCTTGACGGCCTCGAGCAGGTTCAGGCTCCCCATCACGTTGGTCTGCCAGGTCAGTAAAGGGTCGCGAAAGCTGGTCGGCACATGGGAAATCGCCGCTAGGTGAACCACATGGGTCGGCTGAAGCTGCTGCACGACCTGCTCGACCTCCGCCGCGTCGCGAATATCCAGGCGCACATGCTCGACGCCATCCCGCAGCAAAGGCTCCGAGGACACCGTGCAGGTCACTCGATACCCGGCCCCGCACAGCTTCGTCCGCAACACCTTGCCCACGAAGCCGTTCGCTCCGGTCAGCAAAACATGATTCATTGCTTTTTTCCTTTGAAAACTGTGGCTTTGTCGAGGAGGCGCAGCGTACTGGCACCGGGCCTGTCGAATGCTTCGACAAGCCACGGTGCGGAAAGACAGAAAATGGCCAGTCGCTACAAGAACAGCGCCTTGAATCAAGCCGAGGAAAGAAGCGCTCTCCTCGCGCCCTCATTCCCTAGAACGAAAAGCCCTGCTCGTTGCGGCGCAGATCGGCCTCCACCATCATGCGGCACAGCTCCTCCAGCGAAGTCTTCGGCTCCCAGCCCAGCTTCTCCCTGGCCTTGGCCGGATTGCCGATCAGCAGCTCCACTTCCGCCGGACGGTAGAACTTCGGATTGACCGCCACGACCACCTTGCCGGTAGCGCTGTCGATACCCTGCTCCCTCTCGCCCTCGCCTTTCCACTCCACATCGATATCGACGGCCTTGCAGGCCAGGGAGACGAAGTCGCGCACGGTTTCGGTACGGTTGGTCGCCAGCACGAAGGTATCCGGCTCGTCGGCCTGCAGCATGCGCCACATCCCCTCCACATATTCCTTGGCGAAACCCCAGTCGCGCTTGGCATCCATGTTGCCCAGCTCCAGCACGTCCTGCTTGCCCAGCTTGATCTTGGCGATGGAGTCGGTGATCTTGCGGGTCACGAACTCGCGGCCGCGCAGCGGCGACTCATGGTTGAAGAGGATGCCGCTGGTACCGAAGATGCCGTAGGACTCGCGGTAGTTGATGGTCATCCAGTGCGCATACAGCTTGGCCACGCCATAGGGGCTGCGGGGATAGAACGGCGTGGTCTCGATTTGCGGAATCGCCTGCACCTTGCCGAACATTTCGGAGGTCGATGCCTGATAGAAACGCACCTTCGGGTTGACGATGCGGATCGCCTCCAGCAGGTTCACCGCACCCAGGCCGGTAATTTCCGCCGTGGTCAGCGGCTGCTCGAAGGACACCCCCACGAAGCTCTGCGCGGCCAGGTTGTACACCTCGGTGGCCTCGGTGCTCTGCAGCAGACGAATGCTGGCGGACAGATCGGTCAGGTCGTACTCGACCAGATGCAGGTTGGGATGACGCTCGATCCCCAACTCCTCGATGCGCCAGAAATTCACCGAGCTGGTGCGGCGATAGGTACCGTAAACGGTATAGCCCTTCTCAAGCAGCAGTTGTGCCAAGTAGGCGCCGTCCTGGCCGGTAATGCCGGTTACTATGGCCTTGTTCATTTTACGTCCTTAATTACAAAAGCATTAGTCTATAAACAAACCCAATGATCAATCAATAAAAAACATCTAAGGAAACTCTGAAAAAGCCCCATTTTTACGAAATCACATACTCTGTAAGCCGCATGGTTACTGGCTTGTGATTTTCAGAAAAAGTCTTTTTCAGACCATCCCTAAAAATCTTTACCTTAGGAATCCTCCCGACAAAGTGCTCCCAAGAATAAAATAGACGTCTAGGTAGTACATGTCGTAGCTAGTTCACAACCTCTGGAAAAGGATGTTCTTCGTCACTTACCTGATCTCCCTTACCAATAGGCTGCACAACATACAAACCATCGACCTTGACCAAACTATAAACTGATCTCCGAATGCCCGACCGATAAATAGCAGCACTATTTTCATCCATGATATATAGAACACCTCTATCAAGAGAGCCTTCCTCGGCCCTTTCTAAAAAATCGACCCACGCTCTCAAATAAGCATCCTTAGAAACTAAAGGCCGAGTGGAGCGCACAATACTTGTTGGGAGCCCACAGGCCGAGGTGATAACTCCTAGATTCCGCCATAACTCACCGTTACTATCAAAATAATCTGCCGGAGCAAAAACCCTCACAGAAGAGTATCTTTTACAAGCATCCCCCCAAAAACTTGATTTTAGATTTTGCTGAAATGGAGAACCCCAACGATTATTTACTGACCCAAGCCCATTACTTGTATCGTACAACTGAAGACAAAAACCCACCACAACCACAAATAAAAACTGCTTCCCATTCAGCTCATTAGAAAGCACATAAAAAGCAAAAAGCAAAATCAAGTACCACACAGGCCAAATAAAACGCCCTGATGCCCTCATCACTCCGAACGCATTAACAAGCGCATCTGGAAGAGAAAAAGTAAAATTTTCAGCCCCCACACCAATATTATTGGAAACTGCAAACATTACAAAAATAACACACACCCCAATTAGTGTAATATTCCCACGCCACGAACCACGAACACTCCTAAAAAAATAAGGAAATCCAACAATCAGTAAGACCAAGAAGCCAACCCCCACATAGGCGTTTCCTTCGTAGTCTCCTGCACCAAACCCTTCTCTGGCCTTAAAAAACCTACTCCACTCAACAGGAATTGGCTGAATAAACGAGAGAACATTCATTCTATAAAAACCAAATCCCCCTGCACTCCCCGAGCCACCCAGCAAAAAGTACCCACCAATCCAAAGTGCAAAAATAAATGAAAGAACGCCTCCCCCTCCCAAAAGGACCAAACTAGAAAGCGCATACCTCTTACTCAAAAACAGCTTTCCGAAGTACGCAGCAAAAATCAAGCAACACATAACTCCAATATATGGATGCACCAAAATTGAAACAAAAATAATCGAAATCCAGTGCCATATATCAGAAAAAAAACCCCTCATAGAAAAATAGAGGTACAGTGCTGCCAAAATTAGCCAGTGCCCAACCAAATTTAAGTGGCCGTCCAGCCTCCAAATCATGATTGGGGACACAACACAAAAACCAGCAAAAAAAGACGACCCTACAAGAGAAATACCTACAGAGCGTGCAAGCTTAAAAGCAAAAACACCCTGAAGAACAAAACAAACAAGCAGCCACACCCCAAAATATTGATAAGCACCATCAATTGGTAGGACTTTAAAAATTAATGCAAAAAATGCATTAGAATCAGACATTAAAATTCCAGACGAGAACTCCATGCCATAATTTGGATTGGCGCCAGGAGGCCAACGCCACGAGTCCACATCAAAATACTGCCAAGCAATTTGCCCCATAGCAGTATCGCTATGCTGAAATAGCCAACCTACATTTCTAATATTTAAAAAGTGAAACCCAAAGATCTCACTAAATGCCAAGACTGAAAAAATGACGACCACCACCAAGAAATATTTATCATTGCCTGCCTTCATGGAGCATCCCAATAAAAAATCCAGCAACCAATAGCAAAGTATTTAACTTTCAAAAACAGCCATTTTGTTTCCAAAGCATAAAAATACCGCTCCAATCCCCACCGCAAACCACAGTGTTACCAATCTGATCAATACAGTTGCCGCAATCGCATCGGCGTCCGGCATTCCCTTCCAGACCAGCAGGGCCACCATCGCCGCCTCGGCTCCCCCCAGCCCTCCGGGCATGAAGCTCAGCGCTCCGGCCAGCATGGCGATCGCGTACACGAACACCGCAAAAGCCAACGGCAGATCCGCCCCCATCCACTGCAGGAGCCAGTGGAAGGCCAGCGCCTCGACACTCCAGGCCGTCAGGCTCAACAGGGTGGCGCCGAGCAACAGGCCGGGCCGGTGGCAGCGCTGGGCCTCCAACAGGACCGCGAAGAGATGCCGAAGCAAGCCGGGCACTCTTCCGCCCGTCTCGGGAATCGCTCCCGCCAGTCGCTCGACCAGCCTGCGCTGCGAAAGCAGCGCAAAACCGAACACCACCAGCACCATTCCCGCAAGGGTCATCGGCCGAGCCTCCGGATACAGCGTCAAGCCGAACAGGGTCAGCAGGACCACGGCAAACAGGTCGGACAGGCGTTCGCTGAAGAAGGCGGCGAAGCTCTGCGCATAGGGCACACCCCAGGGTTTGAGCAGCACACCGCGCAGAGCCTCGCCTGCCTTGCCCGGCGTAGTGGTCAGGGCGAAGCCGGCCAGGTAGATCCTCAAGCTAGGCCACCAGGGCACCGTATGGCCGAAAGCCCCGAGGTAGCTCTGCCATCGCAGGAAGCGCAGGCCATAGTTGATCAGCGACATCGACAGGGCGATGGCGATTCCGCCCCCCCCTACCTTAGCCAGCGCATCACCAACTTCCCGCCAGCCCCCCCACAGGGAAAAGCCCAGATAACCCAGCGCCGCGCAAACCACGGAGAGAACGACCGCCAGGTAGCGCCAGCCTGACAGGTAAAGGGCGTCGCTCACAGATTCAGCCTCTTGAAGATCGCCTGCGGGAGGCTGCGGACAATCCACATGATCGGCGCCCAGAAGGCGGGGGTGTACAGAATGGTCGCCTGGCGCTCGAGCCCTTTGACGATGCGCTGGGCGACCTGCTCGGGTTTGGCCAGCAGTGCTGCCGGCAGCGCCAGTCCCTGGGTCATCGGCGTGTCGACGAAGCCCGGCTTGACGGTCATGACATGCACGCCGACCTTGAACAATCGCGCGCGCAGTCCCTCACAGAAAGTCGAAACGGCAGCCTTGGCCGTCCCATAGAGATAGTTGGAGGGCCGGCCACGGTCGCCGGCCACCGAGGAGATCACCGCCAGGCTGCCGCAGCGCTGGATCTCGAACTGATTGGCCAGCAGGGTCAGCAGGGCGATGACCGAGGTGGCGTTGTTGGCGAACTCGCGCAGGGCCTCGTCGACCTCCCGCTCGCAGGCCCGCTGGTCGGGCAAGGTGCCGTGGGCGATCAGGGCGATGTCGATTTGCTGCAGGGCGGCCAGGCAGCTTTCCAGCATGGCCGGATGGGCCGCGACGTCGGTGGCCTCCAGACAGTGGGTAGCGACCGCCCGGGCGCCGCGGATGCGCAGGTCGGCGGCGGCCTGTTCCAGTTTTTCGGCGTTGCGGGCGACCAGGAACAGCTCGCTGCCCTGCTCCGCCCACAGGCGAGCACAGGCGCCGGCAATGGCCGAGGTGGCGCCGATGATCAGCACTCGTTTCATGTGGTTACTCGTTTCCAGAAGCGGGAATTCAGGACGGGATCGCGCAACGCTTCCAGGCGTTCCCAGGCGGGATAGGCCCGGCGGAAATCGCCGGCGCTCATGTGCGCGTCCTTGGCCGGGTACAGGCGTCCGCCGGCCTCGTGCACGATGGCGTCCAGCCGGGCGAACAGCCTCTCCAGATCGGCCTGCTGCGGGAAATCCAGGGCCAGCGAGGCGCCGGGCAGCGGAAAGGACAGCAGGCCGGGCGAGGCGATGGCACCGCAGCGCTTGAGCACCGCGAGAAAGGAGCCCTGGCCGGAGGCGGCGATGGCGTCCAACAGCTCACGCAGGGCGACCTCGGCCACGGCGTCGGGAAGCACGCACTGGTACTGCTGGAAGCCCCGGCGTCCGTAGATGCGGTTCCAGTGCAGGAGGCGATCCAGCGGGTAGAAGAACGGAGCGTAGCCGACGCGCGCAGCCGTGCGCCGGCCCGGATGCGCCCGCCAGTAGGCCGCGTTGAAGGCGCGCAGCGACAGGTTGTTGATCAGCGAAACCGGCGGCGTCAAGGGAACCTGCAGCCTGGAGCGTCCGTCCACCTCCAACCGGCCGTAGCGGGCATGGTCGCCGACGATGAATACCCCCCTGCCGGCCTGGCGGCCCCGGGCCAGACAGTCGATCCAGGCCACGCTGTATTCGTGCCGGTGGTCCAGCTCGGCCGACAGCGCGAAGAATTCGCCCAGTTCGCCGAAGCGCACCACACTGCGGTCGATCTGGCTGGAGCGGATCGGGATCAGGCGGATTTCCGCCCAGGCGATCACCCCGGTCAGCCCGAGCCCGCCGATGGTAGCGGCGAACAGCTCGAGGTGTTCGGCGGGCGAACAGCTCAACAACTCCTGACCATGGCGCAGCAAGCCGAAGCGCAGCACATGGTTGCCGAAGGTACCGCGCACATGATGATTCTTGCCGTGCACGTCGTTGCCGATGGCGCCGCCCAGGGTGGCGTACTGGGTGCCCGGCGTGACCGGCAGGAACCAGCCGTGGGGGATCGCCAGCGCCAGGATCTCGGCCAAGGTGACGCCGGCCTCCGCGAGAACGACTCCCTGCTGCCAGTCGACCCGGATGAAGCGATCCAGCGTGCGCATGTGCAGCACTCGATCGCTGGCCGCCAGGCAGCTGTCGCCATAGCTGCGCCCGTTGCCGTAGGGCAGCGTGCTGCCCTGCGTGCGGACGATTCCGTCCAGATCGGCAGCCAGCCCCTCCCGCCAGTGACAGGCCTGCGCGCTCTGCGGCGCGGCCGGATAGCGGCCCCAGGAATGAAGGGGTGTGCTCATGCCGCTCCCCAGAAGACCAGGCCGAAGAGAAGACCGGTCAGCAGGCTGAGGCGGTCGCGGATGGCGAACACCACCGGGTCCTCGTTCATCTGCCCGCGATGGGTGAGCATCCACACGCGGGTGATCCAGAACAGTAACAGCGGACAGGCCAGCCAGATCAACTGCGGATGCGTATAAAGCGCGCTCGTGCCCTGGTCGTGGATATACAGCGCCAGCACCATCACCGCCAGATAACCGGAGGCCGCGCCCAGCGAGGAGATCATCTCCAGATCGTCGGGGTAGTAGCCGCGACCACGGGTTTTCTCGGTTCGCCCCTGACGGCGGGCCTCGCGCAACTCGGCGTAGCGCTTGACCAGCGCCAGACTGAGGAAGATGAACATCGAGAAGGCCAGGATCCAGGAGGTCAGCTCCAGGCCGAAGGCAGCGCCGCCGGCGACGATGCGCAGGGTGTAGAGCAGCGCCAGGACGATGATGTCGACCGCCATGTAGCGCTTGAGCGCCAGCGAATAGGCCAGGGTCAGGCCATAGTAGGCGGCCAAGGCTACGGCGAACGGCCAGGGCAGCAGCCACAGGGCCCCGGCAAAGGCCCCCAGCAGTAGCAGCGGACAGACGAGCAGGCCGCTCCGGATCGGCAGGCGGCCGGCGGCGAAGGGACGATGCCGCTTGGTGTGATGGAGCCGGTCATCCGGCAGGTCCAGCAGATCGTTGAGCAGGTAGACGCTGGAGGCGCACAGCCCGAAGAGCAGGAAGGCCAGGATGCCCTGCCCGAGCAGCACGGAATCGGTCAGCCGATGGGCGGCCAGCAGCGGCACGAAGATCAGCAGGTTCTTCATCCACTGGTGCAGGCGCAGGGCCTTGCGCCAATCCTGCAAGCCGGACGGGTTCGAGCGAATCACCCGCTCGACATTGCCCTGCGCCCTGGCACGGCTCTCGACACCCCGTTCGGGGTTGACGACATAGGCCTTGCGCGCCGCTGCCCAGACGGGAATGTCGTCCCGGGAATTGCCGACGTAGTCGAAGCCGCCCTCCCCATACTGCTCGACCAGTAGGTCGCGCTTGCGATGGGCGGAAAGATTGCGCTCGGCAGTGGTGGCCAGCACCCGGTCGAACAATTGCAGATGACCGGCAATGCGCTCGGCCAGGCGCTGGTGGCTGGCGGTCGCCAGGACCACGGTCCGCCCGTTGCGCCGCTCGGTCTCGATCAGCTCGATCACCACGGGATCGTAGGGCAGGCTACCGACCTCGATATCCGAGGCCAGCGCCAGCTTCTCCTTCAGCATGGCCTTGCCCTTGCTCAGCCACCCCAGTGGCTTATGCCATTGCAGAGGCCGATGGCGAAAAAAGCACAGCCCGGTTTCCAGCAAAAGATCCGAACGCAACAGCGTGCCATCCAGATCGATGACAAGAGGATGAGTGCTCAAAATAAATTCCCTTAAGATCAATACAGATAGCCTTCCATGGCAAAGCGTTCATACCTTCACGATAGGTCAGGAACCGAGCAATACACGCTTGAGCTGTTCCGCGCTTTCCTTCCAGGTCAGCCACGGCATGCTGTCGGACGTCGGGTGTCGCCCTTCTTCATACAGCTTCAGCCAGTCGTCGATGGCTGCCGCCAGGTCTTCCGCTGCCAGTCCCTCGAAGTAATAAGCATGCTCGCCGGCCACCTCGCGGAATACCGGAATGTCGCGAGCGATGATGGGTAGCTTGTGCTGAGCCGCCTCAATCAGGGGTAGACCAAAGCCCTCGCCTTCGGAGGCGGCAATCAGGCAGGTCGAAGCAGCATAGACCTTTTCCAAGTATTCATCGCTGATGCCCTCGAGCCAGAAAAGCCGTTTACCCAGCTCGGGATGTGAGCCTAAACGCTCAACGGTGTGTGGAATTGTCCTACGCATTCCATCGGGAAGATCGCTCCAGCCCTCCTTGCCAACGATTACCAGATTAACGTCACCACCGTTGCTCCAGAGCCTTGTAAAAGCCTCCAGAACAAGCAAATAAGCTTTTCGCGGTTCGATCGTACCGACCATGAGAAATGTCGGTCGCACCCTGCATTCAGCCAGTACATCATGCGAGGACTCAGGAATGCCTTTGGTCGGGGCGGCATTATTTACATCAGCACCGTGATGGGAAACAGCAATATGGAAGGGTCTCCCTACTCTTTCGGTATGCCGTGAACACCATACGTACAAATCATCGGCAACAGCCTGCGTCACGCATACCGCTCCATCCACCCTAGCAACGGCAGACAACCAGCGTGCATGGGTTGCGTCTGCTCCTGGTGGAAATGTATGTGGAAGTATCAAGGGGAGAAGATCATGAACCATGAAATAAATCAGAACACCATCATTGCGCAGACCATCGAAAAAACCTTCCTCCGAGGCACGAACAAGCAGGTTTCCCGATATATCCAACCCCAGAACGACATCACCACAAACAGGTTGTGCCACCTCATCCTGGAGCACATCCGAAGGTATACCAAGCAGCTCAGACGTATAATGCCGTGCATACGAATAATTCCAAGAGCTGCCGTTTTTTTCCAAAAAAACGGGTTCAATCCTGTACCCGGCGGGAGAGTTTTCAATTAGCGCAATAGTCAGCGCCCGGGCGACACGCTCTATTCCAGTCCTTAAATTGGTACGACAGGTTGCCGTGATGTCGATAAAGATGGTTCGCCCTGACCGTCGAACAGGTAGTGCCATGTCTATCATGCGGGCAACATCAGCCAATTGGCTACGCAGGCTCCCACAGTCATCCAGCTTTGCAACTGCATTTATTAGCGAGGGCATAATAGAGCCCTCCCCTGCATAATGGGACTCGATACTTGAATGAAGCTCTTCAGCACAAAAGGATGGCCTATGGTACATGCGTATCACATCTAACGCATTTTTCACCAACCTATCTCGCTCTTCAGGAGAGCACCATAAAAACTCCATCGCTTCGCTGAGCTGTATATCTTCAAAAATGTCCGGCAAAAGGTACACGGCATGAGATGGTAGCTCAGCCATTGAGCCATTCGCATTGACAATGGTTGGAACACCATGATTCATGCAATCCAAAACGGCTGCTGAAGTTTCTCCCCGCGAATGAGTCCTGAGCTGAACAGAAATATCAGCAGCGGCAAGATAACTCCGATATATTGGCGCGTCTGCCCAACCTGTTACCCGTATTCTTTTTCGCTCCTTGCTTTCACGTATCGTTCGCTCAAGCTGCGCGCCATATTCGTCTGATGGAATCCCTCCCACAAATACAAGAACACAACGCTCATCAGCAGCCAAGCGCGAGTTCAGCCAGGCATTCAAAAGCCTGTGGTTGAGCTTGGTCGATCCGAGAAAACCGAAACTACAAACTACAAAGTCATCTTCCCTCAACCCCAAAGCACTGCGGCACTCTAACTTATCTAAAACTTTGGGGGATGCCCGCAATAGCGGTACCACGCTCCAATCACTGGCAATGCCCTGACCATACCAGTCGACAGCCAGCTTTCGTGAATGACTAGAATGAACGACGATACCTAGCGCATGCTGCAAGACTTCAAAATTTGCTGGATAGCTTCTGACTACAGAGCCTTCTTCTTTCGCAGAATAGCGAGCCTGCAATGACTTATATCCATGGGATTGATATAGTGCACGGGACCAAGCATGCTCTGCAACCCCATGCATCTCACGGTACCATTGGGCATCCCCGAGGAAAAAATCGTGCAATAAAACAACACCAGGGATCTGCCTGATCAGGTCAAACATTTGGGCGTGGTAATGAGAATTTCCAAAATGATAAAGCACTCGATCATACTGATGGACATTTCCATTGAAATACTCGACTCGGCGCACAGCACAATTCGCAATTATCCAAGGATCGGAAATCTCCATCTGGTCGGTAACGACATCCAAGTCGTAATAACGAGCCAACTCAGGAAGCAGCTCTGCACTATAGTCTGCAATACCGCTTTTCTCTGGCGGCAGAGGTGAAACATAGGCTAGCCTGGGACGCGACACCTGCTTCACCACTGGCGTTTCGAGATGATCAAGTCCCTCTAGCAACGAAAGAAAGTTTTTAGCATCAATATTTATATCTTGGATATCGACACCCTCGACAGATAAGCGACATAGGCTATTTATTCTATCTGAAGATATATCAAGCCATTGGCCTACCTCTGCTACAGAGAGTGGTGATTGCACGAACACATAATCAGCACGCTTGATTTGTTCGCGCTGACGTAATGCATGAACAAGGCGCGCAGAGTCAGTCGAGAGAGCCATAGCCATCGAAAAATCGGCAATTGCAGCTGTACGGAGATCCTGGGCGAACACACCTATCGTGGTGACGAGTTCGTCGTCTAAGCCTCCCATGAGGCCTGAGACGAGCACCCAATCAGGATTAAGGCTAGCGATAAAGGCCTCACGAATATGCTCCGCAACCTTTCTTCTTAGCTTGTTACCTTCATCACAAGCGCGCACTGGCCCGATGGAATGCCACACCCTGATATACTCCTGAGGAAGCAAACCATCAAACTCTGCGCGTATCGACTCAATAGCATCTGACAACAATCCATTGAGCACAAGAATGACTTCGTGCTCCCTATAATTCTGGATAATAACTTTGGCTAATGATAGACTGCAACAGTCTACTTCTCGCTTAAGCCTCGCAAGCTGTGCACCTTGCAAATCAATAACAATACGCATCAGTGCACTCCTTTTTCCTGTATGGCTTTTTTCAACTTCATATGAATCTGACGCGCTCTGGGCGTTAATGACGACAGATCTTCGGCCTGCTCGTTTTCTGCTCCCTGGGAGGAATAATGGTGAACTGGCGGTGCCATATCCATATTCTGTCGCATTGACGGCATTGGAACCGGCCCTAACAGGCCACGATTCAGGGCAAACAACCTGAGATGCTGGAAAAGGGTCGGATATCGTCGTAACCGGTCGACTAGGCGTCTCTTCAACTCCGGACGTCCCATGACCCAACGCATGGCCCGGGCAAGGACAGGACGCAGCAGACGCCTCATCACCTGTGCGGGCAATCTGCCCAACCGCCGCAGGCCGATCATCACCAGGCGCAGCGGTTTGGTGACACGCCAGGAGGTACTGCTGAGGACGTCTTTCGCCTGTGCCTCGTAGGTATTGGCCTGCAGGTGCCAATGGTGGGCGCTGCGCTGTGCCTCTTCGAGCTGCTGCCGATCTTGCTGCTTCTGTATCTCGAGCTGCTGTCGAGCTTGATGCAACTGTGCCTCAAACTGCTGTCGATCTTGCTGCAGTTGTGCATTGAGCTGCTGCCGATCTTGCTGCAACTGCGTCTCGAGCTGCTGCCGCTCTTGCTGCAACTGCGTCTCGAACTGCCGCCGTTCTTGCTGCAACTGTGCCTCGAACTGCCGCCGTTCTTGCTGCAACTGTGCCTCGAACTGCTGCCGCTCTTGCTGCAGTTGTGCATTGAGCTGTCGAGTCTGCTCCCACAGGGCATTCGACTCGCTGGCTGCCTGCTGTGCCTGTTGACGGAGCGTTTCATTGAGGGTTTCCACGGCCGCCTGCTTCACTTCGGCCTGGATGGTCTGGGCAATGCTTCCCCTAAAGGCTGCCTCGACTTCCCGGCTGCGCGCACCGGCCTCTTCGAGTTGCCTCCGAAAGCACTCAAGCTCCCCTTGCAGGCCATCGTCATACCGCCTGGCCAGCGTATCGAGAGCCAGGCCGTATTCCTTCTCGAACGCCTGATCGAAAAGTGCCGCCTGCCCGGCCGGGGCGCCTTTCTGCGCCACTATCCCGTAGTCAGGACTGGAACCGGCCAGTACGTTCATCAGAGCGACCCGATCGGCTTTTGCCAGCTCCGGAAGCTCCTGCAGGCGCAGCAACTTGGACCTTGCAAAGCCGGTATATTCGGTAAGAAAGCTCAGCAGCAGGTGAGGAATGGGGCGCTCGTGAGTGGGGTCCAAATAGAAATTATTGGTGCCGACCACTAGGTTTTCCGCATTGGGCGACTCCAGGATCAGCAGGCCTGCCGGCTTCAACACCCTCAGTGCCTCGGCCACCAGTTGCTGGAGACGTTCGAAGGGCATGTGTTCGGCGATATGAAAGCCGGAAATCAGCGCCAGACTCTCATCCGCCAAGAGTTTGAGGGTTTCCAGGGCCTCGCCCCGCTCTGCCGGCAGGCTCAGGGCGTCGCAGGCCTCCAGCATGCCCTGATCGAGGTCGACGCCCCGCGCCTCGAAGCCGCTTTCCCGCAGGATCTCCAGCCATTCCCCGCGGCCGCAGCCAAGATCCAGCGCCGGGCAACTGGCATACAGCGTTTTCAGTGGCTCGATAAAGGGCAGGTAGACTGTTTGACGCTCTTTGATCAGCGCTCGCGAACCACGCAGGCGCTCCTCGAAGGCGCGATAGAACTGCTCCGTCATTGGCGACACTCCACGGTGGCACAGGCCACGTTGAACAGCCGTGCCGGAGTGGGCCGACGGTGGACAGAAACCTTGCAGACAGGCGGGCTAACACGATCCTTGATCATAAAAAACTCTTTACCAATTTTTATCTAGGCCTTGTCATCGCACAAGAGCGCTATGGAGATGGTTCAAAAGTCGAGCAGCTCATGCTTGAGCTGCTCCGCACTTTCCTTCCAGGTCAGCCAGGGCATGCGGTCGGAAGTGGGATGCCGCCCTTCCTCATGCAGTTGCAACCAGTCGGCGATTGCCCTCGCCAAGTCTTCCGCAGTCGGCCCCGTGAAATAATAGGCATGATCGCCGGCCACTTCTCGGAATACGGGAATGTCGCGGGCGATGACGGGTAGTTTGTGCTGGGCCGCCTCGATCAGCGGCAGGCCGAAACCCTCTCCTTCGGAGGCAGCGATCAGGCAGGTCGAGGTGGCATAGAGCTTTTCCAGGTATTCGTCGCTGATACCGTCGAACCAGAAAAGTCGCTTGCCGAGTTCCGGGTGGGCGTGCAATTTTTCGTGAAAGCCGGACATCATCCAGCCTTTCTTGCCCACAATGACCAAGGTCAGCTCGACGCCGGTCGCCCAGAGCATTTCGAAGGCCGACAGGACTTGCCCATTTCCCTTGCGCGGCTCGATGGTTCCCACCATTAGAAAGCATGGCCGGCGACTCATCGAATGCATTTGGTCTTTCCAGTTATCCGGCAACCCATGAGTGGGAGAGGAGTTGACTATATCCGCCCCCAAATGAAAGTAAGAAATCCGGAACTCTTTTCCTCTCATGACGCCGGGAAGCATCTCGAACCAGCGTCGATAGTCAGCTGCAACGGCCTGCGATATACACAGAACACCGCTGCTTTCCGACGTGACACCAAGCCAGTCGAGATAGCCGGCTATATCCGCTTCCGCAAAATATTCCGGCAACCTGACCGGTAGTAAATCGTAAACAACGAAATAAACCACTGCCCCCTTCTTTTGTATTCTGGAATACAACCCCTGTTGCGATGCAGGTACTACATAGCCACCTGCCAGATCCAGGCACAGCAGAATATCTCCTGCGGCAAAGTCTATTTCACGGGAAACCTTGCCAGGCTCGGCAAGCAACTCGCCATTGCACAAGGAGATATTGGCCGCTTTGTAGTGCCATATTGTGTCCTCGCACGCCAAATAGACCGGCACAATTTCAAAGGAGTCTTCCGGGCTCTCTAACAGTGCGGTCAGAATCGCCCTAACGACACGCTGGATTCCGGTTCTGAAATCATGCTTGTAGACAACGGATATATCGACAAAAATTCTTGCCTGCTTGGTCTCGGCCTGAAAAATAGCGAAAAATATACGTTTCGCACACTCGCCCCAGGTCAACCACGCTATATTTCTGGATTGTGGATGATCCCCTTGGCGATATAGCTCCAGCCAGGCAACAATATTGTGCTCCAGCGCTGCCGGGTCTGCCCCGCGAGGAAAATAATGGGCATTCTCGCCGGCAATCTCCCTGAATACCGGAACGTCCCGCGCAATGATAGGAAGACTATGTTGCGCGGCCTCGATCAGCGGCAGCCCAAACCCTTCGCCCTCGGAGGCAGCGAGCAAACAGGTGGAGGCCGCATAGACTTTTTCTAGATATTCGTCGCTGATGCCCTCAAGCCAGAAAAGCCGCTTTCCCCGCTCGGGGTGTGAGCGCAAGCGTTCCAGGATATAGGGAATCGTTCTGCGCATCTCATCGGGAAGCCCGATCCAGCCCTCCTTGCCAACGATCACCAGGTTGATGTCCACACCGGCACTCCAGAGCCGCGTGAAAGCCTCCAGGGCAAGCAGGTAGCCTTTTCGTGGTTCGATAGTACCGACCATAAGAAAGGTCGGCCGCGACCGGCACTCGCCCAGAACGGCTTGCTCGTCCGCAGGAAGACCCCGGCTTGGAGCGGAACTGTCGATATCGGCCCCCAGGTGAGAAACCAGAATATGAAACGGCTGCCCGTCTCCTTCGAGATGCTGCTGTACACGCCACGCACGCAGGTCGTCGGCAACCGATTGGCTTATGCACACAGCCCCATCCATTCCGGCAATGGCGGATAACCAACGGGCGTGACCTGTACTTGCTCCCGGAGGAAACGTATGTGGAAGCGATAGCGGGAGAAGGTCGTACACCATGAAGTAGACCCGCACACCATCAGCGCGCAAATTATCGAAGAACCCCTCCTCCGAGGAACGAACAAGCAGATCTCCCGATATGTCCAACCCCAGTACTATATCGCCACGAGCAGGTCGAACCATTTCCTCCCGAAAAGTATCCGAAGCCATACCCAGCATCCCGGCCGTATAACGCTCTGCATGGAAATAGCTCCAGGTGCCATCCACTTTATCCAGATAAACAGGCTCGACCCGATATCCGGCAGGAGAACTCTCCATAAAGGCGATGGTTACTGCCCGAGCAACACGCTCGATACCGGTTTTCAAATCGTTGCGACACGTGGCCGACAGATCCAGATAAAGAACGTTGAGCGGGCTTTCGCTTGATGTTGTCGTACCCAATTTCTCTTTCAACTCCCGGAATTACTTTCGCGCGCCCTCGCTATGCCGCTTGAGCAGCCTGTCAAGTGCCAAGCCACGTCCACTTCGATGGTTGACCGAAAAGCGCCACCCGCCAGAGCGAGGCGCTTTTCCTTCTCGGCAACAGGCGATGGCAGTGCATTCTGGCTATCGACGGCACTCCACAGTCGGCGGGATCCACGCCAAGCCAACGAATGCTTCCTTCGAGACATTGACCACATTGAACACCAATGCCAGGTCACACCATTCATAGTTGCAGGATATGTGGCTGTCGGCAGTGTGCAGGGCCACTGCGACGGAATAGGAGCCGACACCGAGATTGGCCGGAAAACCGAAACGGTATTCCAGCGCCTCTCCGGCGCGCAAGGTTTCGAGCTTGCAACCCAGATGGTGGGTGTTGGTACCGAAGACCGGCTGGCCAAGCCGGTCCTTGATCATGTATCCGATGACCAACTCGGGGATATCGCTGCTGATACGGACGACGATACGCAAGGAGACGGGCTCTCCCACCGATACGAACTCGATTGGAAGCCCTTCGGCGTTGTACAAGCCAACCGACTCGATGCTGGCTTCTCCCGTGCCGGAACGGGTCTGTACGCTGCCGTCATCCAGTTGCCGCACCTCGACCTTGGCATTCTCTTTTTCGGCGATGATGGCGTTGTAGAAATCCATCACCTCCTCGGGATTTCCGTCCTTGATGACGGTACCGCGCTCCAGCAGGATCGCGCGATTGCAGAGCGTTTGAATCGCTCCCCGGTCGTGGGAGACGATCAGCAGTGTCGTCCCCTGTTTCTGGAACTCGCGGATGCGGTCGAAGCTCTTGTGCTGGAAGTAGGCATCGCCGACCGACAGGGCTTCGTCGACGATAAGGATCTCAGGACGAAAGGCGGTCGCCACCGAGAACGCCACACGCATCTGCATGCCGCTGGAATAGGTGCGCACGGGCTCGTCGAAGTATTCGCCGATTTCGGCGAAGGCTTCGATTTCCGCCATGGCCTGCTCGATCTGTTCGGCGTTGAAGCCCATCAGGCCGGCGGAGTGATAGACGTTCTGCCGGCCGGTGAGCTCCGGGTTGAAGCCCATGCCCAGTTCGAGAATGGCGGCGATGCGCCCGTTCACCTGCACGCGGCCCTCGGTGGGTTGCAGGGTGCCGGTGATCATTTTCAGCAAGGTGGATTTGCCGGCGCCATTCTGGCCGACGATGCCGATGGCCTCTCCTGCCTGGATGGAGAAGCTGATGTGTTTTAGAACCCAATGCTCTTCCCTGGGCTTGGCCGGCAGATAGAACCAGCTCGCGATGCGCTGCCATTCCGAGCCATAGATGCGGTAGGCCTTGCCCAGGTTGTCGACGTTCAGCAGAGTCATAAAGCGTCCACCATTTCCGGCGCGGCACGACGGAACATGAAGAGGCCGAGCAGCGTCAGGCCGGTCGCCACGAGCACGGTAATGCCTGCCTGTTGCAGATCCGGCACGGTGCCGTAGACCAGAATGTCATGATAGGCATTAACGATCGGATACATCGGATTAACGTCCATGATGCCCCTGAGCTCTTCGGGGATGATGCCGACCGGGTAAACGACAGGCGTGAACCAGAACCATACCTGCAACACGATGGGCACAACCTGGCCTATATCGCGCACAAAGACGTTGAGCACGCCCAGGATCAGGCCGAGGCCAGCCGCCAGCGCCACCACGGCCAGAGTAAGCGGGATCAGCCAGAACATCTCCAGACTCGGTGCCTGTCCCAGCAGGGCAAAAACCGCCAGCACCGCGATGAACAGCAAGAGGTTGTTAAGCAGGCTGGAGCCGATCACGATCACCGGCAGGGTGATGCGCGGAAAGCGCATCTTCTTCATCAGGTTGCCCTGATCGATGAACAGGGTCAGACAGCGGCCGACGATCTCGGCAAAAAGGCTCCAGGCCAGCATACCGGCCATCAGGTAGAGAGCATAGGCATACCGGTTTTCGATACCCGGCAGCTTGGCCGCCAGCACATTGGAGAGGATCAGGGCATAGATCGCCACCTGGGTCAGCGGGTGGATGATCATCCACAAACCGCCGAGACGACTGCGGGCAAAGCGGGCAACGAACTCGTTGCGTATGGATGAAACGACGAAGCCCCTGTAATCCCAGAGGCCTCTCAACATGGCGAACATTTTCACTCCTGGATTGAATGCTACGGCTCAAGCCGGGGCAATCGCATGAAGCCGAAAAGCGGTTGCCTGCGAGCGCTCCGTCGCAGTAATTGAAACTCCATGACAAAGCCCCCAGCACACGGCCATGGAAAGTCGGCCGACAGCCTCATGGGGGACATTGCCTGCGAGCCGAGGTTCCTGGCGACACGGCTCCCAAGACAAAGCTTGAGTCATAAGCAGGAGGGAATTTGCTCCTCATCCGGAACTTGCAACTCATTCTGTCGTGCTTTGCTTGAGGGCTCTTGCATCGCCATTATGGGCCAGCCATACGTTGACGCTTTCGATCGTTTGCTCGGACAACCTGCCGGACCAGCGGTTCAAGACCAGAAGATTAGTGATGAAATCATATTGAGCCTTGAGCAGATCGCGCCGCGCCTTGTACTCGTTCTGCACGCTGGCCAGCACATCGACCGCATTCACGACACCGAACTGGAACCCCCGCTCGGCCGCAACCGTGGATTTCTCTGCAGACTCCAGCGCATTGCGCGAGGCACGAATCCTTTCCACGCTGGAGTTGGCAGTGAGGTAGGCACTAGTAGTTTCCTTGACCACCTCGCGCCGCGTCGACTCGAGCTCCTGCTCGGCCGCGCTCATGTCGCCATGCAACGCCCTGACGCGCGCAGACGTAGCTCCCCCGCTATAGATAGGCACCTGCACTCCGACACTGGCACTGTAGTTGTCATAGCGCGGCGACTGGTTACTATCGTAACCACTGTCACTACGCACGGCTGACAGGCTAAGGCTAAGAGAGGGGTAATGCCCCCCCTTGCCGCCACGAAGGGCCGCATTAGCGGCGGCAAGCGCATTTTCTCGACTCTTGAGCGCCGGGTTGGCAGCGGTGGCGCGCTCAATCCAGACGTCCAGGCTTTCGGCCGGTGCCTGCATCTGGACATCCTCACGTATGCGGCTGAGATTTTCCTTCACTGGCCGTCCGACGAGTTCGGCAAGTTCCTGACGGCTGACCTCCATCTGGTTGCGTGCCTCGAGTTCCGAAGCAGCCAGCGCATCGACGCGCGACTGCAGATCAAGAACATCGGTGACCATCGCCATCTGCTTTTCGTACAACGCTTTAATGCGATCCAGATTCCTCTGGGTCGCCCGGCGCTCCGCCATCACCAGTTCGAGCTCGTCTTCGGCGGCCAAGGCGACGAAATAGCGCTGCGCTAAGTCTACGGTTGCCTCGGCATGCACGTCTTCGGCCTCGGCTTCGCCTTGCCGGGCAAGACTCTTGGACTTCTGATAATTTTCCCAAGCGACCTTGTTGTAGATATGCTGGGTCAGGCTAGCGGAGTAACGCTCTGTGTCGTAGGAGGTACGGTCGAGAGCAGTGTCCCGCGTACTGCGACCAAACGCGGTATTCGCGGAAACCTGCGGCAACAGGCCGCCCAATGCTTCACGCTGGCGATCCTTGCCGGCCTGAGCGCGCGCATAGGCGCCCAGAACCCGAGGATCCTCGAGACTCGCCTCGCGGTATAGCTGCATCAGATCGACACTGTACTCTGAGATACTGACCCCCTGCCGCCGCGCGGTCGGAGAGACCGAGGAGGGCTCGCTACGAAGGGTTTCGGCCTGTACCGATATAGCCAGCACGGCCAGCAACAGGCAAGTTGAACAACGGCGCACAAGTCACTCCTCGATCAGAGATCTGGCGAAGGCATTGGTGGCCGGTTGCATCAGGTACTGCAGCATGGTGCGCTCGCCAGTATTGATGAAGACGTCAGCAGGCATGCCTGGCTGCAGCTTGAGATTGAGGCCGCCCAGGCGCTTGACCCCCTCCTCGGTCAGACCGACACGAGCCAGGTAGTAGGGCGTCCCATCCTTCACATCCTCCAGACGGTCCGCAGAAACCTGGATAACCCGCCCCTCGATGACCGGCGTGGTATTGCTGCTGAAGCTATTGAAGCGAATATCGGCAGACTTGCCGGCCTCGACTCGATCAATATCGTTCGGCGAAACCTTAGCTTCGACGACCAAGTCGGAAACGGATGGCACGATATCCAGCAGGGGAGTCGCCGGGCTGATCACACCGCCAATGGTATGTACTGTCATCCCAAGAATCATGCCGTCTTCGGGCGAACGAATCACGATGCGACTCAGACGATCCTCTAGGGCGGATTTTTTCTCCTGCAGATCGAAGACCTTGGTCTGTACCTCGGCCAACTGGCTGACGACCTCGGCATTGAAGTCTTTGTTGAGCTGGAGTATCTGCAATTCGGTTTCGTTGATCTGCAACTGGGTCTTGATGATCTCCGAGCCATGGTCTGCAATCTCGGCATGCGTCTTGTCGAGATTACGCTCCTGCTCCAACATGCGCGTCTTGTCGACGAACCCCTCGGCAAGCAGCTCCTTCAGCTCGCGAATTTCCGTCGAGAAGGATCTTTCCAAGCTATTCTTGGTGGAAATCACCTTTCTCAGGCCATTGATCTGCTCACGCAACTGACGGATGCGCTCTTCCAGCACCGATATCTCGCCCAGATGGGAGTTGCGACGGGCCTTGAATACCAGGGTTTCTCCCTCGCGAGCCTCGCGGGCACGAGGGGTATCCTGTTCGATCATCGCGGAGAAGTCGACGACCGGAAGACCATCGCGCTCGGCACGCAAGCGGGCGTCAGTTGCCTGCGCAGCGATCAGCTGGCTGCGGGTCACTTCGTTATCGGCACGAATCTGGGTTTCATCGAGCACAATCAAGGGATCTCCGGCCTTGACCAGGTCACCATCCCGCACCAGCAACTCCTTGACGATTCCCCCCTCAAGATGCTGGATAGTTTTGCGATAGGTCTTCACCATTACGACACCGGGAGCCAAGGCGGCGCTGTCCAGCGGCGCAAGGGCAGCCCAGGTGCCGAAGACGCCGAACGTGACGAAAATAATCAGGAAGCCAAGGGAGCTTACCCGCTTGCCGGAAGTGGATGGATCGGAAAGGCTGGAGTCCAGCCGCTTGGCAGTCGCATCGGTCATTTCTGTCTTTCCCCCTCAGACCTTGTTTGCCAAGGCTGCATCAACTGCAGCCTTGGCGGGCTGCGACTGAGTGGCCTGTTTAGCCTGATCGGCCTGTTGCTGGGCTGCGAGTTCGGCCAAAACCTTGTCACGCGGACCATAAAGAGCAATGCCGCCATTGCGCATCATCAGCAGGCAATCCAGCTGAGCCAAAATACTGGTGCGGTGGGTGATGATGAAGACGGTTGCACCGGTCACCTTGATTTGCCGAATGGCAGTCCCCAAAGCGCGCTCCCCCACATCGTCCAGGTTGGAGTTCGGCTCATCGAGGATAATCAGCCGCGGACCGCCATAGAGCGCACGGGCCAGGCCGATACGCTGGCGCTGACCGCCGGAGAGGCTGAGTCCCCCGCTGCCGATCACGGTGTCATAGCCCTCGGGCAGCTGCAGGATCATCTCGTGCACGCCTGCCATTTTGGCCGCCTCGATCACCTTGCCAGGATCGACCTCACCAAAGCGGGCAATATTTTCATTGATGGTGCCTTCGAAAAGCTCGATGTCCTGAGGCAGATAGCCGATATGAGGCCCAAGCTCCTCCTTGTCCCAGTTATTGACGTCGGCCCCATCCAGCCGCACCACGCCATGCTGCGGCCGCCAGACGCCGAGCAACGCCCTGGCGAGAGTGGACTTGCCGGAGGCGCTAGGGCCGATGATGCCGACGACGGAGCCGGCCTGCACGGTGAAATTGATGTTCTTGATGATCGGTGTTTTGGAGCCCGGTGCACTGACGATCAGGTTTTCTACCTGAACATGACCTTTTGGTGCAGGTAACGACATGCGCTCCGGCTCGGCCAGTTGCTTTTCCAGGACGTCGTTGAGACGCTGGTACTGGGAGCGTGAGTTGACGAAACCTTTCCAGCCTCCGATCATCTGGTCGATCGGCGACAGTGCGCGACCAAGCAGAATGGAGCCAGCCATCATCACCCCGGGATTGACTTCCTGTTTGATAACCAAGTAGGCGCCTAGCCCAAGGATCAGCGATTGCACCAGCGAGCGGAAGGTCTTGGAGAACGACGAGATCAAGCCTGCCCTGTCGCTGGCCGTCGACTGAAGTTGCAGCACTTTCCGGTGGCGCTGTCGCCAGCGCTCCATAAGGGTCCCGAGCATCCCCATGGACTCGATGACTTCGGCATTACGCAGGTTCTTGGTGGTATGCAGGTTGGAAGCCAGATTTTGCTTGTTGGCTTCGGCCAAAGCCTTACCTGTGAGCTTCTCGTTCACCGCGGCCAGGCACATCAGCACGATGGCGCTGCCGATGGCAACCACGCCGTACCAAGGATGAAGCAGGAACATGACACCGATATAGACCGGCAACCAAGGTACATCGAAAAATGCGAAGAGCCCATTGCCGGTAAGAAACTGGCGCAGACCCGTAAGATCATTCATCGACTGCGCCGAAGCGTCCGCCCCCCCACTCTCCAGTGCCCGCTTGAAGCTCGCCCGGTAGACCTCACGACTGAGCAGCGCATCGAGCTTGGCGCTGATGCGAACCATAAGGCGTGAGCGCGTCCACTCCAAGGACCCCATGGTCAGCATGAGAATGCTCATGATCAAGGTGAGCATCAAAAGTGTGGTTGTGCTACTACTGGTCACAGCCCGACCATATACTTGAAGCATATAGAAGGTTGGAACCAGCATCAGCGCATTGACAAAAAAACTGAAGAAACCGACCGTAATGAAACCACCCTTGCAAGCCTCAAGAGCGGCTTGCAAGCCATTTCCATTTGTATTGCGCATAAAACTCCGCACCAATATCGGGCAGCCCAAAGGTCGCCACGTTATCACACACCACCCGCGCAATAAAGACGGCATGCGTCCCGCTCGACCAAGCAGCTAGTCAAGCAGCTTGACACTCACCCACCAACCCAGAAACAAATCAATCGATTGACCAATCCCTTTTCAGCTGGATCGATTTTCCCGCCTGACACTACAAATGAAATCTTCGCCAAAATTTTCAATCCAGCGGCGATACTCGCTCGTCACAAAAGACTCAAATTCTTCACGAAAACGAGCCTCACTAAAGCGCAGCGCATTCTCGACGCAATTAGCTGACGTTATCCTCAACGCTTGCTCTTCAAAATTTCGGACAGCCATGTCGATCGCATCGATATCCTGCGAATAAAAGAAGCAACCCGAGGGACTATCGGACTCCAAGCCTCGGATAGTCTCTAACGCCCCACCCTTGCCATAGGCGATGACTGGCGTACCTGCCGCCTGCGCTTCGAGCGGCGCAATACCAAAATCCTCTTCCGCTGCAAAAATGAACGCCTTGGCCCTAGCCAAATACTCCTTTAGAATCGGAAATTCGCAATACCCGAGAAACTCGACGTTCGGCCCAGCCAAGGTGCGGATTCGCTGGAGTTCTGGTCCATCGCCAATGACAACCAACCGCTTGTCAGAAAGTTTACAAGAGAAAGCCTCCACAATAAGATCCACTCTTTTGTAAGGCACTAGACGCGACGAAGTAATATAGAAATCTTCTTTATTACCTTCAGCCGCCATGAAAGCATCGACATTCACAGGAGGATAGATCGTGACCGAATCCCTTCGATATACTTTATGGATACGACGCCCTATGAACCTCGATACAGAGACAAAGGAGTCGACCCCATTAGCGGTTCGCAAGTCCCATAAACGTATCTTGTGCAACATCCATTTAGCCAGCCAACCCTTGACCCCCTTATCCAGACCAGACTCTCGTAGATACTGATGCTGCAGATCCCAAGCATAGCGAACAGGAGAGTGGCATATGCAGATATGCAGCTGATCCGGCCCCGTAATCACCCCCTTCGCCACTGCATGCGAACTGGAAATGATCAAATCATAGGCAGACAGATCGAACTGCTCGACTGCCAACGGCATGAATGGGAAATAATGCCTATATTTCTTTCTGGCCCAAGGCATTTTCTGGACAAACGAGGTCGCCACCGACTTATCAAGAATAAATCCCCTCTCACCATCGGGAATAAAATCCACCAGACTGAAAAGATCCGCATCGGGATAAACTTTAAGCATTTGCTCCAAGACACGCTCCGCACCTGCGTAGCACACCAGCCAGTCATGCACGATGGCGACTTTCACTCTAACTCCTATTCCCAATTGAGTATCGTGAAAAACAAATAACAATAGATTTCAAGTCAACACCCCAAGCCGAAAGCGCATGACTACCATCAACAACCTATCAACCACCCGCACGACCGTAAATATCGTCGAAACGAACGATATCATCTTCGCCAACGTAGTCTCCACTTTGTACTTCAATCAGAATCAGATCAATGACGCCGGGATTTTCCAGACGATGCTTGTGGCCGGCGGGGATGAAGGTGGACTCATTGGTATTGAGCATAAACTCGCGACCTTCATTGACTACATTAGCCATGCCGCTGACGACGATCCAGTGCTCGCTACGATGATGATGCATTTGCAGGGAAAGCGAAGCCTTGGGTTTGACCACGATGCGCTTAATCTTGAAGCGCTCGCCCTGCTCCAAGATGGTATAGGTTCCCCAAGGACGAGACACTGTGCGGTGTACAAGATGGGCATCATGACCACTTTTCTTGAGCTGGCCAACAATATGCTTGACATCTTGGGCGCTGTCCTTATGAGCAACTAGAATCGCGTCCGGGGTGTCGACTACGATCAGATCCTTAACACCCACCAGAGCAGCAAGACGACCACCGCTCTGGACATAGTTGTTGCGGGCGCCATGAACTATTACCTCTCCCTCGCAGCGGTTACCCTCCTCATCCGCCGGAGTAAGTTCACTCACTGCACTCCAAGAACCGATATCGCTCCACCCTATATTGCAAGGTACAGTCGCCACTTTTGCAGAGCGCTCCATCAAAGCATAATCGATGGAAATATCCGGCACTCCCGCAAAGCAATTGGCGTCAAGTAACAGACAGCGATGTTTATCAGCCTCGCTCAAGCGAGACCGGTCCATCGTGGCGCGTACTGCCTCCAGGACATCTGGCGTATGAAGCTGCAGCTCCTCCAACAAAGCTCCGATACGAAAGCAGAACATACCGGAGTTCCAGTAATAGTTACCGGCAGCGACATAGCTCTGAGCCGTAACAAGGTTAGGCTTTTCGACAAAGCGATGAACCTTGAGCCCACCACCCAGAGGGGCGCCTCCTTCTGCCTCGATGTAGCCAAAGCCAGTTTCTGGGTATTCCGGCCGTATTCCGAAAGTAACCAGCCAGCCCTCTGCCGCAAGCATCTGGGCCTTCTTGACTGCCTCGGCGAAAGCCGGTTGCTCGGTAATCAGATGATCTGCCGCAAGCACCAGCATCTGGGCATCCGAACCGTATATGCTGTCGAGTTGCAAGGCAGCGGTAGCTACTGCCGCCGCCGTATTGCGGCCAAAAGGCTCAAGAATGAAGCCTAGATCGGCCTGTGTGCATCCCGCCTGACGGTATTCGTCTTCAGTCTTGAAAAAAAGCTCTCGATTGGTAACAGTAAGGATTTCAACAACGTCATCTAGAGATGCTGCCCGGATAAAAGTTTTCTGAATTAGACTCTGACCATCCGGCAAGGGCATGAACGGTTTTGGATGAGTTTCACGGGATACCGGCCAAAGGCGACTGCCTACACCACCAGACATTATTACGGGGATCAATTTCATCGAGATCGAAATCCTATGGTTTCCGGGAAGCAAACGAGTAAATATTTTCCGGTAAAGCTAGGGCTAGCGCCCTATCTGATTAGTTCGGTAATCTATCTTTCGCCGCGCTCAGCTTCTCCTTGTTCAACTGGGTGGGGATCGCCTCGACGAAATGAATTGCCAGCCCTTTCAGCGTCATTATGCTGGCGAGGACGCCATGGTACAGCGCCCGCCACCCAGTTAAGCGAACCATCCGCCACCGCGCTCAGCCATGAGCTACGGTCGGCGTGAAACACAACTCCAGCCGCTCCTTGAGGGCCCTGACTCAAAGGCATACCACCGACATCAACTGCGACTACGACCGCCCTCCCTACGCATGGCTTCACGCCTTCATAGCACCATCGCCCTGGATAAACGGAACACGCTACCGCCCCAGGATTTACCGTTAACCTCCTGAAAACGCTGAAGCTGAAATTGCTATGTAGGCCTACCCAAGCACAGTCCTGCCATGCCTAGCCAAGAGGGAGAGGATTATCAGTATTTGCGTATGTTTGCCAAGGGCATACTGAGCCGATGCTTGCGGTGAAGCAGGCTCATCAGCAGGACGACCCGCTCTTCGCCATCCATAGCTAGAAAGATGGCATCCAGCTCCGCGAAACTTCCTGAAGTGATGCACACCCTGTCTCCGGGTTGCAAGGCAGGTTGCGGCGCTGGCTGAACACGCCGCTGCAGCTCGGCGATCAGCTCGTCGGCGATCGGCATCGGCATGCCGCCAAAGCCGACCAGGCGACTGACGCCACGAGTCGAACGCAGTGGCGCCCAGTTGGCATCGGCTGCCAGCTGGATGAACAGATAGCCCGGGAACAACGACTCGCTCTGGACCTGCAGAGAGCCACGCACCAGACGCTCTCGCCGACATAGCGGACGAAAGTATTCGTATCCCTGGCGGCCCAGATTTTCTTCAGCCCGTTCGTCCTGGCGAGGTTTGCACTGCACGAGATACCACGCCTTACCTTCGCGCATGCTGGATGCGCCATTCGCAGTGCAGATGTTCATATTATTCCGTGTCACCTTGCTCCTGATCCGACCTTGGCCATTGCAGGGAGCTTTTCCAATTGACTCAAGGCCCTGGGTAAACTCCCACGGACTTCGCTCACACACCCAGCAATTCATCCCCCTCGACCTAGCCATGGGCAAGGTGTATCTCGTCCGACCATTCGCGCATTAGGGGTGATTAAGCCCACCACTACCTGCCTCGATCAGCAGGGAAATAGCCCTCTCCATCCCGAAGCGCTGACCGTCCAGCTCCCCCGCAGCCTATATCTGGATAGCATGCCTGAACGTGCCCATGACCTGTAACCGACGAAGATCACGTTGTACCGGCGATTCCCCAGGCATGGCCCTTCAGACAGTTGACGATATATTCGCTGATATGCATGCCGCTGCTAGCAATGGAAGGCGTGCCGTGCTTGCCAGATGCTAGACCATGCATAGGTGATCGGCATGGACCTGCACTCTGAAGCTGCTCGATGCCCCACGGCCGACGGCTGGACCTTACCTGCTCAACGGCCTCGAGCCCCTAAAAAGATCGCAACTCGCGATAGGCCCGAGTGACACGACTGAACGCCTCAAGGGGAGTCGGCGGCACCATGCTGGAGGATATCGGGGTATATGGCTGGACTCTTCAAACTGCTGGACGCTTCGCTCCGAGTACACCTACAGCGGAGCAAGCATACTCGTTTCCCCGAACCCAACCACCTCAAACAAGGAAGTCCAACTGCAAGCATTGGCCCTACTCTCAAGCCGGCAGGGAAATACCACCAGAGGCGGTATTGCTTAAAGGACCCAATGATATTCGTGAACGACCATACCAGACACTGAAAAACATCTCAGCTTCAGCATCCTGTATAGAGGCAACCTGTACGCGAACAGCTAAGGAGCTGACTCCGCCGGCTGCCCCGCAAGCCGGGCCAGCTCTTTCTGGCACGCCACCAGCTGACGCTGGCGGGAGACCAGCTGCATTCTCAGGCGACCGTAGAACAACATCCCCAGCAGCGGCGATGCCAGTAGACCCAGCAGCAGGGCGGCGGAAACGAAAACGGCCATCGGCAGCTGCGGCGTAGTCCAGCCGAAGAGCACCAAGGTTGCGACCTGACGGTTCTCCAGTACGAACACCAGCGTGGCGGCAGCTACCAACAGCAGGATCAATCCCAGCAAAATTCGTTTGAGGTGGCGCATTGAGCAGTTTCTCTCGTGGTGACTACACTTTTCGTTCGCTATGCCCAGACAGACCATTACGAAAGGATCAACGGAAAGTCCGCCTCACGGACAAGCCGACTCGGAGGGCGATTATTAGTGTACCGTCCCGGCGTTCGACCAGAACATAGTCATTTTATTCATTGACGCGATCACGCAGTTCCTTACCAGGCTTGAAGTGCGGCACGAACTTGCCATCGAGGCGAACGGTTTGTCCGGTTTTCGGATTGCGCCCGACGCGTGGAGCCCGGTAGTGCAGCGAGAAACTGCCGAAACCGCGAATTTCGATTCGATCCCCGGTGGCCAGAGCCTGCGACATTTGCTCCAGCATCGTTTTGATGGCCAGCTCCACGTCCTTTGCGGAAAGCTGGCCCTGCTGAGTGACGATGCGCTCGATCAACTCCGACTTGGTCATGGTTTTCCCTTCGTTTTCAAGCGGCTAGATCAAAATTGGATGCTTGGGTTTTAGCATGCTGAACAGAGTTTGAACAGCCCAAGGCACAGCGAAGCCACGACGAGCACGCAGAAAGAGGAGAACGTTTCAGCGCTCGGCTCAAGCCACAGCACAGGAATACGGGGTGGATGTTGAAAACGAAAAAGGGCGACCGAAGTCGCCCTTTTCACTCAACGAGTCGCCGAACTCAGTTCTGGTTGCCCATCTGAGCGCGGATCAGGTCGCCAATGGTGGTCGGACCAGGCGCCTCGGTTTCCTGCTTGCGCAGTTCCTTGATGGCGTCCTTCTCGTCGTCCACATCCTTGGCCTTGATCGACAGGCTGATAACGCGGCTCTTGCGGTCGATGCTGATGATCTTGGCTTCGACTTCGTCGCCTTCCTTCAGCACGTTACGGGCGTCTTCGACGCGGTCGCGGCTGACTTCGGAGGCCTTCAGCACAGCTTCGATATCGTTGCCCAGGTCAATGACCGCACCCTTGGCATCGACTTCCTTCACGGTACCGCGCACGATGCTGCCTTTCTCGTTGAGGGAGGCGTAGTTGGAGAACGGATCGTCCGCCAGCTGCTTGACCCCCAAGGAGATGCGCTCGCGCTCCGGATCGACGGAGAGGATGACGGTTTCCAGCTCGTCGCCCTTCTTGAAGCGACGCACGGCCTCTTCGCCCTGCTCGTTCCAGGAAATGTCGGACAGGTGAACCAGGCCGTCGATGCCACCCTCCAGACCAATGAAGATACCGAAGTCGGTGATCGACTTGATGGTGCCGGAGATGCGGTCGCCCTTGTTGTAGTGGCTGGAGAAGTCTTCCCAGGGATTGGACTTGCACTGCTTGATGCCCAGGGAAATACGGCGACGCTCTTCGTCGATGTCCAGAACCATGACTTCCACTTCGTCGCCGACCTGAACGACCTTCGACGGGTGGATGTTCTTGTTGGTCCAGTCCATTTCGGAGACGTGCACCAGACCTTCCACACCCTCTTCCAACTCGGCGAAGCAACCGTAGTCAGTGAGGTTGGTGACACGGGCTTGAACACGGGTACCTTCCGGATAGCGGGCCTTGATGGCAACCCACGGATCCTCGCCCAGCTGTTTCAGGCCCAAGGAGACGCGGTTGCGCTCGCGGTCGAACTTCAGCACCTTGACGTCGATCTCGTCACCGACGTTGACGATCTCGGACGGATGCTTGATGCGCTTCCAAGCCATGTCGGTGATGTGCAGCAGGCCGTCCACACCGCCCAGATCGACGAACGCGCCGTAGTCGGTGAGGTTCTTGACGATACCCTTGACCTGCTGGCCTTCCTGCAGGGACTCCAGCAGGGCTTCGCGCTCGGCGCTGTTCTCGGCTTCCAGCACGCTGCGACGAGAAACGACAACGTTGTTGCGCTTCTGGTCGAGCTTGATGACCTTGAACTCGAGTTCTTTGCCTTCCAGGTGGGTGGTGTCGCGCACCGGGCGGACGTCGACCAGGGAGCCCGGCAGGAATGCGCGGATACCGTTGATGTCGACAGTGAAGCCGCCCTTGACCTTGCCGTTGATGATGCCTTTGACAACTTCTTCTGCCGCGAAAGCCGCTTCCAGAACGATCCAGCACTCGGCACGCTTGGCTTTTTCGCGGGACAGCTTGGTTTCACCGAAGCCGTCTTCCACCGCGTCCAGCGCTACGTGGACCTCGTCACCCACCTTGATGGTCAGCTCGCCCTGCTCGTTGTAGAACTGCTCGACCGGGATGACGCCCTCGGACTTCAGACCGGCATGCACGGTGACCCAGTCACCGTCGATGTCGACCACGATGCCGGTGATGATGGCACCGGGCTGCATGTCGAGGGATTTCAGGCTTTCTTCAAAAAGTTCTGCAAAGCTTTCGCTCATGTTGATTCCTGTCGATTGGGGCGGTGAACCGCCCATCTCCACATTCCAGACAATGTGGGTTCGTTTTTCTAGAAAGAAGGTCCGCAGTACGAGGCCTGGTTTCCTGCGGATATCCTGTTCATCCGGCGAGATCGCGGGCGGCGATTTCACTCATGATGTGCTCCACCACCTGTTCGATGGAAAGCTCCGTGGAGTCCAGCTGAATGGCGTCGGGCGCAGCCTTGAGCGGAGCCACTGCCCGCTGACTGTCGCGCTCGTCACGCTTGCTGATCTCACCTAGTAGACTAGACAGATTAGCATCGACACCACTGTCCTTCAACTGCTGGTAGCGGCGGCGCGCCCGCTCCTCAGGCCTGGCCGTGAGGAAGACCTTCAGCGGCGCATCCGGGAAGACCACGGTCCCCATGTCGCGACCGTCGGCTACCAAGCCCGGGGGCTCGAGGAAGGCGTGCTGGCGCAGCAACAGGGACTCGCGCACGGCCGGCAGCGAAGCGACCTGGGAGGCTCCGGCGCCGACCTGCTCGTTGCGGATGGCGTCGGTGACGTCCTCACCCTCAAGGATGATCTGCTGCGACCGCTGCTCGGTGGAGGTGACGAACTGCACGTCCAGATGGGCGGCCAGCACCTTGAGCGCCTCCTCGTTGGTCAGGTCCACGCCATGATTGCGCGCGGCGAAGGCGAGCAGACGGTAGAGCGCCCCCGAGTCGAGCAGGTTCCAACCAAGCTTCCTGGCCAACAGGCCGGCCACCGTCCCCTTACCGGAACCGCTGGGACCGTCGATGGTGATCACGACCGGGCGGACCGTCATGACTCGCCCTCCTCGCCCACCCGAATGCCGACGTGCCTGGCCAACGCGACGAAGTTGGGGAAGGAGGTGGCCACGTTGGCGCAGTCGTGGATACGGATCGGCGCGCTGGCGCGCAACGAGGCGATGCTGAAGGACATGGCGATGCGATGGTCGCCATGACTGTAGACCTCGCCCCCTCCGATCGGGCCTCCCTCGATGGCAATGCCGTCCGGGGTCGGCTCGGCCTTGACGCCGAGCGCCCGCAGGCCGTCGGCCATTACCTGGATGCGGTCGGACTCCTTGACCCGCAGTTCCTCGGCGCCGCGCAGCACGGTGCGCCCCTCGGCACAGGCCGCAGCGACGAACAGCACGGGAAACTCGTCGATGGCCAGCGGCACCAGGTCCAGAGGAATCTCGATACCCTTCAGGCGGGCCGAGCGCACACGAATGTCGGCGACCGGCTCGCCGCCCACCTCGCGCAGGTTCTCCAAGCCGATGTCGGCCCCCATCAGCCTGAGGATCTCGATCGCTCCGGTGCGGGTCGGGTTGATGCCGACATGCTCCAGCAGCAGTTCGGAGTTTTCGGCGATGCTCGCCGCCACCAGGAAGAAGGTCGCCGAGGAAATGTCCGCCGGAACCTCGATCTGGGTCGCGGTCAGCTTGTGGCCGGACTCGACGGTGACCTTGCTGCCCTCGACCTTCACCGGATAACCGAACCCCTGCAGCATGCGCTCGGTATGGTCGCGGGTCGGTGCCGGCTCGCTGACCGACGTTTCGCTGCCGGCATAGAGACCGGCGAGCAGCAAGCAGGATTTCACCTGGGCGCTAGCCATCGGCATCTGGTAATGCATGCCAGTGAGCTTACGGCCGCCCCTGATGGTCAGCGGAGGACGACCTTCCGGTCCGGTCTCGATCTCCGCGCCCATTTCGCGCAGGGGCTTGGCCACGCGATTCATCGGCCGCTTGGAGAGCGAGGCGTCGCCGGTCAGCACGGTGTCGAACGGCTGGGCGGCGAGCAGGCCAGACAGCAGGCGCATGGAAGTGCCCGAGTTGCCCAGATAGAGCGGTCCGGGTGGCGCCTTCAGGCCGTGCAGACCCACACCATGGACGGTCACCCGGCCATGGTGCGGCCCTTCGATAACCACCCCCATGTCGCGAAACGCCTGGATGGTAGCGAGAGCATCTTCGCCCTCGAGAAAGCCTTCCACCTCGGTCGTACCCTCGGCCAACGAGCCGAGCATGATCGAGCGGTGGGAAATGGATTTGTCGCCGGGAACACGGATGTGTCCGCGGGCATGACCGCCCGGCAGGGCCAGGTAGATCAGGTCGTTATCGTGCATGGCATCCACATAGGCCCGGCGGGCCAGTATCTTGCTGAAATGCTCACGGGCAACGCGGGCGCGGGTAAACACGCCCAGCAGTTGATGCCCGTCCCCTGCATCGACCGCGGCGCGCAGGGCGTCGAGGTCGCTGCGAAAGACATCGAGGGTGCGCAGCACCGCCTCGCGGTTGGCGAGGAAGATGTCGTGCCACATCACCGGATCGCTGCCGGCGATCCGCGTGAAATCGCGGAAACCGCCGGCGGCATAGCGAAAGATTTCCAGGTTCTCGCTGCGCTTGGCCAGCGAGTCCACCAGGCCGAAAGCCAAGAGGTGCGGCAGGTGGCTGGTGGCGGCGAGCACTTCGTCGTGGCGCTCGACGGCCATGTGCTCGACAGCCGCGCCAAGCTCCCGCCACAGCCCGTCGACCAGCGCCAGCGCCTCGGGATCGCTCTCCTGCACCGGTGTCAGGATGACCTTGTGGTGGCGGAACAGTTCGCCGTCGGCCGCCTCCACGCCGCTGCGCTCGGAGCCGGCGATCGGATGGCCCGGCACGAAGCGCAGCGGCCGACCGGCGAAGACCCACCGCGCGGCCCTCAGCACATGCCCCTTGGCGCTGCCGACATCGGTGACGACCGCGCTGCCCAGCTCGAACCCGGCGAGCACGCCGAGCAGCTTCTCCATGGCCAGAATGGGCACGGCCAGCTGGATCACCTGTGCGCCCCGACAGGCAGCCGCCAGGTCTTCCTCGCAGCGGTCGACGACGCCCTGCTCGACGGCCAGCAGGCGGGTTTGCGGGTCGAGATCCACCCCGACCACCTCGCGGCACAGGCCGCGCTCGCGGACGCCCTTGGCGAAGGAGCCGCCGATCAGCCCCAGTCCCACCACGACCAGGCGGCCAATCCTGGGCTCTCCCCGTTGCAACATGGTGACAGGCGTGAATGCATGCTCAGACACGGGCGAGAACCTTCTTCAGCGCCGCCAGGAAACGGGCGTTCTCTTCCGGAAGACCGATGGACACCCGCAGGAAGGTCGGCATCCCGTAACCGGCCACCGGGCGCACGATCACCCCCTCGCGCAGCAGCGCCGTATTGATCGGCGCAGCATCGCGGCCGAAGTCGACGGCGACGAAGTTGCCCTTGCTGGGAATCCACGACAGGCCCAGCTCGCCCAGCCCCGCCTCCAGCTGGGCCATGCCCGCATCGTTGATGCGCCGGCCCTCGGCCAGGTAGTCGGCATCCTCCAGCGCGGCGCAGGCGGCCGCCAAGGCCAGACTGTTGACGTTGAACGGCTGGCGCACACGGTTCAGCACGGCCGCCACCTCCGGCGTGGACACCGCATAGCCGACGCGCAGGGCGGCCAGGCCGTAGGCCTTGGAGAAGGTGCGCGAAACCAGCAGGTTCGGGTAGCGGGCCAGGTAGTCGAGTCCGTCGGGCAACTCGTCGCCCGAGGCGTATTCGATGTAGGCCTCGTCGAGGACCACCAGCACGCACTCCGGTACCCGGGCGAGAAAGCGCTCCAGCGCATCCGGGCCGAACCAGGTGCCGGTCGGATTGTTCGGGTTGGCGAGGAATACCACGCGGGTGTCGGCGTCGATGGCGGCGAGCATCGCCTCCAGATCGTGGCCGTAGCCCCTGGCCGGCACTGCCCGCCCTTCGGCACCCACCGCTTGGGTAGAGATCGGGTAGACGGCGAAGGCGTGCTCGCTGAACACCGCGTTCAGCCCCGGCGCCAGCCAGGCGCGAGCGATCAGATCGAGGATGTCGTTGGAACCGTTGCCCAGGGTGATCTGCGCGGGCGCCACGCCGCAGCGCTCGGCCAGCCGGCATTTGAGTTCGAAGCCGCTGCCGTCGGGATAGCGGGTCAGCTCCGCCAGCTCGCCACGGATCACCTCCAGTACCCGCGGGCTCGGGCCGAGCGGGTTCTCGTTGCTGGCCAGCTTGACGATGCCGGCCGGGTCGAGGTTCAGCTCGCGCGCCAGCTCGTCCACCGGCTTGCCCGGCACGTAGGGGGACAGCTTCTGCACACCCGGCACGGCCAGGGCGAGGAAATCACAGGTCATCAATTAAGCCTCAAGCGTGAAGCCGCAAGCTGCAGGGCAAGCCGCGGGCAGCGATGTGCTGGCGGCGTGCGGCTGGTCGCTTGCGGCTGCAGCAGTCACAGTACTGCCTTGGGATAGGAGCCGAGCACCTTGAGCGCCACGGCCTCCTGGCTGAGCCGCTCCAGCACGCTCTTGACCAGCGGGTCGTGGCGGTGGCCCACGAAATCGATGAAGAACACGTAGGTCCACTTGCCGCTGCGCGAGGGGCGGGTCTCGATGCGGGTCAGGTCGATGCCGCTCTCATGGAAGGGCACCAGAAGCTCGTGCAGCGCACCGGGCTTGTTGCTCATCGACACGATGATCGAGGTCTTGTCGTCGCCGGTCGGCGGCACTTCCTGGTTGCCGATGATGAGAAAGCGCGTGGAGTTGTCCGGGCGATCCTCGATCTTCTCGGCAAGCTTGGTCAAGCCGTAGAGCTGGGCCGCCATGTCGCCGGCAATGGCCGCACTGTTCCATTCGCTCCTGACCCGCCGGGCCGCGTCGGCATTGCTGGCCACCGCCACGCGCTCGACGCTCGGGTAGTGCGCGTCCAGCCACTTGCGGCACTGGGCCAGGGACTGGGCGTGAGAGTAGATGCGGGTGATGCCGTCGGTCTTGGTGTTCTCGCCGACCAGCAGGTGATGGTGAATGCGCAGCTCCACCTCGCCGCAGATCACCAGATCGTGCTCGAGGAAGCTGTCCAGGGTGTGGTTGACCGCACCCTCGGTGGAGTTCTCCACCGGCACCACGCCGAAATTGACCGCCCCGGCGACCACCTCGCGGAACACCTCGTCGATCGCCGCCATCGGCGTGCTGATCACCGCGTGGCCGAAATGCTTGAGCGCAGCGGCCTGGGTGAAGGTACCTTCCGGGCCGAGGTAGGCGACCTTGAGCGGATGCTCCAGGGCCAGGCAGGACGACATGATCTCGCGGAACAGCCGAGCGACCTCCTCGTTGCCCAGCGGCCCCTGGTTGATCTCCATGATGTGCCTGAGCACCCAGGCCTCGCGCTCGGGCCGGTAGAACACCGGCGTCTCGCCGGGCTTGAGCGCCGCCAGCTTCACCCGCGCCACTTCCTCGGCGCAGCGCGCACGCTCGCTGATCAGCTCGAGGATCTTCTCGTCGAGGCTGTCGATGCGCACGCGCAGGGCCTTGAGCCGATCCTGATCGCTCATCAGCCGTGCTCCTTCTCGAATTCGGCCATGTAGGCCACCAGAGCCTCGACCGCGTCCAGGCCGAGCGCGTTGTAGATCGAGGCACGCATGCCGCCGACCGAACGGTGCCCCTTGAGATTGAGCAGACCGCGCGCCTCGGCGCCGGCGAGGAAGGGCTTGTCCAGCTTCTCGTCGGCCAGACGGAACGGCACATTCATCCAGGAGCGGGCGTTGGCGGAGATCGGGTTGGCGTAGAAATCGCTGGCATCGATGGCGCGGTAGAGCAGTTCCTTCTTGGCGTGATTGCGCTGCGCCATGGCCCCGACGCCACCCTGCTCCTTCAGCCACTCGAAGACCAGGCCCGACAGGTACCAGGAGAAGGTCGCCGGGGTGTTGTACATCGAACCGTTGTCGGCAGCGACCTTGTAGTCGAGCATGGTCGGGCAGATGCTGCGCGCGCGGCCGAGCAGGTCTTCGCGGACGATGACGACGACCAGCCCCGACGGGCCGATGTTCTTCTGCGCGCCGGCGTAGATCAAGCCGAACCGCGACACGTCGATCGGACGGGAGAGGATATCCGAGGACATGTCCACCACCAGCGGCACGTCGCCGAGCTCCGGCACCCAGTCGAACTGCAGACCACCGATGGTCTCGTTGCTGGCGTAGTGCAGGTAGGCAGCGTCTTTCGACAGCTGCCACTCGTTCTGCCCGGGGATGGCGAAGTAGTCATAGGCCTTGGCGCTGGCGGCGAGGTTGACGTTGCCGAAGCGGCGGGCTTCCTCGATGGCCTTGCGCGACCAGATGCCTGTATCGACGTAGTCGGCGACGCCGCCCTCGGGCAGCAGGTTCAGCGGAATCTCGGCAAACTGCTGGCTGGCGCCGCCCTGCAGGAAGAGCACCTTGTAGTTCGAGGGAATCGCCAGCAGATCGCGCAGGTCCTGCTCGGCCTTCTCGGCGATGGCCACGTACTCGTCGCTGCGATGGCTCACCTCCATCACCGACAGGCCCCTGCCGTGCCAGTCGAGGAGTTCCGCCTGGGCGCGGAGCAGGACAGCTTCGGGAAGCGCGGCCGGGCCGGCGCAGAAGTTATAGGCGCGTTTGCTCACGTCGTTTTCTCTCAAGCACTACAGGTTGTTGATCGTTCCCACGCTCTGTACGAAAGCGCAGCTCTCGAGGGGTCCCGCCCCGACTCAATCCTCGCCGTCGTTCGCCGGCGTCTCGGCTTCCACCGCCGGCCCGTCGAGCGGCGCATCGCCCTCTTCCGGCCCGTCCTCGCCGGAAGGCTCCTGAACACGCTCCAGGCCCACCAGCTGCTCGCCGTTGGCCAACTTGATCAGGGTCACTCCCTGGGTGTTGCGCGACAGCGAGGACACCTCGTCGACCCGCGTGCGCACCAGGGTACCCTGGTCGGAAATCAGCATGATTTCCTCGCCGTCCTGCACCTGGATGGCGCCGACCAGCTTGCCGTTGCGCTCGTTGATGACCATGGCGATTACGCCCTGGCCGCCACGGCCACGGCGCGGATAGTCGTCGAGCGGCGTGCGTTTGCCGTAGCCGCGCTCGGAGGCGGTGAGAATCTGCGCACCCGGCTCGGGGATCAGCATGGAAATCAGGTGCTGACCTTCCGGCAGGCGCATGCCGCGCACGCCGCGGGCGGTACGGCCCATGGTGCGCACATCGCGCTCCTTGAAGCGGATGACCTTGCCGCCGTCGGAGAACAGCATCACCTCGCGGGCACCGTCGGTCACCGCGGCGGCGATCAGGGTGTCACCCTCTTCCAGCCTCAGGGCGATCAGTCCGGCGCTGCGCGGCTTGCTGAACTGCACCAGCGGGGTCTTCTTCACGGTGCCGAAGGCGGTGGCCATGAAAATGTAGGCGCCGCTCGGCTCGTCCTGCTCGGAGCCGTCGGCGACCTCGGCATCCACGTCCTCGACCACTTCGCCTTCGATCACCGGATCATCGGCTTCGTCCAGCTCCTCGTCGGCACCGGCGCTCTGCTGCAGCGCCTCGAGGTCGACCTGCAGCATCGCGGTGATGCACTCGCCCTCGTCCAGCGGCAGCAGGTTGACCAACGGCCGGCCGCGCGCGGTACGCGAGGCCTCGGGAATCTCGAAGGTGCGCAACCAGTAGACCTTGCCCTTGCTGGAGAACAGCAGCAGGGTGGCATGGCTGTTGGCGACCAGCAGGTGCTCGATGTAGTCCTCGTCCTTCACCCCGGTGGCCGACTTGCCCCTACCGCCGCGGCGCTGCGCCTGATAGGCGGCCAGCGGCTGGCTCTTCGCATAGCCGCCGTGGGAAATGGTCACCACCCGCTCTTCCTCGGTGATCAGGTCGGCGATGGTCAGGTCGACCTGGGAGGCGACGATCTCGGTGCGGCGCACGTCGCCGAACTCGGTCCGAACCTTCTCCAGCTCCTCGCGGATAACCTCCATCAGGCGCTCGGGACTGGCCAGGATGCGGATCAGCTCGCCGATCTGGGCAAGGATTTCCTGGTACTCGGCGAGCAGCTTTTCATGCTCCAGGCCGGTCAGGCGGTGCAGGCGCAGGTCGAGAATGGCCTGGGCCTGCTCGGGCGACAGGTAGTACTTGCCGCCCTGCAGGCCGTACTGCGGATCAAGGTCCTCCGGACGGCAGGCGTCGGCGCCGGAACGCTCGACCATCGCCTCCACCGCGCTGGACTCCCAGCCGGTGGCGACCAGGCGCTCCTTGGCATCGGCCGGGGTCGGCGAGCGCTTGATCTGTTCGATCACCGGGTCGATGTTGGACAGGGCGACCGCCTGCCCCTCGAGGATATGGCCGCGCTCGCGGGCCTTGCGCAGCTCGTAGACGGTGCGCCGGGTCACCACCTCGCGGCGGTGGCGGACGAACACCTCGAGCATGTTCTTGAGGTTCAGGGTGCGCGGCCGGCCGTCGACCAGCGCCACCACGTTGATGCCGAACACGCTCTGCAGCTGGGTCTGGGCGTAGAGGTTGTTGAGGATCACCTCCGGCACCTCGCCGCGGCGCAGCTCGATGACCATGCGCATGCCGTCCTTGTCGGACTCGTCGCGCAGCTCGGTAATGCCTTCGATCTTCTTCTCTTTCACCAGCTCGGCGATCTTCTCGATCAGCCGCGCCTTGTTCAGTTGGTAGGGCAGTTCGGTGACCACGATCTGCTGGCGACCACCCACCTTGTCGATGTCCTCGATCTCGGCGCGGGCACGCATGTAGATGCGCCCGCGGCCGGTGCGGTAGGCCTCGATGATCCCGGCGCGGCCGTTGATGATCCCTGCGGTGGGAAAGTCCGGACCGGGGATGTACTGCATCAGCTCGTCGACGGTCAGTTCGGGGTTGTCGATCAGCGCCAGGCAGCCGTCGATCACCTCGGAGAGGTTGTGCGGCGGGATGTTGGTAGCCATGCCCACGGCGATGCCGCTGGAGCCGTTGACCAGCAGGTTGGGGATCTTGGTCGGCATGACCGCCGGGATCTGCTCGGTGCCGTCGTAGTTGGGCACCCAGTCGACGGTTTCCTTGTCCAGGTCGGCGAGCAGCTCATGGGCCAGCTTGGCCATGCGCACTTCGGTGTAACGCATGGCCGCGGCGTTGTCGCCGTCCACCGAACCGAAGTTGCCCTGGCCGTCGACCAGCAGGTAGCGCAGGGAGAACGGCTGGGCCATGCGCACGATGGTGTCGTACACCGCGGTGTCGCCGTGCGGGTGATACTTACCGATGACGTCGCCGACCACCCGGGCGGATTTCTTGTACGGCTTGTTCCAGTCGTTGCCCAGCTCGCTCATCGCGAACAGCACGCGTCGGTGCACCGGCTTGAGGCCGTCGCGCGCATCCGGCAGGGCGCGCCCGACGATCACGCTCATCGCATAGTCGAGGTACGACTGCTTCAGCTCGTCTTCGATATTGACCGGGAGGATTTCTTTGGCCAGTTCGCCCATGGAAGCCGGGTTCCTTTTACGTCAGCAATGTCCTGCATTTAAGCGTGGGATGGTAACACAGGGGAGCTGCCACGAGCTGCACGCCATGCGCGGCACGCGGAAGCAGGGGCGCGCGCCAGAGCGCCGCCCCCGCCGTGCCTCAATGCAACCGCTTGCGACTCATCAGCTCGGCCATCTTGGCCGCGTTCGGTCGCTCGACCACGCCGCGCTCGGTGACGATGGCATCGATCAGGTCGGCCGGCGTGACGTCGAACACCGGGTTGACCGCCTCCACCGAGGCCGCCACGCGCTTGCCGCCGATCTCCAGCAATTCGCGCCCGTCGCGCTCCTCGATGGGGATCTCCTCGCCGCTCTGCAGCGACATGTCGATGGTCGAACTGGGGGCCACCACCATGAAACGCACGCCGTGGTGCATGGCCACCACCGCCAGCTGGTAGGTGCCGATCTTGTTGGCCACGTCGCCGTCGGCGGTGATCCGGTCGGCGCCGACGATCACCCAGCTGACGCCCTTGGTCTTCATCAGGTGGGCGGCCGCGCCATCCACGTTCAGGATCACCGGCACGCCCTCCTCGACCAGCTCCCAGGCGGTCAGGCGCGCACCCTGCAGCCAGGGGCGGGTCTCGTCGGCATAGACCCGCTCGACCAGCCCCTCCAGCCAGGCGGCACGGATCACCCCGAGGGCGGTGCCGAAACCGCCGGTGGCCAGCGCCCCCGCATTGCAGTGGGTCAGCAGCGCCTGGGGGTTGCCGCTGTGCTTGCGGATCAGCTCGACGCCGAGCTGGGCCATGGTCAGGTTGGCCTCGCGATCGCTTTCGTGGATGCCCACCGCCTCGGCCTCCAGCGCCGCCAGCACGTCCTCGCCCTCCTTCAGCCGCGCCAGGCGCTCGCGCATGCGATCCAGCGCCCAGAACAGGTTGACCGCGGTCGGCCGCGACCCGGCCAGCGCCCGGAAATCCTCCTCCAGCGCCGCGCGCCAGTCGCCGCCGGCCGCCAGCCGCTGGCGGGCGCCCAGCACCACGCCGTAGGCGGCGCTGATACCGATCGCCGGCGCGCCGCGCACCACCATGTCGCGGATCGCCCCGGCCACCTCGACCGCGGAATCGTAGGCGCGCCAGGTTTCCTCCAGCGGCAGCAGGCGCTGGTCGAGCAGATGCAAAGTGCCATCCCGCCATTCGATGGCCTTGATTTTCTCCGCAGCCAGCAGTCGCTCGCGCATGGAATACCTCGCAGTCCAGAAAACGAAAAAGGGGCGGATTATAACGAGCGGGCAAAAACGGCGCTCGGCTATACTACTGCGCCCTTTTCCAGCAACCGACAAGGACCTTGCCATGTCTGACGCCACCGCTCCGCTCGATCTGCTGCTCCTGCCGACCTGGCTGGTGCCGGTCGAGCCCGCCGGCGTCGTGTTGCACGATCACGCACTGGGCATCCGCGACGGCCGCATCGCCCTGCTTGCCCCTCGCGAGACCGCGCTGCGCCACGCCGCCCGGGAAATCCGCGAACTGCCCGGCATGCTCCTCGCCCCCAGCTTGGTGAACGCCCACGGCCACGCGGCGATGACCCTGTTCCGCGGCCTGGCCGATGACCTGCCGCTGATGACCTGGCTGGAAAAACACATCTGGCCGGCCGAGGCCCGCTGGGTGAGCGAGGAATTCGTCCGCGACGGTACCGAACTGGCCATCGCCGAGCAGCTCAAGGGCGGCATCGGCTGCTTCTCCGACATGTACTTCCACCCGCACATCGCCAGCGAGCCCATCCATCAGAGCGGCATCCGCGCCCAGCTGTGCATCCCGGTGCTGGACTTTCCCACCCCCGGCGCCCGCGACGCCGACGAGGCGCTGCGCAAGGGGGTCGAGCTGTTCGACGACCTCCGCCATCACCCGCGGATCCGCGTCGCCTTCGGCCCCCACGCCCCCTATTCGGTGAGTGACGAGACGCTGGAGAGCGTCCGCGTGCTCGCCGAGGAGCTGGACGCGATGATCCAGATGCATGTGCACGAGACCTCCCACGAGGTCGCCCGGGCCCTCGAGCGCGACGGTGTGCGGCCGCTGGCCCGCCTGGCCCGCCGCGGCCTGCTCGGCCCGCGTTTCCAGGCGGTGCACGTGACCCAGCTCGACGACGACGACCTGGCCCTGCTGGTGGAGAGCAACAGCAGCGTGATCCACTGCCCGGAGTCCAACCTCAAGCTGGCCAGCGGCTTCTGCCCAGTGGAGCGCCTCTGGCAGGCCGGCGTGAACGTGGCGATCGGCACCGACGGCGCGGCGAGCAACAACGACCTCGACCTGCTCGGCGAGACTCGCACCGCCGCCCTGCTGGCCAAGGCGGTCGCCGGCTCGGCCACCGCCCTGGACGCCCACCGCGCGCTGCGCATGGCCACCCTGAACGGCGCCCGCGCCCTCGGCCTCGATGCCGAGACCGGCTCCCTGGAGCCTGGCAAAGCCGCCGATCTGGTCGCCTTCGACCTCTCCGGACTGGCCCAGCAGCCGATCTACGACCCAGTCTCGCAGCTGATCTATGCCAGCGGCCGGGACTGCGTACGGCACCTCTGGGTCGGCGGCAAACAGCTGCTCGACGACGGCCGCCTGACCCGCCTGGACGAGGAGCGCGTGAAGGACAAGGCCCGCGAATGGGGCCGACGCATCGGCACCGCGGATATCCTCCGCTGAGCCGCCCCTGCGACAAATCGACACAAGGTACGCAACCCATGCACCCGGCAAAGCTGGCACCATGGACGCCGAGCACTGTTACCGCCCGATAACCACGGAACAACTGATGAGCAACGTCGACCACGCCGAAATCGCCAAATTCGAAGCCCTGGCTCACCGCTGGTGGGATCGCGAGAGCGAGTTCAAGCCGCTGCACGAGATCAACCCGCTGCGGGTCAACTGGATCGAGGAGCACGTCCGGCTGGCCGGCAAAAAGGTGCTCGACGTCGGCTGCGGCGGCGGCATCCTCAGCGAGGCCATGGCCCTGCGCGGGGCGAGCGTGACTGCCATCGACATGGGCGAGGCACCGCTTGCCGTAGCCCGCCTGCACCAGCTGGAATCGGGCGTCGAGGTGGACTACCGGCAGAGCACCGTCGAGGCGCTGGCGGCGGAGATGCCCGGCCAGTTCGACGTGGTCACCTGCCTGGAAATGCTCGAGCACGTCCCCGACCCGGCCTCGGTGATCCACGCCTGCCACACCCTGGTCAAACCCGGCGGCCAGGTGTTCTTCTCGACCATCAACCGCAACCCCAAGGCCTACCTGCTGGCGATCGTCGGCGCCGAGTACCTGCTCAAGCTGCTGCCGCGCGGCACCCACGACTTCAAAAAATTCATCCGCCCCTCCGAACTGGGTGCCTGGTGCCGCGCCAGTGGCCTGGCGGTCGAGGACATCGTCGGCCTGACCTACAACCCGCTGAGCCGTCACTACAAGCTGGGCACGGACGTCGACGTCAACTACATGATCCAGACCCTGCGCGAGGAATGAATTCTCCATGACGCTACGAGCGGTTCTCTTCGACATGGACGGCACCCTGCTCGACACGGCGCCGGACTTCATCGCCATCATCCAGGCCATGCGCGCCGACCGCAGCCTGCCGCTGGCCGACGAGCGCGCCATCCGCCACGTCGTCTCCGGCGGCGCCCGGGCGATGGTCATGACGGCCTTCGCCCTGGAGCCGTCGGCCGCCGACTTCGAGCCGCTGCGCCTGGAGTTCCTCGAACGCTACCAAGAGCACTGCGCGGTGTTCACCCGCCCCTACCCGGGCATGGAGGAGCTGCTCGCCGACATCGAGCGGGCCCGGCTGCTGTGGGGCGTGGTGACCAACAAGCCGCTGCGCTTCGCCGAGCCGATCATGCAGCGCCTGGGACTGGCCGAACGCTCGGCCCTGCTGATCTGTCCGGACCACGTGAAGAACAGCAAGCCCGACCCGGAACCCATGATCCTCGCCTGCAGCCGGCTCGGACTGGACCCGGCCAGCGTCCTGTTCGTCGGCGACGACCTGCGCGACATCGAGTCGGGCCGCGCCGCCGGCACCCGCACCGCCGCGGTGCGCTACGGCTACATCCATCCGGACGACAACCCCGGCCACTGGGGCGCCGATGTGGTAGTGGACCATCCGCTTGACCTGCGCGCGGTCCTCGATCGCGCGCTCTGTTCGTGCTGAGCCGCCCGTTCGCGGGACAACGCCTGCCGGCCTCCGTGGCGGATTGCTCCGCCCTGTGCCCCGGCCGCCCTGCGAAGCGTGCAGCGCTCCCTAGGAGACTCCCATGTTCCAATACACCGCCCGTCCCGACCTGCTGAAGGACCGCATCATCCTGGTCACCGGCGCCGGGCGCGGCATCGGCGCGGCCGCCGCCAAGACCTTCGCCGCCCACGGCGCCACCGTGCTGCTGCTGGGCAAGACCGAAGAGCACCTCAACCGGGTCTACGACGAGATCGAGTCTGCCGGCCATCCGCAGCCGGTGGTGATTCCCCTCAACCTGGAAACCACCCTGCCGCACCAGTACGACGAGTTGGCAGCGACCATCGAACGCGAATTCGGCCGCCTCGACGGCCTGCTCCACAACGCCTCGATCCTCGGTCCGCGCACGCCGCTGGAACAGCTCTCCGGCGACCACTTCATGCGCGTCATGCAGGTCAACGTGAACGCCATGTTCATGCTCACCAGCACCCTGCTGCCACTGCTCAAGCTCTCCGAAGATGCCTCGGTGGTGTTCACCTCGAGCAGCGTCGGCCGCAAGGGCCGTGCCTACTGGGGCGGCTACGCGGTGTCGAAGTTCGCCACCGAGGGTTTGATGCAGGTGCTCGCCGACGAGGTCGAGGGCACCTGCGCGGTGCGCGCCAACAGCGTCAACCCCGGCGGCACCCGCACCGACATGCGTGCCCAGGCCTACCCCGGGGAGAACCCGCTGAGCCGGCCGGGACCGGAAGAGATCATGCCGGTCTACCTGTACCTGATGGGTCCGGACAGCAAGGGCGTGAACGGTCAGGCGTTCGACGCCCAGCAGGCGTCGAACATGCCCTGACCCCTCCGGGAAAGGCCGGCCGGAGACGCCCCGTCAGGGACGCTTGCGGCCGAACCCCGGACGCTGGCCCTCGCTGGCCGGCGGATTGCGGCGCTTGGCCGGGGCCGGCCGGGGCTTGCGGGCCGGCCGCTCGGCCAGCTCGACGGGCGGACGCTCGCCGGCCGGCTTGCCCGGCCGTTTGCGCGCGGACTCGCTGGAGGGACGCTCCCCGGCAGGATTCCCCGGGCGCTTGCGCGCCGGCTCGGTGGACGGGCGCTCCCCTGCCGGTCGACTCGGACGCTTGCGCGCGGACTCGCTGGAAGGACGCTGCTCCCCGGCAGGACTCCCCGGGCGCTTGCGCGCCGGTTCGGTGGACGGGCGCTCCCCTGCCGGCCGGCCCGGACGCTTGCGGGCGGACTCGGCAGGACGCTCGGCGACCGGCGTGCCGCGGGCGTGGTCGCGGTCGTGCGGGGCGTTCTCCTCCCGCGGCCGGCGCGGTGCACGGCGCTCCTGTGCCTCCGCGCCCCCATGGGCTGGGCGTAGCACCCGCTCGCGGGGCCCGCTGCGATCGACCGGCTTGGCCGACTTGCGCTGCAGGCGCTCGATCTTCTCGCGGAACTTCGGCTTCATTTCCGGCAGCGCCACCGGCTCCAGGCCCACCTCGCTGCCGAGGACATCCACCTCCGGCTGGATCATCTCGCGCCAGCGGCCCATGGACAGGTCGGCGGTCATGAACACCGGGCCGAAACGCACCCGTTTCAGCCGGCTCACCACCACCCCCTGGGACTCCCACAGGCGGCGCACCTCGCGGTTGCGACCCTCCATCACCACGCAGTGGAACCAGCGGTTGAGGCCTTCGCCGCCGGGGGCCTCCTTGATATCGGTGAAACGTGCCGGACCGTCCTCCAGCATCACCCCGCGTTTGAGGGCCTCGAGCATCTCCTCGGTGACCTCGCCACGCACGCGCACCGCGTACTCGCGGTCCATTTCATAGGACGGATGCATCAGCCGGTTGGCCAGCTCGCCGTCGGTGGTGAACAGCAGCAGCCCGGTGGTGTTGATGTCGAGCCGGCCGATGTTGATCCAGCGGCCCTCCTTCAGGCGCGGCAGACGGTCGAACACGGTCGGCCGGCCTTCCGGATCGCTGCGGGTGCAGATCTCGCCCTCGGGCTTGTTGTAGATCAGCACCCGGCGCACCGTTTCGGCGGCCTCCTCGCGCCTGAGCAGGCGCCCGTCGAGGGCGATGGCGTCGTTGCGGCCAACCCGCTGACCGAGGCTGGCGACCACCCCGTTGACCATCACCCGGCCCTCGGCGATCCGCGTCTCGACGTCGCGCCGAGAGCCGAGGCCCATGCGCGCCAGCACCTTCTGCAGCTTTTCGCCCTGGGCGGCAGGCAGGGAATTCTCTTCACGTTCGCTCATCTGGGCACCTCCCGGTGTGTCGGTTCCGCTTGAATGGGGCGCGCATCATACGCGCATCGCCGGTGCGAAGCATCCGCCCCGGCGGCTCACTTCAACAGGGCCAGGGCCTCGGCGGCCAGGCGTTCGATGGTCGCCCAGTCGCCGCGCTCCATGGCCGGCTCGTCGAGCATCCAGGAACCGCCCACGCACATCACGTTGGGCTGCGCCAGGTACTCCCGGAGATTGTCCGGACGGATGCCTCCGGTGGGGCAGAAGCGGATACCGGGAAAGGGGGCGCCGAACGCCCGCAGCGCCGCCACGCCGCCGCAGACCTCCGCCGGAAACAGCTTGAAGCGCCGGTAGCCGAGGCGGTGGCCGAGCATCAGGTCGGAGGCGCTGCTCGCCCCGGGCAACAGCGGCAGCGGGCTTTCCAGTCCGGCCTCAAGGATTTCGGCGGTGCAGCCGGGGGTGACCACGAACTGCGCCCCGGCGGCTTCGGCCTCGGCCAGCATCTGCGCATCGAGCACGGTGCCGACGCCGACGCACAGCTGCGGCCGCTCCCGGCGCAGAGTGCGAATGGCGGTCAGCCCATGCGCCGAGCGCAGGGTGATCTCCAGCGTGCGCAGGCCGCCGGCGGCCAGGGCATCGGCCAGCGGCAGGATGTGCGCCTCCCGGCGCACGGTGATCACCGGCAGAATCCGCGCCTGGGCGCAGAGGCTGTCGATGCGGGCAATCTTCTCGTCCATGGGGATCGGCATGCGACACTCCTCAGCGCTCAAGGGCACCAGTAGATCTCGAGGGGGGAATGCAGGAAGGCGCGGATCGGCATCTGCCGAGCGTCCTCGCCGGCCAGCGCGGCGCGCAGGGTGGCCAGCTTGGCCTCGCCCTGGATCTGCAGGAGCGACAGGCGCGCCGAAGCCAGCAGCGGCAGGGTCAGCGTCAGCCGCTGATGGGGCACACTCGGCGCCAGCATCGCCAGGCAGCGGTGCGGGCACTCGGGCTCCAGCGCCGCGGCCAGGTTCGGACTGCCGGGAAACAGCGAGGCGGTGTGGCCGTCCTCGCCCATGCCCAGCACCAGCACGTCGATCGGCAGGGGCAGCTCGGCCAGCGCCGCGTCGGCCAGCTGCGCCGCCGCCTCGAGGGACTCGGCCGGCTGATAGAGACCGAGGAAGCGCGCCGGCGCCGCCCGGCCGCACAGCAGATGGCGCTGCACCAGGCCGGCATTGCTGTCGGGATGGCCGAGCGGTACCCAGCGCTCGTCGGCCAGAGCGACCGTCACCCGCTCCCACTCCAGAGCCTGCTCCGCCAGCCGTTCGAAGAAGGCGACCGGACTGCGTCCGCCGGAAACCACGAGGCTCGCCCGGCCATGGGCGTCGATGGCCGTGCGCAAGACCTCCGCCACCTGCTGCGCCATGGCGGCGGCGAGCCGCTCGGCATCGGCCAGGCCATGGGCGACCACGCCCGGCGGCAGTTCAACTGTATAGATAGCCATATGCAAGCTCCCGCTTCGACCCTCCGGATGAGCACTCGATGTTTCGAATGTGTTTTTCACCAGTTTAGAAAAGAAGGCCCGGTTATCACCCCTGAATTTTCCAGCCGGTGTTGTAATAAAACTACAAGGACCTGTAAAAACCCAGTATCGCCTTCAAAAAAGGACAAGGGAATGCCATGAGAAACTTTCTCGAACAGATCCAGGGTCGCCTTGACGAGCTGAACAAGGCCGAACGCAAGGTCGCCGAGGTCATTCTGCAGGACCCGCAGCAGGTCATGGGCCTGAGCATCGCCGCCCTAGCCCAGGCGGCCGGCGTCAGCGAACCGACCGTCAACCGCTTCTGCCGCTCCCTCGAGGCCAACGGCTACCCGGCGCTGAAGATCCAACTGGCGCAAAGCCTGGCCAGTGGCGCCGCCTACGTCAGCCAGGCGGTCGCAGCGAACGACAGTCCCGCCGCCTACACGCGCAAGATCTTCGGCAGCACCATCGCCGCCCTGGACAACACCTGCCAGGAACTCGATCCGCAGAGCATCGACCGGGCCGTCGACCTGCTGATCCAGGCTCGGCAGATCCACTTCTTCGGCCTCGGCGCCTCCGCCTCGGTGGCCCTGGACGCCCAGTACAAGTTCTTCCGCTTCAACCTCGCCGTGACCGCCCAGAGCGACGTGCTGATGCAGCGCATGCTCGCCTCGGTGGCGCACACCGGCGAGCTGTTCGTGATCGTCTCCTACACCGGACGCACCCGCGAGCTGATCGAAGTGGCGCGCCTCGCCCGCGGCAACGGCGCCTCGGTGCTCGGCCTGACCGCCGCCGGCTCGCCGCTGGCCAAGGCCTGCACCCACAGCCTGGATATCCCGCTGCAGGAAAACACCGACATCTACATGCCGATGTCCTCGCGGATCATCCAGCTCACCGTGCTCGACGTGCTGGCCGCCGGCGTGACCCTGCGGCGCGGCGCGGACTTCCAGCCGCACCTGCGCAAGATCAAGGAAAGCCTGGCGCAGACCCGCTATCCGAGCGACGACGAAGTGACCGAGGAGTGAGCGGCCGGTCGTCGCCTCAGGCCGACGAGCGCTCCGACCACGCCTGCAGCGCCAGCCCGGCGCCCAGCAGACCGGGCTGCTCGGCCGTCGCCAGCCACACCGGGATGTCCGCCAGATAGTCGCTCATCACCCCCTTGTCGACGAAGCAGCGGGCGAAGCTGCTGCCCTGCAGGAAGGCGGCGAAATGCGGCAGGATGCCACCGGCCAGATAGACTCCGCCGCGCGCCCCCAGGGTCAGCGCGTGGTTGCCGGCGACCCGTCCCAGCCAGCCGCAGAACTGCTCGAGCACCGCCGCCGCGCCGGCATCTCCGGCCAGCGCCGCGGCGCTCACCGCGGCGGCCGAGTCGAGCTGCGGCGTCCGCCCGTCGAGGAGGCAGCTGGCACGGTACAGCCGCAGCAGGCCGCTGCCGCTGAGCACGCTTTCCGCGCTCACATGGCCGAGTTCGCGCTGCAGCAGCTGCCACAGGGCCACCTCGCGGGCGGTGACGAGCGGCAGGTCGACATGCCCGCCCTCGCCCGGCAGAACCCGCCAGTGCCCCGCGCCGTCCGGCAGCAGGGCACTGACGCCGAGCCCGGTACCCGGCCCCAGCACCAACCGGGGACTGCCCGCCTCGGCCCGGCCGGGCCGGACGGTCAGCCGCTCGTGATCGGCCAGGCGGGTCATGCCGAGGGCCATCGCGGCGAAATCGTTGATCACCAGCAGCTGGCGCAGGCCCAACGCATGGGTGAGCGCCAGGCGGCCGAACTGCCAGTGGTTGTTGGTGAGGCGGAACAGGTCGCCCTGCACCGGTCCGGCGCAGGCCAGGCAGGCCGTGTCCAGCGCCGCCAGCGGCAGGTCCAGCCCGGCTAGATAGGTGCGGATCGCCTCCTCCGGGCCGGGATAGTCGCCCGTGGCGAGCACCCGCAGCGCGTCCGGCCGGCCCTCCCTCCAGAGGGCGAAGCGCACGTGGGTACCGCCGATATCGCCGATCAGGGCCAGCTTCATTCGAGTGCCCCGACCCGCTTGCGAATCGGCAAGCGCGCACCACCGGCGGCATGGAAGGGCCCCGCGCCGGCGCGGTCGAACAGATCCCGCCCGGCCGGGCGAATGACTTCGAGAACTCGGGGATGCATCGCGGACTCCCAGTGGATTGGTCGATCTCCATTTAGGCCCAGCGGCGGCAAATGGACAAGCGCCCGCCGGCCTCACCGCCAGCCCGTCAGGATTCGTCCGCGGCCCGCTCCCTGCCGGCATCGCCCGGGTCCTCCCCCTCCGGCTCGGGCAGGTCGTCGAAGTCGGTCTTGAGTCCCTGCTCCATCGAATCCAGCTCCGCCAGCAGGCTGCGGAAGCTGACCTGCTCCGCCGGCTCGGCGAGGGCCTGCGGGCCCGACGGCTGCAGTTCTTCCTCGTCCAGGATACCCGGGGCGGGTTCCAGACTGCGCAGGACCGCCAGGGGCGGCAGCTCGTCGAGGTTCTTCAGGTTGAAATCGTCGAGGAAAGCGCGGGTGGTGGCGAACAGCGCCGGCCGGCCGGGCACCTCGCGGTAGCCGACCACCCGAATCCAGTCGCGCTCCTGCAAGGTCTTGACGATGTTGCTGCTCACCGCCACGCCGCGGACCTCCTCGATCTCGCCGCGGCTGATCGGCTGGCGGTAGGCGATCAGCGCCAGGGTTTCCAGCAGGGCCCGCGAATAGCGCTGCGGGCGCTCCTCCCAGAGGCGCCCGACCCAGGGCGCGAAGCGCTCGCGCACCTGCAGACGATAGCCGGAGGCCACTTCCTTGAGCTCGAAGGCGCGGCCCTGGCAGGAGCGCGCGAGAATCGCCAGGGCATCGCGCAGGCGGGCCGGCGGCGGCCGCTCGGCCTCGTCGAACAGCTCGCCGAGGCGCTCCAGCGACAGAGGCCGGCCGGCGGCGAGCAGATAGGCCTCGAGCAGCACGGCCAGTTGGGCCGGATCGTTAAGGTTCATTCCGTCTCTCCCGAAAGCTCGTCCCCGCGCAGGCGCACATGGATGGGCGCGAAGGGTGCGGTCTGCACCAGCTCGACCAGGGACTCCTTGATCAGTTCGAGTACCGCCATGAAGGTCACCACCACCCCCAGGCGCCCCTCCTCGCCCCGAAACAGCTGCACGAAGGGCACGAAACCGCCGTCGCGCAGACGCTCCAGCACCTCGCTCATCCGCTCGCGGGTGGACAGCGCCTCGCGGGTGACCTGGTGGCTCTCGAACAGGTCGGCACGGCGCAGCACCTCGGCCATCGCCAGCAGCAGCTCGTCCAGATCGACCGTCGGCAGCAGCCGGCGCACCCGCGCCTGGGGCGCCTCCAACTGCGCCGGGTACAGTTCGCGACCGACCCGTGGCAGGTCGTCGAGTTCCTCGGCAGCGCTCCGGAAGCGCTCGTACTCCTGCAGGCGGCGGATCAGCTCGGCACGCGGGTCCTCTTCTTCCGCCTCGGCCTCGGCCGAGCGCGGCAGCAGCATGCGCGACTTGATCTCGGCGAGCATGGCGGCCATCACCAGGTATTCGGCGGCCAGCTCCAGGCGCGCGACCTTCATCAGTTCGACGTAGCCCATGTACTGGCGGGTGATCTCGGCCACCGGAATGTCGAGGATGTCGATGTTCTGCCGGCGGATCAGGTAGAGCAGCAGGTCAAGCGGCCCCTCGAACGCCTCGAGGAACACCTCCAGGGCGTCCGGCGGAATGTACAGGTCCTGCGGCAGCTCGGTCAGCGCCTGCCCGTAGACCAGCGCGAAAGGCGATTCCTGCGCTTCGTCGGGGGGGCTGGCGGGGCTTTCCTCGGGCGGCGGCTCGTCGGCCGGCGAAGCGCCGGCCTGCGCTGGGCGACGCAAGGTTCAGGCTTCGCCGGCGAAGGGCGTCGGGTCGCCGCAGCCGATGCGCAGCACCTCGGGCTCGCCGTCGAGCAGGCTGACCACGGTGGAGGCCTCCAGGGTGCCGGCACCGCCGTCGACGACCAGATCGACCTGATGTTCGAGGCGCCGGCGCATCTCCTCGGGATCGCTCATCGGCAGCGTCTCGCCGGGCAGGATCAGGCTGGCGCTCATCAGCGGCTCGCCCAACTCCGCCAGCAGGGCCTGGGCGATGGGGTTGGCGGGAATGCGCAGGCCGACGGTGCGCCGCTTGGGGTGCAGCATGATCCGCGGCACCTCGCGGCTGGCATTGAGGATGAAGGTGTAGGGGCCCGGGGTCCAGGTCTTGAGCAGGCGGAAGGCGCCGGTGTCGACCCGGGCGAACAGGCTCAACTGGGAAAGGTCGCTGCACACCAGGGTGAAGTTGTGCTTGTCGTCCAGCTGGCGCAGGTGGCGGATGCGCTCCAGGCCGGCCTTGTTGCCGAGCTGGCAACCGAGCGCGTAGGAGGCGTCGGTGGGATAGACGATCACCCCGCCGCCACGGACGATCTCCGCGGCCTGGCGGATCAGGCGCAGCTGGGGGTTTTCCGGATGGATCTGGAAGTACTGGCTCACATGGATTCCCTGTTCAGAGGACGGCGCAGTGACGGACATGGGCGAAACGCGTCCAGAGAGGCGACAGGTCGTCCGGCAGCGGGCGGTACAGGCCCAGCTCGGACCAGTCGTCGGGGGCGTGGAAGTCGCTACCGGCGCTGGCCAGCAGACCGAACTCGCGAACCAGGATGGCCAGGCCGCCGACCTGTTCGGCCGCCTGCAGGCCGTTGCTGACCTCCAGCGCATGGCCACCGGCGCGGATGAAGTCGCCGACCAGGCGCCGCCGCTTGCTGCGGGTGAAGTCATAGTGCCAAGGATGCGCGAGACTGATCCAGGCACCGGCCGCACGCAAGGTGGCGACCGACTGCTCGAGAGTCGGCCAGTGCTGCTTGATGTCGCCCAGCTTGCCTGCGCCCAGCCACTTGCGAAAGGCTTCCGCGCGGTCCCGGACGTGCCCGGCACGGACCAGGAACTCGGCGAAGTGCGGACGCGCCGGCGCGTTGCCGCTGCCGCCCAGCTCGCGCTGCACCGCCCGGGCGCCCTCCAGGGCGCCGTCCATACCCTTGGCGGCCAGCCGCCGGGAGATCTCCGCGGCCCGCTGCCAGCGCCCCTCGTGCAGCCCGGCGAGGGCCAGGCGCAGAGCCGGCGCATCGCCGGCGAAGGCATAGCCGAGCACATGCACGGTCGCTCCGCCCCACAGGGCGGACAGCTCGATGCCGTTGATCAGTTCGATGTCCAGCCCGGCGGCGGCGGCCTGCGCCTCGGGGAGCCCGTCCAGGGTGTCGTGGTCGGTCAGCGCCAGCAGCCGGACACCGCGTCCGTGGGCACGGCGAACCACCTCGGCGGGGCTCAACGCGCCGTCGGAAGCGGTACTGTGGCAGTGCAGGTCGACCTTCATGGAGCTGGCTTTCGCGGTTGTCGAGGTTTGTTATTATGCCGTCACATCCCGCGTCTGGCTGCCACAGTGAAACAATTCATCGATTTCATCCCGCTGATTCTCTTTTTCATCGTCTACAAGCTGGAGCCCCGCGCCATCGAACTGGCCGGCCAGAGCGTCACCTTCGGCGGCATCTTCAGCGCCACCGCCGTCCTGATCCTCGCCTCGCTGCTGGTCTACGGCATCCTGTTCCTGATCCAGCGCCGCCTGGAAAAGGGCCAGTGGATCACCCTGCTCGCCTGCCTGGTGTTCGGCGGCATGACCCTGGCCTTCCACAGCGAGACGTTCCTCAAGTGGAAGGCACCGGTGGTCAACTGGCTGTTCGCCCTGGGCTTCGCCGCCAGCCAGTTCATCGGCGATCGCCCGCTGATCCAGCGCATCATGGGCCATGCGGTCAGCCTGCCGCCGCCCTTGTGGACGCGCCTGAACCTCGCCTGGGTGGCATTCTTCGCATTCAGCGGCTGCGCCAACCTGTTCGTCGCCTTCACCTTCCACGAATTCTGGGTCGACTTCAAAGTGTTCGGCAGCCTGGGCATGACCGTCCTGTTCCTGGTCGGCCAGGGCCTGTTCCTCGCCCGCCACATGCGCGACGCCGCCGAGACCCAGCCCTCCTCCGCCAAACCCAAGGACTGACATGCTCTACGCCATCATCGCCACCGACGTGGAAAACTCCCTGGACAAGCGCCTGGGCGCTCGTCCCGCCCACCTCGCCCGCCTGCAGCAACTGAAGGAAGAAGGCCGCCTGGTGCTGGCCGGCCCGCACCCGGCGGTGGACAGCCCGGCCCCCGGCCCGGCCGGCTTCAGCGGCAGCCTGGTGGTCGCCGAGTTCGACTCCCTGGCCGCCGCCCGCAGCTGGGCCGAGGCCGATCCCTACTGCGCCGCCGGCGTGTATGCCGACGTCAAGGTCAAGCCCTTCAACAAGGTCCTGCCCTGACCCTCGCCCGGGAGGCCATGGCGCCGCCATGAGCGAACTGCTGCTGATCGACGACGACCGCGAGCTGTGCGAGCTGCTCGCCAGCTGGCTGGCCCAGGAAGGCTTCCAGATGCGCGCCTGCCACGACGGCCGCGACGCCCGCCTCGCCCTCATCGAAAAGACCCCGGATGCCGTGGTGCTGGACGTGATGCTGCCCGACGGCTCCGGTCTCGAGCTGCTCAAGCAGCTGCGCGGCGACTATCCGGACCTGCCGGTGCTGATGCTCTCCGCCCGCGGCGAGCCGCTGGACCGCATCCTCGGCCTGGAACTCGGCGCCGACGACTACCTGGCCAAACCCTGCGATCCGCGCGAGCTGACCGCCCGCCTGCGCGCCGTGCTGCGCCGCACCCAGCCGCCGGCCGCCTCGACCCAGCTGGGGCTGGGCGACCTGTGCTTCAGCAGTGCGCGCGGGGTGGTCGACATCGGCGGCCTCGAGATCGCCCTCACCGCCTCCGAGAGCCGTCTGCTCGAGGCCCTGCTGCGCCAGCCGGGCGAGCCGGTGGACAAGCAGACCCTCGCGCAACTGGCCCTCGGCCGCAAATTGACCCTCTACGACCGCAGTCTGGACATGCACGTCAGCAACCTGCGCAGGAAGCTCGGTCCGCACCCGGACGGCAGTCCGCGCATCCTCGCCCTGCGCAGCCGCGGCTACTATTACAGCGCCTGAGGGCACCTTTACCCAGCCTTTACCCTCGCCTGACCGTGCCTGACCGTGCCATTCCCTAGACTGGCTTCGTCCGGCACACAGCCGATTACGCAAACAAGAGGAAACACACCATGCGCAAGACTCTTTCCATGCTGCTGCTCGCCACCGCCCTGCCCCTCACCGCGATCGCCGCCGAACCCGGCGAGCCGGGTCCGGTCTGCGACATGGGCCCCGGTCACTACCAGCACGGCCGGGAAGGCATGGCCGGGATGCCCGGAATGATGATGGCACCCATGGACGGACTCAAGCTGAACGCCGAACAGCGCCAGGCGGTTAACAAGGCCCGCCTGGACGCCGCTCAGGAGAAGCGCGAGATTACCCGGCGCTACATGGACAAGCTCTCCGAGGCCGACAAGGAGGCCATGCAGAAAGAACTGCAGGCCAGCCGCGACAAGGCCGACAAGACCTTCCGCGAGCAGCTGACCCCCGAGCAGCTCAAGCAATTCGAGGCGCGCAAGGCCGAAGGCGAAAAACGCCGCGCCGAGTGGGAAGAGTTCCGCAAGTGGAAGGCCGAGAAGGACGCCAAGCAGAACTGAGTCGTCCCCCCCACCGAACCGCCCACCGGGCGGTTCGGCTTTTCCCCCCGCCGTACCGAGTCCCCCATGCGCTCACTCTTCTGGCGAGTCCTCGCGGCCTTCTGGCTGGCCCTGGTGCTGGTCGCCGGCCTGTCCCTGCTGCTGGGCCGGGCACTGAACAACGATGCCTGGATCATCGCCCGCCACCCCGGCATGCAGGACCTCGCCGCCCGCTGGACGGAGCGCTACGAAGCCCAGGGAGCGCTGGCTGCGCAACCCCTGCTGGACGAGAACCGCGACCAGTACCGCGTCTTCGTCCAGGTGCTGGACGAAACCGGCCGCCACCTGTCCAGCCGAGAGCCCCCCCACCCCCATCATCGCCCGCCGCCGCCACCGCCCGAGTTCGGCAACCGCCCGCCCCTGCCGCGCTTTCCCTGGCGCCAGCTGAGCCAGGAATACACCAGCCCGGGCAGCGGGCAGACCTACCTCTTCATCTACCGGATTCCCCATGAGGAGCTGCGCGCCTGGCGCAACGACAGCCTGCTCTGGCCGCTCAGCGCCATGGTCATCGCCCTGGTGGTGCTGACCCTGTTCAGCCTGCTGCTGACCGTCTCGATCACCCGCCCGCTGAACCGCCTGCGCCGCGCCGTGCACGATCTCGGACAGACCAGCTACCAACAGAGCAGCCTGGCGCGTCTGGCCAACCGGCGCGACGAACTGGGCGTGCTGGCCCGCGACTTCAACCGCATGGGCGCACGCCTGCAGAGCCTGATCGGCAGCCAGCGCCAGCTGCTGCGCGACGTCTCCCACGAACTGCGCTCGCCGCTGGCGCGGCTGCGCATCGCCCTGGCCCTGGCCGAACGTGCCGGCGCGGAAGAGCGCGCCCGCCTGTGGCCGCGCCTGACCCTGGAATGCGATCGCCTGGAGGCGCTGATCGGCGAGATCCTCGCCCTGGCGCGCCTCGATGCCGATCCCGGCGCAGCCCGCCCGATCGACCTCGGCGAGCTGGTCGCGCACCTGCGCAACGACTGCGCCCTCAGCGCACCGGGACGGGAAATCCGCAGCGAGCTGACCCCCGGACTCGCACTGTCGGGCTGGCCGGATATGCTCGAGCGGGCGCTGGACAACCTGCTGCGCAATGCCCTGCGTTTCAGCCCGGCGGACCGCCCGGTGGAAATCCGCACCGAACGCCGCGGCGAGCATCTGCTGCTCAGCGTGCGCGACCACGGCCCCGGGGTGGCAGAAGAACATCTGGCCCGCCTGGGCGAGCCCTTCTACCGGGCACCCGGACAGAGCGCGGCCGGTCACGGGCTGGGCCTGGCCATCGCCCGGCGCGCCGCGGAGCGCCACAACGGCCGGCTGCTCCTCGCCAACCATCCGGACGGCGGCTTCCTCGCCACCCTCGACCTGCCGCTGACGACGTCCCGCTGAGCCACCGGCTCAGCTCTCGGCGCCCGACCAGGCGCTGACGAACTCGGCCGGCGCGAGCCGCTGCGGCACCCGCAATTCGCCCTCCGGCGTCCCCAGGTAGAGAAAGCCTACGATCCGCTCGTTGCCGGCCAGGCCCAGCCCGGCCGCCACCCGCGGATCGTAGGCCGGATCGCCGGTCCGCCACATCGCCCCGAGCCCCTGGGCATGGGCGGCCAGCAACAGGGCATGGGCGGCGCAACCGGCGCTCAGGACCTGCTCCACGTCCGGTACCCGGGGGTGCTCCTTCAGGCTGGCGATCACCACCACCAGCAGGGGCGCGCGCAGGGGCGCGCTGCGCGCCTTCTGCAGGACTTCCTCGCGGGCCTCCGGCTGCCCGGCGGCGATGGCACTGGCGAACAGCTCGCCGAGGCGCTCCCGGTCCGCGCCCTCCACGGTCAGGAAACGCCAGGGCCGCAACTGGGCATGATCCGGCGCCCGCAAGGCGGCGGCGAACAGCCGCTCGCGCTGTTCGGCATTCGGCGCCGGATCGCGCAGACGGGCGACGGAAACACGGTTGAGCAAGGCATCGAGAGCGTCCATGGGCACCTCCTTGGCAGTGATAGGGGACCGATTCTACGCCGAGCCGTCGGGCTTTGCCCCCGCGCTCAGGCCACTCGTTCCGGAGCCAGATCCGGCTGCAGCGGCGGCAACGAAGGAGCGACAAGAGGAGCCCCGCGGACGCCCTTCGCCCGGTCTGCCCCCGACAAGCGCCGCCCTTATTCGCCGCCATGCGCTTGTGAAGCCCCCCGCAAGGCTGCGGCGGCGCCCGGCGGTTTACAGTACAGGCGGCGCGGGTAGAATGGCCGGCCTCGAACTCCCAGCCCAGGCACCACCCATGGCTCTGCCGACCCTGCGCATCATCGGCTTCATTCTCGGCATCTTCCTGATCACCCTGGCCATCGGCATGGTCCTGCCGATCCTGACCCTGCTGATCTACGAACACAGCCACGAGATCGAGTCCTTCACCTGGGCGAGCATGATCACCCTCAGCGCCGGGGTCGCCCTGATCCTCCCCGGCCGCCCGGAGCAGGTGCACCTGCGCCCTCGCGACATGTACCTGCTGACGACCACCAGTTGGCTGGTGGTCTGCGTCTTCGCCGCCCTGCCGCTGAACCTGCTGCAGAACATCAGCTACACCGACGCCTTTTTCGAGGCCATGTCCGGCATCACCACCACCGGTTCGACGGTACTGTCCGGGCTGGACAGCGCCTCGCCGGGCCTGCTGATGTGGCGTTCCATGCTGCACTGGCTGGGCGGCATCGGTTTCATCGGCATGGCGGTGGCGATCCTGCCGCTGCTGCGCGTCGGCGGCATGCGGCTGTTCCAGACCGAATCCTCGGACTGGTCGGAAAAGGTGATGCCACGCTCGCACATGGTCGCCAAGTACATCGTCGCCATCTACGTCGGCTTCACCCTGCTCGGCATCCTGGCCTTCCGTCTGGCGGGAATGGGCTGGTTCGACGCCATCAACCATGCGATGTCGACCATCTCCACCGGCGGCTTCTCCACCTCGGATGCCTCGATGGCCAAGTTCGGCCCGGCCGCGCACTGGGTCGCCGTGGTCTTCATGCTGCTCGGCGGCCTACCCTTCACCCTCTACGTGTCCACCCTGCGCGGCAACCGCCGGGCCCTGCTGCGCGACCACCAGGTGCACGGCTTCATGGGGATGCTGAGCATCACCTGCCTGCTGTTCGCTCTCTGGCTCTGGCTGCACTCCGACCACGGCTTCCTCGACGCCCTGCGCATCGTCACGCTGAACGTGGTGTCGGTGGTCACCACCACCGGCCTCGTCCTGGGCGATTACACCCAATGGGGCGGTTTCGCGGTGATGGTGTTCTTCTACCTGACCTTCGTCGGCGGCTGCTCGGGCTCCACCAGCGGCGGGCTGAAGATCTTCCGTTTCCAGGTCGCCTACGTGCTGCTCAAATCCAGCATGCGCCAGCTGATCCATCCCCGTGCGGTGCTCAAGCAGCAGTACAACGGCCACAACCTGGACGAGGAGATCGTCCGCTCGATCCTCACCTTCTCGTTCTTCTTCACCGTGACCATCGGCGCGATCGCCCTCGGCCTCAGCCTGCTCGGCCTCGATATGATCACCGCACTGAGCGGCGCCGCCACCGCGGTGTGCAACGTCGGCGTCGGGCTCGGCCCGATCATCGGTCCGGCCGGCAACTTCGCCAGCCTGCCGGACACCGCCAAGTGGCTGCTGTCGCTCGGCATGCTGCTCGGCCGCCTGGAGATCATCACCGTGCTGGTGCTGCTGAGTCCGAGCTTCTGGAAGCACTGAGCGGGCGTTGCACCCGCTCGTGCGCCCTTACTGCCTTGCCAGCCGCCGGTTATCCGCAACCGCCGCTTCGGTGCTGCGCCAGGGGTTGATGTCCAGCCCGCCGCGGCGCACGTAGCGGGCGTAGACGGTCAACCGCTCGGGTTCGAGCAGATGCAGCAGGTCGAGGAAGATGCGCTCGACGCACTGCTCGTGGAAGTCCGCATGCTGGCGGAAGCTCACCAGGTAGGCGAGCAGGCTGGCGGGGTCCAGCGCCGGGCCGCGGTAGTCCACCACCACGCTGCCCCAGTCCGGCTGGCCGGTCACCGGACAGTTGGACTTGAGCAGATGGCTATGCAGCACCGCCTCCACCCGGCGGGTCGGATCGCAGCGCAGCAGCGCGGGGGACGGCTGCCCGTAGCGGGCGATGGCCACCTCCAGCTCGTCGATGCACTGCCCCGGCAGCGCCGCGATGCCTTCTTCCTGCACCTCGGCCAAGCTGCGCAGGCGCACCGTCACCGGCGCGCCGGCCGCGGCGGAAAGGTCCGCGGCAAGGGTCTGGCGCAGCGTCTCGCGGTCGGCGAACACCGTCTGGTTGAGGGAGTTGAGGTAGAGCTTGAAGGACTTCGACTCGACGATGTTCGGCGAGTCGGCGGGAATCGCGAACTCGCCGATGGCCACCACCGGCTTGCCCGAGGGCAGCAGCCAGGACAACTCGTAGCAGTTCCACACATCCACCCCGCGGTACGGCAGGCTCGCCGCCGTCAGTCCCAGCTCGGCCCACTTCGGCGCACGCGGGATGGGAAACAGCAGGGACGGCGTATAGGTGTCGAGGTATTCGCTGGACTTGCCCAGCGGGGAGTGTTCGGCGACGGGAGGCATGATGCGGAAACCTGAGGGTGGGATCGAGCGCGGCAAGTGTACCGGCTTCCCGGCAGGCTTTCAGCCGGAACGAGGGGGGTCGGGCGGCTGCCGGACGGGCGCGGAGCCGGTATAAAGGACTTCCCGCCATTACGGACACAGTGATGAAACTGCTGATCGTCGAAGACGAACCCAAGACCGGCCACTCCCTGCAGCAGGGCCTCGGCGAGGCCGGCTTCGCCGTCGAGCTGGCCGCCGACGGCACGACCGGCGAACGCCTGGCGCTGGAGGGCGACCACGACCTGTTGATCCTCGACGTGATGCTGCCCGGCCGCGACGGCTGGCAGATCCTGCACAGCCTGCGCCAGGCGGGTCGGGACACGCCGGTGCTGTTTCTCACCGCCCGCGATGCGGTGGAAGACCGGGTGCGCGGCCTGGAACTGGGCGCCGACGACTATCTGGTCAAGCCCTTCGCCTTCGCCGAACTGCTGGCGCGGGTACGCACCCTGCTGCGCCGTGGCCAGACCACCGCCACGGAGACCCTCCTGCAGGCCGCCGACCTGGAGCTCGACCTGCTGCGCCGGCGGGTCCGCCGCGGCGGCCGGCGCATCGACCTGACGCCCCAGGAGTTCGCCCTGCTCGAGTTGCTGCTGCGCCGCCAGGGCGAGGTGCTGCCCAAGTCGCTGATCGCCGCCGAGGTCTGGGACATGCACTTTGACAGCGGGACCAACGTCGTCGAGGTGGCCATCCGCCGCCTGCGCACGAAAATCGACGACGACTTCGCCCCGCCGCTGATCCATACCGTGCGCGGCCTGGGCTACGTCCTCGACGTGCGCGCCGCGCCATGAGGCCGCTGTCCCTCGGCGCCCGCCTGAGCCTGCTGTTCGCCGCCTGCAGCGCGGCCGTCTCGCTGCTCGCCGGCGCCCTCTTCAACCAGGCCAGCGAGGCGCATTTCGCCGAACTCGATTACCAGCAGCTGCAGGGCGAGCTGACGGTGCTGCGCAACCTGCTCGACGGCGTCGCCGACGTGGCGGATCTGCCGGACCGCCTGCCCGCGGTACAGGAAGAGCTGGCCCAGCACCCGGAACTGGCCCTGCGCATCGCCGGCGGAAACGGCCGCAACTGGTTCGACAGCCTCCCCAGTCGCCACGAGCCCGCGGCCTACCGCAGCCTGGAGGTTCCCCTCGACCCGCGGCACGCCGACGGCGCAAGGCTGACCCTGCATCTCAACATCGCCCACCACCGGCATTTTCTCGACGGCATGCAGCGGCTGATCTGGCTCGGCGTCGGGCTGTCCGCCCTGGCCACCGCCCTGCTCGGCGCCTGGGGGGTGCGCCGCAGCCTGCGCCCGCTGCGACAGATGGGCGAGGTGGCGGCGGGAATCTCCGCCAGCTCGCTGACCACCCGCCTGGAGGCGGAGCGCCAACCCGCCGAACTGGCCGAGCTGGCGCAGGCCTTCAACGCGATGCTGGCCCGCCTGGAAGACGCCTTCGCCCGGCTTTCGGCCTTCTCCGGGGACATCGCCCACGAGCTGCGCACGCCGCTGTCCAACCTGCTGACCCAGACCCAGGTGATCCTCGCCCGGCCGCGCGCCCTGGAGACGTACCGCGAAACCCTGCACTCCAACCTGGAGGAACTGCAGCGGCTGGCGCAGATGGTCGCCGACATGCTGTTGCTGGCCAAGGCCGACCACGGCCTGCTGTTGCCGAGCCGCGAACCCCTGGAACTCGGCGCGGAACTCGACGCCCTGCTCGACTACTTCGCACCGCTCGCCGAGGAGGCCGGAGTGCGTCTGGAACGGCGCGGCGAGGCGCGACTGGCAGCCGATCGCAGCATGCTGCGACGGGCGCTCTCCAACCTGCTGGACAATGCCCTGCGCTTCACCCCCGCGGGAGGCACGATCCGTCTGGAGGTGGCAAGCACCGCGGGCGGCCTGCGCCTCGAGGTCGGCAACAGCGGCCCGGCCATCCCCGCCGGGCAACTGCCACGGCTGTTCGACCGCTTCTACCGGGCCGACCCGGCGCGCCGCGAGGGTGGCGCCGAACACGCCGGCCTGGGTCTCGCGCTGACCCGCTCGATCGTCCGCACCCACGGCGGGGAGATCCGCTGCGAGTCGCGCGAGGGCTGGACGCGCTTCATCCTCGAGTTTCCCGCGTAATGCCTGAAGGGCCGTGCGGCGGGTTACGAGCGGCGCGCTAACCCACCCTACTGGCGCATGCCGCGCCCGCTCACCAGCAGGCGCAGGCAGTAGGCGTACAGCAGCGCGGTGGCCACCAGCATGAAGGCGATGGCGGTGCCGATGCCGATGTCGGAGACGCCGAGGATGCCGTAACGGAAGGCATTGACCATGTGCAGGATCGGGTTGCCCAGCGACACCGCCTGCCAGAACGGCGGCAGCAGGTCGATCGAGTAGAACACCCCGCCGAGGTAGGTCAACGGCGTCAGGACGAAGGTCGGGATGATCGAGATGTCGTCGAAGTTGCGCGCGAACACCGCGTTGATGAAGCCGCCGAGGGAGAAGATCGTGGAAGTCAGCAGCACCACCAGCACGATCACCCCCAGATGGTGCACCTGCAGGTTGGCGAAGAACTGCGACAGCAGGGTGACGATCGCTCCCACCGCCAGGCCGCGCAGCACGCCGCCCAGGACATAGCCAATAAGGATGGTGTGCGGCGAGAGCGGTGCCACCATCAACTCCTCCACCGAACGGTGGAACTTGCTGCCGAAGAAGCTCGACACCACGTTGCCGTAGGAGTTGGTGATCACCGCCATCATGATCAGCCCGGGGACGATGTAGTCCATGTAGGGAAAGCCGCCCATCTCGCCGATGCGCCCGCCGATCAGGTTCCCGAAGATCACGAAGTACAGCACCATGGTGATCGCCGGCGGCAGCAGGGTCTGCGGCCAGATTCGCAGGAAGCGGTGCACCTCGCGGGCGACGATGGTCTGCAGGGCGATCAGGTTGGCACGCAGTTCCAGACTCATGGCGCCACCCCGTCGAGATTCCTTCCCACCAGGGACACGAACAGCTCCTCCAGGCGATTGGTCTTGTTGCGCAGGCTGAGCACCTCGATGCCCTGCTGCTCCAGCTGGGAGAACAGCGCGGTCATGCCGCGGCTCTTCTCCACCTGCACCTCCAGGGTATGGTCATCCACCAGCCGCGCCGGATAACCCGCCAGCTGCGGCTCGACCAGCTGCGGCTCCTTGAGGTCGATCAGGAAGGTTTCCACGTGCAGCGTCTTGAGCAGCTCGCGCATGCTGGTGTGCTCGACGATCCGCCCGTGGTCGATGATCCCGATGTGGCGGCAGAGCTGCTCGGCCTCCTCCAGGTAGTGGGTGGTGAGGATGATGGTGATCCCCTGGCGGTTGAGTTCGCTGAGAAAGCTCCACATCGAGCGACGCAGCTCGATGTCCACCCCGGCGGTGGGCTCGTCGAGGATCAGCAGGCGCGGCTGGTGGACCAGCGCCCGGGCGATCATCAGGCGCCGCTTCATGCCGCCGGAGAGTATCCGCGAGGGCACGTCGCGCTTCTCCCACAGCCCCAGCTGGGTCAGGTACTGCTCGGCGCGGGCCTTGGCGATCCGCGCCGGAATGCCGTAGTAGCCGGCCTGGGTGACGACGATGTCGAGGGTCTTCTCGAACTGGTTGAAGTTGAACTCCTGCGGCACCACGCCGAGGCAGCGCTTGAGTCCAGCCGGGTCGCGGTCGAGGTCGTGGCCGAACACCTGCACGCTGCCGCCGGTCTTGTTCACCAGGGTCGAGAGAATGCCGATGGTGGTGGATTTGCCGGCCCCGTTGGGGCCGAGCAGGGCGAAGAAGTCGCCTTCGGCCACCTCCAGGTCGATGCCCTTGAGGGCCTGGAAGCCGTTGGCGTAGGTCTTGGTCAGCTGCCGGATGGACAGGGCGGAACTCATGGGAATAGGCGCACGGATCTGATCGGGGAAAGCGACATATGGGGGCATGGCGCCCCGATTGCAACCGCTGCCCACGCAAGGCTCGTGCCGACCCGCTGCAATTTCGCCCGTCCGCACTCGGCTATCCTCAGGTGAGTCGCGCTTTCCGGCAGGCTCGTGCCCCAGCCTGCACCCCCACTCAGGAAGGATGCCCATGTTGCTCGCCTGGCTTCTGCTGCTGGCCGTCGGCCTGGTCGTGCTGGCCCACCTGCGCACGCCGGCGCTGCCCACCCTGGCGCTGCTCGCCCTGTACCTGATCGCCATGGGCCTGTCCGGCGACGCGCCCGGCTGGCTGCTGGTCCTGCTCTGGTTGCCCTGGCTGGCGGTCGCCCTGCCGCTGCTCCTGCCGCGCCTGCGCCGGCGCCATCTCAGCGCCCCAGCGCTGGCCTGGCTGGGCAAGGTCCTGCCGCCGCTCTCCGGCACCGAGCGCGACGCCATCGAGGCCGGCAGCGTGTGGTGGGACGGCGAGCTGTTCGGCGGCCGGCCGGACTGGGACAAACTGCTGGGCTACCCGAAACCCGGCCTCACGGCGGAAGAGCAGGCCTTTCTCGAAGGCCCCGTCGAGGAGCTCTGCGCCATGGTCAGCGACTGGGAGATCGGCCAGCGCCTCGACCTGCCGCCCGAGGCCTGGGCGTTCATCAAGGCGCAGGGCTTCTTCGCCCTGATCATTCCCAAGGAGTACGGCGGCAAGGGGTTCTCCGCCCACGCCCATTCGCAGATCGTGACGAAGCTGGCCACCCGCAGCGGCGATCTGGCCTCGACGGTGATGGTGCCCAACTCCCTCGGCCCGGCGGAACTCCTGCTGCGCTACGGCAGCGAGGCGCAGCGCCAGCACTACCTGCCGCGCCTGGCCGACGGCCGGGAGATTCCCTGCTTCGCCCTGACCGGCCCCTATGCCGGCTCCGATGCCGGCGCCATGCCCGACAGCGGCGTGATCTGCCGCGGCCCGTGGCAGGGCGAGGAGGTGCTCGGCCTGCGCCTGAACTGGGAGAAGCGCTACATCACCCTCGGCCCGGTGGCCACCCTGCTCGGGCTGGCCTTCAAGACCTACGACCCCGAGCACCTGCTCGGCGACCGGGAAGAGCTGGGCATCAGTCTCGCGCTGATCCCCACCGACACGCCCGGCGTGGAAATCGGCCGCCGTCACCTGCCGCTCGGCGCCGCCTTCATGAACGGGCCGAACGCCGGCCGGGACGTGTTCGTGCCGCTGGACAACCTCATCGGCGGCCGGGAAATGATCGGCAAGGGCTGGCCGATGCTCATGGAGTGCCTGTCGGTGGGCCGCTCGATCTCCCTGCCGGCGGTCGGCGCCAGTGTGGCCAAGGGCTGCAGCTACGTCAGCGGGCGCTATGCGCGCATCCGCGAGCAATTCGGCATGCCGCTGGCCAGCTTCGAGGGCATTCAGGAAGCCCTGGCGCGGATCGGCGGCAACGCCTGGCTGATGGACAGCGCGCGCCTGCTCACCGCCCAGGCGGTGGACCTCGGCGAGCGGCCCGCGGTGCTCTCGGCCATCCTCAAGTACCAGTTGACCGAGCGCGCCCGCGAATGCATCGCCCATGCCATGGACATCCACGGCGGCAAGGCCATCGCCATGGGCCCGAACAACTACCTGGCGCGCCTCTGGCAGAGCACGCCGATCTTCATCACCGTGGAAGGCGCCAACATCCTCACCCGCAACCTGATGATCTTCGGCCAGGGGGCGGTCCGCTGCCATCCCTACCTGCTGCGGGAAATGACCCTCGCCGGCCGTGCGGAGCAGCCCGGGGCACTGGAGGAGTTCGATGCCGTGCTGCTCGAACACCTCGGCCACGCCGTCGGCAACGCCGCCAGCACCCTGCTGCTCGGCCTCGGCGGCGGCCGGCTCGACCGGACCCCGGGCGATGCGGCGAGTCGCCGCTATTTCCGCGCCCTGAACCGCCTGGCCGCGGCCTTCGCCCTGCTCGCCGACCTCAGCCTGCTGCGGCTCGGCGGCGACCTGAAGCGCCGCGAGCGGCTCTCGGCGCGCCTGGCCGACGCGCTGAGCCACCTTTATCTGGGCTCGGCCGCACTCAAGCGCTACCACGACCAGGGCTGCCCCCGGGAGCAGCATGCGCTGCTCGCCTGGGCCCTGGAGGAGTCCCTGGCCCGGGCCGAGGAGGCCCTGGCCGGCCTTCTCGCCAACTTCCCCGGCCGCCCGCTCGGTCTGCTGCTACACGCCCTGGTATTTCCCCTCGGCCGCCGCCACCGGGGCCCCTCCGACCGGCTGGATGCGGATGTCGCCGAGATCCTCGGCCGTCCCGAGGACGACCCGGCCCTGGCGTCCCTGCTCGACGGCTGTTACCGCCCGCAATCCCCCGACCAGCCACTCGGCGCCCTCCGCCAGGCCTTCAAGCGGCTCACCGCCAGCCAGGCCAGCGCCCGAAAACTGCGCATGGCGCTCCGCGGCGGCCAGCTGCACCCAGCGCCCGGTACCGACCCGATCGCTGCGGCGCTGGCCACCGGGGTGTTGGACAGCGCCGAGGCCGCCGCCCTGCAGGCCGCGGAAGAGGCCCGGCGGCGGGTCATCGACGTCGACGACTTCGCCCCGGAAGCGTTGCAGCTGCACGAAGGCCAGGTCCGCTGAGCGGGCAAAGCGCTCAGCCGCTGCCTGTTATACTCCGCGCGCCCTTCACGACAGGTATCCCATGGCCATTTCCTACCTCGACCACCATCTCGCCCTGCTCGCCCACCTGCGCGGCATCCTCGTCGCCCTCGGCGAGGCCGAACAGGTCGCGGACGAAAGCCACGCGCTGTTCATGGAGCGCTTCGACGAGCTGCCGGCCGCCCTGGCGGACCGCCCGGAGGATAGCCACCTGGGCCAGGAGCTGATCTGTCAGGTGTTCCAGCGCTATCCGCAGATCGCCCACCTGGTGCCGCGCGACCTGCTCTGGTTCTTCGGCGGGGACTGCCTGCACTTCATGCCGGACGAGGAAATCGCCCTCTACCAGGAACTCGACGAGCGCCGCTTCGAAGCCGAAGCCAACGATGCGCCCTTCGACTGGAACCGGGAAAAGCAGCTGCTCGCCCTGCCGGAAGGCAGCAGCCGGCACTGAACGCAAAAGGCCCGCCATTCGGCGGGCCCAGAAACTCTTTCGGAAACGGAAAAACAAAAACGCCGCTCGATGAGCGGCGTTTTCGCGAATCTGGAGCGGGAAACGAGACTCGAACTCGCGACCCCGACCTTGGCAAGGTCGTGCTCTACCAACTGAGCTATTCCCGCATTGCGCTTGCCCCGAGGGACCTTTTCAACGGCCCGCCTCGCGGACCCGGCACACCGACCTCATCCGAGATCTTGCGCCGAAGATGACGACCAACCGATGTCGACGCCTTCGAAGAACTGGAGCGGGAAACGAGACTCGAACTCGCGACCCCGACCTTGGCAAGGTCGTGCTCTACCAACTGAGCTATTCCCGCATTGGCGTCCCCTAGGGGACTCGAACCCCTGTTACCGCCGTGAAAGGGCGGTGTCCTAGGCCACTAGACGAAGGGGACGCGGCCCGGAACTTACAACAGCTTTTCTTCCGGCCTCCAATGCCTGACTTTTGATTAGGCGCTGGAAGTGGGGCGCATTCTAGGGAGCCTTTCGAAAATCGTCAACACCCGAATAAAGATTTTTCAAATCAACGACTTCCCGACACTGCACGGTTAGCCGAGAAGCCGCAGGCCGACCCAGTGGCGGGCGAACTGATAGGCGCAGCGGCCATTGCGGTTGCCGCGCCCCTGGGCCCAGCGGATCGCCGCCCTTTCCAAGGCCTCGTCCCAGTCCCAGGCCAGTTCGCACTGCCCGGCCAGCACCGCGATCCAGTGGCGTACCACGGACAGATAGTGATCCTGGGTGAAGGGATAGAAGGACAACCACAGGCCGAACCGGTCGGACAGGGCGATCTTGTCTTCCACCGCCTCGTTCGGATGCACCTCGCCGTCGACCAGCTGCCAGTTGTCGTTGTCGCTCTGCCTCTCCGGTACCAGATGGCGGCGATTCGAGGTGGCATAGAGCAGCACGTTGTCCGGGGCGCGCTCCAGGGAGCCGTCCAGCACGCTCTTCAGCACCCGGTAGTCGCCCTCGCCGGCCTCGAAGGACAGGTCGTCGCAGAACAGTACGAAGCGCTGCGGCAGAGCGGCCAGCCGCTCGACCACCCGCGGCAGGTCGGCCAGGTGGTCGCGCTCGATCTCGATCAGGCGCAGGCCGGCCGCGGCATGTTCGGCCAGCAGCGCGCGGACCAGGGAGGACTTGCCGGTGCCGCGGGCGCCCCACAGCAGGGCATGGTTGGCCGGCAGGCCGGCGACGAACTGGCGGGTGTTGCGCGACAGCTGCTCGCGCTGGCCGTCCACGCCGATCAGGTCGGCCAGTTGAATATCCAGGCTCACCTGCAGCGGCAGCAGCGCCCCACCGCGTCCCTCGCGATGCCAGCGCGCCGCCAGGGTGCGCGTCCAGTCCAGTGGGGGTTGTACCGTCGGCAGCAGGGGCTCGAGACGCTCCAGCAAGACCTGCGCCTGGTCAAGAAACTCGTTGAATCGGACGTTCACAATCCTTCCTCAAAACGATGCTCAGAATGCACAAAGGGTTCTGCCAGCCCGGGACCCGGTTGGGTTATCCTACGCGGCTACATTTGGGTTCCAGCCACCGCATGAACATAGCGCCAACCAACCGCCTCTCCTACAAACAGGCCTCCCTGGCGGTACTGGCGGCGTTCCTGCTCGGCACCCTGCTCAGCCTGGCGAAGATCGGCGTCGATTATGCCAGCCAAAGCGCGTCCATCGAGCGCGAAATCAGCAGCCTGCAGCAAATCAGCCTCAACCCGGCGGCGCGCATCGCCTACAACATCGACGCCGAACTGGCCCAGGAGCTGCTTCTCGGCCTGCTGCGCTCGCCGGCGGTGATCGGCGCGGAAATCGTCGGCAGCGACCACCGCCCCCTGGCCTCGGTCAGCCGCCCGGCGATGAGCAGCGAATACCGGCTCTTCAGCGACATGCTCTTCAAGCCCCGGCGCTACTTCGAGGCGCCGCTGAGCATCGCCCACGCGCCCGACGAGCCCCTCGGCTTCCTGCGCCTGGAAATCGACACCTACGCCTTCGGCAGCGCCTTCCTCGAACGCTCCGGACTCACCCTGCTGACCGGCTTCGCCAGCAGCCTGCTGCTCGCCATGGTCCTGCTGGTGGTGTTCAACCGGATGCTGACCCGCCCGCTGGTCGGGATCATCCACCAGTTGAGCGAGCACAATCCCAACGAGAGCCGGCAGCTGCTCTGCCCGACGGGCCACGAGAACGACGAAATCGGTATCCTGGCCCAGACCATCAACCAGCTGCTGCGCAAGACCGGCCAGGAAATCGACCAGCGCCGCGAAGCCGAGAACCGCCTGACCGAGTATCTCGGCGAGTTGGAAAACATGGTCTCGTCGCGCACCGCCGAACTGGAAGCGGCCAATGCCCGCCTGACGCAGAGCAACCGCGACCTGGAAACGGCGCGGAGCATGGCCCTGGAGATGGCCCAGGCGCGCTCGGCCTTTCTCGCCAACATGAGCCATGAAATCCGCACGCCGCTGAACGGCCTGCTCGGCATGCTCTCCCTGTCCCTCGACGGCCCGCTCAGCAGCGAGCAGCGCCAGCAGCTTTCCGTCGCCCATGCCTCGGGCAAGGTGCTGGTCCGGCTGCTCAACGACGTGCTCGACCTGTCCAAGTTCGAGTCCGGCCAGATGGAGCTGGAGCAGATCCCCTTCGATCTCGGCGCGCTGATCGAGGATGCCACCGCCCTGCTCTCGCAGAGCGCGGCGCCCGGCGTCGAGCTGACCTGCCTGATCGACCCCGAACTGCCGGCCCAGGTGATCGGCGACCCGACGCGGGTCAGACAAATCGCCAGCAACCTGATCTCCAACGCGCTCAAGTTCACCCGTTTCGGCCGGGTCGACGTCCGCCTCCAGGCCCGCGACGGTTGCATGCGGCTGGCCGTTCGCGACACCGGCATCGGCATCTCCCGGGAGGCCCAGGCGCGCATCTTCCAGCCCTTCGCCCAGGCCACCGCCGACATCACCCGCCAGTACGGCGGAACCGGCCTCGGCCTGGCCCTGACCCGCAAGCTCTGCGAGGCCATGCAGGGCCGGCTCGCCTTCAGCTCCAAGGAAGGGCTGGGCAGCACCTTCACCGTCGAGCTGCCCCTGCCCAGCCACACGCCGGCCACGCCCCGCACCGCGCTGCAGGGCCGCGTCGTCGCCCTGACCCCCGGCAGCAGCGGCCTGGCGGATCTGCTCGAAATGCAGCTGCCGCACTGGGGACTGGGGTACCGGCGAGTGGATATCGGCTGCGGGCTGGCCGGAATCGAGGCCGACCTGCTGATCACCGACTGCCCGCAATGCCTGCTGGGCCTGCGCCCGGCCATCGGTTTCCCGTTCCTGGTGGTCACCGCCTACGGCAGCTTCCTGCCACGGGAGGAAACCCTGGCCCTGGCGCCCCTCCAGCAACTGGCCCGGCCGCTTTCCCGGTCGGCCCTGTACCTGGCCGTGACGCGCGCCCTGCAGGCCGTCGAGGAGCCCCCGCCCAGCGAGGTGCCGGACTCGCGGGCAGCTCCCCGGCAGCAGCAAGTCCTGCTGGTCGAGGACAATCCGGTCAACCAGATGGTCGCCAAGGGCATGCTGGTCAAGCTGGGCTACGAGGTCGCCATCGCGCCCCATGGCGCCGAGGCGCTCTCCTACCTGGAACACGGTCCGGTGGATCTGATCCTGATGGACTGCAACATGCCGGTCATGGACGGCTACGAAACCAGCCGACGGATTCGCCAGGACGGCCGCTGGCCGGAGCTGCCGATCATCGCCCTGACCGCCAACGTCCTGCCGGAAGAACGCGAACGCTGCCGCAGCGCCGGGATGAACGACTACCTGGCCAAGCCCCTGCGCCGAGAGGACCTGGCCAACATGCTGCACACCTGGCTGCCGAGCGGGACGAGCGCCACATGAGTGGAGCCGGCGACGGGCTCGACGACCCTGCGGCAGACGAGGAAAGGGCACTGCGCGAAGCCAGTCTGGTGCTGGCCGTCGGCCAGTCCCTATTCAAGCAGGGCTTCGATTTCGCCGCAGAGCTTACCCGGGTCGGTCGTGGGAGCGAAACGCCTGACCACCCGTCCCTCCCGGCCGACCAGGAACTTGGTGAAGTTCCACTTCACGCGCTGGCTGCCCAGCAGGCCTGGCGCGCGCTGCTTCAGCTCCGCGAACAGGGGGTGCGCCCGGGGCCCGTTGACCTCGACCTTCTGAAACAGCGGAAAACCGACACCATAGTTAGACTGGCAGAACTCGGCGATTTCGAGTTCATCGCCTGGCTCCTGCTGACCGAACTGATTGCAGGGGAAGCCCAGCACCACCAGCCCCCGTTCCCGATAGCGCTGCCAGAGCATCTGCAGGCCCTCGTACTGGGGCGTGAAACCGCAGCGGCTGGCCGTGTTCACCACCAGCCAGGCGCGCCCGGGAAAATCGGCCAGCGTCTTGCGCTGACCGTCGAGGGTGGTGCAGGGAATCTCGAACAGCGAATCGCCCATGACGATGTTCTCCAGGAAGGACCGGGCGAGCCCCGGGCAGCGCTCCGGTCGTCGGCAGAATGACCTTGCCTGCCCCTCACCAGCTCTGGTCGACCTCGGCGGGCTCGTCGACCTCGCCGCGCGGCACCAGGCGCAGCGAGGCGGAATTGATGCAGTAGCGCAGCCCGGTCGGCGGCGGGCCGTCGGGGAACACATGGCCCAGGTGGGCATCGCAGCGGGCGCAGAGCACCTCGATGCGGTGCATGCCGTGGCTGTAGTCGTCGCGGTTGGACAGGGCGCTGGCGGCGACCGGCTGGAAGTAGCTGGGCCAACCGCAGCCGGCGTCGTACTTGGCGTCTGAATCGAACAGCGGCGCCTCGCAGCAGGCGCAGTGGTAGACCCCGGGCACGCTGGTGGCGTAGTACTTGCCGCTGAAAGCCCGCTCCGTGCCGCCCAGACGGCAGATGCGGAAGCGCTCCTCGGACAGGAGTTCCCGCCAGGCATCCAGGGATTTTTCGAGCTTGTCCATGCGTGTACCTCCTTCGATTGGAAAAAAGCCCGACCGGTACCTTTCCACCGAATCGGGCCGCGACGTATGATTCGCCTCCAGTTTGTCATCCGCGTCATCCATAGCCAAGGCCGCAAGACCCGAATCGGTCCGGCGGCGAGATGGCCGCGTTCGCTGACCCGGCGTCCGCGCCCGAGCCCGGCCCCGGCCGGCACCGCCGCTCTCCTCCCCTGCCCGACTCCGGCCCCTGCGCGCTTCTTCTTCGGGATCACACACATGCAGGTTAGTAAATCGAACAAGCTCGCCAACGTCTGCTACGACATTCGCGGGCCGGTGCTCAAGCACGCCAAGCGCCTGGAGGAGGAAGGCCATCGCATCCTCAAGCTGAACATCGGCAACCCGGCGCCGTTCGGTTTCGAGGCCCCCGAGGAAATCCTCCAGGACGTGATCCGCAACCTGCCCACCGCCCAGGGCTACAGCGACTCCAAGGGGCTGTTCAGCGCCCGCAAGGCGGTGATGCAGCACTACCAGCAGAAAAAGGTGGAAGGCGTCGGCATCGAGGACATCTACCTCGGCAACGGCGTCTCCGAGCTGATCGTGATGGTCCTGCAGGCCCTGCTCAACAACGGCGACGAGGTGCTGATCCCGGCGCCCGACTACCCGCTGTGGACCGCAGCCACCAGCCTGGCCGGCGGCAAGGCGGTGCACTACCTGTGCGACGAGCAGTCGAACTGGTACCCCGACATCGCCGACATCAAGGCCAAGATCACCCGCAACACCAAGGCGCTGCTGCTGATCAACCCGAACAACCCCACCGGCGCGGTCTATCCGAAGGAAGTGCTGGAGGAGATCGTCGAGGTCGCCCGGCAGAACAACCTGGTGATCTTCTCCGACGAGATCTACGACAAGATCCTCTACGACGACGCCCAGCACATCTCCACCGCCTCGCTGGCGCCGGACGTGCTGTGCCTGACCTTCAACGGCCTGTCCAAGGCCTATCGGGTGGCCGGCTTCCGCTCCGGCTGGGTGGCCATCTCCGGGCCCAAGCACAAGGCGCAGAGCTACATCGAGGGCCTCGACATCCTCGCCAACATGCGCCTGTGCGCCAACGTGCCGGCCCAGCACGCGATCCAGACCGCCCTCGGCGGCTACCAGAGCATCAACGACCTGATCCTGCCCGGCGGACGCCTGCTCGAGCAGCGCAACCGCGCCTGGGAACTGCTCAACGACATCCCCGGGGTCAGCTGCGTCAAGCCGATGGGCGCGCTCTACGCCTTCCCGAAGATCGACCCCAAGGTCTGCCCGATCCACAACGACGAGAAGTTCGTCCTCGACCTGCTGCTCCAGGAGAAGCTCCTGATCGTCCAGGGCACCGCCTTCAACTGGCCGTGGCCGGACCACTTCCGCGTGGTCACCCTGCCGCGGGTCGACGACCTCGAACAGGCCATCGGCCGCATCGGCAACTTCCTCAAGAGCTACCGCCAATAACCGCGATGGACCTGCAGATCGACGATTTCCACAAGGACGCCGCCGCCGGCCTGCTGCGGCTGCATCGGGCCTTCCCGCGCAAGATCGCGCTGTACGTGGAAGACCTGATCGGCCGCGAGGAGCCGGACGAGTTCGGCCTGCCGAGCACGCGCCACCAGAGCTGCCTGAGCGCCCTGCTCTGGCTGGCCGAGGAAGGCTACCTGCGCTTCGACTCGACCATCCGCCACGAGGCCCTGGACCAGGCCGTGCTCAGCGAAAAGGGCTTCCTGCGCCTGTCCCGCACGGTCGCCGGCGCAACGCCGGCGGACCCTGCGCTGCCGGCCGGCGTGCGGCGGGTCCGGGCCACTCTGGCCTGGCAACTGCGCGAGGCCCTGGCGGAAGGCGACGGCGAACGCCTGGTGCGCCTCGGCCGCCTGATCTTCGACAACTCGTCGACCTCCCGGCCAGAGACATAGCCTGAAATAGTCTCCCGGTTGAAGAGCCCGGGGGCGCGACCTTATATAGCCCGGCATGAAACCTATGCCTCTTCGAGGAGAACCTGATTCCATGATGCGCATCCTGCTGTTCCTGGCCACCAACCTGGCGGTGCTGATCATCGCCAGCATCACCCTGAAATTGCTCGGGGTCGACCGCGCCACCGGCCAGAGCTACGGTAACCTGCTGATCTACTGCGCCGTGTTCGGCTTCGCCGGCTCGCTGGTGTCGCTGTTCATCTCCAAGTGGATGGCGAAGATGAGCACCGGCACGGAAATCATCAGCCAGCCGCGTACCCGCCACGAGCAGTGGCTGCTGCAGACCGTCGAGCAACTGGCCCACGAGGCCGGCATCAAGATGCCCGAGGTCGGCATCTTCCCCGCCTACGAGGCCAACGCCTTCGCCACCGGCTGGAACCGCAACGACGCGCTGGTCGCGGTCAGCCAGGGCCTGCTGGAACGCTTCTCGCCGGACGAGGTGCGTGCCGTGCTGGCCCACGAGATCGGCCACGTGGCCAACGGCGACATGGTCACCCTGGCGCTGGTGCAGGGCGTGGTGAACACCTTCGTGATGTTCTTCGCGCGGATCATCGGCACCTTCGTCGACAAGGTGATACTGAAGAACGAGGAAGGCGAAGGCATCGGCTACTTCGTCGCGACCATCGCCGCCGAACTGGCGCTCGGCATCCTCGCCAGCATGATCGTCATGTGGTTCTCCCGCCGCCGCGAGTTCCGCGCCGACGAGGCCGGCGCCCAACTGGCCGGCACCCGCTCGATGATCGGCGCCCTGCAGCGCCTGCAGGCCGAGCAGGACGTTCCGGTGCACATGCCGGACAGCCTGACCGCCTTCGGCATCAACGGCGCGAAGAAGGCCAGCCTCGCCGCGCTGTTCATGAGCCACCCGCCGCTGGAGGAACGCATCGAGGCGCTCTACCGGCGCGGCTGACGACGCGCCGCCGGGGCGGCGGCCTGCTAAGATGGCGGACAGGAAAGGGGCGACCTCGGGTCGCCCCTTTCGTTTGTGCCGGAAACGGGAGACCCCATGCGCCGATTGATTCTCGCCTGCTGCACCCTGCTCAGCCTCGGCGGCTGCCAGGGCGCCTACTACTCGATGATGGAAAGGGCCGGCGTCCACAAGCGCGACATCCTCGCCGAGCGGGTCGGGGCGGCACGCGACAGCCAGCTGGAAGCCAAGGAGCAGTTCAAGGACGCCCTCGAACGCTACCGCAGCGTGGTGCAAGTCCAGGACGGCGACCTGGAAGAGCGCTACACCGCCCTCGATCGCGAATACCGGGCCAGCGAGGCCAGCGCCAAGACCGTGCGCCAGCGCATCGCCGCCGTCGAGGACGTGGCCGAGGCGTTGTTCGAAGAATGGGAAGGCGAACTCGACCAGTACGGCAACCCCACCCTGCGCCGGGCCAGCGCCAAGGAACTGGAGCGCACCCGCAAGCAGTACACGACCCTGCTGGCGCGCATGCAGGCCGCGGAAAAACGCATCGAGCCGGTGCTCGGCGTGCTGCGCGACCAGGTGCTGTTCCTCAAGCACAACCTCAACGCCCGCGCCATCGGCGCGCTGCAGGGCGAGTACCGCAGCCTGCAGGGCAACGTCGACCAGTTGCTGCGCGACATGCAGCGCTCGATCGACGAGGCCGACAGCTTCGTCCGTCGCCTGCAGGCGCCGCTCGGCTAACCGCGCGCCAGACGGTAGACCCGCTCCTCCAGCCGCTCCAGCCCGCGCTGGAGGAACTTCCAGTTCTCCTTGAGCACGTCGGGCGCCTCCAGCAGCTGCAGCCGCCAGTCATGCGCCAGCAGGCGCTGCACCTCGTGGTCGGGAACGGCGAAGGGCGGGCCGTCCATCCGTGCCTGGTCGTAGTCGAGGGTGACCAGCAGACCCCGGCACGCCGACGGCAGGATCGCCGACAGATGGGCGACATAGCGCTCGCGCATCGCCGACGGCAGGGCGATCAGCGCCGCGCGGTCGTAGAATCCCCGGCAGTCGGCGACGTCGGCGGCGGTCAGGGCGAAGAAGTCGCCGCAGCGGATCTCCACGAGACCGGCCCGGTAGACCGTGAAGGCCCCTTCGCGGGCGACCTGCGGCTCCAGCCGCTGCTCGTCGAAGAAATCCCGTACCGCCCGCTCCGCCAGCTCGATGCCGAGCACCGCAAAGCCCTCTCCGGCCAGCCAGGCCAGGTCGAGGGTCTTGCCGCACAGCGGCACCAGCACCCGGCTCCCGGGCGCCAGCCCCAGCGTCGGCCAGTGGCGGCGCAGGTAGGGGTTGACCTCCGCCTGGTGGAAGCCGATCTCGTTGCGCGTCCAGCGCGCCTGCCAGAAATCCTCGTGCACCTGTTTCTCCTGCAAAGTCGATGATGCGCAGGAGACTCTACACGCGAAACAGCCGGCCAGGCTGCAGAAACAAAAAAGCCCTGCCTCATTGGCAGGGCTTTTTCCGGTCGACGGGGACTCAGTCCTCGCGATAGCGGCGCAGCTTCAGCTGCTTGCCGGCGACGCGGGTGTCGCGCAGCTTGCCGAGCAGGCGCTCGAGGCCGTCCTCCGGCAGCTCGATCAGGCTGAAGCTGTCGCGGACCTGGATGCGGCCGATCGAGTCGCGGGCCAGGCCGCCCTCGTTGAGGATGGCACCGAGCAGGTTCTTCGCGGCGATCCCGTCGCGCGCGCCCAGGGCGGCACGGCAGCGGACCCGGCCTTCCGGCAGGGGTATCGGCGCACGCCGCTCGCGGTGTACGCTGCTGCGCTCGCCGCCACGCTCGGGGGCGCGCTCGCTGCGCTCGCGCCGCTCGCGCGGCGCGGCCATGCCCGGCACCAGCGGCTGCTCGCGCTCGACCTCGCCCAGGGTCAGCCCCTGGCCGTTGGTGGCCTTGCGCAGCAGGGCCGACGCCAGGGCGCGCGGGCTGCAGTCGAGTTCGGCGGTCAGACGGTCGAGCAGCTCGCCGTGGCTGGCTTCGGCTTCGGCCAGCAGCGGTTGCAGGCCGGCGGTCAGCTTGCGGATGCGCGCATCCAGCACTTGCTGGGCGTTGGGCAGGTGCACTTCGGCGACCTTCTGCCCGGTGACCCGCTCGATCACCTGCAGCATGCGCCGCTCGCGCGGCGTCACCAGCAGCAGGGCCCGGCCGTCGCGACCGGCGCGGCCGGTGCGGCCGATGCGGTGCACGTAGGACTCCGGGTCGTAGGGCATGTCGACGTTGAACACGTGGGTGATCCGCGGCACGTCGATGCCGCGGGCCGCCACGTCGGTGGCGACGACGATGTCCAGGCGACCGTCCTTGAGCGACTCGATGACCCGCTCGCGCTGGTTCTGGGCGATGTCGCCGTTCAGCGCGGCGGCCTTGTAGCCCTTGGCTTCCAGGGCGCTGGCCAGATCCAGGGTGGCTTGCTTGGTACGCACGAAGGCGATCAGCGCATCGAACTCCTCGACCTCCAGCAGACGCAGGACCGCAGAGGTCTTCTGGTCGGCATGCACCATCAGGTGGGCCTGGTCGATGCGCGCCACGGTCTGGGTCTTGGCAGCGATCTTGACGTGCTGCGGCTCGCGCAGGTGCTTCTCGGCGATCTCGCGGATCGAGTGCGGCAGGGTGGCGGAGAACAGCACCGTCTGGCGACTTTCCGGCAGGGCCGCGAAGATCACTTCGAGGTCGTCCATGAAGCCGAGCTTGAGCATCTCGTCGGCCTCGTCGAGGACCAGATGCTTGACGGTGGAGAGCAGCTGCTCGTCGCGACGCAGGTGGTCGCACAGGCGGCCGGGGGTGGCCACCACGATCTGCGCGCCCTGGCGCAGCGCCTTCAGCTGCGGGCCCATCGGCGCGCCGCCGTAGACCGCCACCACGCCGACGCCGGACAGTTGGCTGGCATAGGTTTCGAAGGCGGTGGCCACCTGCAGGGCCAGCTCGCGGGTCGGCGCGAGGATCAGCAGTTGCGGCTCGCGGCGCGCCGGGTCGATGCGCGAAAGCATCGGCAGGGCGAAGGCCGCGGTCTTGCCGGTGCCAGTCTGGGCCTGGCCGATCATGTCGTGACCGGCGAGGATCACCGGGATCGCCTGGGCCTGGATGGGGGATGGTTCCTCATAGCCCACTGCGGTGATGGCGGCGAGTACGGCGGGATGAATACCGAGTGCGGCGAAGCCGCCGGTCTCCTGGGTCATTGGATCTGCCTCAATGTGCATCCGCAAACCCAAGGCCGAAGGCTGCGCGCATGCCATGCAAAGACCCGAAGGTCACCCTGGCAGCCCGGTCGGCAAGAATTTGCGAGAACGCGTGATGGATGGGATGGATCGTCAAGGATAGTCCGCAGGGCGGACCCGCAGCCGAAGGCGGAGCTTCGGGGAAGTTGCTACCTGAACGCGGCCGCTCGGGCCGGTGGCTACTATACAGGAAAAACCTGACCGATGTACGTTCTTTACCGGACGGGCAGGGCAATCGCATGAAGCCAAGCATTCTCATTTGAGTCCCAGCAGCTCGGCCCGATACTCATCCGAAGTGTTGGCGATGAGCCGGCGTGTCTTGAGGCTGCCCTTGCGCTGGCTCGGGTCCAGGCGGAGCAGGTTCAGCGTCAGCCGCTTCAGCGTCGCCAGGTTATGGGCCGCATGGGCGGTACGCGCGCGCATCCGGTCATCGGCAAACACCACGTCCAGGCACCCGTGCACGCGGTTCTCGATGCCCCAGTGCTGGCGGATCGCCGATGCCAGCCGCTCGGCATCCGGCGCCAGGCTGCTGATGTAGTAACGCCGCTCATGCGAAACCTTGCCCTGCAGGTGGCGCTCCGACTCGAT
>Ga0209467_1000091_pt1 | contig 157433 bp, 144 predicted proteins | sample Higcelwee11metaG_FD_187175 | JGI IMG/M metagenome (GOLD analysis project Ga0209467, IMG submission 187175) | Freshwater pond sediment microbial communities from the University of Edinburgh, under environmental carbon perturbations - High... | ecosystem: Environmental > Aquatic > Freshwater >...
ATTAGAATTTTTTTACCGAAATAGTAAGCCATAGCGGCTAGTGTATTTTGGCTAGTAGTCGATTTACCGATACCGCCTTTACCGTAGAAAGCAATTTGTCTAAGTGTGCTCATTTAGTTCTCCTTGTTTTATTGCGATGATTGAAACTGCATTTAAAGTACCGAAAGTTAAAAATAGTAACAACATGCCGTAATATAGGGCGAAGATGGATTTTTGCCCTAAGAGCGGTGTTTACTATTTTGTAAAATTCATCGTTATGATTTGTCAAAAAAGTCCAAAAACTGCTATCTAAGCGTTTTATATAAGGCCTCGGCATTATCTATCTCTGCTTTGTGCGCTATCTTTCTGCATGAGATATACCCTTTTTTCCCGTTGCATGTTATGGCCGGATATACCGTTGCGTATACCCAATAAGAGTCGCCGTTCTTACATCTGTTTTTTACAAAACCGCTCCATATCTCTCCTTTGTGGAGTGTTGACCATAATCCTTTGAAGGCCACCTTGGGCATATCCGGATGTCTGACTATATTGTGGTTCTTGCCGATTAATTCGTCAACCGTATAGCCGGCAATGTTGCAAAAATCATCATTTGCAAACGTGATAATTCCTTTTTCGTCCGTTTCAGATATGAGAAAAGAATTTTCATCTAGCATTACGCCTCTCCGTCACCGTTTGGTTTGCATGTGGAAGAAGTAGAACAGCTTCCGCTAGAGCAACCGCCGCCACCGCCTTCGCCGTGACTGCCGCAAGTATGGCTTACTGCTGCTCCCCATACGTCTGCCGCCGTTGGATTAAGGCCGTTAACAAAATCACCGTAAATTTTTAGAAGCGAAAAACGGTAGAACTCCAACTTTTTTTCTTCGGTAAACATTGATGCATTGGCGGTCAAATCACTAAATAACTTCAAAATGAAGTATCGTTTTGTCTTGAGTATATCTTCGTCATATTCGATATCGAAAAACTCAAAAAACCCTTCTGCGCTCGTTATTTTTTCAAACTCTTTTATACTGCTCATAGTTCTTCCTTGTATTGGCTTTACAACTAAATAAAACTGCATTTGAGATGCCGAAGTGCGCTTGTTTTATTGCTTGCCGTGCTTTAAAAGGAGAGAGTGTGTCTTTTAAGTGGCTATTGTGTTTACCTTTTTGTATAAAAAACAATCTATGCTTGTCAAAATAGTTGTTCTTTTTTTGAGCATATATAAGTTGAAAATTAAAATACCATTCGTAAATAAGCCTCTTTCATAGATATGAGCGGTTTACGAATGAATTATGAACGGTTTTGCGTTATACTTTATAAAATATAACGCAAAAAAGATGGGAGAGGTAATGGACGAACTTTGTATGACACCGTCTGCAACTTGTCCGAGATATCAAGAAATAAAAGTGCTATACAATATTTCATTGACTCTCGGCGGCGGCATACTTGGAATTAAAAAATCTTTTGAAGAAACTCTGGAGCTTCTAAAAAAGCATTTTTATATGGATAAAAGTATCTATTACGACCTAAATGAGGATACGAGCGAACTTAATGTTTTTGCATCCGTCGGTTTGAGTAAAAAACAAGAGATGTTGGCGACTTACAAAGTAGGAGAGGGTGCGACGGGAATAGCTGCACAGTCGAAAGAGCCTATCGTAATCGAAAATATCCATCAAAATATACTTTTTTTGAATAAAAGCGGCAGTTTAAATAATAGTGAAATATGTTATCTCGCCGTACCGGCTATTTCTCAAAATAGACTGTTCGGTGTTTTGGGTGTTAGTCTTACCAAAAAGTCAATCTCGGATATTGAAGAGATGATAGCAATACTTACGGTAGCGGCTTCTTTTATGGCTCAATCGATGCAGATCCATAAGACTATCAGCGAGGAGAAAAAGCGTCTTAGCGAAGAAAAACTCTACTATAAAGAAGAGATTTTGAGCCAAAACGAGATTATCGGCTTTAGTCCCCCGATTAAAAATCTACTAGAGATTATAGGCAAGATAGCCCCGTCTTCGGCTACCGTGCTTATTAGCGGAGAGACCGGAACGGGTAAGGAGTTGGTAGCCAAAGCGATACACAGTTGCAGTCCCCGCAAGGAAAAGCCCTATATCAAATTAAACTGTGCGGCGATTCCGGAAAATCTATTGGAAAGCGAGCTTTTCGGGCATGAAAAAGGCGCTTTTACGGATGCAAAAGATATGCGAAAAGGACGCTTCGAACTAGCTGACGGAGGTACTCTGTTTTTGGATGAAGTAGGGGATTTGAGCCAAAATTTGCAGGCAAAGCTATTAAGAATCCTACAGGAGCAAGAGTTTGAGCGGGTAGGCGGAAGTAAGACTATCAAAGTAGACGTAAGGATAGTAGCCGCAACAAACCGCAATCTAAAAGAGATGGTAAAAAACGGAACTTTCAGAGAAGACCTGTTTTATCGACTCAACGTAATACCTATACACTCTCCGCCGCTTAGGAGCAGAGGGGAGGATATTATCCTTTTGGCGCACTATTTTTTAGATCGTTTTTGTAGACGACATGCAAAAGAACTTCGCCTAAAACCGGAAGCGGAGAGTATGCTAAAAAACTATAATTGGCCGGGAAATATCAGAGAGCTTGAAAATAGTATGGAGCGTGTAGTTTTGCTATCTGCCACAAAAGACGTTGATAGTGATGTCATATTTTCAGTTTTACCAGCCAAAACGGAAGAGCTTCCAAGAGAGGTAGAGACACAATCCGATTTGGAAGATTTGGAGCGAAAAACCATAGTCAAAGTATTGCGGGAATGCCGTGGTATCAAGCTAAGAGCCGCAAAAAAACTGGGAATAACAAATCGGCAAATAGGCTATAAGATTCAAAAGTTTGATATTACTTCCAAAGACTATGCGTAAGTTTTAAAAGGAAAAGATTGTGGATATAAAAGAGTTATTTGACGAACCGGCATGCTCCAATAATAGAACAAAAGAAGCAACATGTGAAAAGCCGGAACCGGGTAGCGCTTCGTTATCCGGATGTGCTTTTGACGGCGCTCAATTTTCGCTCTATCCTTTTACCGACTGTGCGCATATTATCCATTCACCCTCGACGTGTCCTAACATGGCAAACGGTAGCTACAAAAATATCAAAAATAATATGGTTTTTACTACCGATATGGGAACAAATGAACTTATTTTTGGCGGAGAACAAAGACTAAGAGACGGGATAGACTATATTTTTGAAAACTATAAGCCAAGCGGAATTTTTATATATGCTACGTGTGTTAGTGCGCTTATCGGCGAGGATATAAATGCCGTAGCAAGAGAAAAAGAGAATGAGCTTGGCGTTCCCGTGATTGCGATTCACGCTGCAGGATTTGCTGGAAGCGGTAATTTCGGTGCAAAAGTTGCCGGAGTCTCCCTGCTAGAGAGCATTATCGGCAAAAAAGAGCCTGAGCATACTACTCCATACGATATCAACCTTCTAGGTGAGTATAGTGCGACAGATATGCAGCAGTATGTTCATCTACTTGAAAAACTAGGTATTAGAGTTCTTAGTACGTTTAGCGGTGACGGCAAAATAGATGACATTATGAGTGCGCATAGAGCCAAACTAAATGTCGTAGTCAATTCCAAGCCGTTGGTGACAATGGCTAGAAAGATGAAAGAAAAATGGAAAATACCATGGGTGAGCGTGGCATTTCATGGAAGACGAGGCACCTCGGATGCTATCAGGGCGATAGTTGAGGGCTTCGGCGACGGGCTTTTATTAAGAAATGCACAAAAACTCATAGCAGAAGAAGAGTCAAAACTAGAAAGCGTACTATCCCCGATAAAGTCCGTATTATCGAGCAAAAAAGCCGTCTTAAATGCCGATGAGACCAAACTATGGCCTTTTATGGCATTACTAAAAGACGTAGGCATAGAGCTAATAGCTACCTCTATAGACAAAGGCACTGATGATGATATAGAAAAAGCGGAGAGCTACCTCGGTAGAAAAACTCTGCTCATGAGAGAACCGGAAATTGAACAATCTCTCATTATCGAAGAAAGAGGAGTGGATATTTTGGTGTCGGATATGCAAAATTTGCGCACCGCCCTGGATAATAAAATATCCTTTATGGACGTTGAACGTTTGTCAAGAAGTAGCTATATAGGCTATGACGGATTGGTAAACTTCGGCAAAGATATCGTGGATGTGCTAGATAATCCGGTGTTTGGCGTGATTGCTAAAAAGGCTCCATGGGAGAGATAGCGCCGTGATATCGAAATATCTATTTTGGGCTTACTTTGACCATGTAGCCTATACCTCGATAACCCTGTATAAAATCTTCATCGATTGCGTTTCTAAGTCTGTTTATTAAGCTTCTTACGGTTGAATCTTCTACGTATTCGTCGGCCCATACATAGTTTTTGATCCGCTCAAAATCTATTATTCTGCCGCTGTTGCTTATCAGTAATTTTAAAAGCGTGTTTTGTCTCTTTGTCAGTTTGACCGATTCGCCGTTTTTTAGGAGATTATCCGTGTCAAAGTCAAAGGTGTATTCATTTGTAATCTGTATTATTTTTGAGCTCTCTTGCGGTTTTTGTTTTGCAAATCTCTCCATACGTATCTCAAGTTCTCGTAAATTAAACGGTTTTTTGAGGTATTCGTTGCATCCAAAACTGTACGCTTTGTCTATTGAGTTTATATCTATATTTGCAGTTATCATAATAATTGGGGTATCTTTTGTGTGCTCTCTTATTTTTTGTAAGAGCTCAAGCCCACTCATTTCCGGCGTGTTAATGTCCAAGATAAACATCTCATACCTACTTTTATCGAACAAAAAAGCCTCCAGAGCTTCTTTGCCGCTTTCATAGGTATCAACGGAGTGGTTTTTTTGAAGCAAAAAGCTTTTTATAGAGGTTAGCAACATGTACTCATCCTCTAATAGCAAAATCTTCATACTATGCCTTTTTGTGATTTAGTAATACGATTTTAATCAACTATTGTTGCGTTTGTGAACTTTGTGAATGTATATCTAAAAGAATTTCCTCTCAACTCTGATGACGATACGTTAATATTTACTCTGTACTCTTTGCATATATCGCAAACCAGTTTTAGCCCTATACCGTAACCGCCTTTGCCGTTTTCTTCTCTGTAGTATCTTTTGAAAATACCTTTTTTATCATTGATTACAGGGCCAAAATTATGAAATTCAACTGCGGGATGCCCATGCTCTAAGTATAGGGAGATTTTAATCTCTCTTGAACGTTTGGAGTACTTGATTGCATTTGAGAGATTGTTGTCAATGAGCCTTTGAAGCTTGACGTCGGCCATCTCCACGATTATATCGTCATACTCGATATCGCATACCAAGGATACGCTATTGGCATCGGCTATGGATTTGAAATAAAAAACTCTCTCTCTAATAAAATCTGCCAGATTTATTTCTGAATTATGAAATATCTGAGAGTCTTTTTTCATCATATAGGCCATATCTTCATAGCTTGTCTGTAGCACCTTACAAGCTGCTTGTATGGGCGCTAGCTCTTTTAGATTGCCGTGAGACATTGCTATCAAGTCGGCATTTGTGACTATAATACTAAGCGGAGTGTGTAGTTCGTGTATTGCGTCTTTAATAAAGTCGTCTTGCGAATATAGAAGCTGCAAGGCTCTCTCCTTTGTTTTTTGAAGTTCGAGCTTACTCTCTTTCAATCTTTTTTCCGTGTCTATTTTTTTTGCCGCTTTTTGTACTGAAAATAGCAGAGAGTCGGTAGCTATCGGTTTTACGATAAAGCTTTCAACGTCAAGGTCTATCGCCTTTGTAAAGTTTTGCGTCGACTCATAGCCTGAGATGGCGATAAACTTGACGTTTTTGTTCCTCTTTTTTATCTCTTCTATCAGTTCAAATCCACTTCTTTGTCCTAAAAATATATCCGTTACAACTATGTCGATACTTTTTTTGTGTTCCAAAAAAATAGAGCTTGCCTCTTCTACGCTATTTGCAGTAAAAGTATTGGCGAATATCTTTTGAAATACCCTCGCTATAGTGTCTTGCGCGGCTTGCTCGTCCTCTACCAGCAAGACACCCATATGCGATGTAAGAAGCTTGATTCTGTCGATAGTTTGTTTCATTAATGGCTTCCAAAAAATAAATATTTAGACTATAGCACCATTTATTTTACAACCTTTGTTATGATTTGAACTGGTTTAGTTTTTCGTTCAGATTTTCCGTAAGCTTGTATAGATGTTCGGCGGCGGAAGCTATCTCTTCGACACTTCTTGCATTCGATGACGTAAGGTCATTGATGTTTGTTACCATCGTAACTATTTGTTGCGCATCTCCTGCTATCTTGATAGAGTTGGAAGACGCTGTAGTCACGGTTACTACGCTCTCTTGCATTACGTTGTTTGTATTGTCAATCGTATCTTCTACGTTGACCGATACGCTAACGAGATTTTTGATGTTATCGGCATTTCTTGCCATTTGGTCGGAAGCATCTATGATTGCTTGTACTATTACGCTGATTGTGGCGTTAATTTCCGTAAGACTTCTTTGCGTTCTCTCTGCAAGCTTTCTCACTTCATCGGCTACAACCGCAAAACCTCTTCCGTGCTCTCCGGCTCTGGCTGCTTCTATGGCGGCATTAAGCGCCAAAAGATTTGTCTGGTCTGCTATGTCGCTAATAACCGTCAAAATTTGTTTTACTTGCTCTGCTTCTCTACTCATTGCATCTAGTTTTTCCGCTAGAGCAACTTCGGCTTCGCTTGCATTTTCTATTTCATGTTTTAGTTTTGACATGCTATTTCTAGCACTTCCTAGTTTGTTGCCCGCATTTGATATATCACTTTGAGCTTTTTGCGAAAGGGCGGCTGTCTCCTCTATAAAGCTTTTTATAGCTGCTATTTCTCTAATAGCTTTTTCTACTATTGCAGTACTGGCTTCCGCATTTTTGCCTATTTGTATACTTGTAGAGCTAAGTTCGCTCGATACCGATGCGTTCTCTCCGGATGTTCTTTTAGCGTCATTGATAGTATGCTCAAGCGCTGACACTAGCGTGTTAAAGCTGTCCACCATCTCTTTTATTTCGTTATTTTTGTCGTAAGATATTCTAAAGTTCAGCTCTTTTGTCTCGACAAATCTGTTCATACCTTCTTTGATACTGGTTACACCGCTCATAACGTTTCTTCTTATCGCCATACCTATGAAGGATAGTAGAGTCAAAACCGCAATGGAAGTTACTATCATCATTATCGTTGCAGTTTTTTTGTAGCTGAGCGCTTCGGCAGAATCTATGTCGGAGAGCTGTTTGTTATAATCCGAATGCTCATGAAATGTTTTGGCAACGGCCAAGATATTATCACTTTGGCTTGCTATATAGCTTCTGGCTTCTTCTGTTCTGTTTTCTCTCGATATTTTTATTATATTATCGGCAATTTGACAGTATTTGGCGAACGCCTCTTTATCTTTTTTGAGTAGCTCCGCATCTTTTTCATCAGATATTACGGATTCATATTTTTTTAAGCCCTCAAGAACCTTGTTTTTTGAACTCTCTATCTTTTTTTCGATTTCCGGAAATTCGGCTTTATTTGTACTAACAATATGTTCCCAAACATTTAAGCGCATACTAAAAAAGTTTTTTGTTGTATCCGCCACAATCTCTATACTTGGAAGCGAATTGACATTACAGTAATTTGCTTTTTCAAATACTTGATCCATTTTTGTTAAAGCTATACCGAATACGATAAAAATACCTACCACCGCGCTTGCAATAAGCACTAATATTTGTCTTGAAATAGTCATGGAATCCTCCTTTGTTTTTATCGGGCAAACGCTTTATTCGCAGCCCATTAGTCAAAATATTGATAAGAAATTGCAATATTTCTAATTAGAATTGTATTTTTTTAAAGTCGCATTTACGTTGCAAAAAAATAATTTTTTTTTATAAAACGAGACGTTAATGCAACACTGACTTTATACAATTTTACAAACTATATAGAAGGGGGTAGGGGATGAAGATATTAGTTGTTGACGATAGTTCGACAATGAGAAGAATTATAAAAAATTCATTGGTAAATCTCGGTTATAAGGAGTTGCTTGAAGCCGAAGACGGTGTTGGGGCGTGGGAGATTATGCTAAAAGAAGAGGTTGGGGTGCTTGTTACTGATTGGAATATGCCAAATATGAATGGATTTGAACTGGTGCTAAAGGTGAGGGCAGAGCAAAGATATGCCGAAACCCCAATAATAATGGTAACTACCGAGGGTGGCAAGATGGAAGTTATCAAGGCTTTAAAAGCCGGAGTTAACAACTATATAGTCAAACCGTTTACACCACAGGTTTTAAAAGAGAAACTAGAAGCCGTATTGGGACATACATTAAAGGAGGGAGAATGACACAAGAAGAACTAGATTCACTATTAGACGGTGTAGCGGCGGACGCTATAGAAGAGGAGGGGTATGATGAATCAGCAGATATGGAAACAGCGGCCGGAAGCTATAGGCTAGACCCGACAAAATCATGGCCGCCGCCGCCTCCTTCTAGCGAAAATAAAGTTGTTCATCAGCTTGACGATGTGACAAAAGAGTCCGAAGAAAAAGCTACCGAGCTTTTCGATATGCTTGACGCTATAGCTCTTGGCGCCTCAGAAACAGAGACGGAGCTTAGCTTAGTACAAACAAATATGGCCTCTATATCAATACTTTTGAGCAGATTGTCAAAAAAATATCCTGAAATAGATATTTTCGCAAGCGAACTTGCAAAAGCTCAAACCTCAATCGTTTCAATAGAAACTTCGTTGGTAAAAATAGAAGAGATAAACACGAACGTGTTAAACGCTATGGATACGATGCAATATCAAGACATCCATAGGCAGAAAATAGAGCGTGTCGTCAATATCATGCGTACGCTTTCCAATTATATGAACAAGCTGTTTGAGGGAAGAATAGATGACGACAAAAGAGTTAGTAGCGCAAAACATATTCACGGTGACGAAAACGAGAATGTTGTCGGAGACGATGATATAGAAGCACTAATCGCCGCATTCGGTAATAAGTAGAGTTAAAAAAAGACTTCCAATCTTATGGGTTGGAAGTTCTTGACGGCAAGATATTATTTGATTAACATAATGTGTATTCTCTTGTAAAATAATAGAGGAAGATTCAAGGTATTCTAAAAGAACTCTATTTGGGATCCCTTATTTTCATCTATCGCATTCCCCATAAAAGCATATTTTCTTTCTTTTGCGGTTTCTAGTGATTTTGTTAGTTTGGTTGATAGCTTTTCGATACTATCTCCTAACATATTTCTATCTTCTTTGACCGCTTTTAAATATATTCTAATATTGCACTCTATCGCAGCTATTGCATCACTGACTGCGCCTATTTGTTGGGTTATGATATCTTGGTATTGAAACGCCTTTAGTGTTTCCTCGTCCGCTATCATACTATTTGTTTCGATTAACCCGTGAAAACATTTTGCCGAACGTTCGGAGAGTTCGGCTATATCTTTTTGCACACTATCTATATGTCGTAAAATCTCTATAATTGAAGACAGTATATCTTCAGTCTTTTTATTTTCCATTAATATTCCTATTTCTTCCATAATTAAAAAAACACCAGTCCGTCATTATTGGCTGATAAGCTTGACGGTGTCAGTATGTCTATGATTGTTCTGGCATCGTTAACAATTGAATCGTTAAAAAATTTCGGATTGCTAGCTTCAGCCTCCCATACCTCTTTCATAAAGTTTTGAAGTACTGTACAAAAGCCTCCTATAAGTCCTTTTGCATCTTCCGGTTTGTGAGCTATGCTAGAGTTATCAGACGATATTACAGAGCCCATCTCTACTATCATGCCGCCCATGTCGCTAAAAAACTGGTAGTGAAGCAATATGCTTCCGTATCTTTGCATGAATGAGCCTAGTCTAGGCAAATCGGAGAGCATTCCGCCGCCAAGCAGTAGAGAGTCTATATCACCGAGTATGTCTGCGAGCTCCTCTTTGTCCTCTGCCGATAGTTGCGGAAAATAGTCTTTATATATTGTCGCATCTTCATTGGTCTCATGCCTAATTGCCTGCGGTGAATCAAAATAGAAAAAGTCGTCGTCTATAGCTTCTGTTTTTTGACTACTACAAGCGCTATTTGTCGGTAGTTGTTGCATTTTTTCCAACTGTTCCAGGTAAAATCCCAAAACCAATCTATCCTGTATGAGTCCACATACTCTTATAAGTATTTTGGTTGCTTCATCGAAATCCATTGGTTTTTTGATAAATCCGTATATCCCTTGGTTTATTAGCTTTAGCAACATCCAGGTATTTTGATATTGACGGCTTGAAGCTATAATTGGTTGAGTTTCATTTTTCTTTCTCAGTATATCTATCAGTTCCATTCCATTCATAATCGGCATGTTAATGTCAGTAATCACTAGGTCAAAACTACCGTTGCAATATTTTGAATACCCATCTTTGCCATTTTGGGCTAAAACTACATTTTTGAAAAATTTATTCAGAAAAGTTGTAAATTGCTGTGATGTTGAAGGGTCATCTTCAACATACAAAACCGAAAGATTAAAGGAAACTTCTTTTAGCGCTCCGCACATCTACTATCCTTTGTTATCAATTCTACTATCTCATCTAGCGTAGCCACTGACGATACGGCGCCAATTTCGACTGCGGCTCTGGGCATTCCATATACTATGCAGCTAGCTTCGTTTTGGGCGTATGTCTTGGCTCCACGCTCTTTCATCTCTTTGAGGCCTTTAGCTCCGTCATCACCCATTCCGGTTAGCAAAAAACCGACTGCATTTGGACCTGCTTCGTTGGCACATGAGCGAAATAACACATCTACGCTAGGCTTGTGTCGGCTAACTTTTGGTCCATCTTTTATATCTACGGTGTAGGAGTTGCCGGAGCGTTTGAGTGTCATATGTTTATCGCCGGGAGCAATTAACGCCCTGCCCTGCAACAACTTATCGCCCTGCTCTGCCTCTTTAACGCTTATTTGACATATTTTGTGCAATCTATCCGCAAGTGATTTTGTAAAACCAGGCGGCATATGTTGCGTTATAAGAATAGGCGGAGATAGCGGCGGTATATATGGCAGTATTTTTTCGAGAGTCTGCACTCCTCCCGTCGAAGAGCCTATTGCTATTACTTTATGAGTTACACTATGTGGTCCTGCCGGCTTGAGGACACATATTACATCCGCGTCTTGTTTTGGCACAATCTTGTGAGTACGTGCTTTGCTGGGCAAAAGTTTTTTTATATTTGTTTTTGTTTCGTATGCTGCGCGAATAGCATGTTTGAGCCAAAAAGTGGATTCCTCCAAAAAGTCTTTTAGCCCTACTTCTGGCTTGGCTATTACCTCTACTGCACCTAAGAATAAAGCTTCTACGGCATTTTTGCTACCCATTTGGGCTACGGATGAACATATAATAACCGGCGTCGGACGTTCTAGCATTATCTTACGCAAAAATGTCAGCCCATCCATACGAGGCATCTCTATGTCCAAAATAATAACATCCGGCCAACCGATGCGCTCAAATTTACTCTGAGCTATTATAGGATCCGACGCCGAACCAAGTAGTTTCACATCATTATCGCTAGAGAGTATGTTTGCTATAGTTGTTCTGGCTATAGCCGAATCATCCACTATAAATACCTTTATTTCGCCGCTCATGCCGATACCTGTTTGGTATATATAGTCGGTCTTACTTGTCTTACTTTTTTTGTAATATGGGTAATGCTTTCTGAGTGCCCGATAAATATATATCCATTTGATTTCAGTGCTTCTAGTACATTTTTAACGATAGTATTTTTATTTTTGTTGTCAAAATATATAAGCATGTTACGAAGCAAAATTAGATCAAATTTGCCAAATTCTGAAGGCATTTGATTCATCAGGTTTGCACTGCAAAAACTAACTTTATTCTTCAAATAATCTCCGATTAAAAATTGTCCGTCTTTTGCGCCGACACCTTTAAGGCAATATTTTTTGAGATAATCAATCGGTATCTGTTCTGCAAAGCGCATTGGATACAACCCCAAAGATGCCTGCTCAATTACTTCGGTATTTATATCCGTTCCGATCACTTCCCAGTCGATGCCGCGATGCGTAAGTTCTTCGTCGAGCACCATTGCAAGGCTATAGGCCTCAGCGCCTATACTGGCGGCGGCGCTCCAAACACGAAACTTCCCTCTTCCTATATACGGCACTATATCTGAACGTATAAACTCGAAATGATGAGGTTCTCTAAAAAAACTTGTTTCATTCGTGGTTATAGTGTTTACCATCAGCTGAAGTTCGCTTTCATTTACGCTACAAACGTCGTGATATGCTTCATAATCATCTATATTTAGATATCTCAATCTTTTAGCAAGCCTGCTGACAACAAGTTGTTTTTTTGCTTCGCTCAAATATATCCCTGAGTGCATTTGCACGAGTCCGGATATCTTCTCAAATGCTCTGTTGCTTATCATCGTTTACGTTCTAGCAAACTTCTGAATTTGGTTTTGCAAATCCTCCACGTCAAGCTTGTGTATCACATAGTCGACGCCTTGTCTTTTGGCTTGCTCTTTGATAGATGGATTTGCCATATTTGTATTCATTATGAACGGTATATTGCGAGTGTGGGCATTGCTTTTTACCTCTCTAAGCAAAGCCATTCCGTCCATTATCGGCATCTCTATATCGCTCAGTATAAGCGCTATGTCATCCGGATTTGTATTGTTTAGCCTATCTAATAACGTTTTTCCGTTATCAAATATCTCAAACTCAAGCCCCATTTGCTCCAATGCCATCTCTACAGCTTTTTGTACTATTTTGCTGTCGTCCGCAAAAAGTATTTTTTTTGTTATTTCTACTTTTTTTAGTGAATCTATTTTGTCTATTTCACTTTGATGCGCCTCCGGAAAAATCTCCGTCAAAAGTGCATCCGAATTAAAGACGATACACAATACGTTTTCTCCGGCAATGTTAAGTTCTGTTATTTGTGCGCTTTTTGGGTCTCTTGCCGAGTTTTCTATAAGTTTGTGTGCTTCAATATTTTGTATGCCTATTACGTTTTTTATTATAATACCTACCCTTTGATGTCCAAAGTTGCACACTATAATGAGCTCATATGCACATTTTTCGGCCTCCCCTTTGCCTAGCCATCTATCGAATTGAACAATAGAGCACATCTCATCTCTAATTTTTGCCGTGCCGATAAGAGCGCCTTGCGTTTCCGAGCTTTTGGCAAGACTTAGCTCTTTATTGACAATAAGCTCTTCTACTTTTGCAACATTGATAGCGTATAGTTCATCATACCCGTTGCGAAATATTACGTATTGGCTTGTTACGTCTGCATTTGAGGTAACGAGTCGTATTAGCTCATCACCGCTATCTAACGTATTTTCATTTCTATCTTCCATATTCGGCCTTTCTTATAGAGAGCGTTTGCGGTGTACACGAGACAACTCGTTAATATCTAGTATCCCATTCATATCAAGAAGCGTAATAAATCTGCCGTCAACCTTGACCATCATCTGCATAAAATCTTTTCTGATTTTGGAGCCAAACTCGGGTGCATCCATCTTGTGCGAAGCCGCTACCTCGTATACTTGGTCTACCATATCTATTATGAGACCTATTTCAGCTTCTTCTCCGCCTATTTCAGTTTCTATCGTGATAACGCAACTTCTTTTGCTAATATCGCTGAGTCCTAGCCCTAGCCTACCGGAGAGATCAAGTACCGGTATTACGTTGCCACGGATATTGGTTACGCCGGCTATAAAGCTTTGCATCATAGGCACACGTGTTATTTGCGTATACTCGATAATCTCTCTCACATAACCTACATTAATGGCAAACATCTCTTTTTTGAGGTAAAAAGAGAGAAATTGATTTCCCTCTGCACTATTTTGTGCTATGTCAGACATTAGAATTCCTTGAAATCTTTTTTATCGACATGCGGCAACTGTCTGTGTTCTTCATGTTTTGCTTCTTGTTTTTTAGGCGTAGTGGCTATTTTTGCAGGAGCTCTTGAAGGGAGCACTTTTTTGCCTCCGTCATCCACCACGAAGAATGCCATCATATTACGTAGACCCTCTGCCTGCGCCGTCATCTCTTCAGACGCACTCGCCAACTCTTCGCTTCCTGCCGCATTTTGTTGCGTTACGCTGTCTAATTGGGTCATTGAGCCGTTAATTTGTTCTATTCCCGTATTTTGTTCAGAGCTTGCCGCTGCTATTTCTTGTACTAGTTCAGCTGTTTTTTTGATATTCGGGATTATCTCTTTGATTAGCTCCCCTGCTTTTTCGCTTACTTTTACGCTATCATCTGTGATTTTGCTTATCTCTTGCGCAGCTACTTGACTTCTTTCGGCTAGCTTTCGCACCTCTACCGCTACAACGGCAAATCCCTTACCGTGTTCACCGGCACGAGCCGCTTCTATTGCCGCGTTGAGCGCAAGAAGATTTGTTTGGTATGCGATATCTTCTATTATGCTTATCTTTCCGGCTATCTCTTTCATTGCATCTACTGTTTGATTAACCGCTTTACCGCCGTCTTCAGCCATTTTTGCCGCATTTGACGCTATCTCATCCGTTCTTCTTGCATTTTCGGCATTTAGATTGATACTTCCGGTCATCTCTTCTATAGCCGCCGCAGTCTCTTCAAGGTTGCTAGCTTGTTCGGTTGCGCCGTTACTTAAGCTTTGTGCCGTACTGCTTACCTGTTCGCTTGCGGATGTTATTTGAAGTGCAGAGTTTTGGACTTCCACAATGATATCTTGTAGTTTTTCCGCCATGTCGTTGGTTGCGGATTTGATGGCAACAAGGTCACCCTTGAAGTCACTTTTTATTCTAGTTCTCATATCGCCGTCGGCTAGCTTGCTGAGCACTTCGCCCGCTTCTGCGATAGCCGATTGGACATTGTATGCCATATCGTTAACCGCTCTTTTGAACACGTCGTAGTCGCCTTTGTATTCAGCGGTCATACGAGTAGAAAAGTCACCTTCCGATACTTTGACGAGAGCGCTAACGCCGTCTGTTACTATTGCGGTATTGATGACTGCTAGCATTTCATTTACGCCACCTAAGATAGCCTTCCAATCTCCTTGGAATTTGTCCGCATCCGCTTTTGCATCTAGCCTGCCGTCTTTTGCTGAGTCAACCAATATGTTTAACTGAGTTTGCATATCTTTTATAGTCTCGGACATTAATTTCATTGAGTACATAAGACTGAAGGTATCGCCATTTTTTAGAGATACGTTTAGATTTGTGTTTCCCATTGCTATACTGTTTGCTATATCGGCCGCTTCGCCTGGCTCACCACCTAATTGTCTGGCTAGATTTCTTATTATCATTATGGCTATCATGACAGAAATGGCTACTGCGATAAGTCCTACTGCTATCATTATATTTATAGCTGTAGTGTAGGCACTAGCTGCTGCTTCTGCACTTTTGGTCATATTGCTGGCTTGAAGATCTGAGAAATCACCTAGGGTTTTTACGTATATATTATTGGCTGGAGCAAATACGTTCATAATATACTCGGTAGCTTTTACCTTATCCCCACTTCTAGCCAATGAATACAATGTTTCGTATTTACTATTTAACTCTTCAAGTGCTTTAGAAATTGCTTTAAATAGCTCTTTACCTTTTTCCGTATTAAGCATTTTTTCTATTTTCTCAAGGTCTGTTTTGTTTTTTGCCCTATTATCTTGAGCTGCAGTGATCCATTTTTCCATATCTGATGATGGAGCTAAGATGATGTTTCTAAGCATTCTTCCATTGTCAAGAGTTCTATTTGTTACATTGTTTATAGAATCTATCATTGGATATCTTAGGTCGGTTATTTCTATTGTAGATTTATTCATAGCACTCATATTAAAAATAGCTACTCCAAGTGTGATAGCTAGAAAAAGTAGTGCAATACCAAATCCGGTCGCAAGTTGTGCGGCAACTCTCATGTTTTTAAACATTTTTTCTTCCTTAATTAAATTTTGTTTTGTTCAAGTATTGTTTTTTAGGCGCTCTTCATTTCATCGGAGCCTCCCTTGAGGGTTAAAATGAAGCCGACAAGCATCGGCACATCTAGTATGAGCGCTACTTTTCCACTTCCGAGTATCGTTGCTCCGCTAATACCGTGAAGTCCGGCAAATATTTTGCCAAGAGGCTTTATGACGGTCTGGAACTCGCCAAAAAGCTCATCCACGATAAATCCGTATCTTCTGCCCGCATAATGCACAACTACGATATTTGCCCTAGCCGCTTCATTTTTTTTCTCATCAAAAAAGTCGCCGACATTGAGAAGGGGCAGGATGGTTCCTCTGAGGTCTATGTAGTTATTGCCGTGCATCTGCTCTTTTTCTTTTTCGCTCAGCTCTATACACTCTACGACCATATCTAGCGGTATGACATAGAATGTATCTCCTACTTTTACGAGGAAACCGTCGATAATGGCAAGAGTAAGAGGGAGCCTAATAATAAGGCTTGTTCCCTCTCCTTTTTTGCTTTTTATTTCAATATTTCCTCTTAGCGCTTCGATATTTCTTCTGACAACATCCATACCCACACCTCTGCCCGATAGGTCTGTGACGGCAACGGCGGTGGAGAAGCCAGGTTCTAATATGAGTTTGAATATCTCTTGTTGGGATAGATGTGCCCCCTCTTCTATTAGTCCTTTCTCTACTCCCTTGAGATACAAGAGCTCCTCGTCAAGCCCTTTGCCATCGTCCGTTATCTCTATAACTACCGTGCCTGCATCGTGATAAGCATTTAGGATTACCGTGCCTTTAGGATTTTTTGTTCCTCTGTCGGACGGCATTTCGATACCGTGGTCCACGGCGTTACGCACAATATGGACTAGCGGGTCGGTAATTTTTTCTATTACCGTCTTATCTAGCTCAGTCTCGCCGCCTTTGATAACTAGCTCTATCTCTTTGTTTAGCTTTTTGGAGATATCCATAACTATTCGTTTGAATTTATTAAAAGTCTCACCTATTTGCACCATTCGTATCTGCATTGCGCTCTCTCTGATATCTTCAAGCATTCGTGACACTATAGATACCGACTCGATGAGTTCGCCGTTTTTCATATCGATTGATTGCTGTACAACGTTTGCATTGGCGATTACCATCTCGCCTATTAGATTTATAAGGTGGTCTATCTTTTCGGCATCTACACGTATAGAATATGAGGGTTGCGGGGCTGCAACTTTTTTTGTCTCTTCTGTAGCGACTATAGGAGGTTGTTTTGGCAAATCTATTGTAGGTGGTGGCAAGTCTTCTTTTAGGATTATCTTGCAATCGTCGGCTACAAACTCAAACACCTCTAATATTTGCGCTTCGTTCATTGTAGTCTCGAAAAGCACCTCAAAGCCTATATAGCATACGGTCGGCTCAAGCTCTAGGATACCTGGAACGGCGGATATATCTACTTTTGCCGCAAACTCGCTAGAGTGTTTGCGCAAATACGCAAGAAAGCTAGCAGGTTCAAAGCCGTGCTCCATTACTTCATGTCCAAAGACAAGATTTAGCTTCCATTTTTTGGGCACTTCGGAACCTACAGCTTGTGAAGCAGTATTTTCTGTGCTGTGGTGCAAGACTGCTTCATCTGGGATATTGGCTTGCAATGCGGCGCTCAATCTCTGGCTAGTTGTTTTTAGCTCTTCATGCGGCTCCTCTTGATTGCAAGTTGCAGCGGAGAATTCGACTAGATTTTGCATATGGTCTTTGCATGCTAGCAGCAACTCTCCTAGCTCATCATTCATATGCACTTTGCCGTTTCGCACCTGATCAAGCAGGTTTTCTGCAATATGGGTAAACTCTACCACATACCCAACCTTATACATTCCGGCTGTGCCTTTGATCGTATGTGCGGCACGAAATACTGCGTTTATCGCTTCGTTATCCATGCCGTTTTCACGTATATACACCAGTGAATTCTCCATAGATTCAAGCAGTTCTATACTCTCTTCACGAAACTCTTTTGCAATATCGCTAAAACTTAGGTTTGTCATTGAAGCGCCTCCTGAACTATGTTGCACTCATATCCGAACAACTCCATAAAATTCTTTACCGAGCCTTCTACGCATGAAATATCAAAAGATTTACCGGACGCTTCGCAACTCTTTTTTAGAGATACGAGTAGTTGAAATCCCGCCGTATCTATCTTGTCTACGTCGGACATATCTATTGTGACGGATGATACGTCGGATAATGAATTACGGAGCTGCTTACTGAATTCTTCGACTTGATAGATTGTTAACTCATATTCCGGTTTGATTAGTAGTTTTGAATCTTCCATGCTTATCATTGCTGTAATCCTATTTCGAAATAGTCTTTAGAGCCGTAAAAAATCAAGCTAAAAAGAGAGAAAAAGCCGTCTAGTTTTTCATCTGTATTTACGATGCTAAAATGTTTGTCGCATCTCTCGCATATTTGTTTCATTTCGGCTAATGCACGAAAACCGTTCATATCTATCTTTTCTACACAAGAAGCGTCAATCAAGATGGCTGACACCTTATTTAAGGCATCGTTTATTCTATTTTTAATAACATCCGCCTCATATTTATCTAGAGTGCCTAGGGGTGTTAGTTTTAAGGTTTCATTTTCATATTCCATATTTAACATACCGCCCTCTACCCAAGCAGCTTAGATACGGCACCAAGTAGTTTTTCTTTATCGAAAGGTTTTACCATCCATGCTTTTACACCGGCCGCCTTTCCGGCAGCCATCTCAGCCTGCCCTGTTACCGTCGTTAGCATGATGATTGGAACAAATCTATATTGGGGCATCTCTTTTACTATTTTGGAAAACGTAAGCCCATCCATTACAGGCATATTGACATCGCAAACTATCAAATCAACCTGTATTTGGGATGCTTTGTCAAGCGCAACTTGTCCGTTATCCGCCTCTACGACAACATACCCGGCCTCTCTCAGTATGCCGCCTACGGTCATTCTCATAACCGTCGAGTCGTCCACGATAAGCAATGTTTTTGGCATCCATAACCCTTTCTTTTTTTGATATAAGTTTTTTTGTTGAAAATAGTACTTTCTTATTGGGTATAGAACGGTCTCTTTTTACTGTATTTTTTATGACCAAAATATGACCGTTAAAATGATAAAGTAAGGCAAAACTTAAATATTACAAGTTATCTACAGGCCTCAATTCTTGCAACAAGACAGAGCTATACAAAACAAAATGATATTTGGAGTTAAACGAAATGACAACCGAAAATTTACTGCTATTAAAAAATAAAACTATCTTGATAGCAGAGGATGACAATATTGTGAGGGCGCAAATGATAGAGCTACTTGGGATGCTGTTTGGAAAAGTTTTTTCAGCCAGAGATGGGGAGGAGGCTTACAGGATGTATGAAGATGAATCTCCTAATATCATTATTACCGATATCAAGATGCCTAAAAAAGATGGATTAAAAGTAATAAAACAGATACGCCAAAAAGACTACAGCACCCCCATAATACTTCTAACAGGTTTTAGCGAACAAGGATATATCTTGGATGCCGCAAACTTATCTATTGACGGATATCTAATTAAGCCGGTGGAGCTTGGCAGTATTGTGGGGGCCATAGGTAAGGCCGTCAATAGAATGAACAAAAATATTGGACTTTTTGAACTCAACGAGAATACTTATTATAACTCTGCAACAAAGGAGTTGTACCAAAATGGTATTGTCGTACCATTAAGTGCAAAAGAGCATGATTTACTAATCTTTTTTATCAAAAACCACAACAGAACTCTCACAAAAAATGAAATAGCAGAAAAAATATGGCCTCTCGATAATATATGTGACTCTGCTATAAAAAACCTAATACTTAGATTGAGAAAAAAGCTTGGATTTGATCTCATTATCTCCGTAAAAGGCATAGGCTATAGACTTTGTTCTACCAATATCCATCATTTAAGAGACGGGGGAGAAGTCCATTTTCTTCAACGTTAGACGCTCGGGGGCAAGTAGAGAGTGAGAGTTTTTATTATAGTCTTCTTCTTGATGGTTACAACTTCTCTGTTTGGCTATAACTCCATAGAAATTTTGAGTGACAAAGAAAAAATAACATTATTATCTGCACCAAAGCTTTTGGTTGGCGACATCACTCCCTATGAGGCATACCAACTATACAAAAGTGGCGAATTTGGTTTTATGTCGGATGAAGCTAGGAGTTTTGGATTTAGCAATAAACCTTATTGGGTAGCTATGGAATTGAATAATAGCAGTCAAAGAAGAATATTTTTAAGTATCAATAACCCAACTTTAGAGACGGTGGATTGTTATGTATATCAATATGGTCATTTGGTGGAAACATTATCAGACGGCGCCTTTGCACAACAACCATTCGACAAAGACTTCTCATCTTTGGAGTCTAGATTTTTATTGAAAAACACTACTGCGCCGACTACATATCTTCTAAAAATAAGCTCCAATAATCCAATTATAATTCCAATGCTAATAGGCGCAGATGGAGATATAAAGACGGTTACAATACCGGAAATATTGGTGTTTGCAATTTTTACAGGTTGTTTTTTGAGCCTCTTCTTGCATAATCTAATGCTGTATTTTTCAACAAAAGAGAGTGACTATCTATTATACTCTGCCTACATCTTATGTTTTTTTATTTTAATGGCATCATCTAGGGAGTACATCTCTCTGCCGATTCAAGAAAATATTGCTATAAAAAAAATTATAAAAACACTTGCACTCGAAGCCACGTCTATATCGCTTATTCTGTTTACTCTAAAATTTCTCAATATCAACAATCTTCACCCAAAAATACATAAGACTTCTATATTGATAAGCACTATATGCATATTGTTTCTTATGCCGATGACATTTGACCCGACGTGGCACAAAATAGGTATTTTGTCCATAGTCATACTAATGTTGTTGTGTATCTATCTAAGTATTTATTCGTATCTTGACGGCTATGGGCCCACAAAACACTATTTACTGGGTCTATTTGGAATTTTTGCCGGTATATTTCTCTCTATATTGACGATTCACGGTTTTGTGGCTTATAACGTATTTACCGCAATAGCGCCGTTGGTAAGTTCTATATGCGGAATGATAATTCTATCGCTAGCACTGGGCTATAAGGTAAAGCTATTGCAAGATGAGCGCAATACTGCAATACTTAGAGCGCATATGAACGAGAAAATGTTATTTTTACAATCAAAATATGCCTCTATGGGTGAAATGGTAGGCAATATAGCACATCAATGGCGTTCTCCGCTAAATGAGCTAGGAGCGATTCAAGCAAACATCAAAGCCTCCATGTTGTACGGCGGAGGAATTGCAAGAGAAAAACTAATAACCCTTCAAGAACTCAGCTCCACAATTATAAAACATCTATCGGACACGATAGACACATTCTATGGATTTTTTAAATACAAAAACAATCTAAAAAGTCAGTTTAGCATTAAAGAAGAGCTTGAAAATATCCAAAAGATGCTCAAATATCTACTTGACGCAGAACACATATCCCTTCAATGTCAAATTGATGAAATGGTATTAATCGGGAATAAAAATGAGTTCTCGCACGCCATTATCAATATTATACTAAATGCAAAAGATGCCCTCGTGAGTCGGGAAATAAATGAGCCGATAATCAGTATGCAGGCCTATCGAGATGGCAATGAATACGTCGTAAAAATTAGTGATAACGCAGGCGGAATAATCGAAAATCCAATAGAGCAAATCTTTGAACCGTGTATTAGCTCCAAAGAAGATGGAATAGGTATAGGATTGTTCATTTCAAGAGTTATTTTGGAAGATAAAATGAGGGCAAAAATAGAGGTTATAAATGCCAAATTAGGAGCTATTTTTACGATTCGCCTACCACTGTATAACGTAACCGATAGCAGTAAAGGCGGAGTTATCGACCATATGGAGGAATCAGTGCTAGATAGAATGTATATGCTGGAGAGAAAAATAGTCATAAAAGAAGAGATTGAAAAGATGCTAAAGCAATGGGGTAATGTTTTTAGTTTGGCACACTGGGGAATTGCTCTGCACCCAGGCACAACGGACTGTTTTGAGATGACCAATTCGGCTTTTGAAAAAATGCACGGATACAGTAGCGAGGAATTAAAATCAATTGAAGTTCCGCAGTTAATCGCAAGAGACCTTCATAAAGTAAGAGCAAAACAAAAAGAGGCTTTTGAGAAAGGCTTTTCGTCGTTTGAAACGACAAGCGTAAGAAAAGACGGTACTGAGTTTCCGGTGAGTGTAGACATAACCGTTGTAAAAAATGAAATCGGGGATGTACTCTATTATATATCTAATGTAAGGGATATAAGTGAGCAAAAGAACTCCCAAAAAAATCTACTTCTAAAAAAAACTGCTCTTAACAACTTAAAAGATGGCGTATATTTGATAGATGAAAAAGCAACGTTCCACTATGTAAACAAGGGTGCGTGCGAGTCACTCGGATACAACTATAGTGAACTCATAAAAATGAGAGTTTTCGATATAAATTTGGATTGGCACGAGGATGATTGGCACAAGCTCATGGAGCTTAGGTCTATGGTGCAAGAGGTTAGACACCAAAAAAAAGACGGTAGCGTATTTCCTGTTGAGGCGAGTATGAACTATATAGAGTTTGACGGCAAAAGTTTTAATATGATTATTGCAAGAGATATAACCGAAAGAAAAAATTCAGAAAATATTTTGAGAGACACCATCGAAAAACAAAAACAGTACGAAGAGGAGTTGAAACGCAGCGAAGCGAGCCTCAAAGAGGTGCAAAAAATAGCCAAAATAGGTAGTTGGAGGCTCGATTTTCCAGGGCTCAAATTGACCTATTCAGATGAGATGTACAGCATACTTGAAATCGGCAAATTAGAAGATGAAATATCCTTTGACCACCTACTAAATGCCGTACATCCTGAAGATAGAGTGCAAGTGGATATGCTTTTTTACGCTTCGTTGATAGATAAAATGCCTTATAGCCTGGTTCATAGACTATTGATGCCGGATGGAAGAGTAAAGTATTTGCGTTGTCACGGCGAGGCATGCTATGACGCAAAGGGGAACCCGATTCATTCAATAGGCACGGCTCAAGATATTACGGAGCAACACAGGATAGAGCAAAAAGTAGAGTTTTTAGCCAGACATGACACTCTTACACAACTGCCAAATAGACTGTTTATGAAAGATAGGGCGGAACAAGCCATTGAATACTCAAAAAAACATAAAACAAAAATGGCCATTTTATTTATAGATATAGATGACTTTAAGAGTATTAACGACTCTTTGGGGCATACGGTGGGTGATAATATGCTAAAAGCCGCTTCATGGAGGCTCAAAGAGAGTTTGAGGGGCACAGATATAATCGCAAGGCAAGGAGGCGATGAATTTATCATAATTTTGTCCGAAATCAAAGATACAATTGATATTTCGATAACAGCAGACAATATAATATCAAGTTTCAAACAACCTTTTTTAATTGATTCACTTATGCTTTCATCTTCAATATCGATGGGCATATCTCTATATCCAAACGATGGTGATAGCTTTGAGACACTTCTTCAAAAAGCAGATATAGCAATGTACAAAGCAAAAGACTCCGGACGTAACACATATTGTTTTTTTGCCGGGCACATGAATAAGGAGATAATGGACAACTTGCAAATTCAAAATGATCTCAAAAGAGCGATAGAAAAAAATGAATTTATTTTACATTATCAACCGCAAGTGGATTTATTGAGTAACACAATCAGTGGAGTAGAAGCATTAATTAGATGGAAGCATCCAAGGCACGGTCTTATATCCCCTGTGAAATTTATACCCATAGCAGAGAGTAGCGGTTCTATCGTGCAAATAGGAGCATGGGTTTTGCATGAGGCTTGCAGACAAGCGGCCAAGTGGCATAGTAAGGGCATAATGGTAACAATGGCCGTAAACATATCGGCAACGCAGTTTAAACGAGGCGATATAGAAGATGTTGTAAGGATGGCCGTATCATTATCCGGTGTGAGTCCTGAGCTTTTGGAGCTTGAATTGACCGAGTCGATACTAATGAACGATGCAGAAGAGATACTCCAAACAGTCAGGAACTTAAAAAATATGGGGCTAAAACTTTCCATAGATGATTTTGGAACTGGCTACTCAAGTCTTTCATATCTTAAAAGGTTTGCCGTAGATAAGCTAAAAATAGACCAGTCGTTTGTGAGGGGCATTTTACTCGGACAAGAGGATAGCATCATAGTTAACGCCGTGATACAAATGGCGAAAAATCTAAACCTAAAAACGATAGCGGAAGGTGTAGAAGACGAACAAACGCTCAATGTACTCTCAAAACACGGTTGCAACGAAGTACAAGGATATTACTTTGCAAAACCGATGCCCGTAACTGAGTTCGAGAGATTTTTTAAAAAACATAAAAAATTAAATAGTCATTGATTTTATCGTAGTTTTTGACATTACTTTTATATAGTTATATAATTACAACATAAAACTTAAGAATAGGATATAAACAATGGCGCAAGCATTTGTATTCAAACCCAACGAGGCTGAAGCTAAAAACTTTGAGCTATTCTTTCAACGTTTCGGCGGCTTCTCTGCATTTGTGCGCAAAGCTGCGCAGACAAGCGGTTATAAGCCCCTTCCATCACTAGCTGAAGTAGCCAAGAGATGCGCTAAGACTGACGATGCAGTAAGTAAAGAGTGGGAAGAGACTTTGACAGATGGCGAATAAACACAAAAGAGGCGAAGTGTGGCTTATAGATTTGAACCCACAAAACAGAGCTGACGAAATAAGCAAACAACGCCCCGCCCTTATTATCCAATGTGATGACCTTAATGCGTATATGAATAATACTACCGTGTTGCCTTTCTCTACTCAGATAGTAGAAGAAGCCGAACCGCTAAGAATAAACTATACGCTTGATTTTTTAAAACAAAATTCCGACCTTATCATTACGCAATCTAAGACAATATCAAATACAAGGCTTATTAAAAAAATAGGCATTATGTCTGCTTCTGAAATGTCCAAGATATCCCAATATATTCAGATTGTTTTATGTTTGAAGTAGTAGCTTTGTGTAGCATATAAGGAGCTGTGGCTCCTTATATAGGTTGGCAGGTTGTTATACTTTGAAAGTTTTTGCAGATTCTGTAAATGCTGTTTTCATTGAATCCCAAGCTGTTTCAACGCCTTTTTTCATTGCTTCAAAAGTGCTGTCTCCAGATTTTTTGAGTTCAGCAAGTTTTGTTTTGCCTTCTTCGATTTTTGCTTCAAGCATTTTGAAATGAGCTATCTAAATAATAGAGGGTTATTCCAAGTACTGACCCCTATGTTTAGCTCTCAGAAGATTCTTTTTCCAGATTTGCCAACTGTGTTTGTAGATCGGCTAGCTGTGCTTGTTTGCTTTGAACGGCTTGTTGTGACTGCTCATCCGGCTTTTGTTTTAGAGAGGCCAACTCTTTTTCTATGTCGGCTATTTGCTTTTCTAGTTGTTCTATCTGTTTTTCTACGTCTGAACTAGAAGATGAGCCTGATGCCGCAGCAGTAGCGCTACTGCTGCTTGCTTTTTCTTTAGCTTTTGAGGAAATTTCCACCGTATCTTCTTGCGCCAACGAAGTTGTTGAGGTCTTTGCCTCTTCTTCCTCTGTTATCTTCTCTTTTTCGGTTTTTATGCCTAATGAATTTGTGTATGCAAGAGTGGACGAAGCATTTGTATAGCTTGTATCGATACCTGACATTGTTGGATACCTCCTTATTGGTTGTATTCTATTTTACAAAAGATACACGACAAAATGGTAAATCGAAAGTAAACGCTGTTTTACCTAAAATCCCTAGCCATTTTTTTTAGCTTTGACATAAATCCTACAGAGTCTGCATCCTTATCGTCTACGCCGTCATCCACAATAATGTATTTGTAGATTTTGATTAGCTCTTTTCTTGCGTTTTTGTACTCTTCGTCGCTTCTGAAAATCACTTTTTGCATCTCTTTTGTCTCGATGTTTTGCAGATAAACAGAGTCGTCACGCTCGAAAACTATGTCGTCAAACACAGCTATAGTAGGCTCTGATATTTTGTTCATAATGAGCAGTTCGGCTACTACGGGGAGGTTTTTTTGGTATTCGTATTCGGCTTTTAATAGCTCATCTTCGGCAAAAAATATCGGATTTGTGGCTTTTATCTCTTTGAGTTCGCCGGACAAATATGTGTGCGTTTCTAGCCTCTCTACGTCTTTGTCGGTTTTTAGCATGTGGTTTTCATCGTTGTTTCTGAATATTACCTGCTCCGTCAAATTGCCTTTTAGCTCTTTGTATCTGTCTATTCCCATCTTGTATATCATCTGCGATTCGTTTTGGATAGCCATGATTAGCTCTACTTTGGCCTCTCTGAGGATGTCTGTGGCTAGTTCCGTGTTTTTGTCCACTACCCTATTCGCTTCGTCTATGAAGATTGAGACGGGGGTTTTACGTGGTTGTTTGGCTCTTTTTGAGAGGTTGAGGACTATGGATTGGTTGAGGGCGTTTGTCATTTGGTTTGTGAGAAGTGAGGTATTTACGACGATGATTTTGCCGTTGTTTAGCTCTTCGATGATGTCACACTCGTGTTCGCTGAAAAAGCTGTAGTCGTAAAAGTGTTTGAGTGAGGACTCTAGTGAGAAGATAACGCCGTAGTTGCCGGAGAAATCATCGCTAATAGAGACCGCCATCGACTTATAACTATCTAGCATCGCAAAGCTATTGTCTAACTCCTCTATCCGAAGCAGTGCCTCTTCAAAGCTTTTTTGGACATTGACCCACTCGTTTTCTATCTTTTCGTTGGCAAACCCCTCTCTTATTTTTGAGGCAAATGCGGAGAGTAGTTTGTCTTTCAAAAAAGCGGTAAGCATCGGGTGTCCATCGGTAAAACAGCATAGTTTCTTGACGGTTCTTACACAGCTATACAGTGAGGCAAAAGATGCGCTGGAGGGATACTCGAAAGCATCGGCGTGATAGTCGCTCATAGGCAGTGAGTAGTGCTCTATTTTGGATATTTTGTCGTTAAAATCTATGGAGTACCTAAAAGAGAGCTTTGGAAATTCCACGCCAAGTTGTGCAAATGAATCTTTGACTTTGCCTATTCTACGGATGACACGCACGATATTTGAGCCCAAAGTCGCCGCCGCCGAGTGCCAAAATACACCCTCCGTATCTCGTTGACTAATAAGCGCAAAAAGCAGAGCGTAAATCTCTTTTACCGTCATATATTCAAACGGATTTGTCTTTTTGCCCCACGGTGTGCCTATTTCGATGACATCCCCTAGTCTGTCTGATTCGAGCGCCAATTTTTTGACGCCTAGATGCAGATTGCCTTTGAAGTCGTAGACCAAGATGCCGTGGTTTTTGGCAATTCTGTCTTTGATATTTGGAAGGATAAAGCCCGTAGTCTTGCCACTTCCGGTCTCGCCGATGCAAAGAGCGTGGGTGAATTCGTCTTTGACAACAGGCGTTACTTTCTCAAAACTCTGTGCAGTATCCAAAAATCCAAGCGTAGAAGCCATGCAAAAGCCTTATTTTTTAGGTGTATTTTGCCCTAAAAAGACTTTTGAGACATTGACTTTTAGTGTCCGCCTGCTCCAGGCTCAATGACTTTTGTCGGTTTTGGTGCAAGCCATATGACGAAAGCTGCTATTATAAATATCGCCCCGATAATCATCATTAACTGATTTGTAGCTAGCATAACACTTTGTGACGTTATCATGTAATCAATAGTCTCATTGACGGCATCCGGAGTCATTCCTGAAAGCGTCAGCATCGTTCTAACGCTTCCATCGGCATCTGAGACACCTACAAGTTCTGCGTGATTTTCAGTGATTTTATTGCTCCACGATGTGCTCACTATAGACGTAGCAATAGCACCTGATAACGTACGTAAAAAGTTCATTACTCCCGCCGCCGAATCTATCTCATTATCTTCTACACTTGCAAGCGCCAGAGAGTTGATAGGTATAAAAAATAGCGGTAAAGCAAATCCCATCACAAAAAGCGGCACTCCTATATCCCAAAAACCCATATCCGTATTGGCAACAGTTCTCCAAATAGTAACAACTCCAAGCCATATAACCCCGATAAATATAAGCTTTCTAGGGTCAACCTTTAGCGCTAGACCGGATATGATAGGCGCCGCCAACACTGCGGTTACGCCCGTCCACATCGTAGCAAGGCCTGCTAGTGTAGCGGTATAGCCCATGAAGTTTTGCATCCAAAGCGGTGTAAGCACGTTTACTCCAAAAAATGCGGCAAAACCGAAGCTAAGAGTCAAGACGCTAGCCGTAAAACCCCTATGTCTAAAAACTCTCAGATCAACGGCCGGATGTTTTTCATAAAGCTCCCAAATCACAAACACAACAAAAAATATTACGGCTATAACGGTAAGCGCCACTATTTCATGGGAAGCAAACCAGTCTAAATTTTTACCCTCATCGAGCATTACTTGAAGAGCGGCAACCCAAACAACTAACAAGCCAAGCCCCACCAAGTCGATAGGATTTCTTACTGATGGGTCGGAATATCTATTCAAAAGTTTCCATGCCACAAAAGAAAAACCAACGGCAATAGGAACATTCATAAAGAAAACCCATTTCCAACTGTATTCATCACATAAATAGCCACCCAAAATTGGGCCGATAACCGGTGCAACAAGTGTCGTTATAGACCAAAGACCTATAGCTGAGCCTGCTTTTTCTTTCGGAAAAATACGCATAAGAAGCGTCTGAGAAAGCGGCATCAACGGCCCTCCTGCAAAGCCTTGGAATACACGAGTCAAAACGAGTAAACCAAGAGAGTCGGCCAGTCCGCATAACGCAGAAAAAACTCCAAACATTAAAAACGCTATAGAAAAAACTCGTATAGCTCCAAAACGAGCAGCTAGCCATCCTGTTAGCGGTACCGTAATAGCTTCACCGACGGCGTAGGACGTGATAACCCAGGTACCCTGACTATTTGTAGCCCCTAGGTTTCCGGCAATATTCGGCACTGCAACATTGGCTATCGTCATATTTAAAATCGCCAAAAAATTTGCAGATGTCAAGGCCAAAACAGCTAAGAAAAACACCGCTCCGGTTAGGACTATTTGATTACTAGTCGGCGCAGATGAAGCCTGACCCATGGCAAACCTCCTCTTTAATTTTTTACGCTACTAGTATCTATCTCAGCGCTCATTGATAGGCCTACTTTCAATGGATGCGCTTGCAGTTCATTTTGGCTTAGCTTTATACGCACAGGTAGACGCTGTACTATCTTTATCCAGTTACCACTCGCATTTTGAGCCGGAATAGCAGAAAATGCAGAACCAGAACCGCCGGAAAACCCCTCTACGATACCGCTATATGTTACGGAACTACCGTATATGTCTGCATGTAGTTTGACAGGTTGGCCGATACGCACGTTTTCAAGTTGAACCTCTTTGAAGTTTGCGTCAACATGCATCTGACCTACGGGAACCACTGCCAACAAAGGCGTACCTGCCTGCACACGTTGACCTAATTGCACTTGTCTTTTGGCGACTATGCCGTCAATTGGAGCACGGACTGCTGTACGCTCCAAATCCACATTAGCTTGATTGACCCTAGACTCAGCTACGGCAACAAGAGCTTTTGCCGACTCATAATTTGCCTTTGCAGTATTGGCGGCATTTTTTGCCGCTGTTAGCTCATCTGCGGATATTGAGCCGCTATCTATTAGCGCCAAACGTCTTTTAAGCTCGATATTTGCTCTCTCCTGCTCCGACTCCGCCGCCAAAACTCCTGCTTTTGCCCTTTGCATGTCAGCTTGCGCTCCGGCTAGTACTAGCTTGACATCTGTCTGGTCTATCGTAACTAGAAGATCTCCTTTTTTTACAGATTGAGTATCGGCGACTAGCACCTGAACAATAGTACCGCCGACAGATGGGGTAACCTGCGCTATCTCGACAGCCGTATATGCATTATCCGTAAATGCTTTGCCTGTAAGGAACAGTTTGTAATAAGTAAATGTACCCACCCCAACTAGCACAACAAGACCTGAAAAGCCGACAAGCAGTGTTTTTCTTTTGTTTCCAGACATTATTATTAACTCCTATTTTTACTATTTTTATATCCGCCACCAAGGGCTTTTTTTAGCGCAACATCAAGTGCGAATGCTCTAGCCTCAAGCGTAGCTAAGTTTCGTCTGCTAGCAAGTAGTATTTCCTCGGCGTATAGCACCTGTATGTAGTTTCCGACACCGTTTTTGTAGCGATTGTTGTTTATGCGGTAGGCATCGTTTGAAGCTTTTTCTACTTCTTTAGCCTTTGCTATTTGTTTGGCAAGTGCCCTTTGACTAATAGCTGCGCTCGATACTTCCGTAAGAGCGTTTGTAAGCGTTTTATCATAGTTTGCCACTGCCTCGTCGTAGCTTGCTTCGCTACTTCTTAGTTCAGCCTGTAAACGACCGGCCGTAAAAATTGGAATAGAAATAGCCGGGCCTACACCACCGATATCAGAACCGCTTTTTGCTAAGTTATTAAGCCCTAAAGATTGCACACCTATAAAAGCCGACAGGTTTACATTTGGATAAAACTCTGCTTTTTTTTGTTCGATTTTATGCGAGTTTGCTTCTACTATTAGTTTTGACGCCACTATATCCGGACGTCTGCCCAATAGGTTTAGCGCAAGCTCTGATGGTAGTTCGGTATTTTCAGCAAGCTTAATATTCGGCTCTTGAATAGATAGCCCACTATCAGGTCCGACTCCGATAATGGCCGCTAAGGTATTTTTTTGTAAAGCTATCTGCTCCTCAATCGACAAAAGTTCGGCATCGCTTGAAGCTTCTTTTGCCTTTGCTTCGCTTACGGCAGCTTTTGTCTCAAGACCATTTTCATAGCGCTTTAAAAAAAGTTTTGAGATATTTTTTCTAACGGCGACACCTTCTATAATGGTCTTACGAACCTTATAGAGCTCTGCCAAATACGCATAATTTGAGACAATGGCGGTGACGATGGAGATCTTTGCTTGCGCTTGTTCTGCATGTGCGGCATCTAATTCAGAGGTAGCTGCGGCAAGAGCCGCACGATTTTTGCCCCAAAAATCAATCTCCCAACTGAGGTTTATGGTTGCTTGTCCGTAGTCTTTCCAACCTTGTGGCGTCATCTCTTTTGGCGTAAGATAGTTATAACTCATTTTTTGCTCAGTTGCCGAGGCTGAGGCGCTCAACTGCGGCATTGTAGTAGAATCAGACACCTTTCTAAAGGCCTCCGCCCTTCTTAGTCTAGCCGACGCAATAGCCAAATCCGGCGAATTGGTAAGTGCTTGATTAACTAATTTATTCAGCTGTTCGTCGCCATATTCCATCCACCAATCCTGCGTAGGCCAATTATTGGATGTGCCAGATAGTAGAAGGGATGTTTGATATTGCAATGGCGATTTTACGCTACTTAGCTTGTCTGTTTTTGGCAAGGATGCGCATCCTCCAACTCCAAACACAAACACCGTCATAATTGCGCTACCGGATAAAACCTGCAATAACGAAGATTGTAAGAGTTTATAGTGCATTTTTTGCTCGCTTTTGAAATTATAACTGTACCAATAAGTACGGTTAAGAAAAGTATATCATAAAAAATGATAAAATGTACCCAATGGTACAGATATTTTTGAGATAGGCTAAAATGAAGAAAAAAACAGAAGAAAAAAGACAGGCGATTATCGATGTAGCAACGCAGGCGTTTGGGGAACTGGGTTTTGATGGAACTTCGATGTCTGAAATAAGGAAGCGTCTCGGCGGCTCCAAAGCTACCTTATATAACTACTTTACTTCCAAGGAGGAGTTGTTTTTTGAGGTAATCTTTAGTGCGGCGGAGGCTCAATTTGAAGCAGTGCTAGATGCACTTAGCCAAAGCGACTTGGCTATAAAAGAGGCACTTTTGGAGTTTGGTGAGAAGTTTCTTGGCTTTATATACTCGCCACAGACTCAAGCACATCGCAGACTTGCCATTGCTCAATCCGGTAGAACAGAGCTTGGAAAGCTTCTTTATGAGAGAGCCATACTTAGAAACAACAATATATTGTCCGAATTTTTAGAAGAAGCCATAAAACTAAAAAAACTAAAAGATGCAGATTCAACAATAGCGGCCTATCACCTATGTGCCCTTTTGGAATCTGAGTTTTTGAATAGAATCTTACTCCAAGTCCAAAACGAAATAAGCACAGAGGAGATAAAGGCAGCAACAGGGCGCGCAATAAACGTATTTATGTCTGCCTACGGTAGAAAAAATTAATGCCTCATCCAGTTTTCATGGTTGTGATGAGGGTCATGTGGTTTTGGCTCTAGTGTTTTGGCAAGCGCCGACATACAGGCTTCGTAGTTTATTTCATCGACTATCTCAGGTACTATTTCTTTATATGTTATGAACCCGTTTTCATCTGCTATATAGACAGCTCTTGCGAGTTTGTCTTTTAGAACGCCCTCGCTTATCAATACTCCGTACTTCTGCCCAAAATCTAAGTCTTTATCTATAAGAATAGTTATATTTTTTAAGCAGTAACCGTCTAAAAATGAGTTTATATTTTCTACACTATCAGCGGTCACAATATAAGCACTAAGATTTTTAGCCTCACCTAACATCTCGTCAAACTTCTTTGCTCCGTATGAACACACTTCTGTTTTTAGAGACGGAATCACGATAAACATCTGGGCTGCAGGCGCTATCATACCGACTACCGTTTGCTCCAATGTCATACTATACACTCTTGCCGCAGGTGCTTCATCTTTGATATTTGGTTGTTTGCCAATAAGCGTGGTTTTTTGGCCTCTTACAGTTATGTCCATAAAATTTCCTTATTTGTAAATATGCTTAAATAATGCTTTGCATATCCTATTCCTAAAGCGCTATATGTATAAAAATTAATCATAAAATTTAGCTTATATTGACTAAAATTTTAGAAAAATTACATGGGGAGTAAATATGAAAAACTCATCCGAAAAAGATAGCGGATTACGCTCTTTGATGCCCAGTATGCAAGGTGTATCGGAGTACGAAAATATACTCAAAAACCTTGGCGGCAGATGGGAGATACTTACTCTTCTAGGTCAAATGAGCGGTACGGGCACCGATATGAGCAAAACCAGAGAGGGGTTTGAACTTCTTTCTTCCCAACTTTTAAGCAGTCTGGCCAAAGAAACGCTCAAAAAAGTAGCATCCGAGATAAACTCAAAAGCGCAAGTTGCTGTAGATATAGTAATAAGAAATCTATTTGAAAGAACGGCAGACATAGGATTTTTGGCTACAGATGACGATATCCGTGCGTTTATTAAAGAGCAAAACAAAATCAACTATCAGATACTAGAGCTGTCCAAAGATCCAAACTCCGAAGAGAAAATCAGACAAAAAAAAGCAGAACTCGAAAAACTAAAAGAGCAAATCGTAGAGAGATTTGAAGAGTATGTGCTCAAATATTCGGTTTATGACAATATCATATTGTGCGATACCGAAGGCACTCTGCTTGCCCAGCTAAACAAAACCTCAGGATTTAAAAGATCAAAAGACCCACTTATCAACGAGGCACTTGGAACGTCAAAAGAGTACGTTGAAACTCTTGGTCATTCCGATATGGAGCCTGACAAACCTACATCCCTGCTCTATTCGTTTCGTGTAACCGATCCTGAAAGCGACGTTGCGCTTGGAGTTCTAAGTCTTTCATTCAAGTTCGAAGATGAGATGTGCAGAATATTTAGCAAACTTCGAGAGGGTAACGACTGGCTAGTGTTGACGCTTCTTGATAAAGACGGCATAGTAATAGCAAGTAGCGACAAGTATCAAGTGCCGATAGGCGCTACTCTTGAAAAGGCGATAGGTTGTGATTACAAAGTATCCAAATTTGCAGGACGAAACTATGTAGCAAAAACTTGCCCGACAAAAGGGTATCAAGGCTACACGGGTCTAGGTTGGTACGGACATGCGATGCTTCCAATTGAACATGCATTTGAAAAAAATGAAGCCTCTAAGCTTGCAAATATAGATGAAAGAGTTCTTGAAGCCGTAATGGACAATAAAACTTTATTTTCCGATGAGCTAAGAGATATTCCAAAACAAGCCGACATGATACAAAAAGAGTTAGACCGTACCGTCTGGAACGGCAATGTGCGCCAAAGTAGTAGCAAAAGAATCGTGAATACGTCTTTTTCAAAAGTTCTTTTGTGGGAGGTCAGCAACACCGGAGCAAAAACCAAAGAGATATTTGAAAACTCGATAGGCAACCTGCACGAAACTGTACTCTCTTCAATACTCAGCGACGTCGAGTTCCAAGCGGCTCTTGCCATAGACATAATGGATAGAAATCTATACGAAAGAGCGAATGATTGTAGATGGTGGGCGCTAACTTCGGCTTTTAAAGAGATACTTTCATCCAAAGAGCCGACAAGCGCTGATTTTGAGAAAATGTCACAGATACTTAGCTACATAAACTCACTTTATACAGTATATACAAGCCTTTTCGTGTTTGACAAAAACTGTAAAGTCGTAGCCGTATCGCAAGATTCAGATAGACACATGGTGGGCAAAACACTATCGGAAGAGCATATCAAGCAGACGCTAAACATAAAAGACTCGCAAAAATATACGGTGTCGCCGTTTGTAAAAAGCCATATATACGGCGGCGAAGAGACCTATATCTATCTAGCCTCTCTGCTCTCTTCTAGTAAAAATGGAGAGACGGTCGGAGGTATCGGCATAGTGTTTGACTCTAAACCGCAATTTGAAGCTATGCTTAGTGATGCTTTGCCTCTCGATGAAAAAGGTGAGCCGATTAAGGGAAGCTTCGGCGTGTATGCAGATAGAAGTAAGAAAATAGTTTCGTGCACCGACAAGCAGATATGCGAAAAAAGTTTTCACGCTCTATCAAACGAGTATTTTGAGATAAGAAACGGATTTGGAGCTTCAGGTATCGTCAACTTCGGCGGCGCTTATTATGCCGTGGGGGCTAGAGTCTCTGACGGATATAGAGAGTTCAAAAGCGAATCCGATAGTTACAAAAACGACATAGTAGCCCTCATATTTGTGCCACTCGGCGAAGCGTATGAAAAAGAGATAAAAAAAGAAAAACCGTCAAAACATCTGAGAGTTGAGGTATCACATAGATTTGAGAGTGAAAACTCTACGGAAATAGCAAGTTTTTATATCGGAGATAAGTGGCTTGGAATCAGAAGCGAGCTAGTCGTAGAAGCCGTAAACGCAAAAGGCCTAACGCTAATTCCCGGGGCAAATAGAATGCTCTCCGGCCGTATTAACTACAACAACAAAACAGTAGACGTGCTAAATCTGAGCTACGAGTTAGGAGCCGAACCAAAAGAGATAGGCGAAGATACACAAATAGTAATCACAAAAATAGACAAAGACATAGAAGAGAGCGACGAGCCTATCAAATACTTTGGAATACTAGTGGATGAACTAGGAGAGATACCGGAGGTTCCAAATAGCAGAATAGATAGCCTAAATACAGTGTTTGGCACAAACGAGTTGCTTGGCGATGGGATAGTGAAGCCTGAAAGTAGCGGTAACGAAACTCAAATGTTGGTAATAATAAATCCTAGAAAACTTCTCGATAAGCTTCTAAAAAAGAGTTAAAACTTCTGTTTTAACTCCAAAATAAAGTTGCGTCCTTCTCTTATCATGCCGCTGTTTCTACTAGGCTCATTCCGATAGTAGTAACTCGGCATCTTTTGCTCTCTATTTTGGATGTTGTTTAATAACAAATTGATTTCACTTTTTTTTCTAAATCTCCAGTTTATATTCATATCAAGTATTTGATTTGCGGCAACAGTGGTATCTTTGTTTGAAAAGTCGGTATTTTGAACAGTTTTTCCAAACATCATATATTTGGCGCCCAAAGTCAAATCTTGGGTTGGCTTGTATATATACCATAGCTTATACATATTGGGCGATACGTCCGGCATATCTTGCAGTTGTCCATTTCCGGTATTTAGATATGTTGTTTTATTTATAGTCGCATTAATGTGCATTTCATGCTTGTCGTTATAGTTGAAGGCATATTCGGCTTCCAAACCTTTTGATAGCCTCTTTGGGTAATTCATATGACCTATGGAAGTAGTAATCTCCTCTTCTATATCTATTACATTCGATAGCTCCGAGTAATACCCGTTTATGGAAAAATGGTGCTGCTCATTTGGCTTATAAATAACCATTAGTTCGTATGATTTAATATCTTCAGGCTTTAAAAAATCATCCCCCGCCCTAAAACCTATATGCGCCTTTGCGTATTTCTCGGCAAAGGTTGGCGCCCTATGCCCAGTGCTATGAATAAATTTTGTAATAAGCGTATTTTTAAACCATCTATTGACCAAACCAACCCTGTAGCTAAATTGCGTATCCAAATCCGAATATTTATCAACTCTACCACCTAGCGCCACATCGGTATCTTCCGATAAATTGTATATATCTTCAAAAAATAAAGAGCTAGTAGTACGCTCCATACCTTTGTTAAAAAGCTCATTATTTTTTGGGTATGACATTGCAGGCTGAGAAAGCACAAGGACTGGATACATACTTGCAAAAGCGTACTCTTCGGTATTAATCGAAAAATAGTTTTCTCTTACTTTGGCATAGCTAACACCTATACCTATTGAGATATTATGAAGATCCGTCTTTTTTAGTTTGTATAACATATCAGAGTAGACGGTAGTTTCCGCAGCCCTAATCCTATAAGCGGCATCTTCCGCATAAGTAGTTGTGTACCCATATTTATTAAGTTCACTATTGAGAAAAGCCCCGTCTCTTGCTATTCCGTTAATTTGGTATGCATAGTCTTTAAGTCCTGATTTTAGCTCTATGGCTCCATGTGAGGTTGGTATTTTGTACTCTACTTCGGTTGATAAAAACTGATTTGTATGTCCAGTATCCTCTCTTGCTTCAAGCCTTTCTTCCATGCCATAGTAGTTTCCTTGCCAACTTTTTTTGACTCTGGTATTCCATGAAAGATTCTCTTTTTTTAGACTAAAACCTGCGGAGAAATCATCGAATGCTTCGTTTGTAGTGTAATCTCTTGGAAAAGCGGTACCCGCATCCGTGTAAGAGGCGTCTACTTTTAAGTGTCTTTGCGCACCTTGGTAGTATCCATCGGCAGAGTATGTTATGCCGTTTTTATCAATACATCCTATTGCGCCCACTTTTTTATAGTACCAGCTACCACCAGCCGCAAACACTTCATTGCAGTCGGCTTTTCGTACGGCTGATTTAGTGATGATATTCACCGCTCCATAAAAGGCTCCTGAACCGTACAATGTAGAGCCAGGCCCACGCAAAACCTCTATTCTCTCTACTATGTCTATTGGCATATCCATGACAAAACCGGCGGCGCCGTATGATTCGCTATTGACGGACACCCCATCTAGCATTACTTTAATTTTGTCGGAGAGATAGGCGTTTGGATTTCTAAAACCTCTGAATATACTCACGGTTTCACCTAACTGATTTAGGTATATTTGAACACCGGGTAATAGAGCAAGAGCATCGGATACTTTGGCGACACCAACCATTTTCAGTTTTTCCGCTTTTAGCACACTAACTACAGATGGCACATAGTCTATATTCATTTTTGATACGGTAGCTATCTCTGTTGCCTCTTCGATACTTTTTTCCAATTCTAGTATGTCACTGTTGGCAAAGGCAAAAGTGGTACCTAGAGCCAAAAAGGCGCAAAATTTGTTCATCCTGAAGAGTTAACCTAAAAAAATATTTATAACATTTTACTATGTTTGAGTTGCTTTAACGTGTCAATACTTCAAATATTTGACGAAACAAAATCCCAATTGATTATTTTGAATATTTCATCAAGATATTTTTGCCTAGCATTCCTATAGTCTACATAATAAGCGTGTTCCCACACATCAATCGTTAAAAGAGGTTTTTGCCCGACAGTTATCGGTGTGCCTGCGTTTTGGGTGTTTATAATCTTAAGAGAGCCGTCCTCTTCGGCAATTAGCCATGTCCAGCCTGAACCAAAATTTGATACGGCAGACTTTATGAAATCAGATTTGAAATTTTCAAAAGAGCCGAATGTTAAATCTATTTTTTGAGACAGCCCCGCCGAGGGTGAGGTTTGATTTGGAGTCAGGCAGTTCCAATAAAAAGTATGATTATAAACTTGTGCGGCATTATTAAATATGGCACCTATTGAGCTTTTGATTACTTTTTCAAGTTCCATATCTTCAAAATCTGTGTTTTTTATTAGATTGTTTAGATTATTCACATATCCAGCATGATGTTTCTCATAGTGATATTCTATTGTTTCCTCTGATAATATGGGTGCTAACGCATTTTTTGGGTAAGGTAGTGTAGGTAGATGATGTGTCATTTTTTCCTCCTTAGTGATAAAATACCCTTAAAAACAAAGCGAGTCCTTAGATAATGGATAATCCTATCATAAAAAATGATATTTTGAGCGGCAAAATTCGCAAAATGCCAAAACCTAAAAATAGCGGTGAAATCATTAAGAGTTCACTCATGGTAAATCCAACAAACCTGAAGCATATGGAAAAACTATCCTCAATAGAGGCGCAAGTCGCAGTTATCAATCTCGAAGACGGTATAGCCGATGCAAAAAAAGAAGAAGCATTGATGCAAGCAATGCGTACACTATCTTTATTGGAACACTCCAACGCTCAGATGTGCGTACGAATAAATCCCATAAATTCCAGCTTTTTTGATGCAGAAATAGAAGCTATAAATATAGTCCGCCCCGATGCAATCAGGATACCGAAGATAAAGAGCAAAGAAGAACTTTATCAATTAGAAGAGAGGCTTTATCCTGACATTGATATACATCTAAGCATTGAGACAAAAGAGGCCTACCACGCTATTTGTGAGCTCAAAACGAGTAAAAGAGTAACAACATTGTTTCTAGGGGCGATAGATTTATTGGAAGATTTGGGGCTCGGTTCTTCTATGATAGAGACAAAAAGCGAAACACTCAAATATATGATGTGTAAATTTGTCGTAGATTCAAAGAGTTTTGGGTTTACGCCTGTCTCATTTGTGTGGCAAAACTATCTGGACATGGATGGTTTTGAAAGCTGGCTTGAGATAGAAAAAAACATGGGTTTTGGAGCCAAAGCGTGCATATCTCCAGCGCAAGTCAGAAGGGCAAACGAATTTTTCTCCCCTGATTCAAAAGCGCTTGAAGATGCGGCGTATATCAAAGAGTTATACGAAAAAAACGACTCTTTGGGCATAGGCGGTTTTAAAGATGAAAGGTTTGGTTTTATCGATGCTCCTATATACAAAAATGCCATTTTGACATTAAAAAAAGGCGGAGTTGTTTTATAAAAGCTTCGTTATTATTAGGCATACTTCAATTCTATCGATTTAGTAGTTTAAAATAATAAGGAAGAAAGATGAATAAATTTTTTATATTGGCAATATCTACGGCAGTTTCAATAAACTTATTTGCAGGCGTAGAGGAAAACGTAAAAAAACTACTTGAGACAAAAGAGTGTGTTAAGTGCGACCTAAAAGGGGCAAACCTCCAAAACTCATTTTTAGAATTTGCAAATATAAGCGGTGCAAATCTCGAAGGTGCAAATCTCGAAGGTGCAAACTTGCTCGGCGCTAGTGCAGATGGAGTAAATCTCAAAGGTGCAAATCTCAAAAATTCAAATCTCAAAGGTGCAAACTTCAAAGGTGCAAATCTATCCTCTTCGCAGTGTGATGAAGCAGATGTTAGCGGTGCTATATTCAGACGAAGTAACCTTACAAATACAAGTTTTAAAAACGCAAAAATGCAAGGCGTCTATCTTAAAGAGGCAAATCTTGACAGCGCCGATTTGAGTGGCGCAAACCTAAAAAATGCAAATATGGTCGGAACGAAGCTCGCAAATACAAATTTGAGCGGCGCTGAGACATCTGATATTTTCAAAAGCGAACCTAGAAAAATATCCAAAAAGAAAGCTAAAGGCAAGAACAAAAAAGCTACAAAAAATAGTAAAAAAACAAAAAAAGTCGCAAAAAAAGTATCCAAAAAAACCGTTAAAGCTAAAAAAAAGTAGCTACGATTATCTCCGAGTGACTGAAAAGTCTCATCGGAGGCCCCCATACTCCTGCACCGGAAGTTACTACTATTCTACCTTCCGACATCATGTGTTCTCCATATACAAACGGCTGAGCAAGCCAAACCAAATAGCTAAACGGCCATATTTGTCCATTATGCGTGTGCCCGCAAAATATAAAGTCAGGTTTTTGTACTTCACATAGTAGTGCAGTCTTTGGTTGATGAGCCAATAAAATAGTCGGTTTGGTAGATGACGAAAATGCTTTTTTAGGATTTGGCTCTTCAGCATTTACCCTTGATGCCGCCGGATCGGTTATGCCGACTACATAAAAATCACCTTTTTGGGTAACTATTTTTGAGTTTGAATTTGCTAAGACTTTTATCCCTAGAGATGAAATATAATCCATCTTTGAAGCGAAATCTCCATAATAATACTCATGATTTCCGGGAGTAAAAAAAGTACCGTACTTTGAGCGTAAAGAAACAAACGGTTTTAAGGCTTCTTTGAGTGCATCTATTTTTCCATCGCACAAATCACCGACGATAAGTATGGCATCAACATTCAAGTCGTTTACCTGTTTGACAATTTTTTCTGCAAACTCTTTTTTTGAAGGGTCAATATGGCTATCTGCCAAAACAGCTATTTTCAATCCTTTTAAGGCGATGTGTGAAGTCTGTAGATTAATATTTTTAATATTTGGTTGCTGTAATCCGTTTTTAATTGAGAGGAAAAAAGTTAGTGCAAAAAGAGCCAAAACTATATATCTTGTCTTACTCAACAAACCTAGGCTTTTGAAAATCTCAAGCAGCAGACCAAATAAAAGCAAAAAAATAGAAAAGCCAAGCACTGATGCAAATAATGGGCGAACACCCCAAAATACAGAACTTAGTGACAGTACAACAAAACCTGCTTGCCAGAATACAAGTATTCCCAACAGTGTAATTTTTGTTTTTCTTTTAATATTGAAGTAGTATAAAAATCTAGCGTAAAAATATACATTGAGTGCACAGAAAAATAGAGAGAGAATTGAGAGAAAGATTATTTTTTGAATCATTCTATGATAAGTTTAGCGCCTTCCAAGGAACCATCTTCTAGTTGTGATATTTTGATTTCGCATAATGATGTGCTTTTTGAAAAAGCATTTTTCGTAATACTGCTCTGGATGCTCTCCAGGAGCCATTCATTTGACTTTATGATACCGCCGCCGAGCACCAGAAGCTTTGGGTTTAACATCGTTATTATAAGTGATGCCCCATGCCCTACTCCATCTTCAAATTCACGTAGTATTTTACTTCCATTTTCGGTTTTCTTTAGCTCTTCGAGCTTACAAAACTCAATGCCTGACATCTTTGCCATTTTTGCAAGACCACTGCCGGACGCTGTTAATTCCAAGCAATTATCTTTGCCGCAACCGCAGATACTACCATTTGCACGGTAAGGTACGTGCCCTATCTCTCCCGCTATATTAGCACATCCACTAATCAATTTGGAGTCTTCTATATATGCGCTTCCTAAGCCTGTTCCAACGTACAAAACGGCTATATTGGGCTCATTGTAGTATTTTGCCTCAGCCAAAGCCGCACACTTAAGGTCATTTTGGACAAATATCTTTTTGTTTTTAAAATGAGCATTTAGGTCCAACTCTTTTGCTTTTATATTCGGTGCCGATAAGATTATGTTGTTTTGAACTTGTCCGGCAAATGAGATACCGACTTTTGTTATATTCGGGAAGCTTTTAAAAAGAGATTCTAATTCAAGGATGATATCGATATTGTGGCTTGGTTTTACAAACGAGAGGGATTTTTCACCCTCTACCACACATCTAAAGTTAGTTCCACCCCAATCTATGAAGGCTATGCTCAAGATGTATAAATCCTAAAATCAAGCCCTTGAAAAATAGAGTTTTTATACTCTAAGTCAGACAAAAATGGCTCATCTATACTACTTTCTTCCAGCATATCAAGCATTTTAATGAAATTGGATATATGTTCTCTCGTCCTTTTGGTGCTGTATTCTACGGCTGTTTTCGTTGTCATCAAAAATGCCCAATCTGAGCTTTGAGCCAAAAGTAGTTCTCTTGCCATTTGATTTAGTAGACGTATAGTTAATGAGTCCTTGAGATTGTAATATCTATCGGCAAACTCTGTCATTTTGTCCGCCATAAAGTGCAGATGTCTATATATCCAGTCGTTGCTACCGTTTATCCATACGTCATAGTAACCTCTATCGCCCCATGATGACGGATTTGGCTCTGCTACCTGATTTGTGTCGTATATAGCCATGTACTCCATCGGCGTTATAGCTTCTACAACTTTGTGCTTATCCATTTCTTCAAACATCGCCATCAAAAAGTCCGGACCCTCAAACCACCAATGTCCGAAAAGTTCTGCATCATAAGGAGATACTATTAGCGGTGGTCTATCCATGAAGCCAGCTAGATATTCAGCCTGCTTCTCCCTATTTAGATGAAAGTTTGCCGCATGCTCTTTTGCTTTGGCAAGAGCGTTTTGTCTATTATAGACCTCTTTTTGCTCTGTTGCCGATGTGACTTTAAAGTATTTTAGTCCGGTAAAAACTCTTGTGCCGTCTGGGCAAATGTACGGTTTTACGTATTCAAAGTCAAGGTCATAGCCTATATCTCGATAAAAATCTCTATAGTTAACATCGCCTGGATAACCCTCTTTTGAGCTCCATACTTGTTTTGAGCTGTCTGGGTCTCTGCCGAATGCCGCAACACCGTTTGGTGTATAGATTGGAGCAAAAACACCGAATTTTGGTGTAGGCTTTGCATATACGAGACCATGCGAGTCCATAAAGAAAAACTTGATGCCGTTTTTGTTTAGTATTTCGTCAAGACCGTCATAGTATGCGCATTCCGGTAGCCAAATACCGTTTGGTTGCTTGCCGAAGTGTTTTTTGTGCGTTGATACGGCAAGCTCTATCTGTACTTCTACAGCTTTTTTATTTGACGACATTAGTGGTAAAAATCCGTGTGTTGCGCCACATGTGATAACTTCCATTTTACCGGAGTTGCTAAAATGTCTATAGCCGTTCAAAACGTCATAGTTCAAAAAGCCTTCAAAAAATGCCTTAATAGCCGAAAAACGCTCTAAATAAAACTTCGTTATATCTCTAAAATATGCATCGTCTTTTGTTCGTTCGACCTCTTTATTGCAGAGCTCTATCATTCTTGTCAGATGTCCGTGATACTTGTTTTTCAGGTAGTCATCAGATAGCATCTCACATAGCGGTGGAGTCATGGATACTGTAATTTTAAAATTTACGCCTTTTTCTTCTAGCTCTTTAAAGCCCATTAGAAGAGGAATATAAGTTTCATCGATTGCTTCAAAAAGCCAATGTTCTTCAAGAAAATACTCAAAACCCGGATGTTTGACAAAAGGAAGATGTGAGTGAAGAACCGGCGCAAAATATCCCTTTGGCATTACTTAATCCTTTTTTACTAGTTCTGAGCTAGACATACCAAATACTGCTTTTTCGCCATATCTTTTCAAGAACTCCATCTCTTTGATGAGGCTCATTGACGATTTAGCATGCGAAAAGTGCGCAGTAGTGCTAGCCTTGATTAGCTCTATCCACTCTGACTGCTTACTCATCCATACCTCTTCATCATTTTCCATCATCGTCGTAACGGCGTCATTTGGCATCTTAACCTTGTTTGAACGTAAGAGTTCTACAAATCTGCCGTTAGAGTCAACACCGCCTATAGCCGCAACTAAGCTTTTGGATGGAAGATGTGCATTTGCATATTTACTGGATATTTTCTCTTTAAAATAAAAGCCGAGTACTTCGTTTTCGCCGTTTTCACTGAATTCGAACAATTTTAATGCAAATGTTTCAAAAGAAGAGCCGTTTAACAATTTGTCCGTAATCTCCCAATATAGAAAGATAGTATTTACGTTTACCGGCAGTAGCCTGAGTATATCGATGCTATAACTAGACGGTATTCTATAATCCATACCGGAGTAGTCTTTGGCTTCCTCTCCAAACAGTAGCGTAGGATGCGTGTTTGAAGAAAAACTCTCATCTTTAAGATTCGCTTCGATAGGGACTACACTTGTTTTTTCAGCCATGGAAACCCTTTTTTTGTAGTGCGTTTGAGCCTATTATATCAAACTTTTATAACTAGAAAGCGACAAGAGAGCGTAAAAATTTGGCGCTCTCTTCGGGCGCCACCGTATTGATAAAAATGCCGCTTGAAAGTTCAAAGCCGCCTATGACTGGAATTCTGGGTACTATCTCTATATTCCACTGGTAAAACTCATCTAGTTTGTAGTAAAAATTTGGATTTACACCTTCTCTTTTTGGCGGCACCGTCTTTAGGAAAATATTGTAAGAAACATCTTTAAGAGCCATATTTATTCGCTTTAGCGCAGAAAGTGTCATTTTAGCAAGCTCTAGCAATAATGCGTCGCTTAGCGTGGCAAAATCTTTACCGTGCATTTTGGCTCCAACTATCGTCTCAAAAGGCCAAAAAGAAGCGTATGGACAATATGTGACAAAATTATCACTCTCCTCCACTATCCTATCTTTGTTCTTAAGCTCACTTTTTATTATATCACTAAAAAGACACCTTGAGGTAGCTTCAAAATGTTTTCTGCTCTGTTCTATCTCTAATAGTATATTTTTTGGGATAAACGGCATGCCGATAATTTGAGTATGTGGGTGAGATATACTAGCTCCCGCTAGAGGGCCTTGATTTTTAAAGATGTTGATATATTTTATACGAGTATCTTTTTGTAAATCAATCATTCTCTCTTTTGCCGCTTTAAATACATTTGCAACCTCTTCAGGACTCAAATCTTGAAACTTTGACGGAAATTTAGGGGTATCTATAATTATTTCATGCGCCCCAAAACCATCCATTTTTTCAAATATGCCGTCAAAATCAGTTAATGGGTTTTTTTCTATTTCAAGAGCATTATATTTGTTCGGCACAACACGCACTTTCCACCCAGGAGTATCTTTTTTTGAGCCATACTCTCTGATTGCGTATATTTCCGATGGTGTCTTGTGTTCATTACCGTAAATGAAAGGCGAATCTACATCGTATGCTTCAGACGAAGATAGTTCAAAGTCGGATGGTCTGCGCACTCTTTTTGGAGAGATAATTACCCAGTTGTCTTTTAATTTGCTGTATCTATAATGAGACACCCTAAATATCCTTTATCCCGAGTTTTCCGCAGAAGCTAAACTCTTTTATAAAATTAGCAAAGAAAGCTATAGAAATTCCTTGCGTGCAAAGTTCTGCGCCTTTTTCATTTTGACTAACAGTGATTGTCGGCACTATAAATACTGAATATGGAGAGTTTAGCTCAAAACAAATCTCTTTTTTGCCTACCCCGTCTCTTATGTGCAAAAAGTCTACATCTTTTAGGTTCAAATGCTTGTTTGCAAATATATTTCCATTAATTAGTAGTCCATCGTAATCACAAAAGTGCAAATTAAACTCTTCGGCAAATAAAAATGACGAGTCGTAATTATTTTGAGCGACTATATCAAACGACAAAGAGTCCTCATTTACGGTAAACTTTTTCGTAACTTTGGTTTTATGTTTATTGCCCAACACATAAAGCCCACCGTCTCGCTCAAAGGTCACACTTTTTGAGTTGCTTTCTTGCAAAACAAACGGTTGGTTCGCAAAATCGCCGTATTCTCTAAAAGAGCATGCAAAAAAGGAGTGCAAATCAAAAGAATCGTCGCTTATATGCTCAATAAAAGAGTTTTTTTGATACCAGTCGTAGAAAAGATTTTCTTTTAATAGTTCAGCGCCTTCAATTGTAATATTGTGGATAGTGTCTATTCCCTCATCTGTAGCTTCTTTTGGAGCTTCTTTGTTCTCAAAAAATTTCTGATGGTACGCCTCTTTACGCCTTGTAAGGGTGTTTTGATAGTTAAAAAGCGTATCAAAAGAGCTAAAATCACTCATCTGGGCGCCGTTTTTCTCCTCAAAGAGCGCCACAAATCTGTTATTTTTAAGTCTTGCTTCACTATATCCGTCAAAGTTTTCATCGCTTATTTCTATATTTGAGGTAAAGGCTATATTCTTTTCACACTCAATGATGTGTTTGTAGCAGTTATCTCGTAGGTTTGGGAGATACACACCGCCAAATACCCCATGCCACAAGGCATCATTGGCCTCTGTTTTAAGTAGCATTTCATCAAAAACATCACTATTTACCTTTTTTGCATAAGCTGACAAACGAAGAGTTTTTTTGTGTATTCTATTTGCCTCTTCATATTTACTAAAAAAGTTTTTCCAGATGCCGCCTTTGACGAATTTGTCGGCATTTAAAGCCCCAAAACTTGAGGCAGTATGATGTTTTACGCTCTCTATTAATGCGGCATCATTTGGATTCAAAGACCATTCGCCCATTTCATAATAGGACACCTCCGGCAGATACGCAAGTCCTAAAGGTTTTTCTGCATCAAAATAATCGCTAAAATGCGTACACTCTATTTTGTCGGATTCCTTGATGCCGTCTAAAAACTCTCTTAACCATCCTTTTTCGTAAACCCACTCGTATGTATGAGGCCAGAGTCCAAATTTTTCTCCGTCGTCGAAAATTATGGCAGCCTTGCCGAGTCTTTCCTGCGACTCTAGTTCCGCTATAGCAGAAGATGCTTTTTTGAAAGGTATTAGATACCTAAGTTGTTTGGAAATAGGGAATACTCCAAGTCTATCTCCACCCTCCTCCGTGATAAAATGTCCGTTAAGAGAGCTTTCATTATAGCCTGCAGCCACAAAATGGTAGTCATCGGTCAAAATATACTCAATCCCAAGTTCACAAAGGCTTTCCACAATAGATTCACTCCAAACTCTCTCCGTAAGCCATAATCCTCTAGGTTTTGCGCCAAAGTTATTAAATAAAAATCTGTTCATTTTTTTGATTTGAAGGATTCTGTCTCTTTTTGGTATTGCGGCAAGGATGGGTTCGTAAAAACCGCCGGAGAAAAACTCTATCATTCCCTTGTCATAGCAAGACTTGATAAGAGAGAAAAGCTCCTTATCGTTTGTTTTGATAAACTCAAAAAGCCATCCGCTAATATGTAGCGAAAATCTTAACCAATCGTCGTTTTTTACAGTTTCAAAAAAAGGCTTGTAGCTCTTTTCTATCGCTTCATACACTACGTGATCAAAATTGTCTATCGGTTGATGGGAGTGAAGCCCTAAAAGTAGTTTTGTACGCATCGTTTTATGCCTTTTTTAAATATACCAGTCTTCTAGGAACTTTTCATTTACCTCTAATTGCAACGAGCCGTATAGTGGAGCCTTCTCTATTACTTTGCTATTTTTGTGAATTTCAAAAGAGGCTTGTAACAACATATCACAGCTACATTCAAGACATGATTTTGGCAAACTTACTTCAAATACTTCAGATACAGCTGACTCTATACAGCCTTTAACTCCGGTTTCTACACAGTCAGTTCTGTGATATTTTGATGAAAACGGCACCTTAATCTTGATAGCCCTAGAGCCTACAAGCTCTATGCAGAGGTCATATCCATTATCTATTAATTCTGCAAATTTGCCGCTGATTGCAAAGTATATATTCTCATCGTCGAAGCCCCAAAATAGCTTTTCAAAATGAAAACCGCTAGAGTCCATAGCGGAAAATTCGGCATCAAGATCTATGCTTCCCGCTCCAAGCCATTCATAAAAATCTGTCATTTTGCCGTCTATTTCCGGCATTATGTAGTTTTTCGGTTTTTGTTTTATTTTGGCGGCTTTGACTTTATTGATAGACTCGAACAACCTTACCGGAGGCTCTTTTGCTATTAGCTTATATATGTTTAGAAGATGTTTTCTGAATAGTTCGTCAAACTCGTCTGCCTGCGGCGTATAGTGGTCGTCTCCATACCACCAAAACCAGTCGGAACCCTCTGCTATCATTAACTCTTTTTGGGCAGATCTTAAAATATCCGGTGTAAGGGTGGATTTGAGCTCTTCAAAATCTATCTTGGTCTGAGAAAGAAGTTCCCACGCTTTGTTCTTTTCTTCGTGCCCCATCCATGTTGAGAATGTACCGTATATCCAGCTTCCCGGTTTGATTGTACCCAAAGACGCAGATTGTATGTCCTCGTTAGCAAATACCTCACTAAAAGTGAGAGTGTCACACCAATCACATTTCTCAATCTCTTTGTATAGCTCTTTGAAAAAGTCCATAGCATTATTGTCATAATACTCCCAGGCATTTTCTCCGTCAAGTATAATCGGTATCACGGCCTCAAAGCCTATAGCATGATATAGTTCGCTCAATCTTCCCATGAAGTCTCTTACGGCCTCTTTTGCGTCTTTACCGGAATATGTAAAACCTATCAGGTCGCTTAGCGGCTTATCTCTAAATAAAACACCTATTTTATTGTTATTGCCTACGGTGTATTTTTTGTATATATCAAATCTATTCCTAGATTCTAGGCTTTTAAAGAGTACATCCTCATCGGCTCCTATATATTTAACGCCGGACTTGGATAGTAATTCAAGTGCTTCTTTACTAATAGAGCCCTCAGACGGCCAAAAAGTAGACGGTTTAGCGCCAAAAACACTTTCATATTTTGCTATCGCCATTTCTACATGCATCGTTGCATCTGTACGAAAATCTGCGAATATCTTTGGTGTTTGAGCGTTTCTATCGGCCTCTTTTGCAGCATTTTTATCAAGTAAAAGAGGAAGTATAGGGTGAAAGTATGGTGTCGTGGACACCTCTATTTTACCGTTATTTTGCAGCTCTTTATAAAAAGGAATTACTTTACCGACAAAGATAAACAGTTCTCTAAATAGCTCTGTTTTTTCTGATTGCGTAAAGTTCTTGCCTTTTTTTATAAGAGTTTGAATGGCTGTAGAGTTTTCTTTTAGAGCGTTAGAACACCATGATAGCAAAAATAAAACCTCAAGGTCTAGCATCTCATTCGCTTCTAGCGAATCGGCAAAATCTCTTAATTCTTTGTATGATGATTTTTTTGCGTAAAGCTCTATATATCTTGGAAACGGATGTATCATAGTTTTCAGATTTGAGAAAAAAAGAGTTTCTGATAAAAAAAGTTTTTCGGCTGATGTTAGAAGAGATACATCCTTTTGGACGCTAGATAAAAATAGGTCGTTTACATATCCTTTTTCATACTCTTCTAGCTGCTCGATAAGCGAAGGAACAATATTAAAAGTGGCTTTTATAGTTCCAAATTTTGCCAGATAATACGGAAGTTCGTAATAGTCTTTAATGGCATGCAAGAAAACCCATGGCATCTTGTATTCGTTTTGCATGTCATCCTTATAATAAGGTTGATGCATGTGCCACAAAAATGCCAAATGGAGTTTTTTCATTATGCCTCTTTTGACCACTCTGATATTTTGGTTGCAAACTCATTAAAGATAGCTTCGCCATCGGTCGCTTCTTTGGCTTGAACGTATATATTCAAGTGGTCCGAGTGCTGATCTGGAAGCATAAGTATCCATTCGTTTTTACGCATCATTATTTTTACGCCATCAACAAAAGATGCTTCCTTGCCAACCGATGCCTCCATAAATTTACGCATCATTTTGCCTTTTAGCTTCGATGCGCATGGAACTTTTTCGTAGTAAAAATAAAAGTTCGGCAGAGAGTCCTTAATATCCTGAAGTGGCTTATCTGCTTGCGATACCATCTCTAATATTTTTATGCTGGCAAAAATAGCATCGTAGCTATATGCAAATTCACAAAATGCAAAATTGCCGCTTAAATTTGCAATAAGGTCGTACTCTTTTAGCTTATTTGCTTTTACGCCGCTAAATTTACCTCTTTCTATAATTAAGTTTTTAAACTCGTCATCCAGAAAGTCCGGAGTGCTTACCGGCAAATATACTTTTGCCTTTTCTCCATCCGTACTCATGTCAAGTAGCTTCAAAACGGTCAGCAATTGCACGTGCGGACTAAGTTCATCCCCGCAACCTGACATCATTTCAAGTTTTTGCCCGTTTGGATAGATAAGGTAGGCCATGTCCATGCCAAGATGCTTAACTATAGTAGATAAATCGTCTTTTGATTTTTCAATTATCGACGGTAGCCTATTTAGTTTTTTATCGTCTGCATATGCGTTTAAAACGATATTTTCAACATTTAATGCATTTAGTATTTCAGGATATATATCAGATGTGGAACCAAACAGTAGGTCTACGGCTACTTTTGGTTTTTTTATTTTTATGGCATCGGTATTAAGAGTTTTTAAAACAGCTTTTTTATACTTATCTTTAAGATTTACTTTGTCGGATATCTGCCCTATTTCGTCAAAGTTTACGCGCCTAAAGCTCTCTCTAAAAAAGACTCTTTCACAGTTCTTTTCCGTATTCGTATCAATATGCAAGCCTTCATTTGTAAAGAACAAAATCTCTGTTTCTTGCTGATTGACAATGGATTGTCTAAAATGTATTCCCGCTACTATATCTTTACCTTCTTTGATGCCAAACCTTGCTATATTGGAAGGAACGATATGGATATCTACCACATCTACGCCTGAAGATAGAATTCCAGAGAAAAACGCACGCTTTAACATTCTCGATGATTTGTGATAATCTCTTGATAGATATACTTTGCTACCCACCGGAAGCATCGAGCTAAAAGCCTCCGCTAACTTAATAGACATTTCACAAGAAAGCTCTACGTTGGTTCTGCCACTAACTACGCCACCTTGAAAAATAGAGTTTTTATATTTATTACCCCATACGATGTTATTGCTTATTATGCTAGCTTCTTCTACTATTTTGTCAGGCCATACTATTACGTCGTTTTCAAAAGATGAGAGGTCTCCTACTTCGCAACCCTCCGCAAGTATAAGCCCTTTTGAAACTTTTACTTTTTTACCGAGTCTGTTTTTTGAGCAAATGACGGTATTGGCAATGGCACATTTTTCACCCATATCCACGTCATCCCATGCCGTTACATCTTCCAAAACACAATTTTTACCGACTACCGTACGACTACCTACAACTGAGTTTTTAAGCTTTACGCCGTCTCTTATTGAGCTGTTTTTACCGACTACGACTATGCCTTCGATGGATACCGAATCCGGCACCATAGCCCCATCTTCTGTATATAGCACGCCTCCGTCGTATTCCTTTTTTGCTCCCCTTATTGCAAGAGACACTTTTCCGTTTAATAGGTCTTTTTGAACCTCTCTATAGCTCTCAGGATTTCCGACATCTCTCCAATATCCTTTTACGGAGCATGCCCAAAGAGTGGTTCCGGCCTTCATGAGTGCAGGAAAGAGGTCTTTTGCAAAGTCAAAATTTGTGCTTTCCGGTATGTAGTCCAATACACTCGGTTCAAGTATGTATATACCTGTGTTTATCGTGTCTGAAAATACCTCGCCCCAACTTGGTTTTTCAAGAAATCTCTGTATTTTGCCTTCAGGAGAAGAGATAACGACACCAAATTGCAACGGATCTGCAACGGGAGTTAGCGTAATAGTCAAAAGCGACTCTTTTTTCTTGTGAAAAGCTATTATTTCATTTAGATCAAAGTCTGTTACAAGGTCCCCACTTACTACTATAAACTCTTCATCTAGAAATTTCTCAGCGCACTTAACAGCTCCGGCAGTTCCGTAATCATCATCAGGCAACACATACTCTATATTTACGCCAAACTCACTTCCGTCTTTGAAATAATCCTTAATTACTTCCGGTTTAAAATAAAGAAGGATAACTATATCTTTAATACCTGCATCGCGCACTTTTTCTATGATGTGCTGCATCATAGGACGGTTAAGTATCGGAAGCATAGGCTTGGGTACAGAATGCGTCAATGGTTGTATTCTTGTTCCAAATCCGCCCGCCATAACTACCGCTTTCATTCACACTCCTATTTTGTTGATAATGCTTACTTCTTTTATGTTTCCACTCTTTAGCTAAAAAGTAGGTTAAATTCAGCGTCTAAACTGATGATTTATATAGTTTTACCTAATCCAGATATCGCACTCGCCGAGCAATAGCCTATTTTTCTTAAAAATAGTGTGCATTCTGGCAAGAATAAACTCTAATTTCTTAATTGTATTGAGCGCAAATTGACCTTTGTTTAACATGACGCAATCTGCACGTTGAGCAAAAGCGGCGTCAGTTATCTCTGCGCGACTTGGAAGATTGTTCTTCATTTGATTTTCAAGTACTTGCGTTGCAAATATCACAGGCGTATGCGCCGCCTCACAAAGATCCAATATCTCCTCTTGCAGATACGACATATTTTCAAACTCAACTTCTATCGCCAAATCACCTCTAGCAATCATAATTGCGCTATTTTCATGATACATCAATGCTTCCAGTATTGAAGGCAGATTTTTTACGGCAAGTTTTGTCTCTATTTTTGCCACTATCGCTATATGCTCTTTGTTTTTTGCCTTTAACAAATCTTTTAGCGCGATAATATCCCTTTCGCTTTGGGCAAATGATATACCCAGTATATCTGCAAACTCTATTACGCTATCTAAATTTTTTTCATCCTCTTTTGTGATGGCATCGACAAGCGTTGTGCTATCCGGAAAATTGATACCTTTTTCTTCTTTGAGGGTCTCGCCTTTTAGTTTTACTTGAACTACTCTGCATAGAAGGCCGTTTGGTTTTTTATCGATTACTTGAAGGCCTATTTTGCCGTCGTCTATAAATACTTTGTTACCTATCTTTGCGTCTTTGACAAACTCTTTTTGTGTGCAGAAAATGGCTGCCGGCTCTAGTATTTGAACGGCCTCGTTTATTATTTTAGAGTGCCCCTCTATCTCTTCAAGAGAAAGAAATAGTAAATCATCCTCAAGAAGTCTTATCTCTTCCGTTATTTCAGGCAGATTTAATACTTTGCTTTCAATACTCTTTCTCTTTTTTTGCACACAAATGGTGCTTTGCTCATTTATTTTTGTTTTTTTTGCAAGTTCGCATACGATGAAGCCTTTTTCACAAAAGAGTACTTTTATGGTTTTCGGTTTTTCATTCCATGTATATATTATTAGCTCTTTTTCTTTTTTGGCTTTCTTGTAAAAATCGCTTTCAACCTCTATATTGTAAGCATCTGACGGCACTTTAACAAACTCGTTCTCATTGTTTTTATGTGTTATATAAATCTTTTTTTGAGGCTCTAGCTTTAGTTCCGCTTTTACTTTTCTTATCTTTCCGGTTCGTATCTTCGGACCAGCTAAGTCAACATATACTTTTAGCTTGTTTTGGGGGTGTAGATTTTGGTTTAGTTCGGCTATTTTTGCAGCCATAATTCCCCACTCCAAAGAGCCATCATGAGCCGTATTTATACGGAATATTCCTACACCGGCATTGGCAAATTCCTCTATCATTAACGGATTTTTTGCGGCGTCGGAAGGCAGAGTGAGCATTATTTTCGTCTCGGCTCTTTTTTTTGGTTTTGGTTCACCGCCAAACATTGCGGCGCGTTTTGCCATAAGCTCTTCGGCTTCGTCTATCGTCAATATCTGTTGACTTTTATCATACTCTTTATCGTGACACTTCGACAATAGCTCAACTATCAAATCGAGGGAGCGCAAAATATGCGCTTGTGACCTACCGAGAGATGATAGTCCCATCTTTGTAAGCTCGTCTTGAAGCTCCACATTATCTTTTTGCCTAAGCTTTAGATAGTGGTGCATATTGATGAGGCTCTTTGGATTTTTGCAACCCTGAGGATTTATCTGTGTTTGAGATACAAATTCTCTAAGGGCAAGGACATCTTCTAATGTTTTTAAAGCTTTTTCAGTTGTTGGCATAGTTTATTCCGATTATAAAAATGAGGTGGCCGACTGCAGTGTCTTGAAAAATAGCTTTTGTCTAGCTCTGAGGTAGTTTTTTGCCTCATCCATTTCGTGTCCGCCAAGGAGTATCGGATATATCTTTTTACCCCACTCTTTTTCGCATAGCTTTGCAATATTGAGAGCATCGGTCATATATTGCGGCGTGATAAGCAAATATATAAGGTCAACACCTTTGAAATTTGCCGTTATCTCAAGTGTTTTTTCGTATCTATCAGCCATTGCATCACCTATGATATCTACGGGATTATTTCTAGACCAGTTACTTGGAAGTACGGCATCAAGAGCTTTTAGTTCTTCATCGGTTAAGACATATAGTTTTCTTCCGTGATCTATGATGTAGTCTGTTAATATCGTGGCCGGGCCGCCGGCGTTTGTGACTATTAAAATATTATTAACCTCGTTCATAGGGTTAAAAAGAAGCGCCTCGATATTGTCCTCTATTTTTGCCCCTGCCGATTCGATAAGCCCTTTGAACATATCATAGTTACCGCTAAGATTTCCAGTATGCGAAAACGCCGCTTTTTTGCTCTCTGCGGATTTGCCGGTCTTAAAGATATATACTTTCTTCTTACTATTTCTAAGCGCTCTTAAAAACTCTTTTCCGTTTTGGATACCTTCGGCGTAGATTGAGATATATTCACACTCATCCTCATCGTTTAACATATCCACCATCTCTGCAAAGTCCAAATCGACCATGTTGCCGCAAGAGACTAGATGCGAAAATCCGACACCAGCATCATACGCTTTATCCATAAGTGCGGAAAGCACTGCCCCTGATTGTGAAAGAAGAGCTAGTCCACCGCTTCTTAGTCCGCCTATTCCAAATGTTAGGTTGAGCTCTTTTGAGCCTTGCAGATACCCGAGGCAGTTTGGTCCTATGACGTTAAAGTTGTACTCTTTTGCAAGTTCTGCGATGATTCGTTCGGAGTCGTAATCGCCTACCTCTTTAAATCCTGCTGAGATAATGATAAGGTTTTTGATATTTTTAGTGATTAGCTCTTTTGTTATATCGACTACGAATTTTGAAGGTATCGTAATAACGGCCGTATCTATGTCGCCTTCTATCTCGGTTACGCTTGTGTAAAGATTTTTACCGAATAGCTCCCCGCCTTTTGCGTTGACAAATAGTATATCGCCGCCGTAGGAAAGAGAGTTTTTGGCTATCGCATATCCTACTTTTGTCGGGTCTGAAGATGCACCGATGAGGGCTACTCTTTCGTTTTTGAAGAAGTTTGGTCTATTTTTTCTCAGAGTTCCAAGTTTTTCAGGTTTTGGTTCGCCTTTTTTTATTCTGGCGTCTACTATTTTTAGGCCGTCTTTTGTAATAAGTACTGGGTTGAAGTCTAGTTCTATGATGTCGGGATTTGCTTTTGCAAAGGCTTGCATTTTTTTGACAAAATCGACCGCCATGTCTATACCGTATTCATAGCCCCTGAAGCCGTCAAATACTTTTGATATTTTGGTAAGTCTAACCGCTCTTTTTATCTCTTCGTCTTCGGCATATATATCGATAAAGCAGATATCTTTGTACATCTCAAGGAAAACTCCACCCTTGCCAAATACGATAGTTTTGCCAAAGATCTCATCGTCCACAAGTCCTGCATAAACCTCTAGACCGCTTAACATCTCGACTACGATAAATTTATCGTTCAAGTCTAGCGTCACGCCTTTTGCAGCTATGTTCTCGACTATCTCATTTTTGGCTTTTTGCAACTCTTCATTGGAGTTGATATTTAGTTTGACTGCTCCAAAATCACTCTTGTGTACTACTTTTTCAGACTCTATCTTGATAACTACGGGAAAAAAATCAACACTCGGTGTATCATTCAAACCAAAAGAGGCAAATTTCGGGGTAGATATACCCTGTGTGTTAAGCATTCCGTATATTTGTGATTCTGTCATGATATTCTTTCCTTTAGTTATTGCAAGATTTTATGAGAGCTTTTTTGCACTTTCGTGTCAAAGGCCATTTGTAAATATGACTAACTGCTTTTTTTGCCAAATAGCCGATAAAACCGCTGATTCTTATGCCGTATATAATGCCGACCGTATAGTGTCCACCGAGCGCCACTAGCATTCCAGGAAGATCAAACTCTATCTTTTTAAGACTTTTTTTGTGCTCCGTAGCAGATATATTGTACGCCGCTACATCAGCGCCAAATTCAGCCACCATAGCGGTTGGAGCCAGTGTCTTTCCTTTGGTATTTACAACCTCCGCACAATCGCCTATCGCAAATATATTTGCAAAGCCCTGCACTCTAGAGTATTCATCTATTTTTAATTGGCCTCTCGGATTATAAATAAATCCATCGCCGTCTATTTTTCTAACCTCGACGCCACCGGTCCAAATCATAAAATTCATAGGAACGGTTTTGCCGCTCCCTAGATGTACGGCATGCTCATCTACCTTCAGTATCTTATCTCCGACTATCATATTAACACCAAGGTCTGATAGTCTCTTTTTACTTTTTCGCATGAGATAATGTTCGACCCCTGGCAAAATAGTATCTGATGCCTCAATGAGATGCACGGCTATACCGCCGCACGCATATCCGCCCATTGCAAAAAACCTCTCCGAATACTCAGCCATAGCGGCGGCAACTTCTACACCTGAAAGTCCGGCTCCACCTATTACTACGTTAAAGTCTGGGTTTAACTCACAAACACCTTCTGACTCAACTTTTTTATATATTGCCTCTTCAAATTTTTGTTTAAATTCAAAAGCCCTCTTAATACTTTTTACACCGTGGGAGTGTTCTGAAATTCCTTCGATAAAAGGAGGAAAATATGTCCTCGAACCTATCGCTAAAACAAGATAGTCAAAGGATATCTCTTCGTCTAGCGTCGTAACTATTTTGTTTTCGGACGGAACTATCTTTGCTACTTTTCTTTGGAGAAAGTTTATTTTCGCATTGTAAAATAGAGTTACGAGGCTAACGCTAATATCGGTTATCGTGCTCTTATTGGCTATAAAATCATATACGTCTGTTTGTAAGTAGTGATACGGTCTAGTATCTAATACCGTAATATCGAAGCCGCAATGTTTCGAAAGAGAATTTGCGGCCCTTATGCCACCATAACCTCCACCTACTATTAAAACTTTTTTTGTCATCTTTGCTACCTGACTAGCTTTTCGGCCAGCTTTGTAAGCTCCGGTTTGATTTGATATTTTTGAGAACCTATATAGTCTATGCTCACAAAGTCGAATTTTGAGTCTTTATAAACTATTACGTTTTTGTCATCAGGCTTTAGCATCAACTTGTCTATTGAGAGCTTAGCAAACTCAAACGCCATCAATCTATCAAATACGCTAGGACTGCCGCCTCTTTGGATATGCCCTATCGTGCTTGCCCTTGAGTCCATACCGATATCGCTTTTAAACCATTCACATACTTCGTCGGTTTTGCCGCTACCTTCTGCCACTATCGCAATAATATAGCTTCGCCCGTCTTTTATTTGTTGTTTAAATTTTGTTTTTAGGGATTCAAAATCGTTTTGCATTTCAGGGATTACAACCATCTCTGCGCCGCTCGTAAGAGCAGATACAAGGGCTAAATAACCGCAATCTCTTCCCATAGTTTCTATAACAAATGCTCGTTTGAAGCTAGCCGCCGTATCCCTGATGTCATCTATGGAAGTTCTGATGACATTCAAGGCTGTATCTACACCGAGGCAGTAGTCTGTGCCGAATATATCATTGTCTATCGTAGTGGGTATGCCGACAAAGTTTATTCCAAAATCATGATAAAACTGTCTCATAGCACGGAAAGAGCCGTCTCCGCCAAATACAACAAGCTTATCAATGCCTTTTGCCTTTAGGTTTTCAAAGGCTTGTCTTCTAAATTCTATGTCAAAAAATCGTTTTGAGCGGGATGAGCGAATAACTGTGCCGCCCCTGTGAATGATGCCGCCTACTCTTTCATGTGTTGCCTCTTTAATATCACCATCAATAAGCCCCTCAAGACCGTCATAAATAAGATAAGGCTCCAACCCAAGCTCAAAGCTATATTCCACAAACTGCTTTACGCCCGGATTCATCCCTGCGGCATCGCCGCCTGAACACATAACGGCTATTGACATATTTGATTCCTTGTTTTATTTATTGTTTAGTTTTTCAAAAAGCTTTATCTTACCGAACTCAACTCCAGGTTGGTCGTATGTATTTATATCAAATGCAGCCCCTGCAGTAGCAGTTAGAAGCTCAAAATAAAATATCAAAGCTCCAAGACTATCTTCATTTAGAGAGTCTAGTTCGATAATATCCGTCAAAACCCCTCTTTCGGTAAGCGTTTCAAGTGTTGCATCACATTGAGAGTTTAGTATATGAGATAGGTTTAACGTATTTGCAAAGTCTGTTTTCTCTAGATTTTTCATAGAAATATTCGGAACTTTTGCATTATTTTTAAAATCCAAAACCCTTATAAAGGTGACAGTTTTATTTTTTGGTCCTTCAATGATAAGTTGCAAAAACGAGTGTTGATCTACAGAGCCGACAAGTCCTATCGGAGTAAGCCCGACGCTTTGCCCGTTTTTGTTTATCTTACCTAAGCTCTCCGCCCAAAGTTGCACATACCAAGCAGTTAGTTTCTCAAGAGAGCTCGAATATGAAAATAGCACGTTTATCGGGTATCTCTCATAGTTTTGGACGAAAAGAGCTGCTTTTTTTATCATCTGTCTTTCGTTGCCGTCAAAAAAGCTTTTTTTGAATTTAGCGGCGCCCAAAAGTAGTTTTCTAATGTCGTACCCCAATATCGCAAGCGGCAAGAGCCCAACTGCGCTGAGTACCGAAAATCTTCCCCCGACATTTGGGGCTATATAAAATCTTTCAAGCGATAGTTCTTCTCCAAAAGCATCAAGTGGAGAGCCCTTATCTGTAACTATCAAAAATCGTTTTTTTAGTTTTGGGCTTTGAACGTTTTCAAAGAGTTTGTCTATCACGAATTTTGCGAGACTTGTAGTTTCTATTGTAGAGCCGGATTTTGAAATCATAATGCAAAGCGTATCTTTTGCATTAACTCCCTTTAGTGAAGCGGTAACTTCATTTGGGTCGCAGTTTTCTAAAAATATCAGTCTGATGTCGTTTCTATTTTTTGTGTGTTTGAGGGCAGAGTCTATTGCTTTAGTACCGAGGCTTGAGCCACCTATACCCAAAACCACAAAGTTCTTTATTTTACCCTTGTAAACTGCCGTATTGGAGATAATAAACTTGTATATCGCATCCAACATATCGTTAGAATCGCTAGGGAGATTGTAAAAACCTATTTCACCCTGCTCTTTCGTGATTTTTTCAAAAAGTGAATTTACTTCATCCTCTGAAACCTGATTTGCCGCATCCTCAAAAAAGAGCTTGGTAGAAATCATACTTATCCCCCTACATGTTTTGCCATATCTACAAGTCTTGAAGTATATCCCCATTCGTTATCGTACCAAGCTATTATTTTTACCATATCGCCGTCTACGACTTGCGTAGAATCCGGCACAAATATTGAGCTATAGGTAGAGCCGATAAAGTCGGAGGAAACTCTCATTTCTTCATCATACTCTATCAACCCTTTGTAACTATTTTGTGACGCTTCTTTAAATATAGCGTTTATCTCGTCTTTTGTAACGCTTCTTTTTAGCACACAATTCAAATCAACTATTGATACATCGGGAGTTGGAACCCTAAGGCTATAACCGTTTAGCTTGCCGTTTAGCTCAGGTATTACCTTGCCGATAGCTTTTGCCGCTCCTGTACTCGTAGGAATGATATTAATAGCCGCCGCTCTTGCTCTTCTTTTGTCTTTTGGATGCTTGACGTCTAGTATATTTTGGTCGTTCGTATAGCTATGCACCGTAGTCATAAGACCTTTTTGTATACCGACTGCGTCATTGAGCACTTTTGTTATCGGGGCTAGCGCATTTGTTGTGCAAGACGCATTTGAAATGATGCTCTCGTTTTTGTATTCTAGGTGGTTGACGCCGTATACGTAAGTAGGCGTATCGTCTTTTGCCGGAGCTGACATAACCACTTTTTTGACGCCGCCTTTGAGGTGAGCCGCCGCCAAATCCATAGAGAGTATTGCACCCGTACACTCTATTACCAACTCGGCTCCACAACTCCCAAAATCAGTATTTTTCGGGTCTCTATCGGAGAATATTTTTACTTTATCTTTGCCTATCTGGAAGGTCGTTTCATCAAGTAGTTTTACATCATGGCATATTCCATGTACCGAATCGTATTTGAGTAGGTATTCGAGCATATCCGGCTTCATTGTCGCATTAACCGCTACAAGTTCTATGTCGCTTCTGCTTGCGATAATCCTTGCCGCTATCATTCCAATTCTACCGAAACCGTTAATCGCTACTTTCAAAGCCATCCAAACTCCTATTTCTTACTTTTTTCAAAATCTTAACATTCAAACTTTTAAATATTGCAAACGCTCTTAGCATGCTTAATATCTGCAGCTCGCATGATTCTTACAAGATTGGTAGTACCTTCTAGTCCAGTCGGGTATCCTACCGTCACTATATATGTGCCGTCTTCTTGCATTACGCCCTCATCGAGAGCCTTCATAGTAAACTCGCATAACATTCTATCAGAACTTTCATGCTCCTCCAAAATAAATACAGGTCTAACACCCCACACTATCGCAAGTCTTCTATATGCTTGCTCACAATGTACTGAAACCAAAATATCAGGTTTTGGTCTATATTTTGCGACTGTTTTCGCACTTCCGCCACTTCTGGTAAATACTATAAGAGCATTTGGCTCCATATCCTCAGCCATTCTATTTGCGGCAACAGCTATCGCATCTGCGGGATTGTGTATCTTGTCGAGGTTTCGGTAGAAAGGATAGATAGTTTCTACTTCAGTAATTGCCTCATCAAGTACCTTTATGGCTTCAATCGGATATTTACCGACCGTAGTCTCGTCGGATAACATTACAGCGTCAGTTCCGTCAAGGACGGCATTTGCTATATCACTTACTTCCGCTCTTGTCGGAAACGGTGAATCTATCATGGATGTTAGCATTTGCGTGGCCGTAATTACGGGAATACCTTTGCGATTTGCCGCTCTGATTATCTTTTTTTGAGCGATTGGCACTTTAGAAAGACCTAGTTCTACGCCAAGGTCTCCTCTTGCTACCATTAACCCATCAGCTACTTCTATAATCGAAGATAGATTTTCTACAGCTTCCGCTTTTTCTATTTTTGCAAATATCGGACAATCCCCGCCAAATCCTGCAACTATTCGCTTGGCCTCCTCTATGTCTTCACGAGATTTAATAAAGGATACAGCCATCATATCAACGCCTATTTTGACGCCAAATTCCATGTCTTTGACATCTTTTTCGGTAATTGCCGCAATAGGTAGAGAGGCGTTTGGAAAGTTAACGCCTTTTTTGCTTGTCAAATCTCCGCCGACAAGTATTTTTGTTCTGACTACGCCGTTTGTGTTTGCCGTTACTTCACATCTGATACCGCCATCGGCTAGATATATCAAATCACCTTGCTTTAAGGATGGAAGTATATGCGGATGGTTGATTGTGACACCGTATTTGTCATCAAAACCCACTTTGTCGTAAAAACTTAGTATATCTCCAGCGTCAAGGCACATCACGCCGTCTATCTCGCCTACTCTGATTTTTGGGCCGGATATATCTTGGAGTACTGCTATGGGCATGGATAGCTTTGTTGCTATTTTTCTTACCTTGGTAAGGTTATTCCCGTGATACTCATGCGTCGAGTGAGAAAAGTTAAACCTAAAGACGTTTACCCCTGCAAGAATAAGCTTTTCTATCATCTCCTCGGAATCGGTTGAGGGCCCTATCGTAGCGACTATTTTGGTCTTTCTCACTCTGTATCCTTTTGGATGTTTAAATTTTGTGCTTAAATTCCATACTTATAGAGTTTTTCATAGTATTCATTCGCCATTCTGCCAGTATCGAAGTACGGCGCAATATCTGCCATAGAGTTTTTGACAATCTCAAGCCATTTCTCCGGCTCGTCATAATAAAGCGGCATTATCTCGTTTTCTAGGATATTCATAAGATCAAAAGAGTCTTCCTCATCTTGGATGATAGTATCTTTATTGCCGTCTTGAAATATCGTAAAGCTGTTGACGCCGTGGTTTTGAAACTCCAAATGCCAACCGTCATTGATTGAGAAGTTAACCGCACCGTTCATAGCCGCACTCATTCCACTTGTTCCAGAGGCTTCTCTTGTTACTCTAGGAGTATTGAGCCATATATCGGCACCTTTTTTTAGGAGGTTTGATAGATTTATCTCGTATCTTACGAGTACGGCACATCTTTTTAGTTTTTCCGTAGAGTATACCAACTCATTAAACAGCTTAATAGCATTAACGTCGGCAGGATGCGGCTTGCCGGCCCAGATAACTTGTATAGGCTTATCTTTTCTAGTGACGAGTTCATGGAATTTTTCCCAATTTCTCTTTATAAGACCTGCTCGTTTATATTCTGCAAATCTTCTCGACCACACTATTGTCAGCACTTCTGGGTCGAACATCTTTCCCGTTTGGTCGGCGACTATATCAAATAACTTTCTTTTGAGATGTTTTTTACGAGCTAGAAGTCCATAATCATCGTACTCATCGTACGCATTTTGAAGCGGCTTATCCGCCCAGAATTTTTTATTTTGAGCATTCGTGATAGATATTATTGGACATATATTTGGAGTCGACTCCCACATTTTATTTGCCACTTCACCGTGAAGTTTTGATACGCCGTTAGAGATTTTGGAAACTCTCAATGCGCCGACCGTTAATGAGAATTTACCGCCTTCATGTCCTGTAAGGCTCTTAACCTCTTCTTGACTCATGCCGTTGAAAAATCCCATTCTATGAAGAAGGTTGCAGTCATGCTCTTCGTTCCCTGCGGTTTCCGGAGTATGCGTAGTAAATACCATTCTTTTTTTAACTTCTTCACTAGAATGGAACTTTGAGTAGAGATGAAATGCCACTGGCAACGCATGTCCTTCGTTAAGATGGTATATCTCAGGCTCTATCTTTGCTTCTTCAAGCACTTTTGCGCCGCCGATTCCAAGCACTATTTCCTGTGCTATTCTTGTCTCTTCGTGCGCTTCATACAGCTTGTGAGTTATCGTTCTAGCCAAATAGTCGTTTTCCGGAATGTCCGTAGTCAAAAGATAGATAGGCACGGTGCCAAATATCTCCGGTTTAAGTAGATATGCTTTGACAAATACGTCTGCACCGCTTATTTTTACCTGTACTATTATCCCTGTCTCTTCCAAGAATGAATAAGATTTGCGTCTATACACAACGCTCATCGTATTATCTTCATTTCTGGACTGGTCGTAGTAGCCGAAGCTCCATAATATACCTATTCCAACCGTATTTTGCTTGAGGTCATGAGCGCTTCTCATGTGAGAACCGGCCAAAAATCCTAATCCACCGGAATAAATCTTAAGAGCTTGATGTATAGCAAACTCCATTGAAAAATAAGCAACGCTTTTTGAGTATTTTGGGTCTATGATAAAGTTGTGTGTATTTTCCAAAATTCTGGCCTTTAATTAAGATTTTTTAAACTCTCTTTAAAACGAGTTTACACGGGGTTCGATTAAAAGACAATTTAAGAGGTTGAAAAGGCAAAGCGTACGCTTTGCCTTAGGGGTTGATTAAAGTCCGTTTTCTTTGAAGTAAGACTGTATAAGTTTAACTGTCTCGTTTGGAAGTGGAATATATCCAAGTCTTTCAGCGGCAGCATCATTTTCAAATGCGTAGTTAAAGAATTGAACAACTTTTTTGCTGTTTTCTACTTTATCTTTTGGAAGCAGAATGAATGTACCTGCAGTTATAGGGTAAGATTTTTTACCCGGTTCAAGAACAAGTATCTCATGGAAATGTGATTGTTTTGTCCATTTTGCATTTTTAGCAGCTTCTTTTGAAGTTTCTACCGATGGCATAACCCATGTTTTCTCTACTGTTTGAAGTTGAGCAGATGCCATTTTATTTTGTTTTGCATATGCAAACTCTACATAACCGATTGAGTTTGGAGTTTGTTTTACTACGTTTGCAACACCTTCGTTACCTTTGCCGCCCATACCTACAGGCCAGTTAACACTTGTGCCGACGCCTACTTTTGATTTCCATACCGCACTTACTTTGTCTAGCCAGTATACGAAGTTCCAAGTAGTACCTGAGCCGTCAGATCTATGAACAACAGTAATTCTTTTATCCGGTAGATTTACACCTGGATTTTCTTTTTTGATTATTGGGTCATTCCACGTAGATATAGTACCTAGGAATATTCCAGCTACAGCGTCGTTTGAAAGTTTTATAGCTCCATCGGCAACACCAGGAATATTATATACGACATTTATCGTGCCGACTACCGCAGGAAATTGAAGCAAATTGTCTTTTTTTAGCTCTTCCGGAGTTAGAGGTTTATCGGAAGCTCCAAAATCAACAGTTCTTTTTTGAATCTGTTTGATACCGCCGCCTGAGCCTATCGCTTGATAATTGATTTGATTACCTGTTTTTGCAGCGTATCCGTGTGCCCAATCATAATATAATGGAGCCGGGAATGATGCGCCCGCACCGCTTAGTTTATCCGCCGCTATAGCGCCTGAAGCAAGTGCTGCAACTGCAAAAAGGGATAAAAGACCTTTTCTCATAAATGTTCTCCTTGTGTTTTTGGTGTCTTAGCATTTTAAATAGAGTGTGTTACAATAAAATGACACAGGCTACTGAAGCGCTTACGCTACAGGCCACTGTCACAGAGTCGTAACCAACGACCGATAATATTGTAACAATTTAATCAAAAAGGTTTAGCGATGTTGCCAAATTTTGAACAAAAAGCAAATGAAATCAGAAAAGATATTATTACTATGGGAGAGTTTGTTCTTTCCTCTTTTGAAGAGTCTCTGCATGGTATAAAAGATGAAGATGTAGACCATTTCAAGACCGCTAGAGAGGGAAACATTAAGCACCTCACATATATGGCTGACAGTGTAGATAACAATATTATCGTGGCTTTGGCGCTATATTCTCCGGAAGCAGGAGAGCTAAGAGAGTTGATTGCACTACTAAAGATTACAAATGAGCTTGTAAGAATAGCCGACGCTTCTAAGAAATTTTCAAGAGGTATGCAAGAAGTCCTTGAGGGGGGAGCGGATATAAGCGGTATTAAACAATATATTATAGAGCTTCACTCTGTTTCTATTAGGTCTCTAAAACTCGTAATAGAAGGCTTTAAGGCATTTTCTCAAGAGACTTATAGAGCTATACATATCGAAGAAGAAAAAAGCGATGAGATATTTGGAATTATCCAAAAAGAGGTTTTAAACTCAATTAATGCGGACGAATTAACCGCTACATACATAAAAATCATCAGAACTATCAAAAAACACGAGAGAGTAACAGACCATTGCGAAAATATCGCAAAACTATTGCACTATGCCAAAGAGGGCGGCAGAATGGGTGTTAATATCTAACAATGAAAGAATTTATAGTTTTAGTCGAGGATGAACTTGATATCTTGGAGCTTGTAGAATACTCTCTAAAAAAAGAGGGGTATGATGTTGAAGGCTTTTTGGATACTTCTAGGGTTGAAGAGTTGCTCTCTACGGAGAATGTAGACCTGCTCATAATGGATAGAAATCTACCGCATATGGACGGCGTCGAGTTTGTCAAAAATCTTCGTAAAAAAGGCTTTCAAACCCCTGTAATCTTCTTGACCGCAAAAACAGAAGATAACCATAAGATAGAGGGCTTGGAAGCCGGAGCCGATGACTATATAGTCAAGCCATTCAATGTTAGCGAGTTGATACTCAGAATAAAAGCCGTAATAAGACGAACCTCAAATAAAAAAGAGACTTTGCAGCATAAAGATATAGTCATGATGCTTGACTCGCAGCAAGTTTTTATAGGAGACAAAGAGGTCTTTTTGACAAAATTAGAATTTAATCTGCTATGTGAGCTTATAAAAAATAAAAATATAGTGCTTAGTCGTGACACCCTCCTATCCTCAGTATGGAGAGATGAAGAAGTGTATCAAGATAGAACCGTAGACGTGGCCGTTAAAAGATTAAAAGAAAAAATAGATTATGATAAAACAAAGAACTATATAAATTCAGTACGAGGCGTCGGGTATAAACTTTGTTAAGACTTCACCATATATTTCTGGTCAACCTTGTAGCTCTACTTTTCGTTGTTCTCACGGCGATACTAGGTGTTAGCTACTACTACATAAAAACGATAGATGTTGAATCCCTAAAAGAGTATCTTCCAAAAAATCTCGCCCTCATAGAAACACTAATACAAACACAAAAAACACCGGAACAAATAGACAAAGTAGTCCAAAAAGTAAAAGCCGACACTGGAATCAGGGTCACCATAGTAGATGAAAACGGCACAGTACTGGTGGAAACCGACAAAGTCGTAAAAGAGATGGTCAACCACGCAACCCGTCCTGAGATAATGCAGGCGATGAGAGAAGGCAAAGGCGTTAGCGTAAGATTTTCAACAACAACCAACAAAAATTATATATATTACGTAAAAACCATAGAACTTAGCGGGCAAAAACAGTTTTTGCGTATAGCTTATCCGACCAGTATTATAGAGGATTACCTCTACTCTATATGGTTTAAAATAACTATAGTTTTTATGCTTGCAGTTATAGTAGGGACGATATTTTCATACAAAATAAACAAAAAAATACAGTCACAAATCACACAAGTTACAGATTATCTAACGGCGATAGAGGCAAAAGATTTTAAAGCAGAGATAAAACCGGCGTTTGCGGCAGAGTTTTTTTCTATAGCTAGAATGCTAAAGATATTGGCACTAAAACTAGAGAAAAAAGAGCGTCAAAAGCGTAAATATACGGCAAAACTAAAACTTAAAAATAGACAAACGACAGAGATAATAGAGGCGATAAGCCATGAGTTCAAAAATCCTGTATCTGCAATAATGGGCTACACAGAAACACTTATCAACGACCCTGATATTGATAGAAAAATAAGTGAAAAATTTTTGGAGAAAGTGTATAAAAACTCTCAAACCATATCGTCAATGATAGATAGGCTCTCGCTATCCCTAAAACTTGAGAACAACTCTCTTAGTCCTAGTTTTGAAGAGTTTTCTATAAAAGAAGCCCTAGATGATGCAAAAAGCCAACTTGCTCACAAATATTCAAAACGAGAGATAGAGGTGGTAGGCGAAGACTATAGGGTTACGGCCGATAAAACCATGATAAAACTGGTTATGGTAAATCTCATGGAAAACGCTTTGAAGTATTCCGAAGAAAACATCATAGTCACTATATCAAGCGAAAACTCAAACGTAAAGATAGAGATTAAAGACTTCGGGCTAGGAATTCCGGAAAGGGAGCTTGCCAACATAACTCAGAAGTTCTACAGGCTCTCAAAAAACAACTGGGATAACTCTCTTGGGCTAGGCTTGGCACTTGTCAGCTATATTCTCAAACTCCATTCATCGGAGCTCACGGTTGAGAGTAAAGTAGCAATGGGATCCACATTTGGTTTTAAAATTGCAAAAGCAAAACAATAAAATTAACATCAAAGCGCTATTAAAATTTTTATTGCCTAACCTTATTTTTATATTCTCTATTCTGTTTACCGCTTTTTACTATATACCAAATAGCAAGCAAGATACGATAGTACTAGGCCAAACATGCCCACTAACAGGACAAGCTGCCGCTTTGGGCATAGAGATGATGGATGGCGCCAACTCCTATTTTCGTTATATTAACGAAAACGGCGGAATAAACGGCAAAAAAATAAAACTAGTCACGTTTGACGACAAATATGAACCGAATATCGCAAAAAGAAATGTCACATCCTTGATAAAACAGGAAAAAGCCGTAGCGATATTTGGCGCAATAGGTACTCCTACAGGGCAAAAGACACTAGCCGTAGCAATAGAAAACAGTACTCCTTTTATAATGCCTTTTACAGGCGCTAAATTTTTAAGAGAGCCTTTTAATCCATTAATCATAAATTTGCGACCAAGCTATAAACAAGAGATAAAAGCATTAACGGACTATCTATACCAAAACAAAAAAGCTACCAAACTTGCTGTTTTTTATCAAAATGACGGTTTTGGAATAGAGGGTCTTTATGCAGTAAAGGCGGCTATAGCCGATAAAAAAATGAAAATAGTATCTACTGGGAGTTTCAATAGAAATACTCTTTCCGTCCAAAATGCAATTTATGAAATATCCATTGAAAAACCGGATGCCATTATTCTCATAGCGCCTTATGAGCCTAGCGCCGAATTTATTAAACGTTCGCGTAAAAATTTTGGACTCAGAAACGTACTATTTTGCCCGATATCGTTCACCGGTACAAAAAACCTGCAAAAAGAGTTAAACCAAGAGATGCAAAATATTATCGCATCTCAAGTATTTCCAAAACCGGAAAACTCTGACAAGGAAGCAGTAAAACTTTATAGGCAACTCTACAAAAAAGAGTATCCGACATCTAAGTATTCATATACGAGTCTTGAAGGATTTTTGTCGGCTATGCTTACCGTTAAAGCGCTAAAAAAGGCAAAATCACTAAATAGCGAAGATATAATCAAGGCTTTTGAGGGTTTAAAAAGAGATAGCATAGAAGGTTTTGATATCAATCTATCTCCGACAAACCATCAGGCTATGGATGAGGTATATATTGAGGACTTTAGCGCTAAATGATTTATGATTTTTTAAAAAACAGCGCCATAGAGTATAAAATAAGATTTTTGTTGTTACTTATTGCCGGCGGCATAATAGCTGTCGGTATCTCTTCATATATGGCTCTATACTCTCTAAAATCCGATTTTGACGCGCTCTTTGAAAACCGTACCAACTCGCTAGTAAGACTTCAAGAGCTTAAAGATGTCTTTACGATAAATATCATGGATACAATGCTAGATGTTGAAAAAGACGTTATAAGCGTACAAAAAGGTAAAGAGGTCGTCTCTCTCGCAAAAGAGCTTGTCGAAAAAGAGTGGGATGAATACAATGACGGGGCATTAAAAAGAAGTAAGTATAAATTTTTTCCGTATTTTAAAAATATATCGCATAAGTTTTTTCATGAAAATCAGTATAAAGAGCCTCTCTCTAATGAATCTGACTACATCGAAAGAATAGAGCTCGGCGCCGGCAGAATAGAATTTCTATCCGATAAAATATTTCAGCTTTTAGACCAAGGCAGGCGCTCTGAGGCCTCAATGCTAATTACCGAGGAGTTATATCCGGCTATTAACGCCATGAATGTAAGATTAACGGAACTTACGCATTTTCAGATGGAATCCGCAATTTACGAAAAAGAGATAGCCGACAACCTTTACAAAATAACCAGTTTTATTATTTTTAGCTTTGTAGTATTCGTATTACTAGCATCCATTCTTCTATCTTGGCTTATTTTGTCAAACATCTCGCAAATCAATAAAAATCTTTCTCAAACCGTAGAGGACAAGACCGGAGAGTTATCCAAATTAAATGAGTCGCTAAAAGAGAGAGTGGCTAGAGAGGTCGCTGAAAATAGGCGAAAAGATAAGATAATGTATCATCAGGCAAGACTCGCCGCAATGGGTGAGATGATAGCAAATATAGCACATCAGTGGAGACAACCGCTCAACTCCCTCTCTGCTATTATTCAAAGTTTTGAAACAAAGCATATGGTTGGAAAGTTAAATGAAGAGTTTATAAAAGAACAGGTGCAAAACGGCATCAAAATAGCCTCCAAAATGTCTACTACTATTGAGGATTTTAGAAACTTTTTTAAACCAAATAGAATTCAAGAGAAGTTCGAGATTTGTGAAGCCCTAAAGAAGTGCATATCAATGTTTGAGAGCCTTAATAAAGAGTCAAACGTTAATCTAAAACTAGACTGTAGCCAAAAAGTAGTAATTACCGGTTTTGAAAATGAGTTTTTACAAGCGGTTATGAATATACTAAACAACAGCAATGATGCTCTCAAAAACAGAGATTTGGACGATAGGTATATCTCTATATTCGTTAGACAAAAAAAATATTTTGGACACAACTACGTTAATCTTTATTTTATAGACAATGGCGGTGGTATCGATAAGGGAGTTATGGAGAAGGTGTTTGAGCCGTATTTTACGACTAAACATCAAAGCGCAGGAACCGGAATAGGTCTTTATATGACTAAGCAGATAGTTGAAAATCATATGAATGCGCATCTGACCGCCAGAAATATCGATATGAAATTCGGCGGTGACAAAATCTACAGATGCGCAATGTTTAAGATATCTATATTTTTGGAAAATTAACCCAAAGCTATTTTTAAATCTGCTATCAAATCGCTTTCATCTTCAAGTCCAATACTTAATCTTACCAGACTATCGCTAATCCCTGCTGTTTTTAGCTCTTCAGAACTCATTTGTGAATGCGTCGTACTTGCCGGGTGTGTGACTAATGATTTGCTATCTCCTATATTTACGACTGGCGTAAAGATTTGGACGTTGTTTACTATGGATTTTGCCGCTTCAAAATTCTCGGCTTCAAAGCTGATAAGTCCGCTAGCCAACCCACCCGTAAAATATTTTTTAAGTAGCGCATGGTCTTTGTGGCTCTCTAACCCCGGATATTTCACAGATTTTACTTTCGGGTGTGACTCTAGGAACTTGGCAACCGTAAGAGCTTTTTCACTGTGTGCTTTCATTCTTACCGTGAGCGTTTCAAGCCCTTGGATAAATAGCCAGCTATTGAATGGGCTAGGCGCCGCTCCGATGTCTCTTAGGAGTGAGAGTCTCACACGAAGGACAAACGGAGGAAACGGTAGCGACGAATACACTAGGCCGTGATAGCTCGCATCCGGCTCGTTGAAATGCGCATATCTTGGATTGTCTTTGATTTTTGCAGTAGCTTTGTCGCTATCAACTATCATTCCGCCAATTCCGAGACCCTGCCCTGTCACATACTTGCTCGTACTATAAACGGCTATGTCGATACCTGCTTTGATAGGCTTGAATAGTATCGGTGTAGCCACTGTGTTGTCGCACACAGTTATGATGCCATGCTTATCTGCTATTGCCGTAATAGCATCGAAATCTACGATATCAATACCGGGATTTGAAAGGCTTTCAAAAAATATGGCTCTTGTTTTGTCGTCTATAAGAGCCTCTATGCTTTCCGGTTTTGCCGGATCAAAAAATCTTACTTCTATTCCAAATCTTTTGAGCGTATGGGCAAACAAAGTCATTGAACCGCCGTATAGGTTGTTTGAGGCTATGAAGTTTTCCCCAGCCGCCGTAAGGTTGATAATCGCATAAAAAATTGCAGACGAGCCGCTAGCCGTAGCCGCAGCACTCGCTCCGCCCTCAAGTGCGGCAAATCTAGTTTCAAGAACCGTACTCGTCGGATTGTGAAGTCTGGAATATATATTGCCGAGCTCTTTTAGGCTAAAAAGATTTGCCGCATTATCAGCGCTATCAAACGCATACGCTGTACTTTGGTAGATAGGCACAGCCATTGTTTTTTCTCCGGCGTGTTTGTTATATCCTGCGTGAATTGATATTGTTTCGTTATTCATTGAATCTTTCCTTTTTTTTAAAATTGTATTGTTAGAAATCAAATAGCGGAGTACTAAGATACCTTTCTCCTGTATCGCATAGCACTGTTACTATATTTTTGCCTTTGTTTTCAGGCCTTGCCGCTACTACACTTGCCGCATAAGCATTTGCTCCGGCAGATATACCGACAAGCACACCCTCACTTCTTGCAATGCTTCTAGCGGCGCTAAAAGCGTCTTCATTTGATACCGTAATAATTTCATCGTAAATAGCTCTGTTTAGCACACTTGGCACAAACCCTGCACCGATACCTTGTATCTTGTGCGCGCCAGGAGCTCCGCCGGATAATACCGGAGAGTCTTTCGGCTCCACGGCTATTATCTTAATTCCGGGAATCTTCTCCTTTAGTATCTCGCCGATTCCGGTGATAGTGCCGCCCGTACCTACCGCCGCCACAAAAATATCTATCTTGCCGTCCATGTCTTCAAAAAGCTCAATGGCCGTTGAATGTCTATGGGCATCTGGATTTGCCTGATTATCAAACTGTCCAGGAATAAAACTATTCGTATACTCCTTGGAGAGTTCATCCGCCGCCTCCACGGCGCCGCGCATGCCTTTTTCCGCAGGAGTAAGGACTATTTGAGCCCCATATGCTTTAAGTAGCTTTTGTCTTTCGACGCTCATCGAAGAAGGCATCGTAAGTATCAGCTTTAGCCCTTTGACGGCGCATATACTAGCTAGCGCTATTCCCGTATTTCCGCTTGTAGGTTCTATGATTACGGTTTCAGAGTTTATAAGTCCTTTCGCCATGCCCGTATTAATAAGGTTTGCCCCTATTCTGTCTTTTACGGAGCCGTTTGGGTTCATGAATTCGCATTTGGCAAGGATCTCGGCGCCGTATCTTGAGGAAAAGTCATTTAGACGCAAAATCGGTGTTTTACCGATAATATCTTCGACACTTCTAGCTATCTTCATCTTTCATACTCCTAAATATAATAAACGATATTTGAGGATACTTTTTGCGTATAACCGCAAAGCTCCTTGAGACTGATTTTATAGACTTCCAAAGTCATCTCACCGCGTTCTTTCCAGAATATTTTTAGCGCTTCGTTTTTTAGAGGATTATCTATCTGCCAGATTGGTCCCTCTAACGCATCTATGATTTCGCTACAACATATTTGAGAAGGTTCTTTTGAGAGCTTATAGCCTCCGCCGGCGCCTCTTACACTCTCTATCAACCCTGTCTTTCTTATTGTTGCAAGTAGTTGTTCGAGATAGTTTTGGGGTATGCCCAGATTTGTGGCTATTTCTTTGATTTGTATATGCGACTTACCGTAATTTTGAGCAAGCTCAAACATAGCGGCAAGACCGTATATTGATTTAGTAGATATACCTGCCAATTTTCAAACCTTTACGTTGAGATTTGAAAATTATAGCGGGCATTTTTTTAAATGTCAAGTAAATTTATAGATTTTGTATGTTTTGTTTAATTTTCGCTTGCTATCATCATATAAATAGTGCCTCGTCTATTGACAAAAACCCTTTTACCTTCGATACTTCCGACAGCCCTTGCATCTTCTATAGATGCAATTTCTTTATTTTCTATCTGAATAATAATATCACCTTCTATAAAGCCGAGTCTAAGAGCCAAAGAGCCGTCTTTTACCGATGTTATTATGACGCCTTTTACCGAGGAAGGTATTCCGTATTTTTTTCTTATTTCATCGGTAATGGCACCCACGCTCATACCCTCAAGCGGCTCAATCTGACCGTTTGCAAGTGTTTTGCTATCTTGTTTTTCTATTTTTAGAGTAAGTTCTAGAGTTTTTTTATCCCTCAATATACTTAAGCCCACCTGTGTTCCTGGCTCTAGTATTCCGACTATGTTTTTCAACTCACTAGAGTTGATTATCTCTTTACCATTAGCGGAAATTATGAGGTCACCCCTTTTCAATCCACTTTTGTCCGCAGGGGAGTCTTTGATGACATCCATAACGATAGTCCCGCCATCTCTACCATAAAACTTTCTAGACTGTGTATCCAAATCCCTCATGGAAACACCTATAAACCCACGTTCTACTTTACCTTTTTCGATAAGCGTTTTAGCTATTTTTTTGGCCATATTCGCGGGAATAGCAAAGCCGATGCCGTTATTTTGACCCGTAGGAGATATGATAGCCGTGTTAATACCTATCAGTCCACCCCTGCTGTCAATGAGGGCGCCGCCAGAGTTTCCAGGATTTATAGAGGCGTCCGTTTGAATAAAGTTTTCATATTCGTTGATTCCCATACCGTTTTTGTTAAGAGCGGAGACTATTCCTTGTGTTATCGTCTCCCCTACTCCAAAAGGATTTCCTATGGCAAAAACGACATCGCCCTCTTTTACCTTTGCAGAATCAGTAAATGCTATCGGAGTGAGGTTTTTTACCTCTATTTTTATAACCGCAATATCTGTTTTTGGATCAGAACCTACTACTTTTGCCTTATACTCTTTTTTGCCATCAGCTAGTACGACCATTACGGTATCGGCATTTGCTATAACGTGATTATTTGTTATGATATATCCGTCTTCGCTTACGATAACCCCAGAACCAAGAGAACGCTCCAATCTATTTTGTGGGTTCATCTGTTGATTTTGTTTGACTATTTTTTGAGTAAATATATTAACAACACTTTTTTTTGCATCTTTGACTGCATCATAATAAGAGAGAAGGACTCCTTCGCCCTCAGGCATCTTCCTTTTTAGCTCTTGAGAGTTTGACTCTTTAAAAGTAATTGCCGAAGCATTTACGGTTAGCATTCCTATGCCACCGGCAAGCAAAACAGCCGCCGCAATAGATGATATAGTAGCCTTAAATCTACTCATGCCAATACCTCTCTCGTAAAGTTTTTGAAGTGTATGTCAATTATACAACAGATAAAACTGAAATATTTAGCAAAGAATAGTATATAATCAAAGCATGAACAAAAAAGATACATCTGCAAGCTCACTAATAGCTCTTTTTTTGGAGTCTCACTTTAAAGAGGCCGTTGATATTGTTGAATTTGAAAACGAATTTTTTGCGGAGTGCGAAGTAGCACATTGCAAAGATGAGTACGGCAAACTCAAAAGATTTTTAACAACCGCCACTAGACATCTTCGAGATGTAGACGAGAGCGCTTTTAGCCAAACATTTCACAAACTATACCAAGACGGCTTCGCCCTTTCTGATTTTGCCACTAAATTCGCAATGAAAAATACACTCGTAAGCCAAATATACGAAAAAAGCTTCTTAAATGCAGCGGCTGCTTACGAGATTACCCACTCTCGCGCTTTGGAGGATAGTTTTTCAACTATGTTTGTTAAAACTAGAAATACCACAGCAAACGATATTGCCGTGGCCGTAAATACAAAATTTTATTTGATTGATAGACTGTTGTGGTTTGAGGCTTCAAAAAGCGAAAAAATAAAGCACTTTTTTAGCGAATCCTCTATAGATGGACACTTTGATTCTCCAACGCTCATCAAATACTATCTCAAAAATACGGATACGGGTCAAACCCAAAAAGAAGATAGAACGCAGTACTTAAGAGAAATTTTGAAGATAGCGAGATAACCATGTATTGCAAGTTTGAACCATCAGAGATAAAACACATAAAAGAAGCGCTAAACGCCCCAAAAACAACCTCCAAAAAAGAGAGGATAGATTGGAGTGTCCTAAAAGCCTCGATTGATTCGCAAAAGCTAGTTGATTACGGTTTTGTAGTCAAAAAAGCTCCCGGTACGGTTCTTTTAAAAGAGGGTGACACCACAAAAGAGATGTATCTTATACTTGACGGCGAAGTTACGGTTACGATAGGCAATACAGAGATAGCAACTATCGGAGTCGGTGAATTTTTTGGTGAAATGTCTATGGTTGACGGACTTCCAAGAAGTGCTACTATCACGACCTCCACAGAGTGCAAACTACTCGAAATAGCTCCGAAAAACTTTGAAACAATAATAAAAACAGAGCCGTCGATAGCTATAAAACTGCTTGAGACTGTCATTAAAAGATTTAGAGCCCAAAACGAAATTCTGGCGGAGGCTATCTGGCACTCTCGCGACTAAAAACCTCTTTCGTTATAATCCGCAAAAACAAAATCAAAGGTTTGCAATATGTCAAACGTATACATAAAATCATATGAAGTAGTTTCTCCCGCAGGATACGGCAAAGACGAGATATTTGAAGGCCTTTTAAACAAACGCTGTTTTATCACAAAAAATGAAGCCTTTAACGATTTGTATACAGGTCGCATTTTGGATATTAAATCAGCCGTAAAGTTTGTGGTGGACGGTATAGACAAGACTAATGCTTTGGTTTTTGGGGTTATAAAGGAGAGCTCTTTAGTCGACTTTGCGATAGACAAGAACTTTGCAACCTCATCCGAAGCTATCACTGCCGCATACGAAGCTATCAAAAAACAAGAAGCTGAAAATATTTTTGTTTTGGCTGTAAAAACTTTTAATACAGATGATATTGAAGAATTAGTCAAAGAAAAAAGATATTCGACTGCAGTGGCAAAACCTTTTGACTTTGAGAGCGATGGCCTAAACGCTTCAGATGTCGTGGTCGGGATTTTGCTTTCCTCTGAAAAATCAGATATTGAACTCATTAGCGTAGCTACGTCAAAAAGCTTTGAAGATTCTATAAAAAAAGTAGGTGCAGAAGCCGCAAAAGTAGAGTATATAGAGGCCTGCGCAACTGGCGTTTTGGCTGAAGATGCCTTAGAGGCAAAAGCGATTGCGGCTATTTTTGGACAAAAACCTTTTGTATCATCTTCCAAGGGTATGACGGGATATAGTTTTGAAAGCTCCGCCGCAGTTAGTCTAGCGGTAGCCATAAAGGCGGCAGAAGAAGGGATTATCCCTGCCAGCTCATTTTTGGAGCACTCCTTTACAAATGAAGTCACTTTTGCCTATGCAAATAAAATAAAAAATATCACTGCATTTTTAGTAAACTCAAATGAAGAACCGGACAATAAAACGTCGTTTTTGCTATCAATAAATAACTATTAAGAGCGCTATGTTAAACTTAGAACAAATCAGTAGTGGGGTTTAGTATGAAGAGAATGTTTGTTTTTTTGGCGGCTGCAAGCCTTTTTGGAGCCGATGATTTCGAGAGCTACAGACAAAGTATAGCTGCAGAATACAACGATTACTACCAAAAAGAGATGAAGGCGTTTAAGTCTTTTGTGCAGACGGCGGACGGTATACCCGACAAGGTAAATCCATATCAAAACATAAGCGTCATTCCTCCAAAAACAGTGCAAAAAACACCTGTTGTAAAACAAGACAAGCCGGAGGTTGTCGTTCAAAAACCAAAAAACACCATACCTGACGGTACACCAAGCGACTCCCAAATAAAAACAGTCAAACTAAATCTCATAGACCCAAAAAAATTAACCAAGCCGGAAAGCTCTCCTGTAACTGTCACACCATCTGTAGTTACAGTGGATTCATTTAAGCTTGCCTTTTTCGGTGCAACCATAAATATCAATAAAAATTCTCTCGCATTCACAAAAAATATCTCCGGCAAAACCAATATAGCAAGCATAGTCGCAGAGGTAAAAAACAATGACGCCGAGCTTATCGCAGAGCTCAAAAAAGCTAGAGCCGAATATTCGCTAAATGACTGGGATACATATATTTTGGTGCAAACACTTGTAAATACGATATACGCCCAAAATATGCAAAAACAAAAAACTATTCACGCCATAGACCTTCTAAGAGGACTCGGATATAAGGCCGTTTTGGCAGAGGGTGAGGATAAAAATACATATATACTCATAGCTTCAAAACAACAGATATATTCAAAATCTTTTTTTGACAAACACGGTTCAAGATTTTATGTATTTGCAATAGACGCTCACCCTAGGGCAAACTTTAACACGCCGATGTATTTTTACAACTCGTCGGAAGATGAACAAGGCGCGCCGATGGACATGGTGATGCACAAAGATCCAAAAGTGGGCTCAAACTCTAAGCCCGTTAAATTGAGTTGGGATTTTGACTCAAAGCAATATCAAATGAACGTAAAGGCAAATCACGATTTGGCAGCTCTTATGGACATGTATCCGCAAGTAGATTACGAGATATACATGCTATCTAGATCCGGCAATACGCTTATAAAAGAGATTTCTGCAAATCTAACGAATGAAATAAAAAAGAACAACTTTTCGCAAGAGAAAGCGATGTCTTTTATTTTAAGATTTGCCCAAAAAGCATTTGTATACAAAACCGACTTTGACGCATACGGCTTTGAAAGACCTTTTTTTGTAGAACAAACAATACTTCTTCCGTACTCTGATTGTGAAGACAGAGCCACCCTGCTTTCAGCCTTGTATCGTGAGGTTCTTAGTCTTGATAGTATAGGACTTCGTTATCCGGGGCATATATCTCTAGGCGTAGCCTATAACGGGCATGGGGACTACTACAACTATGGAAATCGTAAATACTACGTAACGGACGGGGCATATTTTTACACCAGTCCAGGCGTTAGTCAACCCAGCTTCAAAGGCGTTGCGGCTGAATTTTTGAAGACAAAGTAAAATTTTATGAGCAAAATGTAAACAATAAAAAAAGTTTAACAAATATATAATAGGATTAGCATAATTTAAAAAAGAGGGTCGGTATGCCGAAGGCTGTAAATATAGTATTTGGTATTTGCGTAGCCTTATTTACCGCCGGTTGCGGCGTTAGTACATCAAGTCTCGGCAGTAGTGCCAAAGAGGTTGCCGTCAGCTTTGTCGAACCGCCAAGTATTGAAAAACAGATAAACAGAGTAGCCACGGCCTCCGCAATCATAAAAAGTAACCAATTTATTATGAAAAAAATGCCGATTTCCATAGACGCAACTTGGATGGATGAGATAACCAAAGATATTACCGAAGAGCAAGAAAATAGAATACTAAATAAGCTCAAGCAAGACCCATATTTTGGGACAGTTATCTTAACCAACGTACAACAAGGCATACCGGGCGCCCTAATGGGAATACTGTCTCCACTAGAAAAATCCCTATACCAAAGAGTTGATACTTTTTATAGTCAATACCCAAACAATATCTACACATTAACAGCCGACACAAATAAACTCCTAAACTTTCAAGGTGGAACAACAAAGCCGGTGCGAGCGATAAAAGGCGATAGATACGCAAATCTAGAGGCTGCCATAATCTCTATGTTGCCGGTAAATACGCAAAAAGATCTTCAAAAAGCAATAAAAGAGTATGAAAAAAGCACCGAAGCGGTTCTCAAAAAAAAGGAGCTTATCGGCAAGTTAACCAAAGATGAGGCAAGTAAAAAACAGAATGAAGAAAAAATAGCAGTTGCCGAGCATGAAATAAAAGAGCTCGAAAAAACCGCCGACGAAAAAGAAAAAATAATGGACGAACAATGGAAGCTCTCCATAGCAAGTATCGATACTGGAATTAATGACAAAAAAATAGTTCTTGCAAAAAAAATCAAAAAAGTTTTGACCTCAATGAATGATGGAGCAATTCAAGCCGGAGTATTGTATGCAACCGCTACGGCAAAAGCATATACCGCTATCGGACAGATAAAAGACGAGATAAAAAGACTCGGTATAGCCACGGCCGCTTCACCAAGCTTAATGACAAAAAGAATAGCTAGACTCAAAGATAATGCATTAATGTTAGTTCCAAATATTGCCGTCGGGACTTATTTGATTGTTAAACAACAGATATTCATAGGCAAGTACACAGACGTGATAGATAAAGTAGCCAGTATAGGTGACGATAGAGAAAAATTTGCGAAAAAATAATCATTAAAGGAGCTTAGACGGTAACAAAATGATTGGCTATCTCTAAATATTTTATTTTTAAAAAGGAAAGTTAAAACATGTTTGGAAAAACACAATTGATGAACGTAGCATTAGGCTTTGGTATGGCAATGTTTGTATCGGGTTGCGCAGTCAGCTCTCAAAGCGTAGGAGGATGTGCAAAAGAAGGCGCAATAGCTCTCTTTGAACAGCCTAGTGTCGAAAAACAGATAAACAGAGTAGCCACTGCTTCGGCAATTTTGAAAAGTAATCACTTGATAATCAATGAAATGCCTATATCAGTAGATGCTTCATGGATGGAGAAAGTAACTAGCGACATTAGCGACGAACAAGAAAAAATAATTATGAAAAAACTAGAGAAAGATCCATATTTTGGGACGGTACTCCTTACAGATTTGCAAAATAAAAACTTGACGACCATACTAAGCAGATTGTCGCCTCTTGAAAAAACTCTATATCATAGAATAGACACCTTTTTTAGCGAATATCCTGATATATATACTTTAACCGCCGATGTAAGTAAGCTCTTGAAATTTCAAGGCGGCGTATTAAAACCTGTTGAAGCTATTAAAGGTGACAGATACGCAAATATGGAGGAAGCCATAATATCAATGGTGCCCGTAAATAGTAAAAAAGAGCTAGAACAGTCTATCAAAGAATACAAAACAAGCCTCGGTGTAGTAGCAAGAAAAAAAGAATTTTTAGGAGAACTTGAGAAGGACACCGCTTCAAAAACTGCCAATAAAGACAAAATTGAAGTTACAACTCAAGAGATAAAAGATCTTGAAAAAATATCTGATGAGAAAGAGAAAATAATGGATGCACAGTGGAAGCAAGCTATTGCGAGTATCGACACCGGCATAGACGACAAAAAAATAGAGCTTGCAAAAAAAATATACAAAGTATTGACGGCGCTAAATGACGGCGCTATTCAAGCAGGTTGTCTATATACTACTGCGGGACTAAAAACATACGGCGCTCTAGGCCAGATGGATAAAGAGGTTCAGCGTTTGGCTATAGCAACGGCTATCTCTCCTGTTTTAATGACAAAAAGAATAAGTAGGCTAAAAGATAATGCGCTAATGACAATACCTAACATGTTTGTGGGTGTTTATGCAATAGGCAAACAGCAACTATTTATAAGTAAATATATAGATGTAGTATCAAAAATAGTCAAAATCGACGAAGATAAGAAAAAATTAGCGAATAACAACGCTTCTAAATAGGAAATCTAATGAAAAAATTAATTGCCGCTCTTGTGGTTTTATTATCGTTTCATGTGGCACTTTTGCATGCTACGCCGGATTGGTTTATGGCTGAACAAAAAGATTCAGTAGCCGCTTATTACGGGGTTGGCGAAGGTGAAACCCAAGAACTGGCAATTAAAGCGGCATTGAACGAAATAGCATCAAAAATAGCAGTAACAGTAGAGTCTAATTTCAAAAACGAACAAACCGTGTCAAACTCCGAGTTTTCAAAAACTACGGAGAGCAAAATAGCTTCAAACGTCAAAAAAATGAGCTTTAATAACTACCAAGTTACGAAAAAAGCGGCAGACAAGGATAGCTATTTTGTTCTAGTAAAAGTCGATAGGCAACTCCTTTTTGAAGAAAAACTATCCGAACTAGATACCGCATATTCAAAACTACAATCGGAATACTCGGAGATATCAAAAGCGACAGAACTCGAAAAATTCAGAAAACTTTTGGTTTTGGAGGGCGAGCTTAAAAATTTGAATGAAAAAATGTATCTTATTAAGAGCGTATCACCCGATTTTGACTATTCAAAATATCAAAAGATATATACCGACTTCCAAACTGCGTTCATAAAAACAAAAGCTTTACTATCTGTCAACATAGTAAGCGAAAATGAGGTTGCAAAAAACTACTCTAAGGTTTTTGCAAAAAAACTTAGCGAAAAAGGTATCAAAATAGGCTCTTCAAAACCTAGCGGTATCTTGTATCTAAAGGCAAGCGCTAAAGAAAAAAAAGTTCAGAGTACGAATGAGGATATATCAAATGCTTCTTTTGCATCGGTGGAACTCGCTTTGACGTTAAAAGATAGCACTAATACGGAAATCGCATCAAATATAGTGAGATTCGTTAATAATTCTACGCTTAGTTATAGTGACGCACTTAAAAAAACGCTTAGATTAGAGAGGTATCTGTCCGAAAACCTAATTTACAATGTTGTCTTTAGTATAGAAGCAAAAACAGAAGAAGCAAAGGAGTAACAAATGAAGCAAAAAATCAAAGTCGGCATGCTCTCATCTATGGCCGTGCTTTTCATGACAGGATGCGTAGCTGGAAAACAAATCATAGTCCCTACCTACCTCCCGCCAAAAGAAGCAGGAAAAGTGAAAGGTATTACAAATGATAACAGTGACAACAAGGGTAAATTTATCTCTTTTGCTATAAATAAAGTAAAAAGTGAGGTTCCAATTCCAAAAGGCACCGACAAACGAATCATAAATATAACCCAAGAAGCAATTACTGAATCAAACTATATTTTGCTCCATCCTGTATACAACGCATCACGCAATGGCCTTGATATTTTGGTTACAAAATGGGATTTTCCAAAGCCGGAATGCGATCAAAATGAATGTATTTTAAAATCGGAAATGGAGCTTGCCTTTACAATATATAAAGGAAGCGTTCCGTATATAACAAAAATATATCCCGTAAGTAAAACAAGAAGCACCGAAAAAAGAACCAAAATGAATTTGCCTAGCGAAATGACGTTATCGGCAGAGATGATAAAAGAGAGTGTAGAAAATTTTATCTCTGATATCTCCCCTCAAAAAACAAACCAACTAAGAGAGCTAAAAGCCCTCCCTGGCGAAATCGCATATCTTTTGGAGATGGCTCCTGCCGGCAATTATCAAGAGATAATCGGAAAAATGGAGAAGTATAAAGGCGATAAAGACTTCTCATTTTATTATGATTTAGCGGTATTTTATGAGGCTTTGGCGGCAAAAACGGAGGAGATAGGATTTTTGGAAAAAGCAAATATTAACTACCAAAAATCCATGGAAAAAGGTGGCTCGTCAGATAGCGTAATAGTTTCTACAAAAGCTAGATTTGATAACTTTTACAATATCTTCAAAAAACTAGTCCAACAAAGAAGCGCAAATCAAAAACTAGAAAACGTAATCAATGAGGACTATAACGTAAAAGAGTAGTCGCAAATATTAGTAATAATTAAGATTAGCGTTGATAAAATTGATTTGGCTTCAAAGAATTGATACAAAACAAAAAAGGGGTTTTAAATGTTCAAAAAAGTAACCATTACCGTATTTTCAGTAGCTGCGGCAACTATGTTAATGACTGGATGCGCTCAAAACGAAGCACAAGTGGCACAAGCTCCGGCTCAAGTAAAGAATAAATTTTCAAATGCTCCAAAATGGGTACTAAACCCACAAGTTGAAGGCGGAATCGCAGCAGTAGGTATCTCACAAGCTAGTCCTGCCGGTATGCAGTTTCAAAGAACTGAAGCTATGGCTAACGGAAGAGACGAGCTAGTAAGACAACTTGAACTAAAAGTAAATAATATGGTCAAAAACTTCACGCAAGTAACCGGCGTAGGTAGTGCGGCGACTGTCGATAAAGTATCTAGCAGTGTTTCAAAACAAGTTGCTAGCCAAACTCTAGCAGGTTCAAAACAAAAAGATATGTGGATTGCAGATGACGGCGAACTTTACATTTTGATGGTAATGGATCCAAACGCTGTTGCAAAAGCTACGCAAGAAGCAGCAAAAACATCTTTCAAAAACGACCAGGCATTATGGCAACAATTTCAATCCAAAAAAGCACAGGATGAGCTAGCTAGCGAAATCGACAAGATGGTTAAGTAGTCAAAATGGGGAGATATATCTACGTTGGCTGTTTTTTTACTTGTTTGACATTGATAGGCACAGGGTGTGCGGAGTTATCCCAAAACGGAGCCACCCAGCAAGTAGCATCCAAGTCACAGCAAAACAAAATAGAAAAACCTGAGTGGATATATACCCCAAACCAAGACGGAAAGCTAGGCGGTGTAGGTATCGCCGGCTCTCATATCAAAGGCCCCTCAGCCCAAAGAGAGCTTGCCATAAGCAGGGCTTTGGATGAGATAGCCAGACAGATGAACGTGAAAGTCTCTACAGTAGTTAAAACTTCATCGAGCGCAACCCAAAATTCAGCCTCAAACTCAATAGACACTTTTAGTGTACAAACATCTGATGGGCAGATTATTAAAGCAAAAATAAACAAAATATGGCAAGACCAGTATAGTGAAGAGCTATATATTTGGATGTTGACGCAGTAAATAAGTAATTTTAGGGGCTTTTTATATGAGAATCTATTTAAGTATTTTTTCTGTTTGCTTATTTTTTTGCGTATCGTTATTTGCAAAAACAGAAATGCTCGGAAGCATAGAAAAAGTGGAAGGTAGCGTTAAGATCTTAAAAAATGGTTCTATAATAAAAACAAATGCACAAGTAGGTACAAAACTCTATCAAAGCGATATTATCATAACCTCCGAAAAATCAAAAGCAAACGTAAAATTAATCAACAACACGACAATAATACTAAATGAGCAAAGCAAAATAGAGATAAAAAATATAGAATCATTCTCTCAAACAGCAGGCAAGGCGCTCTATAGCGTACAAAAAAATAATGCGAAAAACGGAACAAAAGTAAACACCGATTTTGCAACAATAGGAGTTAAAGGAACTGAATTTATAGTTGCCTCAACAGCCGAAGACAAAAGAGTCTCTCTCAAAAATGGACTTGTAGAGTTAAAATCACTAAAAGGCGAATTTGAGATACATAGAAAAAAAGATGCTCAGGAGTATGCGGATTATCTACAGTCGCTAGGCAAAGAGTATACGCAATATGAAAAAAAACTGCAAGAAGAGTATATAGAGTATAAAAAATCATTTGAGCTAAAACCAAACCTAACGATAAGTTTTATCTCAAATAAAGCGTTTGAGAACAAGATAGATAAAAAAATTGAACAGGAGTTTGAAGAGTTAGAGAGCTTCAAATGAGAGAAATCTTACTCTGGCGCATTGTCGTTGTTACCGTACTTCTCCCTATTATCTTAATGCTTTACTACTTTAAAGTATCACCGCTATATGAATTTTCACTCAGACTTAACGACGTTAACTACGAACTAAACTCAAAAAATCCGTCCAAAGAGATAGTAACCGTTTTGGTTGATGAAAAAAGTGTTAATAAATTTGGTAGATGGCCATGGGACAGAAAGGTATTTGCACAAGGACTCCAAAAGTTATCCATGTCAAAAATAATTCTGCTAGATATGGTATTTTCAGAAAAGACCAACGAAGCCTCCGATAAAGCTCTTTCGGAGACTATTTCAAAGCTAGATAATGTAGTTGCGGGCTTTTTTCTACGAAACTACGCATCAGAACAGCCCTCTACCGCACAGATAAGTATACTTACGGACTCTTCTTTGGAGCGCATAACAAACCACGAAAAAATTATAGAAGCCAAATTTGCAGAGCTAAACTCCGAGGAGATACTAAAATCGGCAAAACTATCCGCATGCTTCTCCACCCTACCCGATAAAGATCAGCTATTTCGCAAATATCCTACCGCCTTCATCTATAAAGACTACATATATCCCTCGCTTGGAATTCAGGCTCTACGTATATATCTAAATAAAGATTTTGATATTAACGATAAAGGAATCGGTGTCATAGACAATACAAAGCTAAGTCTTGGATATGGAGCTTTTACGCCGCTAAATTTCTATAAGCCACAGAAGTATTCACAAGTATCTTTTGCAGATGTAGCAGAATCAAAAATAGATCCGACTTTTTTTAAAGACAAAATAGTCATAGTAGGCATATCCGAAACAGGCGTATCGGATATTAGGGCGACACCTATCGGGCAGATAGCAGGGCCACTAATTCATGCTACTTTTCTCTCCAACGTATTTCAAAACGACACTATAGTTAGTTATGAAAAATTAGAACCCCTATTTATTGTGCTATTTATTGTCATTCCATTAATAATAACGCTAAGCATCAAAAATATAAATATCCGTTTTGCTCTATATTTTACGTCTTATGTAGTTTACTTTGCGACCACAAAAATATTGTATATCGAACAAAATGCATGGATAGACGCTTTTTACCCTCTAATAGCACTGATACTATCGGCAACGACTTCAGAGGTAATAACTTTCAAGCTTGAAGAGAAAAAATCAAAATTTATTAAAGATGCTTTTTCTAGCTATTTGTCGCCTGATCTTCTGAGCGACCTAGTAAAAAATCCACAAAAACTTCAACTTGGGGGCGAAAAAAAAGAGTTAACTATCTTTTTTAGCGATATTAGAGATTTTACGACTATCTCCGAAAGCCTTACTCCAGAGGCATTGGTATCTCTGCTAAACAGATATTTTACGCCTATGACGCAAATCGTCATGGAAAAAGGCGGCATGCTTGACAAGTATATAGGCGATGCGATAATGGCCTTTTATAACGCTCCCGTTAGTATGGATGAGCATCCAGCAAAAGCTTGCGAGGGCGCTCTTTTGATGATAAAAACACTTAGTAATCTAAATGTCGAATTAGCCAAAGAAGGTTTGCCGCAAATACGCATAGGTGCAGGGATAAATACAGACGAAGTGGTAGTTGGCAATATGGGCTCAAATAGCCGTTTCAACTATACGGCAATGGGTGACGGCGTCAACCTTGCTTCAAGACTTGAAGGTCTAAATAAAACATACGGTACGACAATAATAGTCAGCGAATTTACTCAAAAGAAACTAGACGATAGATTTTTGACCAGAAAACTTGAGAGCGTACTCGTAAAAGGCAAAACAAAACCAGTACTAATATATGAGCTACTTGAAAATAACGATGAAAATCGTAAAATAGCAAATATGTTTGAAGAAGCCCTTGCACTACTTGAAAGAGATGATATACAAGGGGCTTTAGACACTTTTAAAAATTGCTATGAAAGCTATGGCGACAAGGTATCGCAAAAATTTTACGAGAGAGTATCGAACAAAAAGGAGGAAAAATAATGTTAGAAGCAATAGCGTTAAAGCTTATTACAACACTAACCGGCTACCTGTTTCAAGGCTATTTGGACACGTTTTCAAGTATCAATATAGAGGGTGCACCGAGTTGGTACGGCAAAAATCAGACTAGCCAAAACGTATACGCATACGGATATGCAAAAGGCGGCATCGAATCTATAGAGATAGCCAGAGAGAACTGCAGAATAGCGATGATAAAAAAGCTAAATGGTCTTGTAGAGGTGGTAGTCTATGATAACTTCAAAAATATCAAAGACCCAAAAGAAAAAGCGCTCTTGAACGAGTTTAAAAAAGATCCAGATATAGCTCTTTTTGTTCAAAAAGAGATGAAATACGAAAAAGTAGAGCATTTCCAAGAGGAAAAAGGTGGACTTTTCAGTAAAGCCAGACCGGAGCAGACTTTTGCCGGCGGTATGATACCTAAGCAGTCGATAGTAGCATACCAAAAAGACAGGCTAGAGAAAATCAAATATACGCTTACGCATTTTAGAGCTACAAACGCCGAAGATGAGTTAGATAAAGAGGTTGGCAAATAAAAATGCTTTACGAGTTCATACAAAAACTCGGCTATAACGCAATCAGCCGCAGTACACGCTTGTATGAACTTATATCTTTTGTTTATGAGTGTTTTTACAGAATTTTTAGGCCGTCTTCGTACTCACAAGCCACAAAGACAATTCTGACTAGACAAATATACTTTACCTCGGTTCAGATCTTGCCGTTTTTTATCTTCTTATGTATAGTAGTCGGTGCCGCACTCATTAGCGCAACGCTCAGTATGCTAAAGCAGATGGGATTACTTGATTATTTCGGCAAAGTCATGGTTGGGCTTATCATAACTGAGATAGCTCCGCTAATGAGCGTGTTTTTGATAGCATTACGTTCATCCTCTGCAATCAATACTGAGATAGCGGTAATGAAGGTAAACGGCGAACTCAACACGCTTCAAGCCTTCAAAATCAACTATTTAGACTATCTAGTAATTCCTAGAATTCTTAACGGCATTATTTCCCTTACTATCCTTACGGCTCTGTTTGCACTAATAACCGTCTGCGGAGGGCTCGTTATCTCTTTTTTATTTTTTGGATCTACGGTTGATAGTTACATAAATACGATGTTGGCTTCTATAGATTTTTACCAAATATCAATTATGTTTTTTAAAAGTGTTGCATTTGGGTTTTTTGTTACCGTAATTCCAATATATTCAGGGCTACGTGCATCCACGGAGATGACAGCAATACCAATATCCGTACTTAGGGGAATGGTAATGGTGTTTGACTCAATTATTATCATTGAAGGCGTAGCATTAGCGGCAAGATTTATATAGAGCTTTTCGACAACGAAGAACAGCTCATGGAAAAACTATCTCAATATGAACACAAAAACGATACATACCTAGTATCAAAGACGGTTCCGCTTATATCAAATCTCAATGTTGCAGAAAATATCTCTCTTTTACTAGAATACCACAGAGCTATTGCGACAAAAGAGGCTTTAGAAATAGTATATAAAAGACTAGACATTGCAGGGGTTTTGGATGTTGCAAGTAAGCGAGAGCCGCATATAAGTACACAAAACAGGTTTACGACTATGCTAATCAGGGCATCTATCTTAGGCGGTAACATAATAATAGAAAGGCCTTTTTTGATTTTGGAAAACGACAAAAGCGCCGACTTTATGAACGAAATACTAGATAAAATAAATGGATTTTATAGTCGTGTTACAATTTTGGATTTTTCTTGGAATAAAGAGCGTTATGGAGAGCTAAATGTTTAAAAACTTGGAATTTAAAGTCGGTATATTTATTATCGTATCCATATCGCTTATGCTCTCATCACTCATTTTTGTGGCATACAAAAAAGGTTTTTTTTCAGAAAGCTATGAATTCCACCTATCATCTCGTTCCGGTGATGGACTTAGCGAGGGCACCTCTGTCATCTTTTCCGGTTTTGAGATAGGTAAGGTGACAAAATTAGAGCTGACGCCTAGCGGCATAGTGCTAATAACCGTCAAAACACCGATGGAGCACTCCAGATGGATAAGAGAGACCTCCTCCTTTGTCCTCAACAAACCGCTAATGGGTTCCCCAAAAATAATCGTGCTAACATCAAACCTAAACGCCAAAGTCCTTCCCTCCTCCAAAACCGTAGAGATAAAAACTATAGACGGTATCAATGAAGCTATAGCAAAAGTACAGCCGGTACTTGAAAGAGTGGAGGGAATAGTCAAAAACGTAGAACAAATAACCGGTACTATGTCAACCAAAACTTCACTAATTGCTATGGCTACCGGACGAAATGAGAGTGGTAATGACTTGGCGGAAATACTAAGAAAAAGCGCAGAGCTGTCCGAATCATTGAAAGCGCTTCTTGATAAAGCAGATACTATAGCCGCGAATACGAACGAACACCTATATGGTCAAGATGGGATGATAAAAGAGTTAAGGTCTTCGCTAAAAAGAGTGGACGAAATACTAAAAAATGCCTCGAAAATAAGCGCCGATACAGCCGCCTCCACAACAGACTTAGTAGCACTTCGAACAGAGATAGATGTAGCAGTACGAAATGCGAATAGCCTAATGAACGAAATAGATTCCAAAATACCGCTAAAAGCCAAAAAAGAGGTAAAACTACCGTGAGAAATTTAGTTCTTCTTCTGTTGTCCGCCCTTCTCTTCTTTGGATGTTCAAGCAAAATTCAACCAACTTGGCTTGTAGATTCGCAAAGCTACATGGAAAAAATGAAATTATCCATACTTTCATCCAATAGCAAAGAGGCCAATATATACAAACAAAAAGCGTCAGCCTCAATCAAGCAAAGTGCCAATATAGAGTATCTGCAAGTATTGGAATTAACAGAAGCGGCTAGTCATATAGCCACGTTGCAAGAGCCTGATTTTACAGCTTTCGACAGAATGCTCGTCACAGAATCGAATGCAGAAAACAAAAGCTATAAAGCAATGCTATCAAATAATTTGAATGTTGCAGATATAGATAGTCTCTCTGCCGTCTACAAACCATTTGCCAGAGAGCTACTGCAAAAAAACATTACAAAAGCTTTTGATAGCGCAAAAGAAATAGAAAATGATATATCCAAACTAATAGCATTGGGTGTTTTGGCAAGGATAGATACAAATAACGCCGCCATATACGAGGAGATGCTGTTGGTCTCAAAACCAAACGGTTACAAAAATACAACTATAGCTGCAACAGCTAGACTTGCCGCAATATACGCAAAAAACGGTGACAAACAAAAGGCTGATAGAGCTGTATTTATCTTGAATGAATTAAAAAGATAGCTCTTTTAGTATATTTTTCCAGCAATGCCAACTATTTTTATAACTTTTTCTTTTTGAAATACCTAAATAAAAGTCTCGCAGGGTCTATCTCTTTTTGAAGCAAAGCATTGGTCGTGATATGCTCCGCAAGTAGCTTTGCCGTATATGGAGCAAGTATAAATGCCCTGCTCCCATGCCCCGTATGGATATAAAGCCCGCCGTATCTGCTTGGGGATTCGCTACTTAGCCTTGCTCCGTGGGCAAGTGAGGGGAATCTCTCGATGGTTTTTGCGGAGTCATATACGGCTCCGACAAGCGGAAAGTGGTCGATAGATGCGGAGCGCATGCCGCCTACTTCTTCCATTACTTCAAACTCTGCAATATCCAATACATCTCTTGCTTCTTCTATGAGATGCATGGTATCGGCTCTGTTTAACGGTATTGGCTCATCAGCTCTTATATGTGTAGCGCCTATCGCTAGACCGCCTTCTATCGCCACTATATGTACTTTTGAAGAGATGATATACGGCAAGTTTGCATCTGTTTTGATTTTGCTTTTTTGACCCCAAAGACCGTACAACTGTGTATGCAGATACGGCTCATCCACGATAGATCTGGCGGCTCCTTCTGCCAAAATAATGTTTTTGGCTGTTAGTCCAACCGCCGCCCACATATCTCCCTCTTTTTTAAGCGTATCCACATGAACTTCATATCTATCTACGCCTTCTAGCATTGCATCTATCAAGGCTTTTGGGCTTATAAGTCCTGAGTCTTTAACAAAAAATGCGCCCAGTGGCGGCACGTCTTCAAAACTATAATTTGATGGGATATATTTGCTTAGCGCTTCGTACTCTTCTTTGGTTTTTTCATTTTTTGGATAGACGAGAGAGCCGCATTTGTTGAATAATTCTGGGAAGTTCTTGGAGTAAAAATCTACTGAAAACCGAAAAGCCTCATCGGCAAAATCTTTGAATTTTGAGGGTTTGCCCATTACGGGGTTTATGAAGGCTCCGGCGGCTAGAGAGGCTTGACCGATAAAGCCTGTATCGTCGATTATAACTACTTTTGCGCCGCTACGCTTCAGAAAGTAGGCGACGCTAGCGCCCGCTATGCCACCACCGATGATGAGGTGGTCTATCAAACCCCTATTTCCTTGATATCAGCCACGCTCAAAAACTGCTTATATACTCTTGCAATAAGATTTTTTCTGTTTGTCCGCACGGCTTCATCTTCTGCATTTACCATGCAGTTGTCAAAGAATGCATCAAGTGCGCCTTTTAGCGAAAAGAGTGCGCCGAGTATCTCGTGATATGAAGCATTTTCATAATCGTGATGTGTGTATGCACCCCAAAGCAAGGCTTCGTAGTCGTTGTCAAATAACTCTGTATTCACAGGCAATTCACCGCCAAATTCTATATCTTTTGAGATGTTTGCGACTCTTTTGAATGTTGAAAACTGCTCTTTAAATTCAGGTTTTTTGACAAACAGATTTAGCGCTTCTATCTTCTCGGCGATTGAGACCACATCTCTATCTCCCGATGCCAACACAGCGCTAATTACGCTCGGATTGATATCCGAAAATAGCTGATATAGTCTGTCAAATATGAAGCTCTCAAGCTTGTCGGTATCAAAAGTTTTGTAGTTTGCCGACAACTCTTTGATAGCCTCTTTGATGTTGATGTTTATCGAAAAATGGAGTAGGTTTTTGATAATACCGATAGCCGCACGACGCAACGCATATGGGTCTTTAGAACCGGAAGGTATCATCCCGACGCTAAACAGACCCAAAAGAGAATCCAACTTTACAGATATAGAAAGCAAACTTCCGACAAGACTTTGAGGCAATTCGCCGTCTTCGCCTTTTGGCATATACTGCTCTTTTATCGCCTCAGCCACACCACTATCAAGCCCCATCTCTTTTGCATAATAACAGCCCATTACCCCCTGAAGCTCGCCAAACTCGTATACGACCTCCGTCATAAGGTCGGCTTTTCCTAGCCTTGCAGACTCGATAAGATTGGTTTGTTCTTTGCCGCCAATATTTAGTTTTTTGGCAAGATACTCGGCTATTTGGACTTCTCTTTGTACTTTATCGGCCACACTTCCAAGCCCTTCTACGAATACTATATTTTGTAGTCCTTCGTTTGAGAGCCCTTTTTTTAGGTCGTTTTCATAGAAGAAAAGAGCGTCAGATAGTCTAGCTTTGAGCACTCTTTCATTGCCTGCCACGACCTTATCGAAGCTGTCTATAAACGCATTTGATACGACTACAAAGTGATTTGAGAGTTTGCCGCCGACAAATACCGGAAAGTAGCGTTGGTTTTCTTTCATGGAGGTGATAATAACTTCGGAAGGAACTTTCAAAAACGCCTTGTCAAAAGTACCCAAAAGCGCTGTTGGATATTCGGTAATTGCGGTTACTTCGGCTAGCAGCTCTTCATCTAGCTCTACTTCTAATCCTTGTTTTGCCTCAATAGCTTTGATATCGTCAAGTATTTTTGATTTTCTCTCGGATGAGGAGAGCATCACTCCTGCGGCAGCTAGTTTTGCGAAATAGTCTTGTGGATTTAATACATGAAACGGCTCAAAAGACTCTTGTCTATGCCCGTAGCTTAGTTCGCCGGACTTTACACCGTATGCTTGTACGTCAAAATACGTGGAGCCTTGCATCGCAACTATCCATCTGATAGGCCTTATAAAGCTCTCAATAAGCGAGCCCCATCTCATAGATTTGCCAAAATGCAAAGAGGCAAGCCATTCGCTTAGCATCTCATTTAACTTTTCTTCTATGCTTTTGCCTATTAGCGTCTTTTTTGCATAGAGACACTCTTTGCCATCTTTTTGGGCTGTTTGTACTTCGCCTTGAACAAGGGAGTTTCGCTCCAAAAAGCTCTCATAAGCCTTTGTAGGCGTTCCGTCTTTCATAGCCACAGCTACAGGAGGACCCCAGAGTTCAAGCTCTTCGTCGTTTGCTTTTGGATTGAAGTTTTTTGAATAAAGTGTGATTCTTCTAGGGGTAAAGAAAAGTTCAAACTCGGAGTTAAAACCGTTCTTTCGTAGTATTTCTTGCCATTTTGGCGCCAGATTTGGCGCTTCTTTCAAAAATGGAATAGCGGGAAGTTCCTCTATTCCTATTTCAAGTAAAAATTCGTTTGAACTCATTAAAAACCTTATTTTGCAGACATTTTTAATACGATTTTACCGAAGTGTTAGTAAATCAACACTTCTGACAAACGTTAAGTGGCAAATTGTTTTAGTTTTTGATTTAGGCCTTCCGTCATCTTATTGAGATATTCCGTAGATGTGGCTATCTCTTCAACACTCCTAGCATTTACGTGCGCTGTCTGGTTTATTTTTTCAAGCATATTTGAAATATCTTGTATGCTTTGTGCATTTGTCACACTATCTACAGTCAGATTACTTATTATCTCCACCGTTTCGTGCATAATATCAACGGTTTTTTCTATATTAGACTCTATTTTGACAGAACTGCTTCCGAGCTGCTTGATACCTTCCGCATTTTCGTTCATCTGGTGCGCTGCATCATTTATTGATTGAACGATAGCATTTATTGTCGCATCAGTCTCCTGAAGGCTTTTTTGCGTTCTTTCTGCTAATTTTCGTACTTCGTCGGCAACTACCGCAAAACCTCTTCCATGTTCACCTGCACGAGCCGCTTCTATGGCGGCATTTAGCGCAAGCAGGTTTGTCTGGTCTGCTATGTCGCCTATGACCGATAAAACATCCTTTACCCTATCCGCATCATGAGTTAAAGCCTGCAGTTTCATCGAAAATTCCGTCTCAAGCTGAACACTAGCCTGCACTGCTTCTACCATTTTTGATAGTTCAGCCCTGGAGCTCTGCAGCGCTTCGTTTGCCCTTAGAACATTGTTTTTGCTAGTTTGTGTATTATCGGATGATTTTGACACCAACCCTATTACAGCCTTTGCATCTTCGAAGATGTCGTTAATCGTTCGTACGTCTTCCTCGACCCTTTTTCCTATACTAAGCGAGGTATGCGACAATTCTGCCGATATCGAAGCATTTTCCAAGGCGTTCATCTTTGCATACTCTACCGTATTTCTTACCGCCTCTATGAACACATTTACGGCATCTACTATCTCGTTTAATTCGTTATTATCTTTTGTTTTTATTTGCACACGAAGGTCTGCCTCACCCCTAGATACACTCTTTGCAAGCTCAGATATAGGCAATACCACTTGCGCTATAGAGCCCGTGATATGTCTGATAATCAAAAATGAAAATATAAATAGCAAAAGCACTATCGGTACTATATAGATACTATTTTTTATTACTGTCTGCATAAAGGCATTGTCTAAATCATCTATATAGATACCGCTTCCTATTATCCAGCCCCACTCTTTAAACTCTTTTACATATGAAAGTTTCGGATATGTCTCCTCGGTCAGGCCGCCGCCTTGTTTTGGTTTTTGCCACTCGTATATTACGAATCCGCTTCCTTTTGTTTTACACACTTCGGCAAAAGCTTGGAATAGATTTTTTTTGCCGTCCGTACCCTCAGAGCTTCCGTCATCTCCAAATTGCAGTTCTGTAGCACAGTTGAATTTCGTAGCATCTAGTGTTTTACCGTCTAGTTTTGCATTTGTGGCGTGCATTATCATCTTTGGATAAGGTAATGTCGTATCGTTTACCCAAAAGTACTCTTTGCCGTCATATCTAAGCGCTTTGATTATTTTAAGAGCCTCTTTTTTAGCCTCATCTTCGCTGATATTGCCCTCTTTGGATAGTTTGTAATAGTGTTCTACCGTTGAGTATGCGTTTTGTACTAAATTTCTTGTTTTCTCTTTTTTATCCACAAGCATTTGAGATTTTAAAACTATGAAAGCTGGTGCCGTAAGTCCTACAATCGCCAAGGCTATAAGTAAGAATATATTATTTTTTATACTAAATTTGCCCATTTCACACCTTTTTTGTTATTTAAATATCAGAATATGTCATTTGATAAATATAACAGGTAAAAATAGCATTTACGTAGCAGAGTCTCTAGTTAGTCACTTTTGGGGCTGTTTTGATATACTAAAACAATACAAAAAAGGTAAAAAAATGAAAAAACTTCTTTTATCCATTACTGCGGCGGCTGCTTTTGCATCGTCTATATTTGCGGCCCCTAACGCCATCATAGAAACAACTCAAGGCGTAGTAGAAATAGAACTTCGTCCCGATGTAGCTCCAAAAGCGTGCGAGAATTTTATTGCTCTGTCAAAAAAAGGGTACTACAACGGTCTTATATTTCACAGGATTATAAAAGGCTTTATGATTCAAGGAGGAGACCCGACAGGTACAGGTACAGGTGGTAATTCGATATGGGGTTATACTTTTATAGACGAAATAACACCTAAATTGACCTTTGAAAGACCGCTACTTTTGGCTATGGCAAACAGAGGGCCAAATACAAACGGAAGCCAGTTTTTTATTACGACGACTTCAACGCCTTGGCTAAACGGAAGACACACGATATTCGGTACCGTTACAAAGGGTGCGGATGTAGTCAGAAAGCTAGAACTTACACCTACCGGTGCAAATGATAGACCTAGAGTAGATCAAAAAATTATAAAAATAACAATCACTGAAAAATAATCTAACAATAATCGGCTAGCATTCCTTTTTTGACCGCTTCGGCGATCTCTTTCCCCGCCAATTTCTCAACAATATAAATCCCAAAACATATAGCCGTACCGGGTCCTCTTGAGGTGAGGATATTACTGCTTTCGACTATGTTTTCTTCAATAAATTTTGAGCTTTTGATAGAGTCAGGCACACCGGGATAGCAAGTATATTCATCTTTTAATACACCTGCCCTGTCTAATGCAATAGGAGCGGCACAAATAGCGGCTACGCTTTTGCCTAGCGAATCAAACTCTTTGATTAGCGCTTGAACAGTCCTATTTTCGGCTAACGTCATTGTGCCACCGTATCCACCCGGCAAAAGTATCATGTCAAAATCATCGCTCTTCACAGCACTTATATGGCAATCACTGACGACTTTTATACCATGTGCTCCTTTTAAAATTTCTCCGTCCACTCCGGCTATCACTACTTCTATATTACCTCTTCTTAAGGTGTCGGCAAGAGCCACGGCTTCTATCTCTTCAAAACCGTTAGCTAAAGGCAAAAGTACTTTTTTTTGCATTTCATATCCTTGCTGTTTTGTTTTTATTTTAACACATCAGGATTATTTTGCTATTATTTCCTCGGTGCCAAACCTCGGGTGATTCACATAAGCGACTGTTCGCTTTGTGGTCACCCTTTTTTTATGTCTATTCCATGCTCATTTCTACGCTTTTGCCATTAGCTATATCAGCCAACTCTACTCCAAATTCATAACATTTTGAAAGCTCTTCTTTTGTCGGTATAAGCTTGAATTTAACAGGTTCGAGAGGAGTACGAAATTTTAAGCCTCTCATTCTGTTATATATCATATTTTGTGCCTCTCCACTCCATCCGTAACTTCCGAATACGGCTCCAATTTTGCCCCTGCTTTCCAAAAAAGCCATACATGACAACAAATCCCATGCCGGCTTCACGGCATCGGCATTTATAGTTGGGGATCCGACAACTACAACGTCGCTCTCTTCCAAAAGCATTATCATATTGCTAAGTTCTAGCGCCTCCATGTCATATATACTTGCACGTATACCGTCTACCGAGTCTGCGCCCAAATATATTTGTTCAGCCATTGCCCTAGTGTTTCCATAGCTTGATACATAGAATATATTTACATGCTTATAGTGGTACTCTTTTTTGGCAAACTTGGCATCGCTACTCCATTCGCCGTATAATGTCATAAACTTTTCCGGCTTACTACGTAAAATAGGGCCGTGTGCGGGAGCTATTAGGAGTATCTCTTTTGTAGCGTATAGTTCAAGTGCAGAAACAACGAAACGCTTAAAAGGTCTCATTATGTGTTCGTAGTAGTATTTGAAAGCATAGTCAAAGTCGCCGACCATATCGTCAAACAATCTCGGATCATAAAAGTGGCAACCAAATACGTCCCCGCTAAAAAGCATTTTATCTTCGACAAGATATGTACTCATCGTATCCGGCCAGTGCAAAAACGGCGTAGACAAAAACTCTAAAGTTTTATTACCCAAAGAGATAGAATCGCCTGTTTGTGCGGTTGTAAACTCTATATCGCTTTTAATAAGAGCTTTTAGCATAGACTTTGCAGTTACGGCTATGATTATTTTTGCTTCCGGCGCTCTTTTGATTAGCTCAAATATCGCGCCGGAATGGTCAGGTTCTAGATGGTTTAAAATAATATATTTTATCTCATCATAAAAACATAGCTGTTCAAGCCTGTCGAAAAACTGCTCTTCGAACTCTTTTTTTACCGTATCTATAACGGCAACACCCTCTTCTCCTCTTACAAGATAGGAGTTATAAGAAGTTCCATTGGCGGTCTTCATTATGATATCAAACGTTCTGATGTTTTGGTCGAATGCACCTATATAATGAACGTCTTTTATAATTTCTATCGGGGTATTTTTTGCCATTTTTCGCTCCATGCCGTTTTTTTGCATTATAGGAGCGCATTCATGGAAATGGTGATTAAAAATTAGCTTATAGGCATAAAACCTATCAATGTCATATCGTCTCTTCTAGGCTCTCCCGCCCTATACTCTTCTAGCGCCGACTCTATGTGCCTCATCTGTTCGTTCATACTAAGCTCTTGGTTGTTTAATATCATATCGCCTAGTCTTTTTCTACCCAAAAGTCTTTTCGGCTCCCCGCCCATATGGTCTGGAATACCGTCTGTTAGCATATAAAACGACATTTTACTCTCTACATCTATCACGTGTTTTTCAAATGGATTTTTTGGCTTGATACTTCTATATCCGAGACTGGCTCTTGTAGGTTTTACCTCGATTAAAAAACCGTTTTTTACGTATATCAACGGCAAATTTGCACCGGAATATTCTATAGTTTTGCTCTCCAAATCGTAAACACAAATAGCACAATCAAGCCCATCATCTGAATCCGTATCTGGATAGTCTTGACGCAACTTCACCCTTACTCTCTCGTCTATCGCCAAAAGCAATTCGGCAGGGTCGCTCATCTTTAGGTCATGTAACGCTCTATGAAGAGCGGCCGAGGCAACCATCGTCATAAAGGCTCCCGGAACTCCGTGTCCAGTACAATCTATTACGACTACAAAGCATTTATTATCTATTTTTTCTATCCAAAAATAATCTCCGCCGACAACATGCAATGGCTCCCAGCAAACGAAAATATCCGATACCGCCCCATCTAAAGCATGCTTGTTAGGTAGTGAGGCCTCTTGTATCTTTCTTGCGTACCCTATGCTTTCCATGACTAGAGAGTTTGCCCTGTCTAATTTTTTTAGCGTCTCATCTAGCGCCTCTTTCTCTTCTTGAAGCATCTTCTGTTGGATTCTAACCTTCCTCAATGAGCCAATTAGATGCACTACAAAAGCAAATACTATCAATATAATAAACCAGTATTTTTTGGCAACATCCACAGGAGAGAACTTGCCTAGATCTTTATAAGGGCCTATTTTTAGCTCACGATAAAGTTCATGCACGGGATTATAATCGGCTGGAACCGACCAACCTCTTATCTTTGCAGCTTTTGCGGCGGCGCTATTTTGCGGCATTTCGAGAAGAGCTACTGCGACAAGTTGCGCCAAACCGTCATCCGTATCTCTTAGCTTACTAAACGGCCATTCAGGATACAATCTTGTGCTGTGAAGATACGGGAATTTACCGCTTGTCTCTTGCGAATTTATTACCTTAATATTTTTAAGATTTATTTTTCCATCATTTGCCATTCTCTCAAGTATATCGGTGCGAATAGCTCCAACCTCACCTTCGCCTTTCAATACGCCAAGCACTACTTTCTCATGGTCGCCTAAGGTTTTTACCTCTATGTCACTATCGGCATCTACGCCTGCTTCTTTCATCTCCCTCAATTGCATTAACCATCCACCGAATGATGTTTTGTCGACACTCAAAAGCGTTTTGCCTTTTAAGTCTTTGATTGAATTTATCTTGCTATCCGCTTTTGTAAAAAAAACTCCTCCGAAACGATTACACAAGCAACCGTCAGGCCCGTTATTTGTAAGAGTAGCGATGCGACTAATACCGTACGATGCTTCAAGTTCTATATATTGTCCCGTGTTTACTACGACAAAATCAACCTCTTTTTTGCCTACCGCTTTGTATAGCTCTTTAAAATCAAGCGGTACAAGCTCAAATTTGTAAGCCGGTATATGCTCGTCCAGATATTCCATTGTCGGTTGCCACATTTTTTTGGCTACCTCGTCACCTCTATGTGCCAATATGCCTATTTTGATATTTTTTGATTCCGCAAAAACAGATACCGAGAACACGCCAATGATAAAAAATACTCCGAATAATCTCTTTATCAACAACACTATTTCCTACCTCCAAACTCTTCTTGTTGCCACATTATCCGAGAACGCATAGATTGAAAGAGGCATATTCCATATCGGAGGCAAAATCTTCGCCAAACTCTAGCATCGTGTCATCATCCTCATTGTAGTGCCAATTTATAACAGTTTTTTTGGCCTGATTTTTGGCTGCATCTTCCAATAACTGAAAAAGATTCATAAGCACTTTGGCGCTAGAGCTATTGAAATATGCAAATTCGACATCAAATACTATTTCATCGTCGAAATCTGTTCCTAAAAACTCTTCTAACGCTTGGTGCAAAGGGCCAAAAAACGCCGAAGCATCTTCTGGGTAAGACTCGCCTTTAAAGCTAAACACACCTTTTTCAAAGTCAAAAGACACCTCAGGAGTTCTGTCTGTTGCTGTTCGTACGATTTTTTCCACATCTACTCCTTTTATTTAAATATATGCTTTTAGGCAAAAAAATGTTCTTTTATCGTCTATCGGTTCAAAGTCAAACTCTATAGGCTCACTAGCTCTTTTGGCTATCTCTATAATGCCTATGGTAGCCCCTTTACTCTGCTCTTCAGGCGGCTCTTTTAGCTTTTCTCTGTAATATGCCTTTAATCCTTCTTTATCAAGCCCTCTAACAATTTCAAGTCTCTCTCTAAGAGGCTCAATATCAACATTGTCTATAATATTTGAACAAACGACAAAAAAGCGCTCTTTCTCATGCCCCACCGTAATAGTTCCGGAGCCAAGCTCCACTTTTGTCGGCATATCGCCCTCAATCCTATCGGCCGAGTAGCGAATAATATTTTGCACCTGTTCTACAAATACGGAAAATACTTTTTTTGTTGTATTTGGATCTGTTGCATCCAAGGTCATTTTTTGTTTTAGCGACTCCCCAAGTGCAAACAATATGCCATCGGATACAAATCCGCTAAAAGAAAACATGATCCCTTTATCGTCAAGAGATTTCTTGAAGTTGTAATACTCTTTTGCCAGCATCTTCTTCCTTTGGAATAATCAATATATTTTAATTATATTGGATTCAAGTCACTTTGGAGGTCACCATGAAATAAGTATTAGTAATGTCATATATTGCATAAATAGTCTATTTAGTTAATATTTTACGCTTAAATATAGATTTTATATTTATACCAAAAATACAAAAGTTGCTTTTTAGTGACCTAGGTCACTTATAAAAGTTTTTTTGAGATATATTTTTTTAAAATGATTTAAAAGAGTATTTTATGGTTGATTTTAAAGATTACACGGTGCTTGTCGTAGAAGATGAAGATACCCTAAGAGAATCTTTCTCAAGATGCTTATCTATGCTTTTTAAAAAAGTATACACATCCGCTAACGGAGAAAACGGTCTGCAAGAGTGGAGTAGATACTCTCCCGATATAGTTATTACAGATATCTATCTGCCAAAGATGAGCGGGATAGAACTCTGCAAGCTTATTAGAGAGCGAGATTTGAAAATTCCTATTTTATTTATGAGCGCTCACAGTGACCCACATACTTTTATGGAGACTATTCCGGTTAGTGCTGACGGCTTTTTGATAAAACCTTTCACATTTGAAAGCTGCCTAGAAAATTTACAAAAATGTGTTAATAAGCTAGAAGAGAGACGAGCAAAAGTGCTTCGGCTTAAGAATGGGGCTTTTGTAAATATAATTACAAAGAACGTAGTTTTGGACGGTATCACTACGACACTTTCACCGCAAGAAGCAAAACTAATATCGCTTTTTGTCGCTTCCGCAGATACGACTTTGCACCAAAATGCAATTACAAATGCTTTATGGAACGGCGAAATAAAAAGCCAGAGTGCCCTTAAAAACTTGCTTTTAAAACTGCGGAAAAAACTTGGCGCTAATGCTATAGATACGCTTATCGGGCATGGTTATAAGCTAAATATTATCTCTTGAAGATGACCTCAAAACATGCTCCATCACCGACATTATAAGCTCTAATATCTGCGTTTAGTCTCTCTTTTGCCATCACTTTTGCAAGATACAATCCAACACCGGTTCCTCCGCTACTCTCTTTTGTCGTAAAGCGATAATCAAAAATTTTTTCCATCACATCGGCGTCTATACCTCCACCATTATCCACAATTCGTAAAACTACATTTTGCGGACTCTCTTCAAGAGTTATTGTTATTGTGGGAGATGTGGTATTTCTTAATTGGAAAATATCTTTTGAGTTCGTAACTACACTCAAAATTATATTTTGAAACGAATTTTTCATTCCAAATAGCATTACTTTTTCGGCAAGTCTCGTCTCGATACTAATGTTTGTACCCGCAAACATTCCTTTTAGTAGCAACAAAATCTCATCTGTAGCATTTCCCGCGTCAAATAGAGACTGTTTTTGGTTTGGATCTAAGAAATTTCTCATATCGTCTACCATCTTAACCAAAAAAGAGATTCTATCGTTTACTGTTTTTTTAGACTCTTGTAACAACTCTTTTGTAAGCTCATTGTAATCATAAGCCATTGCAATTTCGCTAATGGAAAGACCGATAGAGGTCAACGGCTGTTTCCACTGGTGCGCCACCATATCTAAAAGCTCACCCATCTGGGCCATTTTTGATTGTTCCAAAAGTAGCTGTTCTTGAGCCAATCTTTTTTTAGTCTCTTTCTCTACCTGCTTTTTTAGGACTACGTTTTTATAATACAAAAGCAACATCAATATCGCTATAGCCGCAAATCCTTTGAGCACCAATGCATAGCTAATACCCTCGTTTACCACAACACTAAACCATCGGTTAAAAATAGCTTCTTTTTCTTTTTGTGAAATACTCTGAAGACCTTTTTCTACAATTGAAAACAAAACAGGATCGTCATTTCTTACGGCGGCGCCTAGTTCAAAATTATCATCAAACTTTCCGGACACTTTCAAGTCGCTCCACCCGTCTCTACCGATAGCATAACTGACGGTTGCAAGGGCATCTATAAACCCGTATACCAAGCCGTCTTTAACTTTCTTGAGTCCATCATGGATGCTTTTTACCTCTACTAGCTTTATATTTGGATATTTTCTTTTTAGCATACCCACGGTTGCATAATCCTTGACAATGGCAAACTGCTTATCAAGCGAACTGTTGGCGGGGTCTCCAAGAAACGGTTTATCATTTTTTGTAACAAGCGTGAGAGGGGATGAGAAATACGGAGTCGTAAACGTCAGATAGCCTTCTCTTTCTTGCGTTTCCATAGCAAGAGATAAGATGTCGCACTTTCTTTCTTTTGCATAGCGCAACGACTCTTCCCAGCTTTTTGTACCAACTAGTTTTAGCGGTACCCCTATTTTTTCTGACAGTTTTTTTAGCATATCCGCTGCTATACCTTCATGATCGCCGTTTTTTGTAATCCTCTCAAGCGGCATCCAATCCGGATCTGAACAAAAAGTTATCTCTTTTTTGTTTTTTAAGTACGCTCTTTCGTTCTCATTTAGCGATAGAATTTCAGATTTTATTTTGCTGATGTAGTTTTCAAATATAAAATCATTTATATCCTGCTTTCCGTTGTGGGCAGTCATACCAAGCTCTTCATAAACGGCTATCATGTGTTGTAGACGCCATGGATATAGATATCCTATCTCGACCGTATCACTTTTTATGAGCTTTTGCATCTGAGCAGCCTCAAATAAGAGTTGCTCTCTTGTTTTTGAAGAACTATTGTATTTTCTTAATATCAAATCAACTATTTCAGCCTGATGACTAAGTGCATACTCCCACCCTTGCATAGATGCTTTTTTGAATTTCTCAACCAAAACGGGGTTATTTTTTGCAAATTTTTGAGTAGTAAATAAAATATCGCCGTAAAAATCTATGCCGGCATTTTGAGGTGAAAATAGCCGATACTCTACGTTTTGTCTATTGAGATAAAAAGGCTCATCTGTTATATACACGGACATTGCGTCGACTTGTCTATCGATTAACGACTGTGGATTATTGGTATGTATAACCGTATTTTGAGGCAGAAGCTTTACCGCTTCTCTTTTAAAATAAGCTTCTAGCTCCGCAGAGCCATGCTCTAGCATTATTTTTTTATTTTTTAAGGCTTTCACATCGTAGATAGAACTATTTTTTAAAACCATGAGAGCAAAAGGCGAATGCTGGAATATAGCACCCAACGCAACAACCGGATCACCTCTGTGATAACGAAGTACAAGTTCGCTCGTATAAATACCAAACTCAGCTCTTCCCTCAAGAACTTCAGCGTAAGAATCCTTCACCTCTTTTAACTGTCGAAACTTTACATCTAGCCCTGCATCCTTATAGTATCCTTTTTCTAAGGCGGCATAATATCCTGCAAATTGGAATTGATGATTCCATTTCAGTTGTAACGTTACGGTATGTGGATGTAATACTTGCGAAGCAAAAGTAACAGCCGCTAAAATAAAAATAAAAAATATTTTTCTCATACTTTTATCTTAGCAAATTTTACGTTTTTTGATTGATAGATATTTACTGTTTGGATGCTCTACGTATGAGCATCCATAATGCAAAGAAGAAAAGAGGTTTATTTTACTTTGTCTAGGTAGTCGCCTGTTTTTGTGTCGACTCTTACTTTGTCGCCCTCTAGCACATGGTAAGGAACCTGCACCGTAAGACCTGTTTCTAGTTTTGCAGGTTTTCTACTTCCGCTTGTCGTGTCACCTTTAAAGTTTGGCGGGGTCTCGACTACGATAAGTTCAACAACGGCCGGAACGTCAACTGTAATAGGCTTGCCATTGTGGAAAAGTACTTCTACTTCTGTAGAGTCTATAATATAGTCTTTTGCGTCGCCCACTTGGTCGTGCGTAAGCGGGTACATTTCGTAGCTTTCTTGCTCAATGAAGTGCATATAATCGTCATCCGCGTAAGAGAAGTTCATTACTCTTTGTTCAAGATTTGGCTCATCGGCTTTGTCGCCTGCGTGAAAAGTTTTTTCAAGCACTCTACCGTCGATTAGAGATTTGATTTTTGCCCTAACAAAAGCTGCGCCTTTGCCCGGTTTTACATGTTGATACTCTACAACCCTAAATGGGATGCCTTCGAGTTCTATTTTGAGACCTTTTTTAAGGTCGCCCATTGAGTATGCCATCAATTCTCCTAGGATTGTTTTTTAAGTGTTTCCAGTACATAAGCGGCGTAACCACTAGTGTCAGAATTGTAGCAATCATTACCCCAAAAATTAATGAAACCGCAAGACCGTTCCACACAGGGTCAAGCACAATAACGAACGATGCAAGCGCTATAGCAAGGGCTGTAAGCAGTATCGGCCTAAACCTAGTAGCCGCCGCCTCAAGTATCGCATTTTCTAATGTTTTGCCGTTTTTTATCAGCTCATCGGTAAAGTCTATCAGCATAATGGCGTTTCGCACGACGATACCTGCAAGAGCGATAAAGCCTATCATGCTTGTAGCCGTAAAATACGTCGGCATAAATAAGTTCATTATCGCATGTCCAAACATAATACCGATAAGCGTCAGTGGAATGGAGCTTGTGACGATACCTGGAACTCTAAAGCTCTTATAATAGGCAACCATAAGAAGATATATCATCAGCACAGCTACGCCAAATGCGCTTCCGAGGTCGCGAAACGTATCAAACGTGACTTTCCATTCGCCGTCCATTACGATATGATATTTTTTGCCGGTCGCTATCTCTTCAAGGTCAACCGCAAATCTAGGACCACCGTCCCATTTGGCCTTGAAACCTTCCATCTCAAATAGCTTATTTCGTATCTCAAACTGGGCATACACAGAACCTCGCCCATCCATCTCTCCCGTCACTATCGTAGCCTCTCTGAGGTCTTTTGAAGTAACGGCTTTATCTTTTGTGATTAACTCTACACTTACAAGCTCTTTTATACTCACAAGCTCGCCGCTACTTCGTGACGGTACTTTTAACTCTAGGATATTTTCTATGCTCTGTTTTTGATCTTTGCCTAGTCTGACAAATATATCCACAGGATTTTTATCTTCTTTGCTCAAAACCACCGCAGGTTTCACGCCTTCGCTTCCCGCCATCAATACAGCAGATATATCTTCCACGCTAACGCCCAAAGCCGCCGCTTTTTGAAAGTCAGGTTTTAGCGAGTATTTCATCATCGGTTTGTCACCAAGCACATCGGTATCTACGACACCTTCGGTATGTTTCATGATATTTTGTATCTTCTCAGCGAGTATCTCTCTTGAAGCTTTATCTGAGCCGTATATTTCAAATGCCAAAGTCGCAAGTACAGGCGGCCCCGGAGGGTCTTCTACAAGCTTAATATTTGCGCCGCTTATCGCCTCACACGGTTTTATTTTTGGCCTAATATAGCTCACAAATTCGCTAGATTGTAAGTTTCTATCAGCCTTGTCTCTTAGGTTTACTCTTATCTCAGCTACATTTTCGCCGTTTTTGATAGAGTTACCTCGAAGAAGCCCATTAAAGTCGGCTATTCCGGTAGTACCTATGAAGGTTTCAAAATCTTTTATATCTTTTTCGCCCTTCAATGCATTTTCGACACAAACCGCCACCTTCCCAGTCTCGGCTAGCGACGAAGATGTGGGTAAATCAACAGTGATATTGAATGTGTTTACGTTACTAGCGGGAAGCATCTTTGCCTTTACAAGCCCGATTGCCGGAAGCGACAAAGAGAGAACAAAAAGAGCAATAACCCCAAACATAAACATATATCTTTTGCGCCTTACCTGCAACATAGGCCGCACGTAGTTATCGTAAAATTTGTATGTTTTTGTATCTTCAAAAGAAAACTCTTCCCCTTCGTGGTGCGGCTTCAAAAATCTATATGCAAGCCACGGCGAAAATGCAAAGGCGATAATAAGAGAAGAGAACATCGCAACAGGCACGTTAAACGGAATAGGCCCCATATAAGGCCCCATCATACCAGTCACAAACGCCATCGGAATAAACGCCATAACAACGGCAATAGTAGCTATGAAAGTCGGATTGCCGACTTCGTTTGTCGCCTGAATTATGAGTTTTGCTTTGTTTTTTTCTTTGCCAAGCGCAAAATGTCTGTGGATATTTTCGATAACGACTATAGCATCATCCACGAGAAGTCCGAGGGATAATATAAGCGCAAAAAGCGTAATTCTATTGATAGTCTGGTCGATAAGTAGCCCCGCAAAAAGCGTAAGCGCAAAAACAAGCGGTATAGTGATGGAGACTATCATTGCCTCTTTGAGCCCAAGCATAAAATACAGTAGCAATACGATGATACCGATAGATATGGCAAGATGAAACATTAATTCAGTAACAACATGTCCAGCCTTGTAACCGTCGTTTCTAGTTACTATCAGCTCTATATTTTTTGGTAGAGTCTGTTTGATTTCTTCTAGTTTTTTGGCTATTTCTTCACCGACAACAACCGCATTGGAGCCTCTTTTTTTGGCCACAAAAAGCGTCAGTTGTTTCTCTTTTGTGCCAACACCGACACCTTCAAACGCCTGCCCCTTGACCACGTAAGCGCTTTGCTTATTTTGGACGCTTTTGTCGTCTTCTATAGTGGCTATCTCTTTTAAGTATACAAGCTGTCCACCTCTTGTAGAGACTATTATTTCGCCTAGGTCTTCATAGTTTTTTAGGTATCCGTCAAAGCCGACTTCTACGCTTAGTTTTGCGCCTTCTACTTTTCCGGCCGGAAGAGAGGCGGAGGCGGCAGATATGGCTTTTTGTACGTCAAATATACTTAGATTGTACGCTGATAATTTTGCCCCGTCAAGCCAGATATTAAACTGTCTTTTGTTTTCCGGTTTTACGCCAACTATCGACACATTTTTTATTCTTGCTATTTCATCGGATATTTCACGCCCTGCCGCAAACAAAGACGGCTCATCTAGCTCTTTTGAAGTAAGGGCAACCGAATAGATAGGCACCTCATCAATATCCATCGGCTTTACTAACGGCTGAGATGCATTTTTTGGAAGCATGTCCATATTTTGCATTACTCTATCATAAAGCTTTAGCAAAGAAGTCTCTTTGTTCTCGCCCACTTTGAACTGCACCGTCACAACACCAAAACCGTTTTGCGCCATTCCAAATATATGCTCTACGCCGGTAAGTTCATTAAGTTTTTTTGAGAGAGGCTCTACTATTACTTTTTGCACATCCGCCGAAGAAGCCCCAGGGTATGCCACTATGACACTCGCAGATGGAACATCTATCTGAGGATTTTCCTCTTTTGGGGTCATAATGAAAGCTGCAATTCCAAGCACCAAAACAAAAATAGCGATTATCGGAGTGAGAGGATTGTGTAAAAAAATCTTCGCCGCACGTCCGGCAAAGTTGAGATGAACCTCTTCTTCTAGTCGTTGTAGTTCATGCTCGGTCTCTTTTAACTCTTTTTCTATTAGCTCTAAATCTTTCGCCATGCCCTACTCCGCTTTTTGCCCATCTTGCAAATTCTCTTTCGGATTTTCTATTATTTTAGCACCAACAGATATGCCATCTACCATGGCAAAATCACCGCTTTGTCTTTTGATTTTAACAGCTCTAAATTTCGTCACACCATTTGCCAACTCAAACACGCCGACTATTCCGCCTCTTTTTGTAAGCGTATTTATAGGCACCGATATTTGACTGATGCCGGCCGATGCGACTAGCTTCACAAACATACCGCTATAAAGTCCATCTTGTTTTTTTGGCTCTGCTCTTAACGTGAAGTTTCTAGCAGTGCCGCCGCTCGAGGCTATTGATATTACTTTCGCCTCTTCTATTTTTGAACCGACTTTGAAGTTGATAGTTTGTCCGACTTTGAAGTTTTGAAGCTCTTGTTCGTAAATATCCGCTTTTAATCTCAAATCACCCTTGCCGCTAAGAAGCAACACAGGCTGTCCTGGCATTGCCATTGAGGCTACCGTCATATATTTTTTGAGCACAACGCCGTCTATTGGAGCCCTTACGAGAGAGTATCCCTGTTCGTTTTTTGCTTGTGAGAGCATCGCTTGCGAAGATGCCATCATTTGCGTTTTTATCTCATAATTTAGCTTTGCTCGTTCAAACTCTTTTTCAGATACGACGCCTTTTTCAAAGAGATTTTTATATCTTCCAAAATCTCTTTTTGCATCATCGGCGGCAGCTTTTGCGCCAAGATAATTTGCGTTTGCCGAGAGTGCTGCGGCCTGTGTAGAAGCGGCATCTATCTCAAACAAAGGAGCGCCTTTTTTGACGTTTTCACCCTCTTCGACGTATATTTTTTTTACATATCCGCTTATTTTTGAAGAGACTGCACTTTCATTTTTAGAGTAAATCGTAGCCGAAAGCTCAGAGTCACCGCCACTGCTTCCTACGGTATATAGTTTTGGAGCCGCCACAAGCGAAATAGCGCAAGCAAAAATAGTTAAAACTGTTTTTTTCATTCTCTAATCCTTTATTCCTAGTCCGATTGCATATTTATATTCGGCTTTTGAGTTTAAATACATAGCTTTTGCCTCTATCTCTTTTGCGGCAGATATGGAAGCGTCAGCCTCTTTTTTAATGAGTTCCGTGATATTTGTCAGTCCGTTTTGAAATTTTAATTTATAGTTTTCAAATATTTGAGCGCTAAGCTCTTTTTGAAGAGTGTTTTGCGAAAGCAGATGCTCTTTTTGTTTCATATCAAGCTCTTTTTGTTTTGCGTCAAACTTAGCGTAGCCTTTCATAGAAGCCGCCTCAAAAGAGGCTTTTAGATACTCGGCCCTAGCCGCTTCCCTTCTTGCGCTTCCACCGCCAAAATCGGTCAAACTATATGAAAGCCCGACACCTACCATGTAAAAATCTTTTGAATTTGAAAGCGTAAAAGTGTTGTCGTTGTAGCCGTATTTTGCAAATGCGAATATCTTCGGCAAATACTCTGAAAAAGAGGCATCGCTTTTGTGTTTTGCCGCATTTTTCATATACTCTGATGCTTTTAGCTCGTCTCTGTTTTCGGCATTTCCGTTCGCAACTGCAACATTATAAAAACCGCCAACACCGTCAACGCTTTCATCATCCGTCAAAAATTTCAAATAATATATAGATGTTTCATAATTTTTTTCCGCTTCAAACACTCTAGCGTCTGCCGAAGCTTTTGCAAGACCTGCTTCCATAACATCTGTTTTCGAGACAAGTTTTTCTTTGTACATTTCATCTGTATTTTTTACTATCTGCTCGACGCTCTTGTGAGAGAGTTTTACCGCTTCAAGATAGTGCTTCGACGCTACTGCAAAGTTATATGCTCTTAATGTTTCAAGCGCGAGTTTTTTTTCATCTTTTTTTGCCATAAAGTCGGCGGCCATTTCCATATTTTTTGCCGCTTTTTCTTCGTTATAAAGCATAAAGCCCGTGAATATAGAGACTTTGTACTCAGCCGTAGTCTCGAAGTTGTCTCTTGCTTTTGGATTGTTGAGGTCATTTGGTTGTATATCTAATGGGTTTGCAGGATTTGCCAAAAAATCTTTAAAACCAAAGTCTCTAAAGCTGGCTTCTCTACTAGATAGTTTATTCATAAAAACATATCCGGCATGATTAGTTCGTGAATAGTTTTCATTCAAACTAATCTCGCCAAACTTTTTTGAAGATATCTCTTTTAGTCTTGCTTTTGCTATCGTTAGATTTAGTTTTTTGGCTTTTAATTCTTTATTATTCTCAAGAGCTTTTTTAAGTATTTCGTCAAATTCGTATTGATTGGCGAATAAAAATATAGGCAATATAATGCCGAACAACAGTCTAGCCAAAGCTTTCCCCCGTCTATTGAGTTATAATTGTTAGTGAAGTATAGCATAATCCTGTATTATTATGGTTTCATCCACGCAAAAATACCCACTAGAATAAAAACAAGTTGGATTAGCATAACAAAAATAGAGCCTAAAATATTGCCTATTTGGCAACTTGTACATTGTCTATATTTTTTAGTTTCATACTGCGAATAGATGAAATATACGATTATTAAAATTGGGATTAGCCATACAAGATAACTTTCAGCACTATATACACTCTTTTGTGCACTCTTATCAACAAAAAATGGGATAATAAAACTAATCGCCATAGCAAACAAAAGATAATTGATAGCTCTTTTTATATAGTCTCTATAAAAAATAGTAGGGCAAGAAGCTGAATAATCTTTCTTTGAAACACTTGATGCTAGATAATCAAGAATTCTTTGCCTAGTCTCCTTGTCAACCCTATCTACAAAAGTACTTCCAAAACAAAAATCAAGCTGCTGTTGAAAAATTCTAGCAATAGGGTATTCAAAATCACAGCTATTGGCTTGCCCATCGATATCTTCATAAATAACCGTCAGCTTATTATAGCGTTCAATATCAACGCTAATCCCTTCGTAATACAAACTACGCTCGGTTTCGATGGTCGCATCGGAATGCTTTAATATCCGACTATTTATATATATTTTATATTCCGTTTGTTCTTCTAAAACTATTATATTTAAATCAATGCCTACTTGTATGGCACTAAGCGCAGACAAGCCGTAAAATTTCATAGTATCGCACATATTTTCGACCGTAGTATGCAATGTATCATCGAAAAAACGCACATTGCCGGATATTCGACGTATATACGTATCAGGATACTTTATGAGCTCCAAAACCATAAAAAACCTTTAATTTAAACCTGTTCGGATAACCTTAGCTACCCGAACAGAGTGCTTTAACTATGGCTCTTACTTACAACTATTAGCATTTTTAGATTAATAATTATAAAACGAATAAATTGCCATACCTTGCAAGTTCTTAGAAATCTTGCCGTCCTACCTGGAATCATTGCGGTGTTAAATTTGTCATTTTTTGCAAAATTGACTTCTTCTACTTTTGCCATCTCTTAAATCTCCTTATTTTTATTCTGGAATTAGCGTCCAACCAGCTTTTAATTTTGCTTTGTATATAAACATGTAGTGCAGTATATGCTTAATCCAGTGTCCTGCAAGGCCTATTTCACCGAATGTATAGTCGGTATCTCTTCCTGTTCCTGGATATTTATCAAAATCTGGAACAACAGGAAAAACCGTCATTGCTGCAGCTTGACCGTCAAACCATCCCTTGCCTGCAGAGGCCACACAAGCGGCTCCCATTTCAGCCATTGAAGCTTCATGAAGATGTGCATTCTGGCCTTTTTTGATCAAATCACAAACACTATGCGCTACGGTTTTACCCATAATACCGCTCGGCATACCCGTCCTAGGAGGGGTTGGATTGATGACCGTGCCGTTTGGAGATTTCATAGGTTTTGAAATTATATGCGGAGGTGCAAACGCAATTCCGGCGGCAAAAATATTTTTATATTTAGGATTTTGATATTTACGAGGCCAATCGGACGCTTTCCACTCATTATAAGGTTTTGGAGTATAGTCCGCATCCACCTTCATAAAGCCGTTTGGCGCAAACAGCTCTTCCGTTATATCATCACCGGCTTTGCTGTATGCCTTTAGACCGACACCAGCAAAAGGCGGTATCAACATCGAAAAGTCAAAAGCTTCTTCGCCTCTTGAGCCATCTAGTAGCTCATACTCGACTTTTCCTTTTTCTACTTTGCTTACATGAGCGCCTACGATATAATCAACGCCTCTTTCGGCAAAAAGCGACTCCGTAAATATTCTAGAGCTAACAACATAGCCGCCTACCTTCATATGTAACCCACCCATGCCAAAGTCGCCGAGAAATGATTCGTTTGATATCCATTTTATATCGGCCATATTGCGAACACCGGCTTTTTTTAGTTCGTGCTCTACATTAAAAATATACTCAAAAGCTGCTCCTTGACAAGTACACATTCCATGCCCTGTTCCGATAAGAATTTTCTGTCGTTCGCCTTTTTTCATTTTTTCTATACATTTTTTCAATTCGTGTGATGCATGCTCGGCATGATCTGCAGTACAAACCGATACGGTATATTCGCCAAGTTGTGCGCCGTTACCGAGGCCGGACGTTGCGCCAAAGTTTAGCTTTGGACCGGTCGCATTAATAAGATAGTCATAAACTACCTCTTCAGATTGTCCAACTTTTCCCTGTCCTGTATATTCAACACTCACGAAAGGCTTATCGTTATTCACGTTGCCATCGGGATTTATACTTACCGCTTTGGCTTGCTTGTATGTTATGCCTGCTTTTTTATACACAGGCCCCAGATCAAAAGTAACTTCCTCTTTTTTCATCTGACCAACGCCAACCCAAATATTAGACGGAATCCAGTTCCATTTTGAATTTGGAGTTATAACTACAACCTCATGTTCCCCGCCAAGCCATTTGGCGGCAAATGTGGCTGCAGTATGTCCCGCTACACCGCCTCCCAAAACAACAACTTTTGCCATTTTTTACCTTCGCATATTAAGATATAGAAAATTGTAAAATAATATCTCAACCATTGAGAATAAAGCTCTCTATAGTATTTTAATATTATACTTTTGGCTACAATTACTAACTGAATAATTAATAATTAAGTTAATGTAAGTTTATACTTTAAAGTTTAAAGCAATATTAAAGAAATATAATTAATTATATATTGTTTTGATAAGCTATGCTTATCAAAGTAATGCCATAGCATATACGCGCACCTCGAAATAAACAATAACATTGTAAAATTGCCAAGCAACACAAGGAGTATTAATGCAAGAAGGTATGAATATTTATGAGGCTGCGCTGTTCGGACTTGTCGCAATAGCAACTCTTGTGATTTTGAAGATGAAAAAGTAAAAGAGTTATTTTTGACTTTTAGCATACGGTTAGTACAATAAGTAAACACAATCCGTAATGATTAATGCAAGGAAAACGAAATGGGCGCATCTGCTGCATTTTTTAATGGTTTTTGTCGCATATCTATGGCTGCCACTTTATGCCTCGGCTTTGCTTTTGCAAATGATATATCCGAGACGGCTCAATATGAATCGATAGAACAAACACAAAAAGTAGCCGCCAAATCAAGTCTGCTCGAAAAAATAAACTCAAGCGAGATCGACCTATCACAAATATTTAGCGTAGATCTAAGGCACGATGAGAACTTTCTTAAGGCGATAGACAGCTCAATACAATTTTACTCTAGCATACTCGGCACAGATGATATTTTTAGCTATGGCGAAGAAGAATATACACCTCTTCAGATGCTGCACTCACTTATTATGTTTCGCAAAATGGTCACAAAAGACAGACTGTACAGTGACTTTCTGCTAGAACTAAAAGAGCATTTCGACGTATACATGACGAAAAACTCACATAACGGCTCTAAATTTACAGGCTACTACACACCTGAAATAGAGGCTAGCTCAGTCAAAACAAGAGCGTTCAAATACCCTCTTTATCTCACAAAAGCAAGACTAAAATCGTCAAAACCGGACTACTATGTTCAAACTAGAAATGATATAAAAAAGCTTGAAATGGAAGGTGCAGGAATCCTTGCCCTAGAAGACGGTCAGATGTTAAACCTCCAATACGGCGGCAGGAAGCGAGCCGTCGATGAGCTAAATAGTCAAAAGGCAAAATTTGTTAAGAAAATAGTCAAGAAAAAAGGTGTTAAAAAAACAATACTCGTAAAAGTAAAACAAACACCGAAAACAAAAGCTGTTTTCTACATAACAGATAGCGGTCCTTTGGGTTCACTAGATACGGAACTTATTCCTGGATATAGTGCGGCGATGGATATGAAGCTTACGCCGGTAGGCAGTTTAGTATATGTTAAAAGTAATAATTATTCAACTACCGACGCCAATGACCTAAACTTGGGTGGTGATAAAAAAAGGAGCTTCGAGAGCTTTATGTTAGTACACGATATAGGTGGAGCGATAAAAGGTCCCGGAAGAGTCGACATATACTGCGGTGAAGGCAAAAAAGCGCATGGTTGCACGTTTGACGTTTCCACAAAGGGTCTTGTCTACCTTCTGGTAGCCAAAAAAGACGCTTTACACAATTCTGGTTTCGCATCTGAGGAGGTTAAATAAATTTATGGATAGAAGACTTTTTACAAAATTATGCTTAGGCGGTGCCGCAAGCCTTTTAATGGCGGATGAAACAACAAGTTCAAAAAGAGATGTAGAGATATTTTTAACGATAGACGATGGTTGGCACTATAAAAAAACAATACTAGAAATGGCAAACCACTACAAAGTACCTCTAAATCTTTTTATCATAGGAAAAGTAATCGAACAAGACCCGAAAGTATGGCAGGGAGCTATAGAAAAAGGTCACATGTTGGGTTCTCATACATATAACCATCACAAGCTATCAAAAATAGATGAAGAGACTATACTATCGGACTTCAAACAGTACAAAAACTGCATATTGAGCTCTCTTGGCAAAGAAAATTTTGAAAAGATAAAATTTTTTAGATACCCATACGGCGACATGGGCAAAAACGAAACAAAAATAACTACAAAAAAACTAATAGAAGACCAAGGATGGAAAACGTCTTGGTGGAATATGGATCTCTCTTTTGCATCTTACTCATACGGTGTCAGGGCATACAAGGACCCAAATGATCAACTAAACTACTTTTCAAAACATCTAAAAAATATCAATGTGCCGCTTTTTCACTTTAAAGATCCAGATGTAAAAGCAATAGAACTTGTAATAAAACATGGACTAGACAACGGATATAAATTTGCAAGATTAGATAGCAAGAAGAGCTTTATTTAGTTTGTGTTTGCAAAAGCCTACATTGAAATAACAAGCTTTTGTGGGCTGAATTGCGATTTTTGCGAACCAAAAAAAAGTGCTCCGTCGCTCATGAGTCTTGAGTTATTTGAGACGATACACATACAGCTCCAAAATCACACCAAAGCAGTTGCCTACCATATTTTAGGCGATCCGCTCACTGTTGCAAATCTCGAACAATACCTGAATATATCACAAAAATATAATCTGGAAGTCCATATCACAACTAGCGGATACGCTTTAGCAGATATAGACCAAAACACACTTTTGCATCCTGCTATTAAACAGATAAACTTTTCACTATCATCATTTTATGCCAATAAAAACAACAATAAGCCATTGGAAAAATACATAGGTAAAATAATAGAATTCTGCAAAAAAAGCTCACAAAAGCCAAAGAGATTTGTAAACCTGAGACTTTGGAATATAGGGGACGAGAGGTATATAGACTTCAATGCAAACGTTGAAAGAATCTTAAAAACTACATTTCAAGACGCCTATTTTGAAGCACAAAAAACCAAATTAGCGCCTTACACAATACTTGTAAAAGATAGTATGTTTAGTTGGCCCGGCTTAGACAAAGAGGTGATTTCAGTGAGCGGAAGTTGTCATGCTATTAAAGGACAGATAGGGATTTTAAATGATGGTACGGTAGTCCCATGCTGCCTTGACACAAAAGGTGATATGAGGCTTGGGAATATCAAAGAAAAATCTCTTAACGAAATACTTTTTTCGGGAAGAGCAAAGGCCATAAAAGATGGTTTCGAAAACAAAAAACTGATAGAAAAAATGTGCCAGACGTGTGGCTTTAGAGAGATTAGGTTATAAGGAGGAGACCATATTCCTCCCGCCTCGTTTTGCGCTATATAACGCATCATCAACTCTTTTTAGCATATCTCTCATATTTGAATTTGTTTTATATACTGCAATGCCGAAACTTGCAGTTATTTTTCCGGCTTTGCCAAAAACACTCTCTTCTACAATTTTTCTAAGATTTTCGGCCATTATCTCGGCGCCCTCGGTATTTGTATTCGGGAGCATAATCATAAACTCTTCACCGCCCCATCTAGCAAACACATCCGTATCTCTAATATGCGACGTGATAATCTCACAAAGCTTAACAAGAACTTCATCCCCAATGTCATGCCCATAAGTATCGTTAATATCTTTGAAATGGTCTATATCTAGCATTATCAAAGACAAAGGAAGTTCATATCTTTCTGCTTTTTTGACTTCAAACGCCAGAAGCTCATTTAATTTTAGCCTATTATAAACTTTTGTTAGAGGGTCGGTAGTAGCTAGGCGCTCAAGAGTTTTTGCTTCTTCTTCCATATCGGTAATATCTGACATGGATACAATATAAAGCTCTTCTTCTTCTTCCGGAAACTTCGTCGCTTTAACCATAAACGTTCTAAGCTCACTACTTCTTACGTTTACTATTTTTGCTATGTTTCTTTCAAACTTTCCGTCTAAAAGATTTTTTATCCACCCTTCACCTTCGATTCTATGAATTGCTTTTTCATCATTAACAAGCTGAGAGTCTATGCATCCGTATAATGTTTTAAATTCCGATAGATTTGCACACCCAAAAAAATCAAAGAAGCTTTTATTTGCCTCTACAATAGAGATACCGTCCGTTAAAACTATCATATTATCTTGGAAATTTAGAATAGTCTCAAACCTTCTTCGTTCTTTTTCGAGCTCTTTTTCCAAAATAATATCATGACTTTTTTTCTCTATGATAGTTATCAAATTATCCGTATCTACCGGTTTTAGCAGAAAATCACTGACGCTAATCTCTATGGCCTCAAGCAAAAATTCTGATTCACTGTGCGCTGTTGTAATTACAATTGGAATGGACTTATCTATCTTTCTAATCTCTTTGGCCATTTCAAGGCCTGTCATTTGTGGCATTTTGATATCCGTGACAATTATCTCCGGTTTATGTTCCCTAAAAGCTTTTAGCCCCTCTTCTCCGTTTGAGGCTGTCACAACTTCTCTCACTACTCTTTTAAGTAGTCTTTCTAGTTGATCTCTTATTATTGCTTCATCTTCCACATATAAAAGTTTAATAGGAATTTTACTTTTTATTTCCACTTACTCGTCCGTTTTAAATTCAAAATAGCTGTCTATCGTAGCAACAAGATCACCGAGCATAACGGGCTTAAAAAGAGTTTCATCGGCGCAGGCAACAAGATGTTCCGGATCTTTATACGCCGTAAGCATTACACATGGTACGCTACTTCTTTCTTTAATCTTAGATACAAACTCTTTGCCGTTCATAACCGGCATCTCTATATCACTCAAAACTATATCAGGAGAGTGGTCAAAAAATGCCCTGAAAGCATCGGCGCCATTCTCGCAAAGGATTATCTCCCCATATACACGTCCCAGTGCTTTACCTACGGCTTCCCTGATTATATCTTCATCTTCTGCATACAAAATTTTTATCTGTTTTTTTTCAATCATGAGATACCGCCGACTTATCTAGTGCAAGTTCTACCTGAAATCTAGCGCCGTCTTGATGGTTAAAAGCAAAAATAGAGCCGTTCATGTTATCCTCTATAATCATTTTGCACATGTAAAGCCCGATACCGGTGCCTTTTCCTTGGTCTTTCGTAGTGAAATACGGCTCAAATATTTTTTCCAAAACACCATCTTTGATTCCACCACCGCTATCCGTTATAGTCAAAATAGCTTTGTCATCTTCAGAGTGAACATCTATATATATTTTGCCGTATATACTCTCATCCGTCCTATTTTCAACTATCGCATCTTTGGCGTTCGTAATTAAGTTTAACACAACCTGCTTAAATTCGTTTTCATACCCATAAACTCCCGGCATTTCATCTTCAAAATGAGCAATAGACTCTACTTTGCTTGATATAAGCTGTGATGAGGCTATTTTTAGGACATCGTTTACGCTGTCTTGAATTCTAAAAATAGATTTTGGTTTATCAGGTCTAAAAAAGTTTCTAAAATCATCTATAGTTTTAGACATATATCTTACCTGCCCCATAGCGTCGCCTGTTATTCTTTCTACGTATTCAGGGGATAGGTCGTTCAACTGAAACGATAGCCTAAAATCTTGAATCATAAGTCCAAGAGCGTTTAAAGGCTGACGCCATTGGTGCGCTATAGCTCCTATCATCTCTCCCATTGCGGCCATCTTGGTTTGCTGAATAAGAAGTTTATCTTTTTGTCTAACTTCACTTACCGCTTTATCGACCATCTCACCTAAATGTTCGTTTATCTTCTCAAGTTCGCCCTCTGCCGTCTTTCTGCCTGTTATATCAAGGCATATAGTTACCTTCACACTTTGTCCGTCCATCCATAACGACAGGTTTTCAGTTACCGAATACCATTCATTTGTAATCTCGTTTAGATATTCATAGTTTGCAAACTCGCCTTGCATCGGCAACAACTCATTCGGATTTTTGGTAGCAAAATATGAAGCTTTACCGACTATCTCTCCAAATTTTAGTATTGCATAGTTATTTGCAAAAAGAATTTCTTGTTTTTTGGTATCGGCTACATATATGATTGCATTTATCGAGTTTAGAACACCGGAAAAGTTTTTATTGATAGCTCTAAGGGTGGTTGACATATCCTCCGTCTTTGCAAAAGCTTCTCTTAGCTTGTTTGCAGACACGGTAGTTTTGTATATAAAAAGGAGCGATAAGAAAACAAAAACCGAAGCAAAAATTATTTTCAAAAAAAATAGATAGTCCAAAATTACACCGGTGCTACCTGCAACAACCGTTCTCTCATAGCTTTCCATGGCCACTATAATGACCTCGAAAAATATAAAAAATGAGATAAAAATAGATAGCGTCTTGGCTTTTGTATTCATATTTCTACTTTACAACAAAATGACAAAAAATATCTTCTATTACTAAGCCTTTAGCCTATAGCATTTATTTTTCACCCTCTCAATAATCCCTGCATCTATAAGCTGTTTAAATGTAGAAACCACTGTTGGCTTACTGACACTAACCGCCTCCATAACATCCTCATAAGAGCCTCTAAATATATTTTCTTCGTCAGTATTTTGAAGTAGATGTTTTATAATCTCTATTTTTTTGCCGCCGACAAAGATAGAGATAGCATTGATAAGTTTTTTACTTACTTCAAGTTCACTCTCTTGTCTTTTTGTCTTCAATACGCCGAGTATCTGCTCAAAAAGCTCTTTTGCATGTATCGGTTTTAATACATAGCCGTCCACTTTTAGTTTTATAGAGTCTATAAAAAAGTTTGTTTCACTATGTGCGGTGACTATGAAAACAGCTTTGGGACGGATTTTTTCCTCAGTAATTTGTTTTATAAGTTCAAGACCGTTCATACGAGGCATTAAAATGTCGGTAATCAAGATATCGGGCTTGTTTGCTTTAACGGCTTCGTAGGCCTCAATACCGTCTTTTGCCAAAATCAAATTACCAAAAAAATCTTCAAGCAGACCTGCGACAATTTTTCTTACTTCATCATCATCTTCCGCAAATACTACAGTTAATTTTTTTAGCTCCGAATAATTTAACACAAATGTTTTCCCGTACAAAAAGATAAGAAATATTTTATCAGAGTTTGTTTCAATTTTGTAATAAAAATGGCATATATACTCAAAACAGCTTACTTTTACTCAACAATGTGACGCTTTTATTCCCTAAATGAATCTGCCATATTTACGGTTTTTTTAAGAGTTGGCAAAAACTCCACAAAACCGTCTAAACTCATCATTGTAGAAGCATCGGAAAGAGCTTTTTTGGGTTCAGGGTGAACTTCAAAGAAAAAGCCCTTAACATTACAAATAGCGGCGCATTTGGCCAAATATGGAGCGTATTTTGGGTCGCCGCCGCTTTTGTTTCCTTCGCCACCCGGTCTTTGTGTGGAGTGTGTTGCATCCATAATAAGCGGCAATCCAAACTCAGCCATATCAAGCAAATTTCGATAGTCAACCACAAGATTGTTGTAGCCAAACATCGTACCTCTCTCGGTCAACATGATATTCTCCGCCCCACTCTCTTTCAGTTTTGCAACTACATTTTTCATATCTTCTCCAGACATAAACTGCGGTTTTTTGACATTTACAGGCTTGCCCGTCTTTGCTGCGGCAATGAGCAAGTCTGTCTGTCTTGCCAAAAATGCGGGTATTTGAAGTATATCTACATATTTTGCGGCAAGTTCTGCTTGATAACTCTCATGTATATCGGTCACAGTAGGCACGCCAAATTTATCTGAAATTCGTTTTAGCTCTTTTAGCCCCTCTTCTATCCCAGGGCCTCTACAGCTTGCTATCGAGCTTCTGTTTGCCTTGTCAAAAGAGGCTTTAAAAACAAATTTAATACCGAGGCTATCACAAGCTTTTTTTAGCTCAGAGGCTATTGTATCGTTGATTTCTGAGCTTTCTAACACGCATGGTCCCGCAAACAAGAACATATCATCATTTGTTATCTCAAAAAAATCCGCTATTTTCATCTTAAAATCCTTTATTCTCTAAGCAATTGTAAGAGCTTTTAGCTTACAATTGCGATAGTACGCCAAGCGGTAGATGTGACACAAAAAGGGATAATTTGAAAAAGATAAGACTGCCTGCGGAGTGGGAAGAGCAAAGTTTTGTTCAGCTTACATGGCCGCATGAAAATAGCGACTGGGCGCCGCACCTAGCAGAAGTAGAGCCTGTATTTTTGAGCGTCGCAAAAGAAGTTGCGGCCAGACAAACGCTTTTGATAGTGGCAAACGACGATGAAAAGATAATCTCAAAACTAAAAGTATTCGGCGTAAACTTGGAAAACGTCAAAATAGTAGAAATCGAATCCAACGATACATGGGCAAGAGACCACGGCGGTATCGCAGTGGAAAAAGACGGGAAGCCTCTTGTTATGGACTTTGTTTTCAACGGTTGGGGACTCAAATTTGCGGCAGACAAAGACAACCTAATAACCCAAAGGCTAGCAAAAGCAGGGTTTTTCAAAAAAACAAAGACAAAAAGCGTCAGCTTCGCTCTTGAGGGCGGAAGTATCGAGACGGATGGGGAAGGTACGCTACTTACAACCGAAGAGTGCCTCTTGTCGCAAAATAGAAACAAGGGTATGTCAAGATCAAAAATCGAAAAAAAATTAAAAAAATATTTCGGTTTCAAGCGCATACTATGGCTTAGCCACGGTTATCTTGCAGGAGACGACACGGACAGCCATATCGACACGCTAGCTAGATTTTGCGATGAAGATACTATCTGTTATGTGTATTGCGATGACAAAGACGATGAGCACTATATAGAGCTAAACTTGATGGAAAAAGAGTTGAGAGAGCTTAGAACAAAAGAGGGCGAACCATACAAGCTAGTCGGATTGCCGATGCCGGAAGCAAAATATGATGAAGATGGCAATAGATTGCCTGCTACATACGCCAATTTTCTTCTTATCAACGGCGCGGTCTTGTTGCCGACTTACAACGACAAACACGATATACAGGCGATGCAAATTATCGGGGAATGTTTCAAGGACAGAGTTGTCATACCTATCGACGCAAGCCCTTTGATACTGTGGCACGGCTCTATACACTGCATCACGATGCACTATCCAAAAGGGGTAATATGAAATTAAAAGTCGCTCTTATCCAGCAGACATGCTCTGAAAATAGAAGCGAGACTGTCGCAAAAACTATCCAGATGATACGAGAAGCCGCAAACAAAGGTGCACAGCTGATTTGTCTGCAAGAACTTCATACCGGCGTATATTTTTGTCAGGCCGAGGATGTGGCTAGATTTGACATGGCAGAGTCTATTCCTGGGACTTCCACGCAAGAGTTTGGAGCAGTAGCAAAAGAGCTTGGCGTAGTAATAGTGCTTTCACTGTTTGAAAAAAGAGCAGCGGGGCTTTATCACAACACCGCAGTTGTGCTCGAAAAAGATGGAACAATCGCCGGAACTTATAGAAAAATGCATATTCCTGACGACCCCGCTTTTTATGAGAAATTTTACTTCACCCCGGGCGACCTTGGCTTCAACCCCATCAAAACAAGTCTTGGAAATCTAGGTGTGTTGGTGTGTTGGGATCAGTGGTATCCGGAGGGCGCACGGATAATGGCGATGAACGGGGCAGACCTGCTCATCTACCCAACAGCCATTGGCTACAATCCAGACGATGCAGAAGATGAAAAGATAAGACAAAGAGATGCGTGGATAATCTCGCAAAGAGCGCACGCCGTAGCCAACGGGCTAAATGTCATAAGTATCAATAGAGTCGGCCATGAGCCTGATTTTGCCGGTGTGTGTAGCGGTATTAAGTTTTGGGGAAATAGCTTTGTTGCGGGGCCACAGGGCGAGTTTTTGGCTCATGCGAACGAGGAAAATGAAGAGATTATTATTTGTGAAATAGATATGCAAAGAAGCGAAAATGTACGCAGATGGTGGCCTTTTTTCCGTGACCGTCGCATAGATGCATACGGCGATATACTAAAAAGGTGGGGTAAATGATAATAATCCCCGCCCGCCTCGCCTCCACAAGATTTCCCAACAAAATAATAGCCGATGTACTTGGATTACCGATGGTTGTGCGTTGCGCCAAAAATATCTCAGACGTTGATGATGTAGTCGTAGCGTGCGATGATGAAAGTATAGTAAGGCTTTGCGCATCTCACGGCATAAAAGCAGTAATGACCTCAAAAGAGCACAACAGCGGAACGGACAGAATCAACGAAGCGGCGACACTGCTGGGTCTCAAAGAAGATGAGGTGGTGATAAACGTGCAAGCGGATGAACCGTTTTTGGAAGGCGCTATCGTGGCGCAGATAAAAGAGCTCGTAAGAAGCGAAACAAACGACTTCAAAATGGCTAGCTGCTACAAGATGATTGACAAACACATGGCGGAAAATCCAAATATGGTCAAGGTTATCACGGATGCAAATAAATACGCTATATATTTTTCCAGAAGCCCCATTCCATACGATAGAGACGGTGGATTTTTTGATTATAAGGGACACCTTGGCATCTACGGATTTGACGTTGGGAGTTTACGAAAGTTTTGCGCACTGGGCGGAAAAAAGCTAGAAAATATCGAAAAACTCGAACAACTAAGGGCAGTCGAGGCTGGATATAAAATCAAGATGTTAGAAGTGCAAACAAATAGTTTTGGCATAGATACGCCGGAAGATTTGGCTGAAGCATTATCGGTATTTGGAGGTCAAGAGTGAGTGATTTGACAAAAATAAAAGCCTTTATATTTGACGTAGACGGCGTACTCACCGGCGGCGAAATCGTCTACACAAACGGCGGGGAAGAAGCAAAAGTCTTTAATATCAAAGACGGATGGGCGATAGTTGAGGTAAAAAAACACGGTTTTGTAACGGGCATCATCACAGGCAGAAGCTCCGAGCTAGTCACAAAAAGAGCCACTGAACTCAAAATAGATTTTCTAGTACAAGGTGAACTAAATAAGTTAGACTCGTACGAAAAATTCAAAGCACAATACAACATAAAAGACGAAGAGATAGCCTATATCGGCGACGACCTCATAGACTTGCCTATTCTAGTAAGATGCGGTTTTGCGGTATGTCCGGCTGACGCAAACGACGAAGTAAAATCAAGAGTACACCTTATCAGTAACTTCATAGGCGGCAAAGGTGCCGCAAGACAGATGATAGAAGAAGTGCTAAAAGCCAAAGGGCTTTGGAAACAAATAGTCGAAGACTACACCCGCTAAGTTTTGGAACGATAATTGTACTAAGCTAGATGACACGTTGAACGATTCTGCAAAAAGGAAGTGATATGCAAGCATTGTTAAGTAGCAACGAATTAGCGCCCGAAACAGAAAAAGAGATAAAAGCAATCCTGCAAAACAAAGAGCTAGACGAAGAAGAAAAGATATTCGCCATACTGGAACTAGATGAACCATCGATAGATGAGGCAATGGCAGAGAGAATAGTCAAAGGCTACGTCAAAGGATACAAAGTTAGCCGTCACAGGGCGGCCTAATATAATTTTTTTCAACAAAAAAATGTTTTATATTAGAAATGTAAAATACTCTTCAGCCACTATATAATCAGTGTTGTAAAACTTTTTTGTTATTTTAGAAAATTATATTGCTAAGTAGAAAAGTTTTAGTTATAATCTTTACTAAATCTTTACAAAAGGAATTGTGATGCAAGTTATTAAAGTATTGGCTATCGTATCTATTATTTCATCGTCGTCCATGTTTGCTGCGGAAAAAGCGGATGGTGCGGCTATTTTCAACAAATACTGTAAACAATGCCACGGTGTAAACGGCGAAAAGCACGTAGCCGGCAAAACTGCGCAAATATCCGCTCTTCCGAGAGACACAATTCTCAAATCATTAAAAGAGTACAGAAGCGGCAAAAGAAGTACGCATGGAATGGGGCAAGTTATGAAATCTGAGGTGTTGAAAAATACAGATGCAGAGCTAGAGGCGTTGGCTGATTATATAGTTAGTTTGAAAAAGTAGTTTGAAGGTTTGAGAGAAAGGCGCTTTGAGGCGCCTTTGGGAAATTATTTAGAAGCGTTTTTTTCAGCTTTTTTAGAAGCGTTTTTTTCAGCTTTAGCTTTTGCTTTTTTCTCAACTTTTTTAGTTGTGTTTTTTTCAGCTTTAGTAGCGTTAGCTTCAGCAGCGAATGCAGATGTAAGACCAAGAGCGATTACTAGTGCGATTACTTTTTTCATAAGGAAGTCCTTGTTTTAATTTGTATCTTTGAGATACTTGCCGAAATTATACGCCCCTTATGTGATTTTTTTGTGAACGAAACGAATTTTTGGTAAAATTGCGGAAAATTTACGTAAGGCAAACCAAAAAGTGAAAAACATTCTAAAAACATCAGCAATAACTCCTGTATACATAGCAAAAACAGACAAGTACTTCAAAACCAAAAGCCCTCTTTTTGACACATTTGACGAATTTTTTCTCCATATCGGCTCAATAATCAACAAAACACACAAAACACCGCAAGAAATGGTAGAACTAGCAATAGAAGATATAGTATTTGTATCACAAGATGAGATGATGGGGCATGTAAGCCTCTATTTTGAATTTCATAACAAATTAGTCAAATTTTTGGAACTTCTGGAAGATTCAAAAGATGAAGATGAACTTATCAAAAAAATATCTGCTGTTTCAAGCGCTCTTATCAAACTATCAAACACCCCAAAAGATAAATTAGCCTCTCTGATTTCAGATAGAGCAAAAGAGCTTATAGTTATTGTTTTTGATGATTACGGTATATCTTATGCAGACCAAAAAGCCATCAAAGTAGCTTTTAAAGACAAATTTCTGCAAGAAGCGATACTTGACGCCGTTGCAAAAATAGAAAAGCTAGAAAGAGAGGACGGTACACTCAAAGAGAGCCTAGAACTTCTAAAACTAACGCTTTTGCTTTCGATGTTTTTTTATAGACTCAGAAAAGAGAATAAAGCAGGGAAAAAATGGAAGTAGGCTTTTGCTCTACTCCACAAATGTAGATATATCTTCTATTGATAGTCTAAGTTGCTCGCTTTGTTGGTTTACACGATACCCAAAACACAAAGCATGGGCTATATTGTATTTATCAAAATCGAATGATGGAACGCTTTTTCTAAGCTCGGCCTCAAAAGCTTCATATCCAAAACCCTCAATCGGACAACTATCAATTCCAATAGTTGCTGCCGCTGTCATCATATTGGCACTAGCTATATAGACTTGCATCTTCGACCAATCTTCAACGCTAGGTTTTAGTTCATTTGCTTTGAAATTTTCAAATACGGCTTCTACTTTTGCCAACATCTCAGTATTGCTGCCGACCTTTCTTCCAAACGACATGTCAAGATATGGGCTTGTTTTTTTAAACCAAATAGGTTTCCTGGCTAGTAGCACTACAAAATGAGAACATGTGGTGATTTGCCGCTGATCCCAGCATGCGGGCCTAAGAGCGGCTTTGATATCGTCGTTTTTGATAACTAGAAAATGCCAATGCTCCAATCCAAAAGAAGACGGTGATTTGTGTCCTGCTTCTAATATGAAGTCAAAATCATCTTTCGGTATTTTCTTTGTCTCATCAAATAACTTGCAAGCGTGGCGAAAATCCATCGCCTCCATAAAACTCTTCATATTAACATCTCCGTTTAACTAAAAAGTTCTTCTATCTCCAGAAGTTTTTGTTTTAAAATCTCTTGCTTTTCGGTGCTCAAAGCTTTTGAGTTTAGAACAAATCTATATACTCCGGCTTTCTCTCTCGCTACAAACGGGCTTACCGCAGGCTTGTTATTTGACCTTGTATCACGAATCAGCCTAAGTGCTTCGTCCCTACTTAGTCCATCTCCGGCAATAACACTGAAAACACCAAGAGCGTCATTTTGCTCCAGTGAATTTAGGGCGCAGATAACTTCCAAATCCCTATAATCCGCCATTTTTATAGCGTCTATCACGAATTTTGGAAGCTTCACCGATGAGAGGTATTTGCTCACACTCGCATCTGAATATCCAAAAGCCTCGGCAAGCTCTCTTTGGGAGGCGAATGCGCCGCCGCTTATCAATCCTTCAAACGCAAATCCGACCTCTATCGGATGCAATCTTTTTCTGTCGAGATTTTCCACAAGAGCCAATATCCCAAACTTCTCACTGTCAAGCCCAGAGGCAAACACGAAAGCGTCTATCTTTTGAAGACCTAGTTGCTTTGCGGCAAGAAGTCTTCTCTCTCCACCTATTAGCGTATAGGAGCCGTCGCCGTTTTCGCATATGACTATGGGTTGCAACATTCCGTGTTGTTTTATAGAGCTTACTAGCTCTTCAATATCTGCACTCTCAGCTTCAAAACGTGGCTGCCTAGGGTTTTTTGATATTTTGGATATCTCTACTTCAAGAACCTTGCCGACATCTGAAAACATTGAGGCCATAGAGCCCTGTGACGAGCTTTTCTTTTTCATATTTTAGTGCAACGCCTCATTGAGTTTTATCTCTCTTTTGCTTCTAAACGCCATTATTTTGCCGTTTGTGCTGTTTTGTCTGAAGTGTACGCCTTTGAAGCCGCCGATGTCGGAGCCTTTTGTGATGAACTCTTCACCTTTCATCTCGCCTTTTGGTGTCTCGCCGCCGTTTGCTTCTTTGATTTTTTCTAATTCCGCCGCAGGTACGGAGATTTTTGTGCCTTCGAGTATTGCTATTCCGGCGTCGATGATAGAGCCGTCACCCATAGGTATGCCGCACACGGAATTTGCGCCTACGAGGCAGTTTTCGCCTATCGTAATTGGATTACCGTTTGTGCCGCTAAGAACGCCAAGAATTGAGCCGCCTCCGCCAACATCCGAGCCCTCGCCTACTACTGCGGAGCTTGACACACGCCCTTCTATCATGGATTTGCCAAGAGTTCCGGCATTGAAGTTGATATAGCTTGCCCCTGGCATTACCGTGGTTCCTGCGCCTAGTTGTGCGCCGAATCTTACTTTTGTCGTATCGAGAATTCTTGTATTGTCGGCAGGAATGATGTGTTGTAAAAATCTTGGGAATTTGTCTACAAACTCGATGTGAGGAAATTCGCCTGAGAGTTTCATCTCTATTTCGTTGGCTCTTAGATAATCAAGCTCGTACGGCTTGCCCGCAGACCATCCGCAGTTGTGAAGTGCGCCGAATATCCCGTCAAGTTTTAGGCTTCTAAGAGCCGCTTTGCCTGTTGAGAGTCCATAAAGCTTGAGGTATCCCGCCTCCACGCTTTTTACAGCACTGTCTTCAAAAATCATTACAAATTCAAAACCTCTATCGCAAAACTTGCCTTTTTTGATTAGGTTTGCGAGAGTTTGAATTAGCTGTACGTTTTTGTGGGCATCACCTGTGGCCTCGCCCAAAAACGGCTCAAAGCTTGCCATTGCACTTGTGACAAATGCTTTATTTGCAGCCACAACAACTTCCGAAGCGCCAAAATCTATTGTTTGACCGCTATCTTGTGCGGCCTTGACAAACACGGCGAAGCTTCCGAAATTTTCTTTCCAGTTTATTATCGGAAACGTCGCTTGAAGTATTTTTGATTTATCTAGTTGACCCCTATCCACACGGCAGATACCAAACCCTATCGGCTCTTTGTATCCGGCTTGGCTTTTGACGCTCTCAGTCAATGATTTGAACTCTTCTTTTGTCATATCTTCTTCTCCTTTTTTGTAGTTTTACTCATATAAAAATAGATTCCGCCCAAAATGCTCACCAAAATAACAGGCGCCATAAACGGATAATCCTCGATAAAATATACGCCCTGCAAGATAATACTTCCCGAAAAATAAGCCGCAACACCTATCACAATAGCCCAGACGTATGAGGCTAGTATATTTAGCGTTATGAATTTTGACGCATCATACTTCGTAATCCCCGCTGCCAAAGGCACGAGGGTCTTAATGCCGTATATAAATTTTTGGATAAAAATAACCCATGAGCCTCTTTTTTTCATCAAGAGATGAACAAGGGCTAGCTTTCTTCTATGTTTTTTCAAAAAGGCTGCGGCATCTGCTTTTGAGTTTCTAGCAAAATAAAAAATAACCGTAGAGCCTATAAGATTTGCGGTTCCCGCCAAAGCTATGGAGAGCAAAAGGCTCATTTTGCCCAGACTAGCAAGCACCGCCGCAGTCGCAAGCCCGACAAATCCACCGCCAAAGCTATACAAAAAAAGCAGTACATACCCGATATCATCCAATCTTTCAGCCACTGTGCACCCTTATGTTTTCAAGGCAAAACTATACAACAAGGCGGTTTAAACGGCTACGGCTTCTAGCTTTTCGTGTCTGTCCAAAACCAAATAAGTCTCCACCGGCACACCCAAAATCCTAGAGACTATCGAATGGTATTTTTGCAACTGTTTTTTGTACCCCTCTTTGACCTCGTGCGAACTTTTGAAATCCACGATAATAGCTTTTTCGTCACCGATAATTAAGAGGTCTATTCTATTTAGCTTTAGCTCGTTGCCCTCTTTTTCGCAGACGCTTATCTCTTTGTATATTTGAGGATTTTTGCATCTCGACAAAAGTGCACTTGCGTCAAAACCATCCGCCAAAGAGAGCATGGAAGACACCGAAGAGCCGAGTATTACGCCGTATTTGTTTTGAATATATGTAGCGCTGTGCGTCCCGCCGCTAAGGCCGTTCATGCTCTCAAAATACGAGTGCAGGGCAAGCCCGTAAGAGATAGCGGCATAATCATCCGGCAGATACTCAACCAAATGGTCTTTTTGCCGTCCTAGCTTTGACTCCAAGAGCTTTGCGTGGTATATCGCCGTCTCTGCTTTTAGCTCTGTTTTGGTCAAAAAGTTTTTGTTTTCGACTGTTTTTTCTTGCAGTCTCAGAGCCTCTAGCTTTGAGTATCCGCTCGCTTTTTTGATGATACTAATTCCACTTTTTGCCCTTGTCATGGCGACATAGTTGGCGTTTAGAAGGTCTCTTTTTGAGAGCGACTCTTCCATCTCCATAGCCTCTTTGGTCTCATCCAAAAGCAGTTTTGCGTTTTTGTTTGTTACGACTAGTTTTGTTAGCGCAAAATTCTTGTGCATCGGCAGTATCGGACGCATTTTTGAGCCGTCCCTGCTTTTTAGCGTATCGCAAAGCAACACATAATCAAACTCCAACCCCTTTGACTTATGCACTGTCATCAAGTTCACGCCGTCGTTTCTAATGGATATTTTTTTTGCATCACTCACGGCTGAAGAGGCCAAAAAGCTGAACAAATCTTCGTAAGAAGCCGCTATCTCCATGAATTTGACTGTATTTGGACTGCTGAGTGCGAAGAAATCAACTATCTCAAATACTATTTTTGAAGGCGTAGACGAGTTGGCAAGTGCGGCGGCCAAAAGCTCGAAGTCGCTATCTCTGTTTTTTGTCAGAGCCAAAAAGTTTAGCTTCGCAAGACGTGAATTTTTGCCCATACTCCTAAGAGCTAGACACTCCAAAAACTGCATTACGGCGGCGACACCATCGTCACTGATAAGGGTCTTTGAGCTCTCTTTTTGGGTTTTGATACCTAGAGTTTCCAAATACGAAGATAGCGTCTCTATATCGTCGTTTGTGTAGCCCAAAATGGTTATCTGCGAAGGCTTCACGCCACCCTCAAAAAACTCATCAAGCTTTGCTTTGATACTAGGCAAAAAGCCCTCTTCGCTCTCAAAATCAGCCAAAGCAACCTCAACAAAACCGTTCGCCACATCTGCGCTTTTTTGGGTCTTAAACATCTCGCCGTAGTGCGGCGCAAACACCTCATTTACGAACGCTACTGGCTCTTTGGCACTTCTGTAGTTCGTATCCAGATATAGCTCTTCAAACCTATCTTCGGCGCTTTTTTTGATATATTCTGCCGCATTTTCGAACATCCCTGCGGCGGCGCCCCTGAAGCGATATATCGACTGCTTCGGGTCTCCCACCATAAAAAAGCTCTTAAACTCGCCCGTACCTATGCCGGATATTATCTCGTCAAGTAGTGGCTTTATGATACGAAACTGCAAAATACTCGTGTCTTGAAACTCGTCTATGAGTATGTGTTCTATCTCGCCGTCAAGCCGAAAATACAAAAAGTCGCTGTCTATTTTGCCGTCTTCAAGCAGCTCCTTTACTATCTTCGCTATGTCGTCGAAGCCGAGGGCGTTTTTTTCCTTGTTTATCGACTCTCTCGCCGCTTTGTAGCTATCAAAACCGTGCAACAAAAAGAGTATCGTATCTTTGGCGCTCGCCTCATAAAATCTAGCCAAAAGCGATTTTAACCGCAAAAACTGCGCTTCGCTACTAGCATCTGAAAGGGCTTTGTAGTTTCGGTGTGCGGCTAGGCTCTCTCTTTCGGTGAGTAGCCCCTCAAAGCTGTTTGATTTGAGAAATTCAGACACGGAGCCAAAGGCTCTCATCGGGAATTTATCGGGCTTTTTGGAGTGCAAAAACTCGTAAAATAGCTGTGCCTCAGCCAAAAAAGCTGACGAAGCCGCAAAAAACTCAGCACGCTCATATCCGGCAAACTCTTTTCTTATCTTTGCAAGGTCGCTCTCTTCTTCATACAGCGAACTGAAAAATCCGAGTATCTTATCGACACTCTCGTTTTTGCTCTGCATATACTCTATCAGCCCTGCCCTGTCGCTTAGCAGTTCCAAAAACCGCTTTTTGAGCTGCCCCTCGTCAAGTGTGAAAAGCTCAAAATCGTTTCGCACATCCGCATAAAAACAAAACTTCCGCAAAATCTGATGCACAAAACTATCTATCGTCGATATCTTGTTGTTTGCAGTCAAAAACTGCTCCAAAAGCCTTTTCGCCCTCTTCTCGATGTCACCGTCATAGATTTGCCGAATAGGGGCATAAAGATTGTCACCCTTGTCAATCTGCGAGTTCGAGAGCTTGATAAGCGTCCCAACTATCCGCTCCTTCATCTCCTTCGCCGCCTTCTTGGTAAAGGTCACGGCAAGTATCTTGGAGGGGTGAGCGCCTAGAAACAAGAGCGATAGATAACGCAAAGTAAGCTGATAAGTCTTACCGCTTCCGGCGCTTGCGTTGATGGCTAGGATGTTTTGGAATACAGACGACATCACACCGCTTTCGTATGCAACCCATTTGCTATCAGTATCTTTGCCAGAGATTGATACGGCACATCCATTGCGTTTGCTTTGATTTTCAGCTCTTCTATCATGCTTTCGGGAAGCCTTATTGATATAGTCTTTAGCGTTGGTTTTAGGTTTGGAAATTTAGCTTTCTTTGCCTTACTCCAGTCTATATACTCTGTAGAGTCGCTTGCATCCCAAAATGCTTTTTCTTCCTGTTCGTTTGCAAACTTTGGCATATCTTTATATGTTTTGGTTTTCATAGATACTCCTCTCTTTTTTATTCATGGTTCTTGCAGAAATCACTCGTATTTTTTCGTTTCTGGCAGTGAATGCTACAAACAGATATCTACCCTCAAAAGTCTGTCCAAGAGCAAAACATCTACACTCATCTTTTGAATGCCCAAAATCCTCAACAATCAAAAGTGGCTCGTTAAAAAATATCTCTTCGATAAGCGAGTGCGGCAAGCCGTGTTTTTTGAGGTTTTTGTCTATATTTCCCTCATCCCACTCAAATCCGACTATCTTTTCAATATCCAAACAATCAAAGTTCATTTAGAGCCTTTTTGTATATTGTTATTATATACCAAAAAAAGCTTTTTGATATATGCCTTTTGCCTTTTTTAAAAAAATCATATCAAAAAAACCAATCTATTTCTCAAAAGAGAGCCGATGGCTACGAAGAGTGTTTGTTCTGGGATATTTAGCTCTTTTGTGACTTCCAAGATTTCTGCCATTGTTAGCGGGGTTTTTAACATGAGTAGCACCTCCCTTTCAACAGGATTTATCCATCTGAAAACAGATATAGCCTTTGATAGTAGTTGGGTTTGTGTGTTTGCGCATATTCCGGTGTCGAGATTCATTGTCTCTGTCAGCTCTATTTGTTCGGCTTTGCGTAAACGGGTATTTTTGAGTATGTCATATAGGTTTGGGTGGCGGATTGTGCGTTCGGCGGCGAACATCTCTTCCACTTCCGTGCTAATATCTACATGCGGCGGCTGTGACTCTTCGATTCTGGTCCACGGCAAGCCCGTGTCACTCCATTGGAATGTTATGAGGACGGAGACCACTTTTGTGTAGCCGTTTATCCGTAGATTGTCTGCCCAGTCTTGCACAGAATCCAAAAAAGCCCCGTATGTATCGTCCCCCTCGGCGTGTCCGGCAGCATAATTTGCCGCAGAATACATGCCGACACGCAAAATCAAAATATCCATCGGCGCACCCTCAAGCCATGTCCGCAACCTCTCAGAGATGGACTCCTCTTCGCCCTCGCCCATTTCGGTAACAATCTGTGCAATACCGCCGTGCGCCAAGTGATGCGGCAAGCCGGCAACAATTCGACGCAACACGTCTTCACCTGAACTGCCGCCGTCTCTGTAGCCAAGCGAATTGACAGGTGATGGTACAAACGGCGGATTGGCCGTGATAAGCTCAAAATGCTCGCCCAAAACAGGCTCAAACAAATCCCCAACTCTGGCTTTTACATTTGACAAGCCGGAAGCTTTGGCATTAAAATCAACACACAAAGCCGCACGGGAGCTGATATCCACAGCAACCACTCTTTGCGAATGAAAAGCCGCAAGAATCGCATGGACACCTGAGCCTGTACAAAGGTCGAGGGCTGAGCCAAAAGCCTTGCGTACAGTAGTGCGGGCAAGCCAGCGAGTATCGGTGCCTATGTACATTACTTGATTGTGCGGTACGTTTGAATATCCGGGATGCGGGAGCTTCGGCCATGCATGGTCGGAAAAAATCAGACGATTTTCGACAGGATACAGTGACGCTCTGGCAAAGCATTTTTCTCCATCAACAAAAAGAACTCCTGCACGCACAAGCGCATCTTGCTGAGTCTTGTCAAATAATTTGTTTAGCTCACCCTCTGTGATTGAGCCTTGCAGAAGAAAAAAATCTATAGCCAAACTTAGCTCATCACGAACAGCCAACCGCTCTTCACGGTAGACGGGTATGGCACGCCATGATAGTTCGGTCAAATCCAAAAGGCCGAGACGCTCACGGACGTTTGACTCACAGTAGCCGATATCCGCAAGACGTGATAGGATATTTTGGAGAGCAAAAACATCGGAGTCGTCAATCAAAAAAGTAGCGGAGTCAATCATCGGTATTTCCTAGTTAATTTATTTTATTCGTCCGCACCGTCGTCATCTGTATTGTCCGCATGCACCCCGCAAATAACCGCATAATCGCAATATCTACATGCTGCTTTCTCTTTGGCAAAAGCAAACTGCGGTTTGTCGCAAAATCTTTGTATGTGGGATTCGAGTGAAGAGAGCTTTATATCCATGGCCTCTTCTGCCGTTAGCTTGCCTCTTAGAACGTCGTAATAATATGCTCTTCCGATATTCTCGCCGCCTTTTTGAAGCATCACGGCGTAGATACAAAGTTGGTATTTACTGCTTGTTTCGGCAGTTTTTGCGGAGTCGGCTTTTATCTCTTTTGAGACCACTTTGTAATCGATAAGGTGTAGTTCGCCGCCCTGCTTGTCTATTCTATCCACCCTTGCGTCAAACACAACGCCGCCAATTTCGCATGTGAGCGGTTTTTCTACGGCGTAGACGCCAAAACCCTCTCTTTGCCTTTCTATTTCGTTTTCAAAAAAACTCTCCATCTGGCTCAGCGCAAAGCCAAATTCAAATCTCTGCGACAAGGCATGCGAATAGGCCCTTGCTTTATCCACCACAAACTCTTTCAGTGCTTTTGTATCGGCAAAAAAATGTCCGTTTTTTGGGTCAAATGCAAGTTCCAAAGCCTTGTGAATGGCGTTTCCTATCTCGATGGAGAGCTTCTCATCCTCTTCTACTGCATCAGGATAAATCTTTTGTATGTGCTTAAAATAAAAAAATCTTTCGCACTTTAGATAGTCGCAAAACGCACTTACGGATAGCTTTGATTTTTGGTGCGCCTCTTTGTATTGCTCATAAAAATTCTTCGTATCGTCATACGCTATCGGCTCTTCTTTTGGCTTTTGCTCTTGAGAAAAATATAGCTTTTCAAGCAAATCCTCGTCAACGTCGGAGTGCGCCAATCCAAGCTCAAACAAAAACGGACTCGGACTTTGCTCATCGTTTTCGACAAAGGCAAAGACACACTCTTTTGTATTTGCCATCAACTCCAGAAAAAAGTGTTTTTGGAGATTTTGCCTATCTTCAGTGGTCGGCATTCCCGCTTTTTCTTTTATTTTTGTATTCAAAAACAGGTCTTTATCAAGCCTTTTTGGGAAAAAATCGTCGTTCATATCAAGAATTATGGCTCCGTCAAGCTCGATACCCCTACTCTCCAACACACCAATGACCTTTATGCGGCCTCCACTCGTATCGTCTATCTTTTGCGAAGCCAAAGAAGCGGCTAGTATGTGCCCGACTTCAAGAGAGCTAAGATGCTCAAAAATAACACTCTCAGCACCAAGAGCGTGCAGCTCTTTTTTGAAAAGTTCTTTGACGCTTTGAGTGCCTATGTCAAGCTCCAAAAGCCCCAAAACCGCTTTTTGCAAATGCGAAAAACCGCCGAAATTTGTAAGAGCCAAAAACTCATCTTTCAGGCTTCCTACACCGAGAGCCGAGAGCTTGTAAGCGTTTTTTTGATCCGAAGCGTACTTCAAAAGAGCGTCAAAGGCATTAAAAAGAGGTGTTTTGGTGAGCGGTTCGCCGAATGCGAAGTTAAGATTGTTTTGTCTATCAAACAGCTTTAGTAGCGGCGCAAAACTATCATCGGGAAGTATTACGGCGATGTTTTCCGGCTCGCACCCCTCATCCAAAAAATCAGCTATTTTGCTAAGTGCAAACGGGGCTTCGTAGACTCTGTTTTTGAGCCTAAAGGAACTTATTTTTGAGCGGGTTTTGTTGGTCGGGGTAACGCTGATAAGTTTTTTGGCGCTAATGTCTATACTCAGCACACCCTCTTCGTTGCCTATTTCTATGCCAAACTGTTCAAACTTTTTGGCCATTTTTTTGTTGTATCTATCTAACGTAAAGCTCAAAGTGGTTTTGACGACTTGCGATATTTTCTCCAAAATTCCAAGCTCAAAAACCGTGAAAAGCCCCATAGAGTCGATGTGTATCTCGTCAAAGTTTTTGAGATAATCTTCATTTACAAGCCATTCATCCACGCTAATAAAATCATAATATCCAAGAGTGTCAAGCTCTTTTTTGTAAGCCCAAAACAGCTCTTCAAGCACGCCTAGATGGTCTTCAAACGCCGCATAAATATCTTCGCCTCTGATGTCGTCTATACATCTGCCCTCGCCTCGCAACTCCTCAAAAAAGCTGAACAAAAAATCAGAATTTGAGAGAAAACCCAAAAAACTTTTTGAAAAACCGAGCCTCTCTATCTCGACTTTTTGGGCGGCTTTTCTGAGCAAAACTATACGTGCGGATTTGGATATTTTGGATCTTGCCTCGACAATCGCCGCCTTGTCAAAAAGCTCTGAGAGGCTAGTGGCGTGCAGTAGTTTGTTTTGGTTGTCGGCTAAAAACTTTTGTAGTTTTCTGGATGTTTGAAAAACATGCAAAGTCTTTGATGGTAATTGTGTCAATGAATACCTTTTGTACTTTTTAGTATATAGTTTTGTCGCTCTTTGACACCCACTCTGCAAAAGGCACAAGGCAGGCATCTTTTTGGCACTCTATAAATTCGATATTTTTTATTTTAGCTATATTGAGCTCTCCATAAAATATCTCGTCTCTGAAGCCGATAGCATCGGCATCTTTTGTGTCGGCTCCATAATAAACTGTTTTTATATTTGCCCATTTGATGGCGGCTAGACACATTGGACAAGGCATGCATGAGCTATATATGACGCAGCCCGTAAGGTCAAAAGTCGCTAACTTTTTGGAGGCTTTACGAATAGCGTTTATCTCTGCATGCATCGTTGGGTCGTTCGTTCGCAACACTTCATTTGAAGCCTTTGATATTACCACGCCGTCTTTTACTATCACTGCCCCAAAAGGACCGCCTTTGCCTTTTCGCATGCCTTTTGAGGCTTCCTTGACAGCAAGCTTCATAAACTTTGAATCAAGCTGCGGGCAAGGTAATTTCAAATACTGCTCCATTATTTTTATTGTAAGCTATCATCTGTCCACCGTGTTTTTGAACGACAAGGTTACTCATCCAAAGCCCCACTCCGCTACCGCCGCTACCTTTTGTGCTTACCCTATGTTCAAATAGCTTATTAGGCAACAATGCAGCGTCTATACCGCCGCCGTTATCGTGTATCTCTATGACGGCGTCACCATCTTTTTTATACGCTTTTATCAAAATCTCGCCAACTTTATTGTTATTTTGTTTTATTGCATATTTTGCGTTTGATATGATATTTAAGACAACTTGCGAAAGTTCATTTTTGTATCCGTCCACGACAAGTTTCTCGTCTATCTCTTGAATTAACGAGATGTTTTCTATTTTTAGCTCTCTAGCCATCATCTTCGTGACTCCGCCAATTAGCGACAAAACACTTACTTGCGACCTCTCTTTTGACGGTTTGAAGAACTCTCTAAATTCATTCAATGTTTGAGACATAGATCCTATGCAGTTGTGCGCATCGTCTCTAAAAATAGCCATTTCCTCTTTGCTTATCTCACCGCCTTTATGCTGCATATCGATATCATCTACAAGTATGGACAGGGCTGCTAGAGGCTGCTTCCATTGGTGGGCTATAGCATCCATCATTTCACCCACCATTGCCATTTTAGCCTGTTGGACAAATAATGCCTCTTGCTCCAAACGCCTAGAACTCTCTTCTTCTACCCGCTTTTCTAAAGTCCCATTTAACTCGATAAGCTCTGAACTGAACAAGTCTATCTTGTCATTCATGGTATTAAATAGATTTACCATTTTTCTATCTATGCCGTAGATAATAGCAAGGCCTACGCCGATAAACAACAATAGTATAAAAATTATAATCATCGTATCTTCTAGCAGTTTGTGTGAGAATGCCTCTTTTCTCTCTTTTATCTCTTCGTTTATCTTGCCGATATACAGTCCGCTTCCTATTTTCCATCCCCAATCATTTATCACTCTGCAAAAAGACAGGTGCGGCATATCTTTGCCGAGTGAGGCCTCATGCCAGACATACTCCAAATAGCCTCCATCTTTCGACGACTTTGCCGCTTTTAGTTGCTCTTGGATTATCTTAAAACCGTTTTTGTCTGTTATGTTATTTACATAGCTCGGTTTGTCAAGTTTTTTACCGTTCATCAGGAGTGCATAGCCGTCAAATGTATCTATGAATATATAGTTATTATCAAATCTCAGTTTTGAGACAGCCTCAAGAGCCTCATTTTGCACCTTCTTGGTAAAATCGTCCACAAAAACCGCACTACCGAAATACCATCCAAATTTTCCAAAATCTTTTACAAACGTTATCTGTTCAAAGCTCTTGCTACTATCCTCGCCGTACTTTGAATAGTAGTCTTTAATAAAGCCTTCTTTGTGTGTTTTGGCTGTATTTGACTGATTTTTGATAGTGTAGTTGCCTTTTTGATCCTTTACGTCGCCGATATAAACACCTTCCATCTTAGCGTTTGTAGGGTACGTAACGGCTATGTTGTCATAATTAGTAATCCATACGTATGACTTTCCATCCTCATAGCGCATTTTTGTCAGGGCATCTTTTATTCTCTGTTTTATCGAAGCGTCAGACTCTTTGCCTTTATATTTTTCATATATAAATGATGCCGCATTATATGCCTCATAAACTCTTGATTTTAGTGTCTCTTTGAGTCTTTCTTCTGCTGAAAAACGAATCGACTCTATAAAGCTATATGCCTGATCGACTCTTGTCTTTACAAGATTTTTCTGCAGTTCTGTATAGTTTTTTCTGATTCTTTCGTTTTCTTCGTTAAATTTCTTTAGCGAACTGTAGTAAAAATAGCTGCACAATAATAAAAACATAACGCCTATGACTATAGCCATAAAACTGACACTTAACTTTCTGACTTCCTCTTGTGTCTTCAAAAAGTGTCTGGAGATCTTCTTTTCCATCTACTAGCCTTGTTTGTGCGGTCGCAATATCTGTATTTATTGTAGCCAAAAAAACTACTTTAGATATTCATAGGCCTCTTTTATCTGTATAAATTTCTGTGAAAGTAACATCTGTTCCCGCTCACTCTTATCGGCATGTAAATCGGGATGGTATTTTTTTGCCAATTCAAAATATCTTTTTTTAATGTTTTCGCCGCTTAACATACCGCTAAGTCCCAGTAGAGACAGCATTTGCTCTTTTCTTGCGGCACTAGCGTCAAAGTTACTTACGCCAAACTGCGTTATCTGCATACAAAATCGCTCAAAATCTAGCTTGGAGTACACTATTTCATAGCATTCAAGCCCTAAAAGAAGTTTTTTTTCAAAGATGGATTTAACGGCAAAAACCGTATTTTTATCAATATTTGATACTTTGAGTTCATACATAGCCGTATCTATATCGCATCTGCCTTTGAGAACGGCTCTAATATACGAAAAAAGCGGGGCTTCTTTGCCGTAGCACTTTATGGACAGATTGCCTTTGTCAAAAAACGCATACGCTTTTTTTACGCTTACGAGTGAGTTTTTTGAGCTTATCTGAATGTTAATAGGTAGGTCACATGAACGCAGTAAAGCTTCAGAGAAGAAGTTTTTTTTGGGCAGCAACTCTTTTGTTAGAAGATTTAGTGCCCATGTCAAAAATATTTTTCTTCTATGGCGCTCATTTTCTCTTGAGAAAATAAAAATTGAGTTGCGAAGAGTCATCGCTGTTGAGAAGTTTTTTTTGACGCTATTTTTGAGATATTCCAAAAATCTATCGTCAGCCTCAAGTTTCAAAACAATGGTATTTGATACTATCTTTACGGAGCAAAAAGCACCGGCCATTCTTTAAACCCTCTGTTTTTGAGGTTTTAAAGCAAAAGCTGTTCCGTTATATATTGCTTGCTTGTTTTAGATATAGCTTTATCGATGCAAAAAAGATATACCATGAAAAGTTGAGCCACACGAAAAACCAAAACAAAACGGCAAAAGAGCCGTATATAGTGTCGTATGAACTACTAAAAAGCACGTAATATAGAAATAATTTTTTAAAAATAGTCAGTGTCACCGCACATATAAAAGAGAATAAAGCCGCTTTTTTTGCGCTTGAGACAACTGGAGTTATAAAAAATATTATCAAAAATATCGCAAACCACATCTGAATACCTGACATAAAAAAAGCAACAAAACCTAGTCCCAAAAAACTGCCTATAGCTTCTACGACGGTGGAGAGAGACACGGCTAGCGTTGCAAATCCGATAACAGTAATATACTTTAAAAATCTCTGTGCGCCGAACTTTATACTTTGAACTCCAGCTAGTTTGTTGATGCAATAATCTAACTGTTTGACAAACAAATAAACAGAATAAAGTGCAAAAATAACTCCGATAGTTCCTAGTTTTGCCGAGTTTTGTAAAAATTCATTAATATGAAGCACTATAACATCAGCGCTATCTATAAAAAGATTGGCATACAAAAACTCTCTAAAGCTATTGAAGTATTCCGCAAAAAATGACACATTGATAGCGACAAATACCCCAAGCATTAAAAACGGAATAAAAGAAAAAACCGTAATAAAACTCATAGAGCCGCTATAAACAGCCAAGTCGTTACTTAAAAAACCAAAAACAGATAAAAATCTATTTTTACACCACTCTATTGTTACTTTTACCACTCAAAAACGCCCGTATATTTTTTGTTATTTCGCCAATCAATCTATCTCTTGCCTGCGTGCTAGCCCATGCTATATGCGGTGTCAAAACAACTCTATTTTTATCTTTTACTCTCAAAAGCGGCGAACTTGGCTCTATCGGCTCTTTCACAAACACGTCGCTTATGTAAAAACCCAATTTTTTAGCGTCCAAGGCATCTGCCACAGCCGATTCATTGACTATTCCGCCTCTTGCAAAATTCATCAAAATCGCATCTTTGGAAAGAAGCGAAAGCTTCTCTTTACCTATCAAATCTTTTGTTTTTTCATTCAAGGCGCAATGAATGGAAACTATATCGCTTGAGGCAAGCAACTCATCCAATTCTACTCGCTTGTAGCCTCTTTTATTATTTTGTCCGCTCGTAGAATAATACACGACTTTAGCGCCGAAGCTTCGTGCCGTACGACCTACTTTTTGCCCTATCTCGCCAAAGCCTATAATTCCGAATGTCTTGCCACTAACCTCTGAAAATTCGTTTTGCATGCAGGTAAATATCGGGCTTTTGGCATAAGAGCCGTCTTTTACGAAGTTGTCAAAAAAAGATATTTTGGAAGTTGCAAAAAAAAGAGAGCTAAATGCGGTTTGAACAACACTTGCGGTTGAGTAGCCTTTTACATTACAGACAGCTATTTTTTGCTTTTGGCACGCTTTTAAATCTACGTTATTTACACCCGTTGCGGCTATGCATATCAGCTTTAGTTTTGGCAGTGACGTTATTGTTTTTTCATCCAGAACCACTTTATTGGTGATTATGATTTCGGCTTCGCAAGCTCTTTTTTGTATCTCGTCGTTTTTTGTCGTCTCGTATGCCGCTAGCTCACCTAGTTTTTCTATTGGCGCAAGAGAGCTTGAACCTAGTGTTGCGTAGTCTAAAAAGACTATTTTCGGCATTTTATTTTATCTCTTCCGCTACACGAACAACCGCTTCCGCTATTTTGTCCAAAGGATACTGCTTTTCGACAGCACCCACCTCATACGCAACTTTTGGCATACCGTATACGATGCAACTATCTTCATTTTGCCCGATAGTCTTTGCCCCTGCATTTCGCATCGCAAGAAGTCCTTTTGCGCCGTCGGCGCCCATACCTGTTAGTATCACACCTATAGCGTTTGTTCCGGCTGTTTTTGCAACCGAGTTGAACATCACATCTACGCTAGGTCTATGCCCAGATACTTTCTCACCCGTGCCTATCTCCACATAATACCTAGCGCCTGAGCGACGTAGCACCATATGAAAATCACCGGGGGCAACAAGAGCCTTGCCTACACCTAGAAAATCTCCGTTTTTTGCCTCTTTGACCTCTATGGCGCAAACCTCATTTAGCCTATCGGCAAACGATTTTGTAAAGTTGGACGGCATATGTTGAACTATGATAATACCAGGAGTGTTTGCCGGAAGCCTCGTAAGTACGTCTTTGATAGCCTCGGTGCCGCCTGTAGAAGCTCCTATCGCTATTACTTTATCTGTCGTCTCACTAAGCGCTTTGTAGCTCACTCTTTGGAGTATAACGCCTTGCTTTTTAGGCATCACCTTCGCTTTTGCGGCAGATTTTACTTTTGACACTATCTCTTCTCTTATCTCATCGATACCGTCATAAATATTTGAGTGCGGTTTTGCCACAAAATCTACAGCTCCGGCCTCTAGCGCTTCAAGTGTAGTCATAGCGCCTTTTTGTGTAAGCGAGGAGATCATTACAACCGGAGTAGGCATATACGTCATTAGTTTTTTCAAAAAAGTTATGCCGTCCATTCTGGGCATCTCTACATCTAGACATATAACGTCAGGACGGAGTTCCACTATCTTGTCCCTAGCTATATAGGCATCCTGCGCAACACCGACTACCTCTATATCTTTATCCGACTCCAAAACCTCTTTCACAACCGCTCTAGCGGTGGCACTATCATCAACTATTAAAACTCTTACAGCCAAGACTGTTAACCTCCATTTATCGTAGAACTGGAATATTTCAAGAGAACTTTACCAGTATCGCTTCGCATCATTATACGTCTGCCGGTAGTACCGCCACAATCCTCAGCCACAATAGGAATTTTATAATCGGCAAGTACCTCTTTGGCAGTCAAAGCGTTTCTTTTGCCTATCATAAAATCTTCGCCGGATGAGTTTATATTTATACTTGCTCCTCCAAAAATCTTTGCTTCCATATTTGACGGACTGCACCCTATATCCATCATCGACTGTACCATTCTAGGAATTGATACGTTCCCAAACTTTGGACTTTGAAGTCCGTTTCCATTCCAAAGCGGTAAAAGATAGTGATTCATACCGCCAACCATCTTGTACTTATCAAATAAACACACGGCTACGCAAGAACCTAGCACTGTGGATATCTCCGTAGGACTAAACCCTATATGTATCTGCCCTACATGAATAAAAATTTTTTCATACATGCAGAGTCCTAAAGCTCTACAGCATCGCCAAAATCTTCAAACAAAATATCGTTTGAGCCACCGCTACCGCCCTGTAGTACACCCTCTTTTGCAAGAGGTATTTTGATAGTAAACTCTGTACCGCCGATCTTGCTGTCATAGTCCACTTCGCCGTCCAAAGCTTCGACCACGCCTTTGACGACACTGAGCCCAAGACCCAAGCCGGTCTTTGCGCGTGTAGCGCCTTTGCTAAATTGTGTAAATCTATTATAGACAAGGAGTTTATTGTCGACCTCTATCCCTTCTCCGTCATCTTTTACTACTATAAATAAATTGTCATCATCGTTTTTGGCGGTTATCCAAATATGCCCATTTTCAAATGTATATTCACATGAGTTTGATATAAGATTTAGAAGTATTAAATATATTTTTGACGCATCAGAATAAATATCTTTGTTTGTTTCGTCATTAAAAGTTATTGTTAGATTTTTGTCTTTTATTAGATAATGAAAAGTAGGAGTTACATCTTCAACAAGAACCGCAAAATCAACTTTCGTAAAATAACTTTCAGTTTTCCCAGCCTCTATCTCATTGGCCGCAATAATATTTTTGATTTGAAAATCCAGACGTAAGATTTCCATATGTAACATTTCGGTAAGTTCTACCGTTTTTTCTGGTCTTTTCCCCGATATAAGATGTGTACAGATATTTAAGACCGAGGATATCGGGTTGTTAAATTCATTCTTTATCAAAGATAGAAACTGGCTTTTTACGGAATCTACTTCCATCAGCCTTTTATTGAGATCGATTAGCTTTTTGTTCAAAAACTCCATCTCGCCCAAAGTAGAGTTTTTTTCTTCAAATCTTCTTTGAATTTCGTTTAAAAGCTCGCCGTCTGAAATCTTTTCTATCTCTTGCATATCGCCTCCACTGAATTTATTAATTTTTTTTATATATAGATGATTTTACCAACGTAAACTCTACTTTATTTTCAGTAATTGCCTCAGAGTCACCTATGATTAGCAAATCGCCTTTTTCTATCACCTTATAAAATCTTGATATCAAAGCTTTTCTTGTATCCGAATCAAAATATATCATAACGTTTCGGCAAAAAACAATATCAAAACGATTTTTGAATATGCCAAAACTATCGTTTACAAGATTAAAGCTTCTAAATATTATTTTTGATTTTAACTCCGGATCTATATCATACACAGTACCCATCGGTGTTTTTCTTGGAGTAAAATTGCGATAAATAACGGCTTTTGGCATTGACTCGACATCTTTTGCTCTATATTCGCCTTTTATTGCTTTTGCAAGCGCTTTATGCGATATGTCTGTAGCCAATATCTTGATATCCCACGAATGAAAATCTTTTAGATTTTCTCGTAAAAAAATCATAATAGAGTAAGGCTCTTCTCCGCTAGAGCAAGCGGCAGACCATATTCGTATTTTTTTTTGTGTTTTGGACAAAAACAGATTTGCCAAATTTTCTTTTAGATACTGCCAATGGTGCGGGGAACGAAAAAATGACGTAACATTGGTAGATATAGCGTTTATAAAATTTGAAATCTCCTCTTCGCCTTCGATAGAGTTGATATACTGGTAATACTGCGAAAAAGAGTCCATTCCGAGATCGTTAAGTCTTTTATGAAGCCTTCCTCTAACCATTGTGGCTTTTTGGTCGGACAAAGAGATACCGACTCTTGATTTGACAAAACTACGTATTTTTTCAAATTCTTCGGCTGTTATCTCGATGTTTAGCATATTATCTCAGCGGCTCCGGAGCATCTGCACACATTCCGTCTATATTTAATATCAACGCTATATCACCGTTACCGAGTATGGCGCCACCTGAAATCTCTTTTATCTTTGCCATTGAACGCCCTAGCGTCTTAATAACGACTTGCTGTCTGCCAAGAAGCGCATCGACAAGTATTGCCATTCTTCCTTTTTCGCTCTCCACGCAAACAAGCGTACTCTCCCATATTTCAGCCCTTTCATCACCAAGCCCTAGTGCCTCATTTAGCCTTACAACAGGTATTTGTTCGCCTCTCAGATTTACAAACTCGCCTTTGCCTTTTAGCATATGCACTATCTCTCGTGAAGGAACAAATGACTCTACTACGCTAAGGGTTGGGATAATAAAGATATCTTCTCCGCTTTTTACAAGCATCCCGTCTATAATAGCAAGCGTCAAAGGTAAAATGATAGAAAAAGTGCTTCCCTTGCCGAGTTCGGAACTTATCTCTACTTTTCCTCTTAGTTTTTCTATTGAATTTTTCACTACATCAAGCCCCACACCCCTGCCTGAAACGTCACTGATAACTTTTGCGGTAGAAAAACCTGGCTGCATAATCAAAGAGTATATCTGTTGCTCGGTCAACTGTTCATTTTCGCCTACCAAGCCTCTTTCTATTCCTTTTTGCAGTACGGCTTCTTTATTTATACCCCTTCCGTCATCGGATATTGCAATGATAATATTCCCGCTTTTATGAAATGCCCTAAGAGATATCGTACCTTCTTTGTCTTTACCTGCTCTTTCTCTATCTTCGGCATTGCTTTCAAGACCATGATCTATAGCATTTCTTATCATATGCACTATAGGGTCTGACAGAGAGTCTATCATTGTTTTGTCTATCTCTGTCTCTTCGCCTTGAATAATGAGTTTTATCTCTTTATCTGTTTTTTTGGCAGTATCTCTAGCTACTCTTTTCATCTTCTCAAAAGTGTCTTTAATGGCAACCATTCTCAACGACATAACTCTATCTTGAATAACTTTTGTTATTTTGGAAAGTATCTCTATCGTCTTATTGATACTAGGGTCACCGAGATCTTTTATTTTTTCATTTTGAGCTATAAAGTTTTGTGCTATAACAAGCTCGCCGACAGTATCAAAAAGCTCGTCAAGCTTGGCCGTATCTATTTTGATATACGACTTTTGCTGAGGCTGTTCCGTGCTCTCTTTTTTTATTTTCGGCTCTTCTTTTAGCTCTACTTTTTGAGGCTCCGGCTTGACTTGCACCGATACGGTTTCCTGTGCAACAGAAGCGACGGCATCGACTTGCGGCTCATCTTTTTTTGCACTTTCAATAAGCGATATTTTATATTCGTTGTCAAACAAAAACTCAAATACCTCTTCTATGTCAGCCTGTGTTTTTTCCGAAGAAAATATCAATGACACATTTGAAAATAAAGACTCTTCGGAGCTGAAATTTTCAAGAGACGGGATACTTTCGCAGTTCCAATAACTTTCTTTAACATCTCCGAGTTCAGATAGTAGTTTAAAAAAAAGATTATGGTCATATCCACGAAAATATATATCTTTATCAAATGTTAACTCTATTAGATATGTACTCTTCCCGCTATCTTCGGCTTTTGTATCAAGTCCATTTTTTACACCCTCCTCCAATGCCTTATCGCATCCAACGGCCGCTGCCGTAGAGATGTTTTTTTGCATTTCACCGAATTCGGCCGCAAGATCTTGCAGGCTAGTTGCTACTTTCGGTATACCGTCTTTTTTCTCATCCAACATATTAATAATAGAGCTCAAGCACTCGTCATACCCGTCCGGAACACCGTCTATGCCCTCTATCTCGTAACCCATTGTATCTTTGATTATATCAACACCGTTGAGAAGAACATCCACCGCTCCATCCGGCAAAGCGGCATCTGTAGAGCGAAAGTGATCCAATAAGTCTTCAAAATGATGAACAAAACCTCCCAACCTAGTGAAGCCAAAAGCATTTGCATTCCCTTTGAGCGTATGAACACCACGGAAGAGCTCATTCATCAGCTCTTTATTTGTCGGATTGCCTTCAAAATCTATGATATCACTATCTAATTTTTCAATAATTTCCCCGGCTTCTTCAATAAAGATAGCCTTTAATTGTTCTCTACTCATGGCATATCCAATTTGCTTTGCCGTATTTTTTAAACAGATACTCGTTTTTGTCAAGTAGTTCTATTTTTAAAGAAGGCTTACTTTTTTTTAGGCTTATAAGAAAAGCGATAATTGCCGACGATGCCGGAAAATCATCCTCTGTTCCCTCAAAGCCAACCTCTTCTATGTACTCAAGTCTCGGAATAACAAATTTCTTTAACTCGTCTATCTCATCGTACTTTAGATCAAGAGATATATTTAGTCTATCACCATCGATTTGCATATTAAAACTCTTTCAAATCACTTTCATCTAACGGAAATATATCATTCGAATCTTTGCTAGCCTGTCTTGGGGCTTGCTGTCTGGCTATAGGTTTTGAAGCTATATGTTTGACATCTTTTTTTAGTTCCATTCTGGGACGAGATTGCGGTTTTTGATGTCCTAGATTTTGGTTTACGTCTATACCTACTATTTTTGCAAGTACGGCTACGGCTTCTATTGCCGCTGCCGCTTGTGCGTTAAGCTCTTCGCTTGCTGCTGCTGCTTCTTCTGAGTTTGCTGCGACTTGCTGTGTTACTTGGTCTATTTGGCTCATTGCCATACTTAGTTGACCCATACCTTCTGCTTGTTCTCTGCTTGACAAGGTTACTTCGCCTATTAGGTCTGATACTTTTTTTGCTTTGTCGTCTATCTCTCTAAATGATGAGCTAGCAGCATTGGCTATCTCTGAACCTTTTTTGATTTGTGCTACAGCTTCTTCTATTACTATGCCTGTCTCTTTTGCGGAGTTTGCCGCTCTTTGAGCTAGGTTTCTAACTTCATCGGCGACAACCGCAAATCCTAGACCGTGCTCACCTGCACGTGCTGCTTCGACTGCGGCGTTTAGAGCAAGGAGGTTTACTTGGAAAGCTATTTGGTCTATTGTTTTTACTATGTTTGCTATTTTTGCAGCTGATTCTGTTACTTCTTTCATAGACACAACAAGTTCTTCGCCTTTTCCTAGGCCCTCTTTTGCAGCTTTGTTTGCTTCTTTTGCGAGAATGTCTGCTTGTCTTGCATTTTCAGTATTGGAAGTTACTCCGGCTGTTGCTTCTTCTAGAGTTGCGCTTACCTCTTCTACGCTACTTGCTTGTTCAGAAGCACCTTGTGCTAGTGAGGTAGAGCTTGAAGCTACTTGGTCGGAGGCTGAAGAGATTTGAAGAGCTCCGTCGTTTATTGTTGTAACTGCTCTTGTGATTGAGGCCGTTACTGAGCGGATGATGAGGATGGCTAAGATGATAGAAATAGCAAGCGAGACGGCAATTACTACAGATACAAACATTTGCGCTTTTGACGCGGCGGCGGCAGAAGTTTCTACACTTTTATCAGCAAGGGATTCACTCATATTCGAAATTTTTTCTATTCCGGCGGTTGCAGCAATCCTAATCGGTCTTATATTTAGAATAAATTCTGTCACATTGGCAAATATAGTATCCTGAGTTTTAGGGTCTTGATTCGCAGCCAATTTTGCTACGGTGACCTTGAAATCTTCGCTCATTTTTCGCCATTTTGTATAGCTATCCATGAACTCTTTCCATGATGCCTCTTCTTCTTTAGTTTGAGGCAATGTCTCGTAATTTTTTATACCTTTGTCTATATTCTTAAAACCAATATCTATATTTTTAACCATATCTTCAAAAGCGGCCTGAGCCTTATAGTCTGTAGCAAAACCTCTAACTCTATTTTGCTGAATAGCAACTTGGTTCATACCACTCCTCACGGCCGCCAAAGCAACTATTGATTTTAGCCTTACATGCCCTACTTCCTCGTTACTGCTTACCCAATTATTTGTTATATTAAAACCTATAAAACCAAGAATACCCAAAGCCAACACCATTACAGAAGTTAGGAGTATTAGTTTACTCCTAAGTATCATATTATCAAGCCACCCCATCTACTACCATTCCTTTTGTTCGTGATTTTTTAAAACTCTTTCAAATCGCTTTCATCTAACGGAAATATATCATTCGAATCTTTGCTAGCCTGTCTTGGGGCTTGCTGTCTGGCTATAGGTTTTGAAGCTATATGTTTGACATCTTTTTTTAGTTCCATTCTGGGACGAGATTGCGGTTTTTGATGTCCTAGATTTTGGTTTACGTCTATACCTACTATTTTTGCAAGTACGGCTACGGCTTCTATTGCCGCTGCCGCTTGTGCGTTAAGCTCTTCGCTTGCTGCTGCTGCTTCTTCTGAGTTTGCTGCGACTTGCTGTGTTACTTGGTCTATTTGGCTCATTGCCATACTTAGTTGACCCATACCTTCTGCTTGTTCTCTGCTTGACAAGGTTACTTCGCCTATTAGGTCTGATACTTTTTTTGCTTTGTCGTCTATCTCTCTAAATGATGAGCTAGCAGCATTGGCTATCTCTGAACCTTTTTTGATTTGTGCTACAGCTTCTTCTATTACTATGCCTGTCTCTTTTGCGGAGTTTGCCGCTCTTTGAGCTAGGTTTCTAACTTCATCGGCGACAACCGCAAATCCTAGACCGTGCTCACCTGCACGTGCTGCTTCGACTGCGGCGTTTAGAGCAAGGAGGTTTACTTGGAAAGCTATTTGGTCTATTGTTTTTACTATGTTTGCTATTTTTGCAGCTGATTCTGTTACTTCTTTCATAGACACAACAAGTTCTTCGCCTTTTCCTAGGCCCTCTTTTGCAGCTTTGTTTGCTTCTTTTGCGAGAATGTCTGCTTGTCTTGCATTTTCAGTATTGGAAGTTACTCCGGCTGTTGCTTCTTCTAGAGTTGCGCTTACCTCTTCTACGCTACTTGCTTGTTCAGAAGCACCTTGTGCTAGTGAGGTAGAGCTTGAAGCTACTTGGTCGGAGGCTGAAGAGATTTGAAGAGCTCCGTCGTTTATTGTTGTAACTGCTCTTGTGATTGAGGCCGTTACTGAGCGGATGATGAGGATGGCTAAGATGATCGCTAATATAACTATAGTTAAAGATGAAATTGTTATGGTAAGTTTGAAGTCCGATGCCTCATCATATGCTGTTTCAGTAGTTTTTACTATAGCGCTCTCTCTTCTTTCAAGAAGCTTCATAAGGGCGCTGCCCATTGCGTCAGAGACTGGAATCATAGCTGCAACTTCCGACTTAAACTGTGCAAAAAGTGCGCTATATGTTGCATTATCTTTTGTATCTGAAAGTTTTTTAACCGTAGAGTCAAGTTTTACATACTCCCCCCTCCATGCTTTATATTTTTCGCTGAAGTCCGCAAAATCTTTTTTACCGTTTTCTGTCACTACATGCTGTTCGTATAACTTCATATTTTTTTCAAAATTAGCCCAAGATTTTTGTCTTTGCTCAAGCATAGAAAGCAAAGCGGAAGGGTTCATTCCTGTTTCAAACTGATATACGGATAGAGTCTGGGCGCGAATATTTATTCTTTCCCTGTCAAGTCTTAACGCCGCCATTGCTTGTACGGACTCTTTTTTGCCGATTGCATCAACATCATCTATCCAAGCTGCTGCGCCCATAAAGCCTTTAAAAGATAAAAATCCTATGCCAACGAGCATCACAGCCGTTAGAAGTATCAGTTTACTTCTAAGTATCATATTGTCAAGCCATCCCACTTTTATATCCTTCTAGTTTATTTTTGCGATTGAATCAAGCATTGAGAGTTCTTCTGCTTCAAACAGTTTTTCGAGGTCTAGTATCATTATAACCATCTCGGCTATTCTTGCTATATTTTTGATGAAATCGGTATTTATGTTTGTACCGAATTTCGGAGGCTCAGAGATATTTGCTTCATCTATTGTAAGCACCTCTTCCACCTTATCTACGACAAACCCTATACTTACTTTATTTATTTCAATAATTATAATGGCTGTTTGTTCCGTATATTCAAGACTTGGCATATCAAATCTAAGCCTTGTATCGATAACGGGGATTATTGCACCTCTTAGATTTATTACTCCCGCCACATATTTGGGAGTTTTTGGAACTGGAGTTATCTTCATCATGGCTATAATCTCTCGCACTTGTGCGATATCTACGCCATACTCTTCATCGCCCAAAAAATATGTCAAAAACTTATTTTTAGACGCCTTTATTCTTAAATTTACTGCATCGCTCATACTATATTCCTAGCACCATTTTGATTGATTTAACAAGCTTGTCGTCACTAAAAGGCTTTACCATCCATCCCGTAACACCTATATCTTTACCTCTTTGTTTCATATCGGCAGAGCTTTCCGTCGTAAGTATCAAAACCGGTTTTTGCTTGAATTTCATATCCGCTTTTACAGCTTGAGCGAGGTCAAGACCATTCATCTGGGGCATATTAATGTCACTTATTAGAAGGTCGAAGTTTTCTGTACCGTTTTGTAGATTTCCAAGAAGCTCCACAGGATTCAAATAAGTCTTAAACTCTATTACCCCACTTCCTACCATATCCTCAAGCGCCATTTGAGCTGTCGCAAGTATAGTTTTGGAATCATCCACCAACACAATCCTTTTAGCCACCCTCTACTCCTTAGTTTTTATTTGATTGTACTATATTTTTTTCTATTTTTTAACTTCTGTTCATATTTTTATATAGTCTTGCGGACGAAAGAAACAAAGCTGTTATTGAGGGTCCAATGATAAATCCCCAAAAACCGAAAGCCGCAATTCCGGCTGCTATTGAAAAGAACAACAAAAACTCATTGATTCTGTAGTCAGAATTTAACATTTTTGTTACTTTGCCGAGCAAAAACAGACGCAAGAAGTTATCAATAAGAAAAGCCATTACAAACCAGCTGTAGGCCGAAATAACAAGGGCTCCGACTATGTTTCCTTCTATGAATTCGGACATAGCTATAGGAACCCAGACTAAAGCGGTTCCAAATATAGGCACCACAGATGAGAGTCCTGCTAAGAATCCAAGAAGCGAAGCATCATAGTCAAAAAAGAGCATAAGCACAAAAAAGGCAATGCCTTGTGCAAGCATAATCCCAAGAAGTGTCAAAAAGACTACAGATATAGCGCTAATCATCTCTTTTGCCATCATTTTCTTATCGTTATCGTCTATCGGAATTAGAGAGCTTACGAAAAATGCTATATCTTTTTTGAACCAATGAAGTAGGAAGAAAAATACGACCACCATAGCAAGTTCGGCAAAAGAGCTTGCAACGCCGCTAAGTACGCCGCCTACCCCTGAAAATATATTTCTAGCTTCCGGAATCCAAAAGTTTTCGCTAAAAAGACTGTTTAGATATTCAATAACTTTTGCTTTGATGCCCTCGCTCAAAAAGCCATTCTCTACAATCAAAGCCTCTAGTCTCGTTTTTGCCTCAAATAGCATGGTTATATCGAAGCTGCCGATATCTTTGATTGCATAGAAAATGAAATAGCCGACGGGACCAAATACAAAAATACCAAACAACAATGTAAGTAGCGAAGCGGAGATAAGCTCCTTGTTCGTGGATAGTGCACTATACTTTGAGACACTAAAAATGTTTTCTATCTTTTTTGCAAAGACCGATGTCGCTAGCACTAGCAATAAGGCTACTATTGCCGGTTTTAGAAAAAAATAAAAGAGCCACAAAAAAAGCATTGCCGAAAAAGCAAGAAGCCAAAATGAAAAATTTTTCTTATCCATAAAACTCTCTTAGTTTACGAAATTGTCAAAATGCTCAGCCAAAGAAGAGCCTATGAGTACGACTTTTATCGTCTCACCCTCTTCTACCATGCTTTTTTCTTCTCCTGTCACTATAAATGAATTACTAGCAACAACTGGACTCAGCATACCCGAACCGTACCTGTTGTTTTGATAAACACTAAATTCACCGTTTTGGAGTTTACCTAGTATAAGGTTTGCTCGTGACGTTTTAATATCAAAAGCTATTTTATTTTTGGCGATAACAAAAGTGGGCCAACTAGCGTTTGAGCTAACAAGTTTTGAGATAAGAGGCACGGCAAACATGTAGAAGTTTGCGACCGCAGATAGCGGATTTCCCGGAAGAGCTAAGACGGCGGTGTCACCCAGATAGCCAAACATAGTCGGTTTACCGGGCTTTAACTGTATTTTTTTGAATATTAACTGTAGTCCGCACTCGATAAACGCTTTGCCTATATAATCAGCCTCGCCCATGCTTATGCCGCCCGTCGTAAGAACGAGGTCGTAGCCCTTTAGCGCTTTTATGGCGCTTACCGTAGATTCATAACTATCCGCAAGAAGTCTTACATAATGCGCCTCGCAACCTTGTTGTGCACAAAGAGCCATTAGTGTGGACGCATTGGAATTGTATATCTGATGTTCTGCGGCTTTTTGCCACGGCTCTATTATCTCATCGCCGCTAGATATTACCGCTACTTTCGGTCTTGCCGACACACGCACGACGAACAATCCTTGACTCGCAAGCGTACCGATAGCCGCCGGAGTCAAAACATCCCCTTTTTTGAGAAGCAAACTGCCGATGTCCGACTCTTCGCCTTTGGGTCTTATGTTTGCGCCTTTTTTTAGACCTTGCGGTAGAGATACGCCATTATCATCGACACCCAGAGCGTTTTCAAAAGGCACTACGGCTTCCACACTCGGCGGTACAGGCGCTCCCGTCATTATCTTAATACATTCGCCATCGGTTATAGATATTGCACTAGCGTCATCGCCGGCAAACACGGATGCTTTTATGGCTACTTTTTTACCCGCATCGGCTACTTTTACGCCATATCCGTCCATAGCGGAGTTGGTAAACGCCGGAAGCGGTTTTTGGCAAACTATATCTTCTAACAAAACTCTGCCTTGCGCTTCAAACAACGGCAAACTCTGTGTTTTAGCCATACTTTGCGTTTTTTCTATGACTAGTTTTAAGGCGTCCAAAAAGTCGGTAAGTTGGGTTTTTTGTTCTTGCATTTTGTGTGTCCCGTTTTTTTTGTTTTGATTATATCCGCACGGGCTTGAAGTTAGTTTGAAAACGGGGTTGTTCAAACCCCGCCGATGTGTTAAAGAGAGAGCCAATCCATGGAGATTTGTAGTTCATTGTAACCGTCAAGCTCAAATTTTGCCGGAATTACCCATCTATTGAGTCCTTCCATCTCCATCATATTTTTGATATCCGCTCTATTTTGCTCCATACCTAGCATTAAGGATACAAACTCTTCACATAGCTTTTCATCCAAATTTATAGTTGTAAAGTTGCAATGAGAATATCCATCACTCGACCAAAAAACAGCTATATCGCCGCCGTCAAGACCTGTTTCAACCATACGAAGCCACGTAGCCGTAGCGATAGATGCTGCGTCACACTCTCCTGCTTTCAAGGCTTCTAAGGCATGGTATTCACTCTTGCCCGTATCTCCGTGTTTGCCCAGATCGCTGTCTATTCGCCTAAAGTCATAATCTTTTGACGGTTCTAATCCTGCTTTTTTCAAGTAATAGGCCGGAAGAATGTACGCTTGCGCCGAGTCTTTACTCCCAAAAACTACTTTCTTGCCTTTCAAATCCGCCAAAGAGCTGAAACTTTTGGACTCCTTGGCGATAAATACCGACGTGAAACCAACATCAGTATCTCTCATTAACAAAGCCTTTGCTTTCGGATTTGCTTTTTTGGTTCTTAACCATGCAACATTAGTATTCCACGCCATATCTATCTTGCCGGCCAAAAGCGCTTCGACTTGCGATTCATAGTTTGAAAACAGGACATAATCTAGTTCAAAATCTTTTTCTTTTGAGTAATCCCTAATAATCTCCCATATCGCAACCACTTTTGGATCGTACGCTACTGCGCCTATCGTTATTTTTGCTCCCATCTTTTTCTCCATCATCAAGGTATTTGTTGACCCGTTAGCGCTTTACCAAGCCACACGGATAGTACATCAGTCGAAGGAGCCATTACCGCTGCAGCGTATGCGTCCCTTAGGTATCTCTCAAGCGGTAGTCTTTTTGCGTATGCGTTTCCGCCACCCACTTTCATAGCTATTGAACATACGGCTACCGCATTTTCACTAGCATTTAGCCTTGAAGCTATCACTTGCGCCAAGGCATCCGCACTACCCTCTTTTGCAGAGTTTGCGGCGGCTAGAGTGAAGTGTTTTGAAGAGTTAGCAAGCATAAACATCTTTGCGATGTGGTGTTGCACCGTCTCTATCTCGCACAGTCTATTTCCGCCCGTATAAGACCTATTCGCCGAATACTCTATCGCCGTATTTGCCGCCGCCAGAGAAAGTCCCGTGTATACTGCGGCAAGACCGAGTATAAAAAAAGGAGCTACTACGTTAAACACTATCGGTGCCCCGTCGCCGTGATTGCCGATAAGCATATCATCACCAACAAAAACATCTTCAAAATATACAGGCATACTTGCGTTGCCTCTCATACCGAGTCCGTCCCAAGCCTCTTTTTCGTGCCTTACGCCTTTTGTATCTTTGTGCACCAAAAACACGCTAAGACCTTCGCCTTTCGGGTTTGCAGTCAAAAGCATATAATAATCTGCATGCTGTGCGGAGGTAACAAAGCTTTTTTTACCGTTTAGCAGGTAGCCGTTATCCTTGAGTGTGACGGATATTTCAGGCTGATAGAAGTGTGTTCCAGTACCCGTCTCGCTAAACGCAAGAGCTAGCGCGGTCTCACCGGATACTATTTTTGGCAAAAACGCTTTTTTTTGCTCTTCGTTTGAAAACGCAACTATGCACATAGTCGCAACATTGTGCATCATATAGCAAAGCCCAGTTGTGGCGCATTTTTCAGCCAAAGACATGCACGCCTCGGCATGCTCTAGTATACTTCTAGCCTGACCTCCAAACTCTGAGGGCACCAACAACCCCATATATCCGTCTTTTTTTAGCGACTCATACGCAGATTTTGGAAACTCTCCACACTTATCGGCAGCGTCGGTGTACGGCGCTACATTTACTTTGGCAAACTCTGAAACTTGATCGTAAAAACTCATTTTTTCTCCTTTTTTTGGTTTTACATAAAATTTGGCGTATGTGCACCCGATATTTCAAGTGCCGTTTCTTCATCTATCCCGCAATAAATCATTCTTTTGACTCTATTTTCATGCATCTTTTTTTTAAGAGCAGAGACTCTTTTGTATCCTTCCTCAAAACTTTTTTCATCGCTTCCTCCCGCAATTACGCAAAGCGCTTCAATAAGAAGCTCGCTTTCGCCGCTCATCTCATCAAGATATGCCTTTCTTTTAAAGGCAGCTTCTTTGAGATAGTTGACACGTTTTGGATTTGCTGATATAAGGGCTTTGACGTGTTCTAAGCCATAATTTACGTGGCGTTGCTCATCCTTTTTGGCTAGCAACACTACCTCTTTTGTTATCTCATCGGGGGCGTATTTGGCTAAAAAATCAAGCAAATCAAGAAACGTCCCCTCTCCTAATATATGTAGCAAAAACGATGTTTTGAAGTAGTCTTTTTCTATAAACAAAGAGTAAAGAGAGCGTTGCGTTACGGTGGAGGAGTTCAGTAATCCGACACCTTTTACCGTAGCCCTTTTGGTAAAGGCTTCAATATGCCTTGCTTCGTCATTTATGAGAGTGGCCAAAAACAGCGTAAGCTCCATGTAGTAAGGGGATATTTTGGCGATAAATTTACCCGGAATATAGAGTGCGGAAAACTCATTTTCGGCCAGATACGTCATCACCTGACAAATAGCTCTCTCCATATCGATAGGTAAATCAGGGATTTTATCCCACTCTATATCTGAGGCGTTCCACTGGTTTTGCTTTGCCTCTTCGTATAGTTTTGTTATGTTTTTTGCCCAAATGAGCTCTTTGCCGTCAAGTTCAAAGTCATACAGTGGAGAGGAGTTTTCGACGTCGCATCCTCTGGGCATAAGACCAAAATACGACGGAGCCTTGGCAAGTGAGGGCTCATCCGGTAACCATCCGCCACGCAAAGCTTCTTCGCTACTTTGTTCCTTATATTCCAAGGCGTACTCATCGGTTGTTTTTTGAAAGATATATTTGATATTTTTGGCGTCGATTGATTTGGCAAAAAGCCTATGGCCTTTCATTCTAGCCCAAGCTTCAACTTCGGCACACAACGCAACGGTTACAACCTCAAGTTTTAAAAATTCACCTTTTTTTAAACGCAACATTACGGAGTTTAGGCGCAAAAGTATGGAAGGCGTTATTTTTTTAGCTTGTAGATTAAGTTCTATTTTCGGCTCTATTAGAGCGACACTATCAGTATTCATTATATTTTCCGTTGTGCGGCGGAGGGCAAAAGAAGCTAGTGGATTACGGCTTTTTTGTTTTGTCTAGACCTAGACCTAAGATCGCCAAAATATTTTGTAAAAGTAAACTATATTTTTACTTTTATAGAGCTTAGTCGAGCATGATAGCTTTTATCTGGCGATATTTGAATATTATTTTAGAGGCTAAATATTTGATTTCATCCATGCTCAAAGAGTCAAACGAAAAACTAATTGCATTTCTGCACTCTTCTTCGCTAAAACCCAGTGTAGATAGAATTCTTGAGGGTTTTGACATAGCCAAAGAGCAAAGTTCTCCGTTGGTGACAAATATATTTTCAAGGGCAAGGGTTCGGATGAAATCTCTAGCCTTTATGCCTCTAAAACCGATGCATACGGAATTTAAAAGGCATTTTGAAGGCTCCACGAACAAAAATATCTCATCTTTTAAGGCGCTTTTTAGCTCAAAAACAAAAGCATCTCTTTTTGCCAAAGCTTCATCATCTATCATATAAGCCTCATAAGCCTCTTTTAGATGTGTATACGTGCAAAGGTCTATACTCTCTAGTCTTGCGGCCTTAGCATCATCGTGAAGTGCAATACCCGAGGCTTTGAAAGAGCCGAGCTTGTATCCCCAAAAAATAGCGGCTAAAACTTTCGGAAAGTCGCTTTTTTTGACGGCGTTTGATATGTCCAGTATCGTCTTTTGAGCTTCAAAAAACTCTGCCACACAGTTCATGTCTTCAACAAAGAAACTGTCCTCATCGACCGCCGCACAAAACAGATATTCTGCTCCAGCTTTTTTTGCCTCAACCATAGAGCTTTTGAATAAAGAGCCGTCTTTTTGGGCGGATATGTAGACAATATCTCGCCCTTTTGCCTTCAATAAATTTACCGCTTCTAGGCAAAAATATGAAAGTTTTGAGCTAACGGCAATCTTTTTGTCTTTTGGAACTACAAAATCCAAAAAAAGAGCTATAGAATACGGAGAAAAATCCAAAAAAGATGCGCTCTCATATCCAAATTCATGGGCAAAAAACGTATCTAATGAGGCTAGCTCCTCTATCGTTTTTTCATCACCGCTTCTAAGCCTATCCGCAACTAGTTTTGTCGGTGCGACATACAGGTTTGGGGAGTGATTAAAGTCTAGAAAATAACTTTTTTTATCCGATTGCAACTTCTTCTTGCCCTTCCTCTATCGCCCTCACCACCCTATTCAACACAATCCTAGAAGAGTGAGTATAAACATTCATCTTTCCTCCTCTTGCAAACCCTATTAGAGTAACGCCGTGAAGTTGCGCCGTCTTGATACCAAGATGAGTAGGAGC